>WNGA01002548.1_pt1 | contig 27769 bp, 25 predicted proteins | sample 5400061 | NCBI WGS metagenome assembly WNGA01 (sample SAMN13153366, study PRJNA577476) | soil metagenome | isolation source: 100 cm soil or saprolite under grassland replicate 2 | place: USA:California | collected 2016-06-15
TACCCCGCCCTTCGAGGCCTACGCGGTCACCTGCGGGATCACCTTCACTTTCGGCGGGCTGCGCATCAACACCAGCGCGCAGGTGATGTCCACCGACGGCGATCCGATCGCGGGCCTTTATGCCGCGGGAGAGCTGGTGGGTGGAATCTTCTACTTCAACTACCCGGGCGGAACCGGCCTCACCAACGGCTCGGTATTCGGGCGCATCGCCGGGGCGAACGCGGCAAAGGCCGCGCAATCGGAAAGCCGGTCGAAGAGAGTCGCAGGCACGTAGGCGTGCCCGCCGAAATTGATTTTCATATCACTCAATGGGATAGTAGTTTCTTCGGCCGCAAAAATTGGGACTGACTAACCCAAAAGAAAGGGGGGATCATGTACACCGTCGTTCGCCAGATTGTCCGGTTCGCTTTCTTGACGGCAGTTGCCGTTTTTTCGAGCTCTGTATTGGGTGACTACGTCGCCAATCGGCTGGACTACGTAGATCCAAGCAATGGAGCGGTTGCCAACTTCACGCAGCTGTGGTCGATCAACAACAAAGGAAACGCGCTCGGTGCCGCGAGCTTTGACGGCGGGGTGACAATATTTAGTTTTGTCTACGATCCCGCAACGGGCGATTATGTGCGCCTGCCACTGCCGCCGGGGTTCGACGGGATTACGAGCTTCGCATCGCCAATAGGCATCAACGACGCCGGGGTCATGACCGGTTCGACATTCGAACCCACGGGCATCCGCGGCTTCACTCTGAAGGAAGGCGTCTTTACGTTCTTTTCGATCCCGGGATGGGCGGAGACCAACGCGAGAACCATCGGTAATCCGACGACCGCACATCCCCAGGGCCTCGTGGTGGGATACGTCGACGACGGCGTCTTCGACACATTGCAGAGTTTCGCCGGGTTCATATACGACCCGGCAACGGCAGCCTTCGCCACGATCAATACGGTCGATTCGTTCATTACGATCGTGCACGGTCAGAATGCCCTCGGCCAAATCGTTGGGAACATCTTCTCCGACGGTTCCACGCTGGCATTTGGCCGTTGGGGCCTCTTGTTCGCTCCGACAACCGGCGTGGATCCAATGTTGGGCGGAACCGTTGACTATTTTCGCGTCAACGGCATGCGAACTTCGGCACGCGGTATCAATGACAACGGTCTGATCGCGGCCGCAGTTCACGACGCCACCGGGGCCACGCAAACCTATGTCGGAACAGCTTCCAGCGGTTTCCAGTTGGTCCCCGTGCCGGGGAGCACGGGCCCGCTGTGTCCAGGTAGTTTTTTCCTTCCAGGCACTTTCCCCGAGTACATCAGTAACGCAGGACAGGTCGCCGGACAGGCTACCGACAGCGCGTGCAATCAGCACGGCTTCATTGCCACTCCGGCCTCACTCCCTACGGGCACGACGCGCAGCGGCGCGCATACGTTCAGCGTCGATGTGGCTGCGAGTGAGCCGATTTTTATCAGTGCGCCAACTGCAGTCGGCTATGACTACGCGCTCGGCAAGCATGACCCGCGCTTCGCAAGCGTCCGCCTGCCGCTGGGGATGGGCAACAACAAGTTCATTCTGGTCGTCCGGCACAAAGCCTTTGCCGTGAACGCCGGGCAGCTCTTTGATTTCCGCGCGCACGGCTTCAAGAAAGGCGTGAAGACCTTCCGCGTGGCATGCATCGATCCCGCCGCGCGCCTCGATCCCGTCAATTCGCTGGCATTCCCAACCGAGCTTACGTTTGCAGAGGCAGGGAAATTCACCGGCACGCAGCAGCCGCTCATCACCGCTACGGGAGACGATGATCTCAAGGATGTGCCACTGAGCCAGTCCGAGTGCCGCGAGCAGCTGCTTTCACGCCATGACGACGACGAAGCAGATGACTAATTGACGCCTCGAAGGCGGGAAGTAAACTCACTCCTTGCGAACCCAGGTCTGGGACCGGCCAAGGAGCGGTATGCCGATGAAGCCGCGAACTTCGAGTTTGCGCCCGTCGTCGAGCAGCGCGATGCGGCATCTGTACACCTGCCCCTCGTCGGGGTCCAGTATCCGGCCGGTCGAATAGCCGTCCCCCGATCGCCGCACGCCGCGGAGGATGGTCATCCCGACAACCGGCTTGTCCTTCAGATCGCCTTCACACAGGTTGCACAACGGGTGGGCATCCGGCCTAGGCGGAGAAAACACGGCGACTACCGTGCCGATGTACTCGCCGTCGACCTCCTCGACGCGGACCAGGCCGGCGGGTTGCCCGGTGCGGTCGCTGACGGTCTGCCACAGCCCTGCGGGGGTCGATGCCTGACCCCAGGCTGGACCGCACCCGACCAGAACAAGTGCGAAGAGGTGCCTCAGCAACGTGGAGCGCACGAAATCAGTCGAAAAGCGCGTCGGGCACGTACACGACGCCTTCGAAGATGCGCCGCGCCGTGCGCACGAACGAGGCGCGCTCGACCACCGGCGTCGCACCCGATCGGTCGGTGATCAAGTCCACTTCGATGTGACCCGAAGGATGCTCGATACTGAGCACGCCGCCCGAAAATCCTTTCGGCTCGATGTAGCGGTTCGCTACGGTTCCAGGAAGGACCGCGGCCGTGGCGACCGCCAGCGCGCCCGTCACGGCGTGCGAGCGATGGCAAGCGTGCGGAGTGAAGTAGCGCGATGCGATGTTCCCGCCCTGCGCCGGACGCGACACCAGCACCGGTTTCGGCACGACCAGCCGCGATACGTCGCCCATGCCCATGCGCCTGCCCGCTTCCAGGCGGACCGCTTCGATTTTCTTCATCATGGTCTCGTCCGCATCCAGCTCTTGCGGCGTTTCACGCCCGGTCTTTCCGAACGCTTCCGCAGCCATGATCATCACCGGCATCGCCATGTCGACGCAGCTTGCCTCGATCCCGTCGATCCGGTCGAGGGTGCTTCCGGTCGGCAGCAACTTCCCCGTGACGGCGCCGAGCGCATCGAGAAAGGTCAGCTTGATCGCCGCGCCCGGCTCGGTAACGCCGTCGATATGCGTGTCGCCCGCATACTCGACCTGCCCTCCGGGCGTCTGGATCAGCGCTTCGATGAGCGTCTGCGTATTGACGTTGTAGATGCGCACCTTCGTGGCGGGATTCTCGGGGCGGACGAGACCGGTTTCGATCGCGAAGGGACCCACGCCGGCGAGCATGTTGCCGCAGTTGGGCTTGGTGTCGACGAACGCCTCGGTCACCGAGACCTGCGCGAACAGGTAGTCCACGTCGGCCCCCTCATGCTGGGACCGGCTTACAATGGCGACCTTGCTCGTGAGCGTATTGGAACCCCCGATGCCGTCGACCTGCAGCGCATGCGGGGAGCCCATGACGCTGAGCAGGACGGCGTCGCGCCGCACGGGGTCCGCAGGCAGGTCGGAGGCGAGGAAATAGGGGCCGCGCGAGGTGCCGCCGCGCATGAGCACACAAGGTATCTTGCGCTGCATTGTCAGCTCGCTTCCCGCACGCGGGACCGAGGAATAGAGGCAAGCATGGCGGTGTTTACGAAATCAGGCTGGAACTGTCGGTCGAGTCCGTGATCGTACCTCATTGGATCGAACTCATGCGAAAAGCCCACCGCAGCATCCTTCTGTTCGCGTTCGCGGCGCTCCTTGCCGGATGCGCAAATTTCGCCGTCGTCTCGAGCGGGATGCCCGCGCAGCGGGTCCAGGCGACGCTGGGACCACCCGATACCGTCCGGAAGAACCCCGACGGCTCCGAGGTCTGGGAATATCCGCAGGGGCCGCTCGGAGTCGAAACCTACATGGTGACGCTGGGGTCCGACCACGCCGTGCGGGAAGTCCGCCAGGTGCTGAGCGACGAAACCATTTCCAAGCTGCACGTCGGCATGTCCCGCGACGAGGTGCGCCGGCTGCTCGGCAGGCCGCGGGACATCGGCTTTTCCGGCTCCAGCGACGAAGAGATATGGTCCTGGCGCTACCGCGAGTGGGGAGTCCGCAACATGGAGCTCTACGTCCAGTTCGACAGGCCCACCGGCGCGCTCAAGAAGATCACGCGGTTCCAGATCGATACGAGCGACGGCATGCGCCGCTGAGCGTCGAATCAGGCGCGCTTTTCCTGCTCGTATTCCTTCATCGCCTCGCGGGCGAGCCTGAACGCCTCGACCCCCGCCGGCATCCCGCAGTACACCGCCACCTGAAGCAGGACTTCGCGGATTTCCTCGCGGCTGCAGCCGTTGGTGAGCGCGCCCTTCACGTGGGTCTTGAATTCGTTCGGGCGGTTCAGAGCGGAGAGCATGCCGAGATTGACGAGGCTGCGGAGCTTGCGCGGCAGCTGCGGCCGCGCCCACAGCCACCCCCAGCAGGACTGGGTCACCAGCTCCTGCATCGGCATGCCGAAATCATCGATGCTCTTGAGCTGACGCTCGACGTAGTCGGCGCCGAGCACTTCCTTGCGCACGGCGAGTCCCTTGTCCCACAGTTCTTTCGACATGGCTCGATCCTTTCGGTTGATTTGCGCGAGACGGTCAGGCGAGCGTGTGGCTCAGCTCGCCGATCGCCTCGATCCACAGCTTCACGGCGTCGCCGGGTTTCAGGAACCGGCCCCGTCCCATGCCCACGCCCGCCGGGGTCCCCGTGAGCACGAGATCGCCCGGGCGGAGCGTCACGCGCGAAGACAGCATCGCGATCTGCTCGGCGGTATCGAAGATCAGCTTGCTCGTGTGGGAATCCTGCATCAGCTCGCCGTTCACCCACAGCTTGATGCCGAGCTGATGCGGAGCGCGGAGGTCGCCCGCCGGGACGATCCAGGGCCCGAGCGGGCAGGAGCCGTCGAAGCACTTCTGGCTGACCCAGTCGTAGTGGAAGGGCGAAGTCGGCGGGTTCTTGTCGCGCTTCATCGCATCGCGCGCCGAGAGATCGTTCGCGATGGTGTAGCCGGCGACGCAGCCCAGGGCCTTCTCCACCGGTAGGTCTTTCGCCGTCCTGCCGATCACGGCCGCGAGCTCGACTTCCCAGTCCACTTTCTGCGAGTACGCCGGGAGCTTCACTTTCGAGCCGGGCCCGACCACCGAGCTCCTCGAGGTCTTGACGAAGTGCCACGGCTTCTCGCCCAGATCCTTCATCGTCGGTCCCGGCTCCTTGCCCTGCGCGCGCGCCATCTCGGCCATGTGATCGGTGTAGTTGGCTCCCGCGCAATAGATGTCGCCGGGGTAGAGCACCGGCGCGAGCAGCTTCGCGCGCTCAAGCGGCACGCCTTTCGCCCTGCTCTTTCCGGCGGCGATGCGCTTCGCGAAGGCGGCGAACTCGCGGTGCGCCTTCGGCCAATCCTGCAGCGCGCCGAGCACCGTGGCCCAAGCGGGCTTACCAGTAACGCGGGCCGCGTCGTAGACCTGCTCGCCGACGAGGAGCCCCGCGCGCGCTTCCCCGCCCGAGTTGAAACTCAGCAGCTTGTAGCTCATGGTCTTCCCTTCACGCGACGAGGCGCTTGACGCGCTTGATCCAGTCTTCGAGCGCGAGCATCTGGTCGGAGAGGAACTTGCGCGTGGTCTCGTCGGTGAGCTTGCCGTCGGTGAACTTGCTCGCCGAGTTGCCGATGAACACCTCGGGCTTCACTAGCCAGTGCACCCCAAGCTGCGAAAGGATTGGGCGCAAGTGGTATTGGCCTCGGGAACCTCCCACCAGGCCCGTGGTGCAGCTGAACACCGCCGCCGGCTTGTTGTTGAACGGCTGCGGCTGGAACCGCGACATCCAATCGATGGCGTTCTTGAGCGGCGCGCCGACCGACCAGTTGTATTCGGGCGAAGCGAAGAGCAGCGCATCCGCCGCGAGGATCTCGTCGCGCAGCTTCGTCGCAGGAGCCGGGAAACCCTTCTCCTGGACGTCGAAGTTGTAGATCGGAAGCTCGGCGATGCTCGTGATCCGGAGCTTGAGTCCGGGCGGCATCAGCTCGCCCGCCGTCCTGAGCGCCGCCATGTTGTAGGACTTCTGCCTGAGGCTTCCGCAGATGCCGAGTACCTGAAAGTGAGCGGGTGTATTCACGTTTTCTCTTGTCGGTCGAAAATCGGGCTCGTTCCCGTCAGCGTCTCATCGCCGCGTCGTAGAAGCTCGGATCATAGTACGGGGTCGGATCGGTCAGCGACTTGCGCGGCTGCCCGTACTTTGAGCGCAGCGCGAGCACCGTCTTGACGCCATCCATGTCGATTTTCGCCTTCTTCTGGAATCCGTCGGTAGGGCTGAGCAACACTTTGTACGCAGTCTGGGCCGCCTGGGCATTCGCGTTGGGAAGGTTCTTGAGAAAAATCGCGATCGCCTCATCCTTGTTCCCGGGCTCGTACAGCCAGTCGACCGCGCCGCTGAATGCCCGGATATAGCCCACGACCGCGTCGCGATTCTGCTCGGCCCAGGCCCTGCGGGCGCCGCCGACCAGTCCCTGATAGCGGCCGAGCACGTCGGTTGCGTTCGCGAGACGGTTGAAGCCGCGCGCCTCGGCCTGCACTTCGAATGGAGAAAGCAGCAAGGTGCCGGCGTGCTTCTTTTCCATCAGCGCCTGGAACCGCTGCAGCACGCCGCCGGCGGCCGCGGTCGTGTAATCCCGGTCTTTCTGCAATCCGTTGCGTTCGAGGATCTCGAGCAACACGAATGCGTACCCGGTCGTGAGCGCGTCCACCGACAGGGTCTTGCCGCGCAGATCGCCGAAGCTTTTCACCTCGGGAACGGTTACGAGCCGCAGGAAACCGTTGTCCCCGCCCATGAAGGCGAACAGGTCAGGCCCGGGCTTGGGCACCTCGCCCTGCCCTTCGCGGTAGGCGATCAGATTGTCGATCGCGGTCATGGCGATGTCGAACTTGCCGTCGATGAGGTTGGTCAGCTGGAAGACGGAGCTCGGCGTGGGAGTGATCCTGACCTCGATCCCGTTCTTCGCGAAGAGGCCTTTCTCCTGCGCCACCCAGACCGGCCAGTTGAAGCCGCCGGGGAAGACGATGAGGTTGACGGGTTTGGGCGGCGCGGGCGGCGCGCTCGTGCACGAGACGAGCAGCAGCGCGATCAGTCCGATCAAAAGCCTGACAGTCCTATGCATGTTCTCCTCCCTTGGATCGTCTTGTCATTCCGGATCGCCGGCGGTCGGATCATCTCACCGCTACGAGGTCACGCAACGGTCTTCAGCGGCGCCTTTTTGATTCCTTCGCGGCTTTCGCGAAACTCCGGGATGTCCGGGCGCGAGCCCCACATGCAGAACGACTCGGGCGCGAACGGGAACTGCCGCGGCCGGTAGCTCGCCTCTTCCTCCGGCAGGATGTGCTTCACGCCGACCGAGTATTCGTAGACCATCCCGTCCGGCCCTTCGAAGTAGAGGAAGCAGGCCGACGAGGACGGATGGCGGCCCGGACCGAAAACGATCCGCACGCCCTTCTCCCGCAGGAAATAATAGGAGCGCATCACGTCGTCGAAATCCTCGACCTGGTGGTTGATGTGCTGCACGCCGGGATGCGGGGACGGAAACAGCGCGAGCGTGTGGTGTATGGTGTTCACGCGCAGGAGCGGCGCGTCGCCGATCCAGTCGGACACTCGCGCATTGAGCAGCTTCGTCCAGAAAGCCTCGTCCCGGGACGCGTTCGAAGTTCGCAGCCCGATGTGGCTGAAATGGGTGATTCCCGCGTCGCGCGCGGGAAAATAGCGTTCGCCGCTGTGGAACGGCCGCATCACGATCTCGATCTTGTTGCCGGTCGGGTCCTTGAAGGCGAGGAACTGCTGCACGCGGCGCAGCTCGCATTCGTCCTTCGTCCCGTAGTGCACCGGGTGCCCGGTCTTTTCGATCTCGGCGCCGGCGCGGTCGAAGTCCTCGCGCCGCTTCAGGTCGAAGCCGATGACATGGTCGGAAGGGTCGCCCTCGAAATAAACGAGCGTGTGGTCGCGCGTGTCGCCGCGCACCGATGTCTTGTCGCTGCGGAAATACGCGGCCTTGCCCTCCCGGCCCGCGAGCTGCAGCCCCACGATCCGGGTGGCGAACTCGATCGCGGAGTCGAGATCGGGCGTGCCGATGCGCAGATAACGGATGTCGTGGAGATTGACCATCCTTCGTTACTTCATCAAAGGCATGCCGAAATTCGCGCCGGGATTCACGCCCTCGCGCCAGCGCGAGGTCACGGTCTTGATGCGCGTGTAGAAGCGTACGCCCTCGGGGCCGTGCTGGTTCATGTCGCCGAAGATCGAGTGCTTCCAGCCGCCGAAGCTGTGGAAGGAGAGCGGCACCGGGATCGGCACGTTGATCCCCACCATGCCGCAGTTGACCTTGTGCGTGAAATTGCGCGCCACGTCTCCGTTCCGCGTGAAGATCGCCACGCCGTTGCCGTATTCGTGGTCCGAAGGCAGCGCGAGCGCTTCCTCGAAATTCCTCGCCCGCACCACGGAGAGCACCGGGCCGAAGATCTCTTCCTTGTAGATTCTCATCTCGGGCCTGACCTTGTCGAACAGGCTCCCGCCGAGAAAGAATCCGTCCGGCTGCTCGGCCACCCTGAATCCGCGCCCGTCCACCACCAGGCTTGCGCCTTCCTTCACCCCGAGGTCCACGTAGCTTTTGACCTTTTCGCGGTGCTCGCGCGTGACCAGCGGCCCCATTTCGGAGGTGTTGTCGGTCGACGGCCCGATCTTGAGTTTCCGGATCCTGGGGGTCATCGCTTCGATCAATTCGCTTGCCGTGCGGTCGGTCACCGGTACCGCCACCGAGACCGCCATGCAGCGCTCGCCCGCCGAGCCGTAGGCGGCGCCCATCAGCGCTTCGGCCGCGACCTCGATGTCTGCGTCGGGCATCACCACCATGTGGTTCTTCGCTCCCCCCAGGGCCTGCACGCGCTTGCCGTTGACCGAGCCGGTGGCGAAAACGTATTTCGCGATCGGGGTGGAGCCGACGAAGCTCAGCGCGGCGACGCGCGGGTCGGTGAGCAGCGTGTCCACCGCCTCCTTGTCGCCGTTCACCACGTTCAGCACGCCCGCCGGCGCGCCCGCCTCGAGCATCAGCTCGGCGAGCTTGAGCGGGCAGGACGGGTCTTTCTCGGAGGGCTTGAGGATGAAGGTGTTGCCGCAGGCGACCGCGAGCGGGAACATCCACATCGGCACCATCGCCGGGAAATTGAAAGGCGTGATCCCGGCGCACACCCCGAGCGGCTGGCGTATCGAATACAGATCCATTCCCGCGGAGATGTTGTCGGAGAACTCGCCCTTCATCAGGTGCGGGATGCCGCAGGCGAACTCGACGACTTCGAGGCCCCGCTGGATCGAGCCCTTGGCGTCGGAGAGCACCTTGCCGTGCTCGTTGGAGACGAGCAGCGCCAGCTCGTCCATGTGCCGCTCGATCAGCTCCTTGAAGCGGAACATCACCCGCGCCCGCGTGAGCGGCGAAGTCTCCGACCAGCCGGCATAGGCCTCTTTGGCGATGGCGATGGCGCGCTCGACTTCGGCTTTCGAGGCAAGCGGCACCTTGCCCGAGAGCGCCCCCGTGGTGGGGTTGAACACGTCGCCGAAGCGGCCGCCATTTTCACCGCGGACCTGCTTGCCGCCGATGAAATGGGTGAGTTCGCGGACTTTGGCGAGGGCGGCGTCACGGGTATTCATGGCATTTCTTCCGGATGGGACGACGGGCGATCCGCCGATTATAGCGCGGGGACAGACCACTATTTTCTCCGGCGGCAAAGAGCCACCGAACATCGCATCGCTGAAAATGGTGGTCTGTCCCCGGTTTACTGGACCGTCGCTCCCGATTCGCGCACGACCTTGCCCCATTTGTCGTAGTCGCCCTTGAGGTAGGCGCCGAACTGCTCCGGGGTGTCCGGGTCGGGCTCCATGCCGGTCGGGGCGAGCAGCTTGCGCACGTCGTCGGTGCGTACGAGCTTCCCGATCTCGGCGTTCAGCTTGGCGACGATCTCGCGCGGCGTGCCGGCCGGGGCGAGCAGGCCGATCCACACGATCGCCTCGTAGCCGGGCACGCCCGCCTCCGCGATGGTCGGCACGTCGGACATCTCGGGCGAGCGCCTGGCCGTGCTGACGCCGAGCGCCTTGAGCCTTCCCGATTTCATGTGCGGAATCGCGATCGGCGTGCCGACGAAGCTCACCTTGACGATGCCCGACATCAGGTCCTGCTGCGCCGGCCCGCTGCCTTTGTACGGCACGTGGTTGAGCTTGATGCCGGCCATGTACATGAAGAGCTCCGTGACCAGGTGCTGCGCGCTGCCGTTCCCGGAGGTGGCGAAATCGATCTTCCCCGGCTCCTTCTTCGCCTGCGCGATCAGCTCGTTCACGGAACTCACCCCCAGCGAGGGATGCACGACCAGGACGTATGGCCCGGAAGCGATGCGGATCACGGGCGCGAAGTCCGCAAGCGCGTTGTACGGCATGTTTTTGTACACGTGCGGGGTGATCACGAAGGGACTCGCGGTGAGCAGGAGCGTGTAGCCGTCGGCCTTGGATTTGGCGACATAGTCGGTGCCGATCGTGCCTCCCGCCCCGGCGCGGTTCTCGACGAAGAACTGCTGCCCGAGCGACTCGGAAAGTTTCTGGGCGATGATGCGTCCCGGCACATCGGTCGTGCCGCCGGGCGAGAGCGGGATCACGATGCGCACCGGACGGGCCGGATAGTCCTGCGCGAGCGCGCAATACGCCCAAAGCGAAAACGCCAAACCAGCAGCTATCGATCGCATTCCTCTGTCTCCTTTGCTCCCGTCATTGCGCCTCAGGTCCCTACCCCCGGTACACCGGTTCCGGCTGCGCGAAGAACGAGTGCAGGATGTGGTAGACCGTCAGGTAGTTCTTCTGGTGGAAGCTCGCGTGCGAGATGCCGGCCATGACCGCGAACTGCTTGTCGGGGTTGGGCAGGCGCTTGAAGAATTCGATCAGGTCGTCGATCCCCGCGATGCCGTCCCATTGCCCGCGCATGATGATCGTGGGAACGGCGATCTTCGCCGGATCGACCAGAGGCAGCTTCGAGCACATGTCGACGTAGGTCCCGGTCGGCACCGAATCGTCCAAGGCGACGATGGCATCGGCGAAGGCGTCGATGGTCGCCTTGTCCGCCGTGCCGGGATGGTCGCGCTCGAAGATGCCGTGCACGAAGGCGCGGTCGATCGGCCGGCGGTTCTTGGCCGAGAACTCGGGAAGTTTTTTCTTTCGCTCGGCGAGCGTCGGGCTGCCCTCGCCCGTCCACACGAAGGCGTCGAGCGCGAGGCGCGCAACGCGCTCGGGGTGCGCTTGAGCGAACAGCGCCGCCCGCAGCGCGCCGGAGGAGATGCCGTACACGAGCAGCTTCCCCGCGCCCGAGGTCTTGAGGATGTATTCGCTGCCGGCGGCGAGATCGTCGGCGCCGTTCGGAATGTCGCAGTTGATCGCGCGCGATTTGTCCGAGCGCCCGTAGCCCTCGTGGTCCATGCACCAGGTCTCGAAGCCGCGCGCTGCGAACCAATCCATCACCGAGGAACCGGGGCGCCCGGGCACTTTCAGGTCGAAAGTCGGCTGCGAGGCCATGGATGAGCCGTGCACGAAGAGCACGGTGCCGCGCCTTTGCGTGCCCGCGGCGGGGAGCTTTTGCCAGAGAAACAGCCGGACGCTTTCCTTCCCTTTGCTGACCCAGTGCTCCCTTCCCGATTCTGCCGCGTGCGCTGCCGATGCGACCTGCTCCACGTCAACTCCCCGGAAAAAACGCGAATTTTAGCACCCGCAACCGGCGCGATGCGCCCCTTGGGACGCTACCGTCGTGAGGTTCACGAGCAGTCGAACAGCACCAGCTCGACCGCCGCCGCGGTCGAGGTGCCGAAGGCGATCTTGCCCCTGCCGCGCAGCATGACGCGGTCGCGGCGCAGCAGCACCTCGCGGTCTCCCCCGATCTGCACGTAGGTGCCGTTGGTCGATTCGTCGATCAGGATGTACTGCACGCCCCTGCGCTCGATGCGCGCGTGCAGGCGCGAGGCGGTCTTCTCGCTCACCACGATGTCGCAGGTCGAATCGCGGCCGAGCGAGAGCGCCGTTTTCTCCCGAGGGAATTCCATGGTGCGCTCGCCGACCTCGAGGACGAGCCTGGTCTGGATCTTGGCGCTGGAGGCGAGCCCCGCAACCTGAGTCGCGTCCTCGGTATCGCCCCACATCAGCTCGAACACGCGCACCGCGTCGTGCTTGCCCTTGACCTGGATCGCGTCCAGATCGCGCAGGCCCGAGCGTTGCGCGGCGGGCAAGGCGTTCGCGGTGGCGCCGCTCGTCAGGATCTGCCCCGCCTTGGCGAGCGCGGCGAGGCGCGCCGCGGTGTTGACGCCGTCTCCCCAGAAATCGCCCTTGTCCTCGAGCACGAGGCCGAAATGAAAGCCGATGCGGATTGCGAGCTTCACGCCCGCGGTCGGAGGCAGGGCGATCACGCGCTGCTGCATTTCCCTCGCCGCGTTGCAGGCGGCTTCCCCGTTCCCGAACACCACCATGATCTCGTCGCCTATCGTCTTGACGACCTGGCCATCGTGCTTCGCGACGATCCCGCGGAGCTCGTCGAGACAGGCTTCGATCGCTTTCGCGGCGGGCCTGTCGCCGAGCAGCTCGTAGAGCGCCGTGCTGCCGCTCACGTCGGCAAAAAGAATCGCGCGTTCCTTGGAGGTCAGGGTCATCGCAACCGGCTGTGGTTCAGCGGCACCCATTCGAACGCATGGGCTTGTTGCATTTTGGTAAAGTATCCCCTATTTTCTCTGGACCTGCCACGCCTTCCAGCGGAGAGTTTCATGACTGCCAACATCAAGGTTGCCGAGCGCAAGTGCTACATCAACGGCCAGTTCGTCGGCAGCGACAGGCAGTTCGCCAAGATCAATCCGGTGGACGGCACCGTGGTCGCGCAGGTTCACGAAGCCGACCGCGCAATGGTGGACGCCGCGGTACGCTCCGCGAAGGGTGCGCTGAAAGGCCCCTGGGGCAAGATGACGCTGCAGGCGCGCGTCGACCTGCTGCGCAAGATCGCCGAAGGGATCGAAAGGCGTTTCGACGATTTCCTGGGGGCGGAAGTCGCCGATACGGGCAAGCCGGTGTCCCTCGCGAGCCATCTCGACATTCCGCGCGGCGCGGCGAACTTCCGCGTCTTCGCCGACATCGTGCGCACCTACGGCACGGAGTCCTACCATCTGGATACGCCGGATGGCAAGGGGGCGGTGAACTACGCGATGCGAAAACCCCTTGGGGTGGTCGGCGTGATCGCGCCCTGGAACCTGCCGCTCTTGCTTCTCACCTGGAAGCTCGCCCCCGCGCTCGCCTGCGGCAATACGATCGTCGCGAAACCCTCGGAAGAAACGCCTTCTACCGCGACGCTGCTCGCCGAGGTCATGCACGAGGCCGGCGTTCCGGCGGGCGTCTACAACGTGGTGCACGGCTTCGGGCCGGATTCGGCGGGCGAGTTCATCACCACGCACCCCGAAGTGAACGGCGTCACCTTCACCGGAGAAACGGCGACGGGCGCCGCGATCATGAAAGCGGTCGCGCCGACGGTGAAGCCGATCTCCTTCGAGCTGGGCGGCAAGAATCCCGGCATTGTCTTCGCCGACTGCGACTTCGACGCCGCGGTCGCCGGCATGTCGAACGCGATCTTCTCCAACACCGGGCAGGTGTGCCTGGCGCCGGAGCGCGTGTACGTCGAGCGGCCGATCTTCGAGCGCTTCGTCGCCGCGCTCAAGGCCAGGGCCGAAGCCCTGGTGCTCGGCTTCCCGCAGGACAAGGCCACCAACATGGGGCCGCTGATCTCCAGGCAGCACCGCGAGAAGGTGCTCTCCTACTACGAGCTCGCGAAGAAGGAAGGCGCGAAGGTCGTCACCGGCGGGGGCGTGCCGAAATTCGGCGACGCGCGCGACTCAGGCGCCTGGATCCAGCCGACGCTCTGGACCGGGCTGCCCGAGACCGCGCGCACCGTGCGCGAGGAGATTTTCGGTCCCTGCGCCCACATCGCGCCTTTCGACAAAGAGGAAGAAGCGGTCGCCATGGCGAACGACACGCCCTACGGCCTCGCCTCCACGGTCTGGACCAGCAACCTTTCGCGCGGCCACCGCGTCGGGCAGGCGATGGAAGTCGGCATCTCCTGGGTGAACTGCTGGTTCCTGCGCGACCTGCGCACGCCCTTCGGCGGGGCCAAGCTCTCGGGTATCGGCCGCGAAGGCGGCTTGCACTCGCTGAATTTCTATTCCGAGCCGACCAACGTCTGCATCAAACTGTGAACGCCGCTCCGCCGTGCTGAAACCGCTCGACTTCCCGAAATGGATCGAGGAGCACCGGCATCTGCTCAAGCCGCCGGTCGGCAACGCGCAGATCTGGCAGGACACGGATTTCATCGTGACCATCGTCGGCGGCCCCAACCACCGGACTGACTATCACGACGATCCCTACGAGGAATTCTTCTACCAAGTGAAAGGCGACGCCTTTCTCAATATCATCGAGGACGGAAAGCCGGCACGCATAGACCTCAAGGAAGGCGCGATCTTCCTCATGCCGCCGCACCTGCGTCATTCTCCGCAGCGGCCCGAAGCGGACAGCCTGTGCCTGGTGATCGAGCGCACCCGGCCTCAAGGGCTGAAGGACGGCTTCGAATGGTACTGCCTGAAATGCCACCATCTCCTGCACCGCGTGGAGGTGCAGCTGAAGAGCATCGTGCGCGACCTTCCGCCGCTGTTCGAGCGGTTTTATTCGAGCAAGGCTCTGCGCACTTGCGGAAAATGCGGCGCCCTTCACCCGGGGAAGGGCTGACCGGGTGGTCTCGCCGCGGATCGACGAGCATCGCCAGGCGGCCCTCCGCGCGGGCTTGAGCTACGTCACAGACGGCGTCGTCGGCATCCGGCGCGAGCGCGCGGGGAAGGGCTGGGTTTTCTACGCCCCCGACGGCGCGCGCATCACGAGCAAGGTTGAGCGCAAGCGAATCAACTCCCTCGCGATTCCGCCCGCCTGGACCGACGTCTGGATCTCTCCGGACCCCGACGGCCACATCCAGGCGACCGCGCGCGACGCGCGCGGGCGCAAGCAGTACCGCTACCATCCGCTGTACCGCGAAGCGCGCGACAAGTCGAAATTCGGGCGCATGCTCGAGTTCAGCGAGACCCTCCCGGAGATTCGCGAGCGCGTCGAGCGCGACCTGCGTGCGCGCGATCTCACGCGGCGCCAGATCCTCGCCACCGTGGTGATGCTGCTCGACAAGACGCTGATCCGCGTGGGCAACGACGAGTACGTCCGCGAGAACCGCTCCTTCGGCCTCACCACCCTGCGCGACCGTCACGTCGAGATCAAGGGCGCGAAAATGCTCTTCAGCTTCCGCGGCAAGAGCGGAGTCGATCACACGGTGTCGATCACCGACCGGCGCCTCGCCCGCATCGTCCAGCAGTGCCAGGACCTCCCCGGGCAGGAGCTGTTCAAGTACATCGACACCTCCGGCAAGCGCCAGACCATCTCGTCGGACGACGTGAACGCCTATCTTCGCGAGATCACCGGCCGCGACATCACGGCGAAGGACTTCCGGACCTGGGCAGGCACGATGCTCGCGGCGAGGGAACTCTTCCGGCTGGGGCCGGCGAAGACCCACCGCGAGGCCGAGCGCAACATGATCCGCGCGATCGACGCGGTGGCGAAGCGCCTCGGCAACACGCGCGCCGTGTGCCGCAAGTACTACGTCCACCCCGGACTGGTTCGCGCCTATCTCCAGGGCCTCACCGCGCCGCTCGCCCCCGCCGCTCTGCCGAATCGGGCACGCCGCGAGCATCCCACCGCCGCGCTCAGGCGCGACGAAGTCGCGGTGCTGCAGTTCCTGCAGGAAGACGCGACGGAGGCTTGAACCGATCTGGACTCTTTCGTGTAAATCAGAGAGTTGCTCTTTGAAAGCATCTCACATGCAGGGCGCGGCGCTGTTCGCACACAGAATCGCAAGGCGGGAGGATCTGCCGCAGATCGTCGACATCTACAACTCGACGATACCATCGCGCCTCGTCACTGCGGACACCGAGCCGGTGTCCGTGGAAAGCCGGGTTCGCTGGTTCAACGCGCATTCAGCAGACTCTCGTCCTCTCTGGGTGGTCGAGGCGCACGCGCACATTGCCGGATGGCTGAGTTTCTCGTCTTTCTACGGGCGCCCCGCTTACGACAAGACCGCGGAAATCAGCGTCTACGTCGACGAGGCACACCGAAAGCAAGGCCTCGGCTCGTACCTCCTCACCGAAGCCCTGGCTCACGCGCCCGCTCTCAAACTCGATACGCTGCTGGGGTTCATCTTCGGCCACAACGTGCCCAGCCTGGCGTTATTCGAGAAATTCGGTTTTCAGCGCTGGGGGGTGCTGCCCAAGGTGGCGGAGCTGGATGACATTGAACGCGACCTCGTTATCGTTGGACGGCGAATATCGGTGATCAAGAAGGTCAGGGCAACAAGATCAGGACCGCGCGGATGTTAAAGGTCTACGGGGATCTGCAGTCGGGGAACTGTTACAAGATCAAGTTACTGCTCGTCCAGTTGGGGCGGCCGCACGAGTGGGTGCACGTCAACATTCTCGAAAAGCAAACCCGGACGCCGGCCTTTCTTTCGAAGAACCCGAACGGCAAGATTCCTCTTCTCGAGATCGAGGAAGGGGTTTATCTGCCGGAGTCCGATGCCATCCTCCACTATCTGGCGGAGGGAACGCCCTTCCTGCCTTCCGAGCGGCTCCTACGCGCGCAGGTCCTGCAATGGCTCTTCTTCGAGCAGTACAGCCACGAGCCCTATATCGCGGTGGCGCGCTATATCATTCGTTACCTCGGCCGCCCGGAGAAATACGAGCCCAAGCTCCGGGAGAAGATGGGTCCCGGGTACGCCGCGCTCGAGGTCATGGAGAAGCATCTGGCCGGCCGCCGGTTCTTCGTAGCCGAGCGCTACACGATCGCCGACATCGGGCTTTATGCCTACACGCATGTAGCTCATGAAGGAGGCTTCGAGCTTTCGCGCTATCCTGCCGTGGAGGCGTGGCTTGAGCGCGTCAGGAATCAGCCCGGCCACATCACCATGAGCGGCAAGTAGTCATGCCTAGTGAAGTGTCGAAGAGATGATTTTCGCAAGCAAGTGTTCAAGGGAGTCTGCCAATGAGAGTGATACGAAACCTCGGAATGCTGTTGCTGGCCGCCTGGCTCATCCTGACCGGGCTGATACCGCTGCTCCATCTCAGCTTCTCGGGACTGGGCACGGTGATGTACATCCTCGCCATCGCGGCCGGCGTCTTGATCGTCGTGGGCCGTTAGGAGCGCGAGACTGACGCAGTTCGCCCGTGCGAAATGACTGACCCGCCCTACTTTGCTTCCCGCCTCGCCTTCGAGTACCACTCGAGTATCTCCTCGCCGTTCCAGTGCAGCACGCCCTTGAATTTGGCGATGGCCTCGTAGACCTGCTCGAGGTACTTGATGCGGAACGGCTGCCCACTGATGTAGGGGTGGACGGCGATCGCCATGATCTTCGGCCGCTCGGCGCCTTCCTGGTAGAGCCGCTCGAAGCAGTCGATGCACTTCCGCGTCCAGTACGCGCCTTCATGGTGCTGCACGATCATCATCGGGATGTCGTTGCATTCCACCGTGTAGGGCAGCGTGACGAGCGGGCCGTTCGCAGTTGAAATTTCGGTGGGCTCGTCGTCGTACACCCAGTCGCCGATGTACTTGATGCCCGCCGCCGTGAGATGCTCCGGCGTCTCGTAGGTCTCGGTGAGTCCCGGCCCGAGCCAGCCGACCGGCCGCTTGCCGGTGAACTTCTCGATGGTTTCGAGCGAGCGCTTGATCATCGCCGGCTGGTCTTTCTCGTTGTGGATCGGACCCTGCTCGTAGCTGTGGCCCATGAATTCCCAGCCGGCGTCGCGGCACGCCTGCGCGACGCGCGGGTAATCGACGCACACGCGCGCGTTGATCGCGAGGGTCGGCTTGATGCGCAGCTTCTCGTAGAGCGCGTGAAAGCGCCAGAAGCCCACGCGCATGCCGTATTCGTGCCAGCTCCAGTTGGGCACGTCCGGGAGGAGCGAGACGCCGGTCGGCGCAGGCAGCACTTGCCGCGCCATCGGCTTCGCGATATCCCAGACTTCGAGATTGACGATGGTCCAGACGACGATGCGCTTCCCGGCGGGAAGCTTGAGCTTCGGCCGGTCGACGATGGCCGAGTAACTGACGCGGTCCCGCGGGATCGTCATTTGGCTTTCTTCTTGGTGCCGGCCGGACGCGATTTCGGTTTCGCTTCGCCTTTCGGTGCGCCGGGCAGATCGAGGCGCAGCATCCGCATCGCGTTGCCGAAGTAGAGCTTGCGCCGGTCGCCGTCCCTCAACTTCAGCGAATCGATCGCTTTGATGATTTCCCGGATAAAGAGCGGTCCGCCTTCCGGGTCGAAGGGACAGTCGGTGCCGAAGAGCACATGATCCGCGCCGAAGAAGTCCAGCCCGCAGCGCGTCGCCGATTTCGAGCCGTTCACCGAGGTGTCCGCGTAGAACATCCTGAAGTAATCGACCGGGCGCCCGGCCATGCGCTTGAGGATGACGGTGTAGTCCTCGTCCGAAGTGCGGCTGCCGAGCTGGTCCATGCCGTAGCCGATCCGCGCGTCGAAGAACGGCGCCATCGCGCCCAGGTGGTGCGTGATGATCTTGAGATCGGGGAGCTTCTCCATCATTCCCGAGAACACCAGGCGCGCCATGAAAGCGCTCGTCTCGTAGGGCCAGCCGAACAGCCAGTAGATCTCGTACTTGGATTTGCTCTCGCCCGCGTAATCCGCGAATTTCGCCGTGCGGGTCGGGTGCACCCAGATGGGCAGGTCGTACTGGTTCGCCATGCGCTCGAAGATAGGGTAGAACTCGGGATCGTCGAGCGGCCGGCCGTTCACGTTCGTGAAGATCTGGATGCCCTTCGCGCCGAGCATCCCGATCGCGCGGTCCATCTCGCGCAGCGCCTCGGGGACGTTGTTCATCGGGAGCGACGCGACGAAGGCCGGGAAATGGTCCGGGTGCCTGGCGACGATCTCCGCCATGCCGTCGTTCGCCAGGCGCGCGAGCTCCGGCGTTTTGTCGTGCGGCGCGAGGAACTCGATCGCCGGAAGCGACAAGGTGAGGATCTGCTTGTAACCCGGAAAGCGCTCCATCATGCGCAGGCGCGCCTCCAGGTCCCACAGCACCGGGATGTGCAGCCAGCGCTTGATCTGCGCGGCAAGCGCGGGACTCTCCTCCGCGATCGCCTTCACCCGCTCGAAAAATGCCGGTGGAAAGATGTGCGGGAAGATGTCGAGCTTGAGATTCGGGTTCATGAGAGCCCCAAAGGGGATGGATTCGGGATTCGCGGGCAAGGGATTGTGCCTGAAATCCGTCCGTTCCAGATCGCGCGCCTAGGCTCCGCCCTCGAGCCGGTCGATGAAGCTGGCCATCGCCTCGAGCACGACTGCGGGCTGGTCGCGGTGCGGGGAGTGCCGGCAGTCGGCCAGGCGCAACAGCTCGATCGGACCGCCGGTCTGCCTTGCGATGGCCTCCAGTTGCGCCATCGTCCCGTATTCGTCGTCGAAGCCCTGGATCGCGAGCACCGGGCAATGTATCCGCGGCAGGACCTCCTCGATGTTCCAGCTCCTGAAGTCCGGATGCAGCCAGATGTCGTTCCACCCCCGGAAGGTCTTCGCCGCGTCGGCGTGATAGCGGCCGAGCTTCTGCGCGAGGTCCGTGCGCTCGAAGGCCGTCTTCGCCTCGGCGATGCTGCTCACGCTGATGTCTTCGACGAAAACATGGGGCGCCATGACCACCAGCCCCTTGACGCTGTCGCTCGTCGCCGCGTAGATGAGGGCGATCGAGCCTCCGTCGGAATGGCCCACGAGAACAGGGTCCTCGATGCCGAGCCGCTCGAGCAGCTCAGGCAGCACCTCGAGCGCTTCGACGTGCATGTAGTCGACCGCGCGCGGCCCGCGCAGCACTTCGGATTGACCGTAGCCGTGGCGCGAGTAGACCACCGCGGCGCAGCCGGTTGCCGCAGCCGCCTTCTGCGGGAAATCGCGCCACATCGCGACCGAGCCCAGCCCTTCGTGGAGAAACACGAGCGTGGGCGCATCGGCGCCGGCGATTCTGAGGACTTCGAGCTTGCGGCCCTGGACGGTGACGAAAGAAGTTTCTTCAGCTGCGGGCAATGCGTCTTTCCTGCGCGGGATTCCTGGACATGATTCTATCCGAAGCCTGCAGATCCTCAGAGTTTCAGGGGCTTCCAATACCCGGTCAGCTCGAGATAACCGCGCCCGGCCTCCTTCTCCCCTGCCCGCGCGCGCACCGCACCTTCCCAGTAGACGGTGCCGGTGCTCGCGCGCGCATCGAGCTCCTGGTCCTCCATGAGCGGCTCGATCTCCACGGTCAGGGCGCCGGCTTGCACGCGCACCGAAACCGGATACTCGGTCCCGGTCCGGGGCGAGCGCCAGCGCCTGAGCGGCTCGAATTGCACCTCTCCCGGCTTGAAGCTGCGCACGCGGCCGTCGGCGCCCCGCAGGGTTCCACCCGCCCAGAAACTGCCGCCGTCCTTTCCCCGCATGCGAAACGCCATCAGCGCCCCGCCGTCGGCAAGATTGATTCCGATCCAGTCCCAGCCGTCCGCTCCTTCCGCCAAAGCCTCGCTCGACCATTCGTGATCGAGCCAGGCTTCGCCCGAGACCTCCAGCTCGCGGCCTCCGATGACCACGCTCCCCGTGACCGCGAGATGGGGCAGGCTGTAGTAGTAGCTCGCCTGCGCCGGGTTCGGCCCTTTGCGGCTGAAGCCGCGCTCGCCCTGGAGCATCACCGCATGTTTCGCCTCGAACCGGAGCGCGTATTTGAAATCGCGCGCCGCGACCTCCGCGGCGTAGCCGCTCCCGGTTTGCTTGAGCGACCAGTCTTCGATCGCGACCTCGGTGCGGCCCTCTTCGGCCCGGGCGAGCCCGAACCCCGCGCGCGCGGCGCGCTGGTCGTGCAGCAGCCCTCCGGCCGCTGGATCGGCAAGCGCCGCATGCGCGAAGAGCAGCTGCCGCGGTGCGAACCGGCTCGAAACGTCTTCGGCGACGCGCGGCCGGTTGCGAAAAAAAGTGATCTGCACGCCGAGCTCCTTGCCGCCGGCCGCCTTGAGCCAGCCGGTGACGTACCACCATTCGCTGCGGAACTGCGGATGGCTGCCGTGGTCGCGCGGGAACTGCAGCGCCACGCCCTGGCGCACCGGCGGATATTCACCCTGCCCATGGACCAAGACGGGGCACAAGGCGAGCGCGAGCGCGAGCGCGAACCTCACCAGTCCTCCTTCACCGCGCGCACGGCGTCGCCGCTCATCGCCTGCCGCCCGCTCGCGATCGCCGTCAATGTCGCCAGCACGAGCATCACCGCAACGAATTCGGCCAGGAGCCGCCAGGGCAGGTGCAGCTCCATCCCCCAGTGGAACGAATGGCGATTGACGACGTGGATGAGCACGAGGCTGATCACCCAGCCGAGCGTGAGGCCCACGGCGAGACCCACAGCGCTCACCAAGAGGCCCTGCGCGGCGAGCATGGCGCCGATCTGTCGCCGCGTCATTCCGATGTGGCGCAGCACGCCGAACTCGCGCCTGCGCGAGAGCACCAGCGCGCCGAAGCTCGAGGAAAGTCCGAAGAGGCCGATCACGACGGCCACCGCCTCGAGCGCATAGGTCACGGCGAAGGTGCGGTCGAAAACTCTCAACGAGCCTTCGCGGATCTCTCCGGGTCCGGCGATCTCGAGGTTCACGCCGCCCGCGACGCGCGCCTGGATTTCGCGCGTCAGACTCGCCGGGTCCGCGCCGGGCGCGAGCCACAGCGCCGCGTCATTGGCGTAGGCGTCGCCGGTATGGCGAAGGTATTCGTAGCGCTCGATCAGCACCGCGCCCTGCTGGCGCGCGTAGTCGCGCCAGATGCCCGCGACGGTGAAGCGCGCGTGCCGCCCGCCGAGGGGGAGTTCGATGACCGCACCCGGCCGCCACCCGTACAGATCGGAGGCGACTTCGCTGACCCATGCCGCGGGAGGTTCGCCGGCTTTCAGCGCGTGCGCCGCACCGAGGAGCGGCGGAACCCTGCCTTCGGCTTCGACCGCGCGGGCGAGAAGCGTGAGAGGCGGCCTGTCGGGAGCGACGATCAGGCGCTGGCTGCGCAGGAACTCGACGCGGCGGGCCCCGGGCAGCGCCGCAATCGTCCGCTGGTCGGCGAGCGACAGGAAGGCCGTGTCGGAGCCCGGTCCCGCGCGCAAATACAGATCCGCGGGCAGCATGCGCTCCAGCCACTCGTCCAGCGACTGGCGGAATGAGGCGACCATGATCGCCATCGACACCATGAGGCTCACGCTGGCGACGATCGCGGCGAGGCTCACCCCCGCCTGTCCCGGAGCGCCGCGAAGCTGCGCGAGCCCGATCCGCGCCGATACCTGCCCGAGGAGCGGGGCAACGCGGAACCCGAGTACCGCGATGCGCGGCATCAGCATCACCGTGCCGATCAGAAGGAGCGCGATGGCGCCGTAGCCGAACAAGGGCAGCCCGCGCACCGGCCCCGCCTGGGTGAGGGCTGCGCCGGCGAGAAGCACCGCAAGTCCCGGCCACGCCGGCTGCAGCCGCGCGAGCGCGCGCTCTTCATCGCCCGCCTTCAAGGCGGGCGCCAGCCCCGCGCCGGCGGCTTCCAGAGCCGGCGCAAGACTGCCGAGCACCGCTGCGAGGATCCCGAGCGAGAAGAACAGCGCGAGCGCCGGCCAGTCGAGCGCGAGCGTCGGCTCGAGGCCGCGAAAATATCCCCCTCCGAGCTCTGCGCCGAAACGCTCGAGCACGAAGGCGGCACCCGCATGGCCGAGGGCAATACCAGCGAGCGCGCCCATCGCGCCGATCACGGCGGCCTCGGCGAGGAGCATCGCAACCAGCGCCTTTCGCGTCATGCCCAGAACGCGAAGCAGCGCGAGCTGCGCGCGCCGGCGCACCACGGCGAGAGCTTGCGCCGAAAAAACCAGAAGCCCTCCGGTGAAGAGCGCGACCAGCGCCAGCACGTTGAGATTGACGCGGTAGGCGCGCGACAGCGCGCCGCTTCGCTCGACGTCGGCGTCGGGCCGCTCGATGAGAGTGCCCGGCGGAATCTCGGCGCGCAGACGCCCCGCCACCCGCTCCGGATCGGCCCCCGGGCGCAGCCGCAGGTCGATGCGGTTCAAATAGCCCGAGCGCAGGAAAATCGCCTGCGCCGCGCCGATGTCGACGATCGCGAATTGCTGCCCGCGAGCCTCGCCCAGCACTCCGGCGACCTGCAGCGAAAGCACGCGCAGACCTACCTGGACGGAAAGCGCGTCGCCTTTCTTAAGCCCGAGCGACTCGGAGGCCCCGGCGGAAAGAAAAATCCGGTCCGGACGCAGAAAATCCAGCCGGTCGGAAATCTCCACGCCCGCCAGGAAGGATTGAATCCGCGCGGCGCGGAAGATATCGAGCCCGAGAATTTTCAGCGGTTCGCGGCCGCCGACGAGCTTCGCATCCACTTCGAGCACGGGACTCGCCACCGCCACTTCGGGCAGCTTTGCGAGGCGCGGGTAGAGCGACTCCTCGAACCCCGCCCGCGGGCCCCGCACCGCGAGATCGGCCTCTCCGGAGAGCGTCTGCACGGCGGCGGCGAATTCGTTGAGCGCCGCCTGGTTGATGAGCCGGACGGCGTAGCCGAGAGCCACGCCGAGCGCGATGGCGAGGACCGACAGGGCGAGCCTGCCCTTGTGCTGGGCGAGCGGTGCGAGCAGTAGATTGCGGCGGACCGCGTAGCGGCTCATTCCGCCATGTTAGCGCTCGCGCGGCCCGCGCGCCGGGATCAGCCGCGGCTCGGCGGAGTTTGGTTGATCAGGATCCAGTACATCCCGAGCTGCGTGACCGCGTGGGCGAAGGCGGAGAACTCGATCGGCTTGCGCACGTAGCTGTTTGCCCCGGACTGGTAGCTGCGCAGCATGTCCTCGTCCTCGCTCGAGGAGGTGAGGACGACCACGGGGGTGAGCTTGGTGCGCGGGTCGGCGCGTATCCGGTGCAGCACGTCGATGCCGTCGAGTTTGGGAAGCTTGAGATCGAGCAGGACCACGGCGGGCATCTTCGCCGGCTCGCGCCCCGCGTGTTGGCCCGTGCCGAACAGGAAGTCGAGCGCTTGCTGGCCGTCCCGCGCGACGAAAACCTCGTTCGCGATGTTGGCCTTTCGCAGCGCGCGCAGCGTCAGCTCCTCGTCGTTCGGATTGTCTTCGACGAGCAGGATCGTCTTTTCCATCATCGTCTCCTGGCGCCGCCGGCTGCGCCTTCAGTTGATTTTCGCGGCGGACGGCTTGAGCGAGCCGGCCGCCAGAAGCTGCGCCATCGCCTCGGGGTGAACGGCGGGGGAAAACAGATACCCCTGGGCCTGATCGCAACGGTGCATGCGCAGGAATTCCAGCTGCTCCACGGTCTCGACTCCTTCCGCGATCACCCGCACCCCGAGCGAATGCGCGAGCGAGATCACCGCCTGCGTGATCGACGCGTCGTGCCCGTGCTGGTGGGCCTTGCTTACGAACGAGCGGTCGATCTTCAGGCAATCGATCGCCAGCCGCGAGAGATAGCTCAAGTTCGAATAACCCGTACCGAAGTCGTCCACGGCGATCTGCACGCCCAGCCCTTTCAGATCAGTGAGGACGGCGACCGTCCGGTCGCGGCTCTCGACCAGCACGCCTTCGGTGAGCTCGAGCTCGAGATTGTGCGGCTCGAGGTTCGACGCGCGCAAGGCGCGCTCGACAGCCTGCACGAAACCGGGACTGCGGAACTGCTGCGCCGAAACGTTGACGGCGAGCCGCAGCGCAGCGAGCCCGGCCTCGCCCCAGACCCGGATCTGGCGGCAGCTCTCGGCGAGGGCGAATTCTCCGAGCGGATGGATCAGGTCGGAATCCTCCGCGACGGGGATGAACTGCCCCGGGGGGATCCATCCGCGCTGCGGGTGGTTCCAGCGCATCAGGGCCTCCACCCCGACGATGCGCCCGTCGGCGAGCACGACCTGAGGCTGGTAGTGAATTTCCAGTCGGTTCGTCTCCAGCGCGAGCCGCAATTCGTTCTCCAATTCGACCCGGTCGGTGGCCTGCCGGGTCATGGCGGCGGCGTAGAACTGGAAGCCGTTGCGGCCGTCGGCCTTGACGCGGTGCATCGCGGCGTCGGCATTGCGAAACAGCATGTCGAATTCTTCGCCGTCGCGCGGATAGATGCTCGCTCCGATGCTCAGCGTGACGTGGAGATCGCGTTCCTCGAGCCGGAACGGCGAGCGCATCGCCTCGCGGATCTTGCGCGCCACGGAGACAACGTCGTCCGGACGCGCGAGATCGGTCGCGAGCACCGCAAAGGCGTCTCCACCGAGCCGCGCCACGCTGTCGCCTACGCGCACGGCGCCGCGCAGGCGCTCGGCGACCATCCGCAGCAGCGCATCGCCCGCCCCGTGGCTGTGGCTCTCGTTGACCAGCTTGAAGCGATCCAGATTCAGGACCAGCAGCGCCGCCGGCCGGCTCGCGCGCCGCGCGTGCGCAACCGCCTGCAAGGTGCGATCGCCGAGCAGGTCGCGGTTCGGCAGGCCGGTCAGCGGATCGTAATTCGCCAGATACTGCAGGCGCGCTTCGTAGGCTTTCCGCTCCCGTATGTCGCGCGCGATCGTCGAGAAGAAGCGTATCTCCCCGTCCGGCCCCCGGTGGGCGATGATCACCTGCGAGACCGGGATTTGCGTCCCGTCGGCGCCCAGCATCGCCGTCTCTCCGGTCCACACGCCGTCTCGCGAAGCGGCTGGCGTTCCTTCGCGCTCGATCAGCTCGCGCGCCCACGCGGGATAGATTTCGCTCGCCGACTTGCCTGCCCCTTGCGATTCCGGCGCGCCGATCAATTTGCGCCCGGCGGCGTTCAGATAGGTGATCGTTCCTGCGGGGTCGGTCATGCAGACATAGTCGCTGGTCGCCTCCAGGATCTGCACCAGGCGCGCGCGCTCCTCCTCCGCGATGCGGATGCGTTCGCGTTCGCTCGCCTCCGACAGGGCGCGTCTCACGACCGTGCCGAGCCGCCGCATGTTGTTCTTCAGGACATAATCGGTCGCGCCGAGCCGGATCGCCTCGATCGCCCGCTCCTCGCCGATCGTGCCCGACAGGAAGATGAACGGAACGCCCGGGGCGAGTTCCTTCGCCAGGCGCAGCGCATCGACGCCGTCGAAGCGCGGCATCGAGAAATCGGAAAGAATCGCCTGCGGCTTCGACGAGCCCAAGACCCGTTTCAGGTCCTCTTCGGCGTCGACCCGGTCCCACGAGACCTCGAACCCGCCCTGATCGAGCGAGCGCAGCGCGAGCTCCACGTCGGGCTCGGAGTCCTCGACGAACAGCACCTGGATCGCGGTTCTATCCATGCGCCTTTTCCCTGACCGCCCCGGCATCGGCAGCCTCCTCCGCGGCGATCTCCAGCGTGAAGAAGAACACCGCTCCCTTGCCGACCTCCCCTTCGGCCCAGATGCGCCCGCCATGCCGGTGCACGATGCGCTGCACGGTCGCAAGCCCGATGCCGGTGCCGGCGTACTCGGTCGCCGAATGCAGGCGCTGAAACGCTCCGAAAAGCTTGTCGGCATAGGCCATGTCGAAGCCCGCTCCGTTGTCGCGCACATAAAAGGTCGTGCGCCCGCGATCCTTCAGGGCGCCGATTTCGATGCGGGGTTTGGCCGACTTCGAGGTGAACTTCCACGCGTTTCCGATGAGGTTCTCGAGGACGACCCGCATCAGATGCGGATCCGCCTCGGCGGATATCCCCTCCCAAATCGAGACTTCCACCGCGCGGCCGGGCTCGCGCTGTTCCAGTTCACCCACCACCTGTCGCGCGACCTGGCCCAGGTCCACCTTCCGCCGCTCGAGCGGCCCGCGCGACACGCGGGCGAGCTTGAGCAGGTCCTCGATCAGCTGGGCCATGTGCTGCGTCGAAGTGCGTATTCGCGACAGGTAGCGCTTTGCATCGCCCGGAAGGTTCTCCGGAAAATCGTCGAGCAGCGCCTGGCCGAACCCGTCGATCGCGCGCAACGGCGCGCGCAGGTCGTGGGACACCGAATAGGAGAAGGACTCGAGCTCGCGGTTGGCCGTCTCCAGCTGCGCGGTGCGTTCGCGCACCCTCCTCTCGAGCTCCGCGTTGAGGCGCAGGATCTCGCGCTCGGCGCGGCTGCGCTCTTCGGCCTCCTGCGCGAGGTTCGCGTTCGAAGCCTCCAGCTCCCGGGTGCGCCGATCGATCTCCGCCAGCATGTCGTTGAACGAGTCGGCCAGCATTCCCACCTCGTCGGCGCTCATCTTCACGGCGCGGCGGGAATAGTCGCGCTGCCCGACCACCTCGCGGGCGATCTGGGCGATCGCGAGGATCGGCCGCGTCACGATGTTCTGCATCCACGAGGACATGAGCAGCGCGACCAGCATCGCGGCGATCAGGACGACGGCGGCGATCCCGAGGTAGTCGTAGACCCGGTCGAAAAGCTCGTAGTCGGCGCGCAAGTACACCGTTCCGAGGATTTCTCCGTCGTTCACGATGCGTTTGAACAGGACAAAGTCCCGGTCGGCGACGCGGGCGCTGTCGGGCTCGGGCAGCTTCGGAAATGCGCGCGGGTCGTCGGCTCGCGCATAGGTCGCGAAGAGCGCCCCGCGCGCGTTGTAGACGGCGGCGGAGCTCACCAGCGGCCGGAACCGGAGCAGGCCCAGATTTTCCTGCGCCACCCTGACATCGTCGAATGCCAGCGCCGGCGCGCTCGCGCGTCCGAGCAGCTCCGCCTGAGTGGTCATGTCCGCCACCAGGATGCGGTGGTAGGCGCTCAAGTCGTAACCGATCACTGCGGCCAGGGCGACG
>WNGA01015833.1_pt1 | contig 27760 bp, 29 predicted proteins | sample 5400061 | NCBI WGS metagenome assembly WNGA01 (sample SAMN13153366, study PRJNA577476) | soil metagenome | isolation source: 100 cm soil or saprolite under grassland replicate 2 | place: USA:California | collected 2016-06-15
CGACCGGCACCGCTCCGGCGACCAGCCACAGGAGTCGCTGGCGCGCCTCGCCCTCCGAGCGCCGCCATGCCTGCACCAGGACGACGACCGACGCAATCGCGCATGCGCCCAGGGCATAGAGCGCGATGGCCGCGAGCGTCTCGGCGACCCGGCTCAGGCCGGGCACCGCCCACGGGCTGGTCAGCTCCTCTCGCGGCGGATCCAACGGCGTCGACCGCAGGAGCGCCATCGCCTGGAACACGACGCCGGTGACCACGGTGACGGCAGGCAGGGCCCGGGCCAATCCCCGACGTGGTTCGAGCGGCGGGGTGAACTGCAGCACGAGCGCCATGAACACGAACCACCACACGAAGCTCGTATCGCCAAGGGTCGCGAACAGCTGCCAGGCCGGGACGTCCCGCCCATCGGTGCGACCGAGCTCGGAGTAGTCGTCGCAGAACGCACTCCAGGCAGCGGCGGTACCGAGCCCGAGGAACGCCCATCCAGCCGCCTGGTCGAAAGCCCTTCCGGTGACGACGACCCCCACCATCCAGCACGCGACCATGGCGACGATGACCGGTAGGTCGGACGCGCCGACGGACAGCCCGGAGTCGTCCCGGGCGATGTCCGATGCCAGCGCCGCCAGGAGCAGCCCAGGCGTCAGTGGCCAGGTGACCACCCGCGCTAGCTGCCGCATGAGGTCATCTTGGCAGTCATCGGCCGCGCAGCACTCAGGGCTGACCCTGACTGCCGAACCAGAGCCTGCCCGGTCGTGCGGGGCCTGCGTCGGCGCCGACGCTTGGCTGGACAGCACCGGACACCGACGAAGGAGCACACCATGTCCGTCACTCGCAGCTCAGAACCCACCGCCGATGTCCTGCCCGGAAGGTCGGGCACGAAGGCAGCCGCGATCGCCGCGGCACTGTTCGCCGTCTCCCTCCTCATGACGGTGGCGAGCGTCGACGTCCCGCACCACGCGTCGGACAGCGAGTTGCTCAGCTGGTGGCAGGACTCCGGCAACCGCACTTCCGGCGTCCTATCGGGCATCTGGGCGATCTGCGCCGCAGCCACGTTCGCCGTGGTGATCAACCACATCCGCACCCTGACCGCGGCGGCACGTGCGCCGCACTGGCTCGCCTTCGCCCGCTCCATGGGCGCCGCGGTCACGGCCGTCTGGCTGGTCACCGCGGCCGCGCGCGGCGCGATCGGTCACCTCGTCGACGTGATGGACGAGCCACTGCCAGGTGTCGACGTGCTGCGGGCCGCGACCGCGTTCAACTACATGCTGCTCGGCCTGTCCGGCATGTTCGTGCTCGCGCTGTGCATGCTCGCGGTCTCCGTGGTGGTCCTGCGGACCGCGGCGCTCGGCCGGTGGATCGGGTACGTCGGCGCGCGCTCTCGACATCAGATCCGAGCCAGTGGGAGGGCGAGCATGACAGGCGAGGACTGGCTCACACGGGAGCGGCTGCGCCGAGGGGTGTCAGGCAGCTTCCGGGTCTTGGCGATGCGCCGTGGGATTCGCGGGCGCTCCGATAATCTGAGAGCGCGGTCCGATCGTGGAGGTGGCCGAATGCCGCAAGAGCCGTTGAACCCCGCGCTGCAGTCGCTCATGCCCCTGATCGGGGAGTGGCAGGTTGAGGTCCCGCAGTTTCCTGGCCAGTACGGCCATGCGACGTTCGAGTGGTTGAACGGCGGCACACACCTGCGGTTCCATGCCGTTGCGCCGGAGCCGGCGCCCACTGCAACGTTGATCATCGGCCGCGATGGGTTGGGCGAGGAGTTCACGATCCTCCACTACGACTCCCGCGGAGTCTCCCGGGTGTACCGCATGACGTTCGGCGACGGCACCTGGCGCATGTGGCGGGACGCGCCGGGCTTCTGGCAGCGCTTCTTCGGACGTCTCAGCGCCGACGGGCACTCGATAAGAGGTTCGTGGGAGAAGTCCGAGGATGGCTCGACATGGGAGCCCGACCTCGAGCTCGTCTACAGGAAGGTCGGCTAGCTGTTGCTCGTCTGCTGCGGCAAACGGCCACCAGGGCGGAGATCGACCCGGCTGCAGTCCGTTGCTATTGGCAACTTCTCTGTCATTGGGCTGTCAATGAACTGCAGTCAGGAACGTGCAGTGGCCCGTCTCGCAGGCCGTTCGGGCGGACACGACTTCGCGGCGCAGCGCCTTCAACTCGGCGATCCGTGCGTCGACCCGTTCGAGGACGGCATCCAGTCGCCAGCGCTCCGATTCGCACGTTGCTCGACCGGTGTCGTGCGCGGCGAGCGCGTCGATGATCTCGTCGAGCGTCAGCCCCAACGACTGCATACGTCTGGCCAACCGGATCCGGCCGATCGTGTCCTCGCCGTACTCGCGGTACCCCGACGGGCGGCGAACCGGCGCCGACAGCACGCCGCGACGTTCATAGAACCGGATCGTGTCGATCGTGACCCCGGACCGCCTGGACGCTTCACCGATCTTCATCACTGCTCCTTGACTCTGGACCTGAGTCCAGAGTCTACATTCGGTGTATGACGTCTTCATCCAGCCCCGCGCCGCTCGTGTGCGACATGACCACCGCCCCCGATACCCCGCAGGAACGGATGGCCGAGTACGGGCGGCTGTTCGACCACGCGCTTGCCGGACGCGAACGCACTACCGACGCCGTGATCTGGCGGTTCACCGCCCGGGCCGGCGTAGAAGCCTGGGTACGCGACCTCGCCGACCGAGAGGCCGCCTGCTGCCCGTTCCTGACCTACAGCGTCACCGAGCACGACGGGCAGGTGGTCTACCGGATTGCCGGCGACGACGACCCGATGACGCAAGCGGCACTCGACGAGATCCACCGCGTCCCCGACCACATGGCCGAGGGATTCCCGGGCATGCTGGACCGGCTCCACCAAGCCGGTTTCGACATCGCCACCAGCGACGACGGCACTATCACCACTGCGTCGCCGCGCTCGTGACCGAGGCACGAGCGATGTGCCGAGTGCGGCCCACATGCCCACGGTGGGCATGCCTTTGGGCATGAACCACCGTTAACCAGTGCTGCGAGAGTCCAACAGAGTCCTGGGGCGGTGGCTCTCCTGCCCGGCGTCGATCGTGCTGCTCGAGGACATGCACGACGACGACTGGGCGCGGCCGACCGACTGCGCCGGCTGGACCGTCCATGACCTGACCGCCCACATGGTTGGCCAATACCAGGTGCTCGCCAAGCTCGGCGTGTTCCTGCGCCGCCATCGGCGGGCGCACCGGCGCTATCCGGCGCTGTCGCGGCTGGACGCCGACAACCGCCAGCAGATCGACGACCTCGGCGGCCGACCGGGCCACGAGCTCGTCGCGATGGTGGCCGCCATCGGCCCCGAGGCCATCCGCGCCCGCCGGCGGGTGCCGGCCCTGCTGCGCCGCCTGCGCATCGGCCGGATGTACCCCGAGGAGCCGCTGACCGACGACCGGCTCAGCTACGCACTGGACGTGCTGGGACTGCGTGACCCCTGGATGCACCGGGTCGACCTCGCCCGGGCAACCGGCAGGCCGCTGGTGCTCGGGGTCCACGACCGCGTGATCGTCGCCCAGGTGATCGCTGACCTCGGCCGGGCCTGGCAGGGTCCGCCCGTGCTGCTGGAGCTGACCGGCCCGGCCGGCGGCCGCTGGACACTTGGCCAGGGCGCGCCGGTCGCCACCGTCCGAGCCGACACCGTGGACTACCTGCGCGCACTGTCGGGCCGCAACGACCATCCCAACCTGCAAGTCGACGGCGACCACACCACGGCGGCCGCAGTCGCCGCCGCCCGCGTCGTGTTCTGACCGCAAGCAGCCTGGTCACGACCTCACCGGCCAAGGCCCGCGAGCTGGCCGGCGGGCGCCAACGTCGTACGTGGCATTCGACCTGCTCGCGGCCACGAACGTGGATATGGGGCCGCTGCGCTGGTCGACGCGGCGCGGTCGCCACCGGGCTCAGCGTGGCCTTTGCCCTCGGCGACGACATACGCCCGCCGCCGTTCCGGCTCACATAGAAGCTGGCCCGCGGGTCGCGGCAGAGGTTCTTCGTCTTCTCGCGAGTTGGTGATCGACACCCGGACCCAGCAGGGTGAGCAGGTGGTCGGAGTTCATGCCTCCGGCCTAGGAATTCAAGCGCACTTGAAGGCAATTTCCGCCGGTCAGGACGCCGCGGTCGTGGACGGAACCCGGGCGGGTTCGGCGGCGGATCCCCGCACGATGAGCCTGGTGGCGAGCTCGACGTGGTGCGAGTCGACCTTCTCGCCGGCCGCGAGCTGCAGGGCCGTGCGCAGGGCGACGGCACCCATCTCCCGGAGCGGCTGGCGGATGGTCGTCAGCTGGGGCGAGGCCAGCCGCGCCACCTGGGTGTCGTCGAAGCCGACGACGCTGAGATTCTCCGGGACGCGCAGTCCGCGGGCGCGGGCCGCCTCCAGCACGCCGAGGGCGACCTCGTCGCTGCCGGCGAAGATCGCGGTGGGAGGTTCGGGCAGGTCGAGCAGGGCAGATCCGCCGGCCAGGCCGTCGTCGTAGAGGAACTCGCGCAGCCACACGTATTCCTTCGGCACCGGGGCTCCGGCCGCCTCCATGGCGCCGCGGAAGCCATTCATCCGGGCCTGGTTGCAGCCGGAGGTCGGCGGACCGCCGAGATAGGCGATCCTGCGGTGCCCGAGCGAGAGCAGGTACTGCGTCGCTGCCATACCACCCGCGAAGTTCGTCGAGCCGACGCTGGTCACGTCCGGCTGCGCGATGTAGATCGGGTCGACGACGACAAGCGGCAGCCGCGCCCGCGACAGGGCCGCCAGGTCGGCCGCGGTCAGCTCACAGGTGATGCCGATGGCGGCGCGGCGGCCAGTCGCGGTCAGCTCCCGGATCCACGACGACGCGCGGCGTGCCCCCGAGGCCTGCGGGTGCGGGTGCGAGCTCATGACGACGTCGACGCCGGCCGCTTTCCCTGCGTCGACGACGCCCTGGATCACCTCGACCGAGTAGTTGTTGAGGAAGCCCTGGTAGAAGAGCTCGACCGTGGCCCGTTCGACCGGCTCCGGCCGCCGCCCAACGTACTCGTGCTGCCGCAGCACCTGCTGCACCCGCGCGCGGGTCGCCTCGGAGACGTCGCTGCGTCCGTTGAGCACCTTGGAGACCGTCGCGACCGAGACTCCCGCGGAGGTCGCGACTGTGGCCAGCGTGACACGGCCTCTCAAGCGCGGCACCTCCTCACGCTCGTCCGGTGGCTATCGGCGGCAGGTCGACAGGGGTCACCATCGTACGATCGTGCCCCACCGTCCGCGTATCGCCGGTGAACCGCACGGTGCCCTGGCACGGCAGGTCCGCCGACGAGGTGCCGACCAGTACGTCGATGTCGCCCGGCTCGACGATGCGGACCAGATCCGGCCCGGTGTACGCCGTACGGTCCGCGTGCACGTGGAAGGCCACGTCCGTCGCCGCCCCCGGCGCCAGCGACACCCGGGCGAACCCGGTCAGCAGCTTCACAGGCCGGGCGACCTGCGCCACGACGTCGTGAAGGTAGAGCTGGACCACCTCGTCACCGGCGCGGGAGCCGGTGTTGCGGACCCGGACGGTCGCAGTGAACTCGCCGTCGGTCCCGATCTCGGTCGCGCTCAGGCGCAGATCGCTGACCTCGAAGGTGGTGTAGGAGGAGCCGAAGCCGAACGGGAACAGCGGCACGGTTTCCAGGCCGCTGATGCCGGCGCTCTCGACGCCGCCGAGCGGCGGCTGGAGGTAGGTGCCGGGCTGCCCGCCGACGTGCCGGGGGATCTGCACCGGCAGCTTGCCGCCCGGCACGACCCGCCCGCTCAACACCCCGGCGATCGCGGCACCGCCCTCCTGACCGGGCATGAACGCCTGCACCAGGCCGGCCGTACGATCGACGAACTCGCCCAGGGCGTACGGGCGGCCGGAGACGACCACGACGACGACCGGCGTTCCGGTGTCCAGGAGCTGGGACAGCAGCTCACCCTGGACGCCGGGCAGGTGCAGGTCCTCCGCGTCGCACCCTTCCCCGGACGAACCATGCCCGAACAGCCCGGACAGGTCCCCGACGTATCCCCAGCTCGTGGCGCAGAGCATCGACCGCGCTGAGCACCTCGATACCGAGCTCGCGGTCGGGGTAGCGCGGCAGTACGTGGTTGGGGAAGGCGTAGCAGCCCATGAACGTCTTCGGGTTGCCGGCAGCCGGCCCGACGACGGCGACCTTGCCCAGCGCCGGTCGCCCGTCGCCGAGCAGCGGCAGCGCCGTACCGGCGTCAAGCAGGACGATCGAGCGCTCGGCCAGCTCTCGGGCGATGACGCGGTTCCCGGCCGAGTCGAGGTCGACCTCGTCCTTGCGGACCGAACCTGCCGGGGTCCAGTCCGGGTCGAGCAGGCCCAGCCGCACCTTCTGCAGTAGCAGTCTGCGGGCGGCGCGATCGACGAGATCCTCGGAGACCTCACCCGGTCCCGGCGCTGAGAGCCAACGCGCCCGCGGCATCGGCATCGGCCGCGACGCGGTGCATGGTGGCGAGGAACGGCACCGCCCAGTAGTCGGAGACGACTGTGCCGGTGAATCCCCAGTCGTCGCGGAGCACCTCGGTGAACAGCCACGGGTCCGCGCCGGCGGGGAGGCCGTCGATGTCGGAGTACGAGCTCATCACCGAGCCGGCACCGGCCGTCGCGATCGCGGTCTCGAAGGTCGGCAGAATGATGTCGAGCAGCTCGCGCCTGCCCATCGACACCGGGCCGTGGTTGCGGCCCGCCCTGGACGCCGAGTACCCGGCGAAGTGCTTGAGCGTCGCGATCACGCCGGCGCTCTGAAGCCCGCGCACGTACGCCGAGCCGACCATCGCCACCAGGTACGGATCCTCGCCGATGGTCTCCTCGACCCGGCCCCAGCGGTAGTCGCGAACGACGTCCAGCACCGGCGACAGGCCCTGGTGCACGCCGACGGCGGCCATGTCCCGCCCGATCACGGCAGCCATCCGTTCTACCAACTCGGGGTCGAAGGTCGCGCCCCAGGCGAGCGCGGTGGGGTAAACGGTCGCGCCGTACGTCGTGAAGCCCGTCAGGCACTCCTCGTGGACCAGGGCCGGGACGCCCAACCGGGATCCGGCCAGCACCACCTCGTGCTGGCGGATCAGCTCGGCCACGCCTTCCTCGACGCTCACTGGCACGCTGCCCCAGATCCGAGTGAGGTGGCCAAGCCCGTGCCGGCTTGCGTCCTCCAGCGAGACGGACCCGCCCGCCGCGAAGACGTCCTGCATGGGGGCGACGTTGAGCTGCTCCTCGGCAGGCGTCTCGGTCGCGGCCATGTCGTTGCCCGCCCAGCGGCTGCCGAGCTGGGCCAGCTTCTCCTCCAACGTCATCGCCTGCAGGAGCAGTTCGGCCCGCTTCTCGGCCGGCAGTGCGGTGTTCTGCCACGGGCGCTCGTCGGGCTCGGCCGGTGGGCCAGAAGTCGTCACGAAATTCTCTCCTAAACATCGGCGCTCGCTGTAACAAAGTATCGATAACTTTCGAGACTTTGAGCTCGCTCTCCCGGATCGCGGAGGTCGCTGTCACGACCGGGCTTTCCCTCGTAGTTGGGCGCATCTGTGATGTCACTGTGACTCTTCAGAGACCTGAGTTCAAGGCCTTGACAGCAACATCACCGAAACCTACGTTACGAAACATAGTCTTATCCGGCAGGTGCTTTCGGCATTTTTCGCGGCCCACCTGACGGCCCATACGCCGTGGACCGGGTCCGCGGCCACGGAGTACGGAGATCAGAGTGGACCCCATTACGACATCTCGGCGCACCTTCCTCCGCGTGACCGCCGGCGGGGCGCTCGCCGCCGGCCTCGCTGCCTGCGGTACCTCCGGACCGAAGACCTCCGGCGGCTCCACCGGCGGTTCGAGCGGCGGGGGTGCCACTTACTGGTTCCTCACCGCCCAGCCCCAGCAGGCCATCCGCGAGGCCCAGGTCAAGCGGTTCAACGACGCGAACCCAGGCACCCAGATCAAGTACACCGAGTTCCAGAACGACGCCTTCAAGCAGAAGATCAAGACGGCGATCGGCGCCGGCCAGGGGCCCACCCTGATCTGGGGCTGGGGCGGCGGCGGCCTGAGGGCCTACGTCAACGCCAACCAGGTCGAGGACCTCACCGACTGGTTCGGCCAGAACGCCGACCTGAAGAACTCGATCTTCCCGTCGGCCTTCGGCGCGGCCACCGTGAACGGCAAGATCTACGCGATGCCGGTCGAGACGACGACACCGATCGTGCTGTTCTGGAACAAGAAGGTCTTCGACAAGGTCGGCGCGCAGCCGCCGCAGTCGTGGGGCGACATCATGGACCTGGTGCCGAAGTTCAACGGGGCCGGCATCGCGCCGTTCTCGCTCGGCGGCCAGTCGCGCTGGACGAACATGATGTGGCTGGAGTTCCTGTTCGACCGGATCGGCGGCAGCGAGGTCTTCCAGAACATCTACGAGGGCAAGGCGAACGGGTGGTCGGACCCGTCGGCGCTCAAGGGGCTCGACGAGATGCAGAAGCTGATCAAGGCGAACGGCTTCATCAAGGGCTTCTCCTCGATCACCGCGGACTCCAACGCCGACCAGGCCCTGCTGTACACGGGCAGGGCCGCGATGATGCTGCACGGCGCGTGGACCTACGGCAACATGAAGTCCTCCGGCGGCGACCTCGTCACCGGCGGCCACCTCGGCTACATGAACTTCCCACCGGTCGACGGTGGCAAGGGCGACCCGAGCGACACCGTCGGCAACCCGGGCCAGTACCTGTCGATCTCCTCGAAGGCCAGCCAGGCGGAGAAGGACACCGCGAAGAAGTTCCTGTCGACCTCGACCCTGGACGGCGCGTCGGTGGACGCCTGGGTGAAGTCCGGCAACATCCCGGTCGTCAAGAGCGCCAAGGACAAGCTCGCCTCCATAACGGACAAGAACGACGCCGACTGGCTGAAGTTCGTCTACGACACCTCGGCCAACGCGAAGAGCTTCGCCCAGTCCTGGGACCAGGCGCTCAGCCCGACGGCCGCGGAGACCCTGCTCGACAACATCGCGAAACTGTTCCAGCTGTCGATCTCGCCGCAGCAGTTCGCCGACAACATGAACGCGGTGATCGGGAAGTGACGATGGCCGCTCCGCCCGTCGCGCCCGCCGCCCGGCGCGCACCGTCCTCGCACGCCGGGCGGAGCGGCCCGGTCGCCTGGATGGCGATCCCGGCACTGGTTTTCTTCGTGGTGTTCGGCATCGTCCCGCTGGTCGGCGTCATGCTGTTGAGCTTCGCGCAGTGGGACGGTCTGGGCGCTATCCACACGGCCGGCATCTCCAACTGGCGATCGGTGCTCAAGGACCCGGGACTCCGGCACTCACTGCTGGTGACGTTCGAGGTGATGCTCCTGTCGTGGGCGGTGCAGACTCCGATGAGCCTGCTGCTCGGGGTGTTCCTGGCAGGGCGTCAGCGGTACCGCGCCTTTCTCGCCGTCCTCTACTTCGTCCCGCTGCTGCTGAGCTCGGCGGCCATCGCCATCACCTACAAGGCGCTGCTCGACCCGAACTTCGGGCTCGGCCCCGGGCTGCACTTGGGCTTCCTGACCCAGGACTGGCTCGGAAAGGGCAACCTCGCGCTCGGCGTCGTGATCTTCGTCGTCTCCTGGCAGTTCATCCCGTTCCACTCGCTCATCTACCAAGGCGGCGTACGGCAGATCCCGACGACCATGTACGAGGCCGCGGCCATCGACGGCGCCGGCCGGATCCGGCAGTTCTTCAGCATCACCGTGCCGCAGCTGAAGTACACGATCATCACCTCGTCGACGCTGATGGTCGTCGGGTCGCTGACCTTCTTCGACCTCATCTTCGTGCTCACCGCCGGTGGTCCCGGCGACGCGACCCGTGTGCTCGCGCTCGACATGTACAAGCGCGGCTTCCAGGCGAACCTGATGGGTCCCGCCAGCGTGATCGCGGTCATCCTCGTCCTGCTCGGCCTCGCGCTCGCGCTGCTGCTGCGCCGGCTGGGTGGCAGTACGACGGCCAGCCAGCAGGAAGGAGCGTGACATGGCCACCGTGACGAGGGGTGCCGGTACGATGACCCATCCGGTGAGCGGTGGGATGTCCCCGGGGGGCCGCCTGATCCGGCTGAACTGGTTCGGTGGTTCCGCGGGCTGGCTGTGGCTGGTGATCGTGATGATCCCGCTGTACTGGATCGTCGTCACCAGCTTCAAGGACCAGAGCACGTACTTCACGCAGAACCCGTTCGCGCTGCCCGCCGCCCCGACGACCGCGAACTACCGCCTGGTGATCGAGTCCGACTTCCCGCGGTACTTCCTGAACAGCGTCATCGTCACGGCCGGCACGATCCTGCCCGCGGTGGCCATCTCGTTCATGGCGGCGTACGCGATCATCCGCGGGGCCGGCAGCCGTTTCCTTGCCGGGATCAACGGGTTGTTCCTGATGGGGCTGGCGATCCCGCTGCAGGCCACCATCATCCCGGTCTACCTGCTGATCATCCGGCTGCACCTCTACGACAGCCTGCTGGCGATCATCCTGCCCTCGATCGCGTTCTCGATCCCACTGTCCGTGCTGGTGCTGACGAACTTCATCCGGGACGTGCCCAAGGAGCTCTTCGAGTCGATGCGGGTCGACGGCGCCAACGAATGGGCGATGCTGCGCGGCCTCGCGCTGCCGCTCACCCGGCCGGCGCTGGTCACGGTCAGCATCTACAACGGCCTCGCGGTGTGGAACGGCTTCCTGCTGCCGCTGATCCTGACCCAGAGTCCGGACAAGCGCACACTGCCGCTCGCGCTGTGGACCTTCCAGGGCCAGTACAGCATCAACGTGCCCGCCGTACTCGCGTCGGTCGTACTGACGACGCTGCCCATCGTCATCCTCTACACGCTGGGCCGGCGCCAGCTGCTCAGCGGCCTCACCGCCGGCTTCAGCCGGTGACATCCCTCCCGATCGAAAGCTGAGGACCACCATGACCGATGCCGATTTCACTCCCACCCGCGAGGACAGGTTCTCCTTCGGTCTGTGGACGGTCGGCTGGCAGGGCGTCGACGTCTTCGGCGGTGCGGTGCGGCCGGTGCTCGACCCGGCCGAGGCCGTGCACCGGCTGAGCGATCTCGGCGCCTACGGCATCACCTTCCACGACAACGACGTGTTCCCCTTCGGTGCGTCCGCGGCCGAGCGGGACGCGCACCTGAAGCCGTTCCGGGCGGCGCTCGAGGAGACCGGCATCAAGGTGCCGATGGTGACCACGAACCTGTTCTCCCACCCGGTCTTCCGGGACGGCGGTTTCACCAACAACGACCGCGACGTACGCCGGTTCGCCCTTCGCAAGGCCGCTGACCAGCTGGATCTCGCGGCGGAGCTGGGGGCGGAGACGTTCGTCGCGTGGGGCGGCCGGGAGGGGGCCGAGTCGGGCGCGGCCAAGGACATCCGGGCCGCGCTCGACCGGTACAAGGAGGCGTTCGACATCCTCGGGTCGTATGCGATCGAGCAGGGCTTCGACATCCGGTTCGCGATCGAGCCCAAGCCCAACGAGCCGCGCGGAGACATCTTGCTGCCGACCATCGGGCATGCGCTGGCGTTCATCGAGTCGTTGGAGCACTCCGAGCGGGTCGGCCTCAACCCCGAGGTCGGACACGAGGAGATGGCCGGCCTCAACTACGCGCACGGGCTGGCCCAGGCGTTGTGGCACGGCAAGCTCTTCCACGCCGACCTCAACGGCCAGAACGGCCCCCGCTACGATCAGGACCTCCGCTTCGGCGCCGGCAACGCCCGGGGCGCCTTCTGGACCGTCGACATCCTGGAGAACGGCGGCTACGAAGGACCGCGGCACTTCGACTTCAAGCCCCCACGCACCGAAGACATGGACGGCGTCTGGGCCGCGGCCGCCGGCTGCATGCGCAACTACCTGATCCTCCGCGCGAAGGTCCGCGCCTTCCGGGCTGACCCCGAAGTCCAGCAAGCCCTCGCCGACGCCCGGCTGGACCAACTGGCCCAACCCACCCTTTCCGAAGGCGAAACCATCGCCACCCTCCGCGCCGAGTCCTTCGACCCCGAAGAAGCAGGCCGCCGAGGCATGGCCTTCGAACATCTGGACCAGTTGGCGATCGAACACCTCTACGGCACTCGAAGCTGAGTCTGACGTATCGAGCTTGCCGGTGACCATCATGACGTGAAGCGGTAGGCCCTGAGCCGACCAGATCCCCCGAGCTAGCGCAACGTGAACGTCAGGTTGCTCTAGGCAACGGCTCTGTCAATGTCTCAGACACCGTCAGCCGGTGAACTCGTGGATGTCGGCGCAGAAGTCGCGGCCCTCCGTGTCGCTGCGGCCGGTGCTGCCTTTGACGACACCGAGGAACTCGAGGAACACGTCGTCGCTCGGGTCCGTCAGCGTGCCGCTGTAGTCGATCAGCAGCTCGAACCTGAGCTGCCCGGGATCCTGGAACAGCCACTCGCCGTCCGGCCCGAACGCCTTGTAGGAGCCGGTGGCCAGGACCAGGAGCGTGAGCGTGCCGTCCCCGTTGTCGGTCACCTTGAGGTCCTTCGACACGGTGTTGAAGACCTCGGTGAACGACTTGCCGGTCGCCAGATTGGTGTACGTGGTGGAGCCGTGGACGTTCTCCACGCCGTAGCCGAGCCCGTTCGGTCCACGGACGTTGAACAGGAACGATCCACGCACGTCGCTGACGATCCGGACCGTCAGATCCCCGCAGAAGTCCTCGACCACCTCGCTGGTCGTCTCGTCGAAGTGGCCCCGTTCCAACGGCTTGGCGACCGCCGGCGTGGCCGCCGTACCAACCATCACTGCGGCCAACCCGCTCGCCATCGCAAGCGCCCATGACCGTCTGGTGATTCTCATGCCTGCCCCCTCGCACCGATGCATCGCGGTGGAAACTGATGCGCGAGGCGCGACCGCCAGGCGCACCAACCCCCTCTTCCCATCAGATTCCGCCTGGGTAACGCCGTTGTCCAGACATGGCTGTCAACCGTCACGCGCAGCGTCGACAAGGCGACGGTGTGGTTCCAGGCCTCCGGCAGGCGGCATCGATTGCCCAGTGCAACTAGGCGAAGCGCTGGACGAATGCGAGGGCGGTGTCGGCGACCTCGCGCCAGCCGCTGTCGATGGTGAGCGCGTGCCCGCGGTTCTTGATCTCGACGATCTCGGTCACGCCCTGGTTGTCCTGCTGCTGCTTGTAGGAGGCGTTGGCGATCGCCCAAGGCACGGTGTTGTCCTTCTCGCCGGAGATGATCAACAGCGGCCCCCGCTCGGGCTTCTTGGTGTCGACCTTGGCCTCGGTCCACGGGTTGAGGTTGGCCGTGGCGGCCTGGAACAGCGGTTTCCCGGCGGCCGGGACCGAATAGGTCTCGTACAGATGCCTGGCCTCGTCCTCGCTGACGGCGTTGGCGAAGCTGAAGCGGAACTGTTCGTAGGTGAGCGGGACCGCGCGGTTGCGGTTGGCCGGGTTGCCCAGCACCGGCGAGCTCGACTTCAACGCCGAGATGGGGAGCGGCAGCACGCCGCGGAACGGAGCCGGGTCGATCGCCACCGACACCTTGGCCAGGCCGCGGCCCGCCAGGATCTGGGCAAGCAGCCCCCCGAACGAGTGGCCGATGATCGCCGGCTTCTGATCGAGCCCACGAATGATCGTCTCGAAGTGGTCGGCGACCTGGCCGATCGACTTGCCAGCGAACACCTCCGGGTGGGCCTTGGCCTCCTCGACCGTCTCGGGGTCGTCAGGCCATCCCGGGGAGAGCGCCACGTAGCCGTTGTCCTCGAACAGCGTCGACCAGCGGTCCCAGCTGCTCGGCAGCAGCCACAGGCCATGCACGAAGACGACCGGCTGGCGGCCGGTCTGGTTCGCGCGCCGGCACTGCTCCAGCTCGTGCTCGCTGATCGTCTTGCCGCTCGGCTCTGCGTCGGTCATGGCCGCTCTCCCGGTTGAGGCGCTGGACGCCACCACATTAGGCAGCGGCGTGGGTCTCGGCAGCCCCCATGAGTCTGTCGAGTCAGTCAAATCGGGTCCGATGATGACACGACCCGCACATCGCGACGACGGTGACCAGGCAACGGGGCAGCGTGGCTCTCGCTCCTTCGACCTGCTGTGGGCCGGTTGAATCTCCGCCGGCCCGCGCGTTGCCTACGGCAACGGCTCGGTCAATGGATCTGCCAAGGAGCAGCAGTCGATCGTCGCCATCGGCGATCAGCTCGCCAAGTCTGTTGCCAGCCTCTCGCCGGCCGAGACTGCCGTTGTGCGAGCGGTGGGCATTCCCGACGGTGCCGGAAGCAGCCCAAGTCAGCCGCGCCAACCCCAGGCGGTCACCATGCCGAGGGAAAACCAGCGCGATATCGGATCTTGTACGAACGCCAACGGCTCGGCTAGTTCCTCCGCGGTGAGAAGGCCAGCGGCGATCAGGCGCGGGCTGAGGTCCTGCATAGCCATTGCGTAGAACGCGGACTCCTCGCTACCACCGCGTATCAGCCGGCAGGTCAGCTCCGCGCCGACGTCGCGCAGTCCGGTCGCGCCTGCGACTTCGTTGGTCACGGTGGTCGGCGTCAACCCAGTGGCGTCCCCAGCTCGTAAACCCTGACAGAGACGGCCTGGCAGTGGAACGTCAACGCCGCAACGGGAATCTCGATGGCGTCACCCCGTTCAACGGCCTCGTCGATCTGTTCGTCGGTGAGGAGGTGTTCGTTGGCAGCGGCCGTGCTCGTGAACAGCACCAGGATCGGTTCCCAGGCCACGTTCCAGTCGGCTGCGCCCGGGAAGTCCATCAGGTGGTCGTGTCCGAGCACGCGGGCTCCGTAGACGCTTGCCATCGCGGACTCCGCGGACGATACCGCGTGTACCTGGGCGTGAAGCTCGGGCTCTACCGGGCACTGTCCGGCCGAGGCTCGCTGACCGCGGCCGAACTGGCGGCGGAGACCGGGCTGGACGGCTGGTACGTCCGCGAGTGGCTGCAGTCCCAGGCGACCGGCGGACTGATCCTGGTCGATGACGAGGAACTGACCACGGCACGGTTCACCCTGGCCTCGGGCGTCCAGGAGGTCCTCGTGCAGGAGACGGGCCCTGCGTACATCGGCGGACTCCCGCTCGCCGCCGGCGCCGTCGGTGGCGTGCTGCCGGACCTGCTCGAGGCCTTCCGCACCGGCGCCGGTGTGCCCTACCCGGCGGTCCGGACGCGGTCGAGGCGCAGGCCCGGCTCCGGCCGGGCCCGGCAACCAATCCCGCCCATCCCATTGACACTCCGCATCGGCAGCGCCTACGGTCCATTCAGTGTTAGGAAACCTTCCTAACAATTCTCGGACCGGCGGGAGGCGCGGGATGGCGAGTACGCCGGGCACTCCGCGGCTGCTGCGGGCGATCAACGATCGTGCGGCGCTGGACCTGCTGCTGAACGGCCCGCTGTCGCGCACCCGGATCGGCGAGCTGACCGGGCTGTCGAAGCCGACCGCCTCGCAGCTGCTCGCCCGGCTCGAGTCCGCCGGACTCGTCGTCCCGATCGGCACCAGCGTCGGCAAGCCGGGACCGAACGCGCAGCTCTACGCGATCAACCCGACCGTCGCGTACGTCGCCGGCGTCGACGTCACCCCCACCCGGATCAAGGCCGCGGTTGCGGACATCACCGGCCGGACCGTCGGCGAGTACGCGCTGGCCACGCCCGGGCGCAGTGCGCACGGGACGGTCGAGCGGGTGCTGAAGGCGATCGACGGCGCGCTCGGCGAGGCCGGGCTGGAACGCGACAAGCTGCGCCGCGTCGTGATCGGCACGCCGGGCGCCTTCGACCCGAGCACCGGGCGGCTGCGGTACCGGTCGCCGAGCAGCGCGTCGGTCATGCCCGGGACGCGCGCGACTTCGTGCTGCTGTGGGGCGAGGAGGGCATCGGCGCGGCGATCGTGATCGGCGGGCGGCTGCACCACGGCGCGACCGGCGGCGCGGGTGAGGTCGGCTTCCTGCCGCTGCCCGGTACGCCGCTGGTGCGGAATGTCGGGCGCAGCAACGCCGGCGGGTTCCAGGAGCTCGCCGGGGCGCCGGCGGTGCTGGCGCTCGCGCGTGCGCACGGGATCCGCCGCCGGACGGCGGAGGACGCGGTCCGCGCGGCCCTCACAGCGCCGCAGGGCGAGGCGGTGCTGGCCGAGCTGGCGCACCGGCTGGCGGTCGGGCTGGCCGCGATCGTGTCGGTCGTCGACCCCGAGCTGATCGTGCTGTCAGGCGGGGTGATCACCAGCGGTGGCGAACGATTGCGCGAGCTGGTGCAGAGCGAGCTCGCCGAGCTGGCCGTGCCCCGGCCGGCGCTGCTGCTGACCGGCGTACCGGACAGCCCGGTGGTCTGCGGGGCGCTGCAGAGCGCCCTCGCGACCACCCGCGACGAAGTCTTCAACACGGGGAACACCTGATAAACCCTCGAACGATCAGGAGATCGAGATGCCCCGAGCTCACAGGGCGGCCGCCGCGGTAGCGGTGGCCGGCGCGATGGCGTTGTTCGGCAGCGCCTGCACCGGGAGCAACACTCCCGCTGCGACCGACGACGCGGCCAAGCCGGTCACCATCACGTTCTGGCACGGCTGGAGCGCGCCGAGCGAGGTGAAGGCGATCAACGCCAACCTCGCCGCGTTCCACGCGAAGTTCCCGAACATCACGGTGAAGGTGGTGCCGAACGTCGACGACGACAAGATCAAGCAGGCGTTGCGGGCCGGCGGGCCGAAGGCGCCGGATGTGGTGTCGTCGTTCACCACCGACAACGTCGGCACGTTCTGCTCGTCGCACGTGTTCGCCGACCTGAAACCGTTCCTCGACGGGTCCGGCGTCGACCTGGAGAAGACCTTCCCGGCCGCGTTGCTGGACTACACCCAGTTCAAGGGCACGCGCTGCACGCTGCCGCTGCTCAACGACGCGTACGGCCTGTACTACAACAAGAAGGCCTTCGCCGCCGCGGGCATCACGGAACCGCCGAAGACCCTGTCGGAGTTCGACGCGGACGCGAAGAAGCTCACCAAGACCAAGGGCGACACGTACTCGCAGCTCGGCTTCATGCCGAACTTCCACGGCTACGAGTCGACCACGACGCACTTCGCCGCGCAGTGGAGCCCGGCGTACTTCACCTCCGACGGCAAGTCGAACCTCGCCAAGGACCCGGCGTTCGCGGCGATGCTCAGCTGGCAGAAGAAGCTCGTCGCCGAGCTCGGCGGCTTCGCCAAGCTGGAGAAGTACCGCACCACGTTCGGCGACGAGTTCGGCGCGAAGCACCCGTTCCACACCGGGCAGGTCGCGATGGCGCTCGACGGCGAGTGGCGGATCGCCATGATCAAGGACGCCGGGGTGAACCTCGACTACGGCGTCGCGCCGTTCCCGGTGCCCGACGACCAGGCCGACAGCTACGGCAAGGGCTACCTGTCCGGCACCGTGATCGGGATCGCGAGCACCAGCGCCAAGCAGAACGCCGCCTGGGAGCTGGTCAAGTACCTGACCACCGACACCGACGCCGTGGTGAGCTTCGCGAACGCGATCAAGAACGTGCCGTCGACCTTCGACGCGCTGAAGTCCCCGAAGCTGGACAGCGACCCGAACTTCAAGACCTTCCTCGACATCTCGCAGAACCCCAAGAGCAACACCACTCCGGCGAGCGTCAACGGCGGCGCCTACCAGGTGACCCTGCAGGACTTCGGCTACGCGTACGAAGCCGGCAAGCAGACCGACCTGGCCGGCGGGCTGGCGAAAACCGATCAGCAGATCGACAAGGACATCGTTCAGGCGAAGTGACGATCGATGACCTTGGCAACGATGCCCGGAAGCGGGCTGCGCGCGAAGCGCCGGCGGGAGGCGCTGCGCAACCTCGCCTTCCTCTCACCCTGGCTGGTCGGGACCAGCGTGTTCTTCCTCTACCCGCTGGTCTCGACCGTCTACTTCTCCTTCATGCGGTACGACGGTTTCACCGCGCCGAGGTGGACCGGACTGCGCAACTGGAGCTACGTGTTCACCGACTACCCGTTCTTCTGGCCGGCACTGCGGAACACGCTCTGGCTGGTGCTGGTGATGGTCACGCTGCGGGTGATCTTCGGCCTCGGGATCGGGCTGCTGATCACCAAGGTGAAGTCCGGGGCCGGGTTGTTCCGCACGGCGTTCTACCTGCCGTACCTGGCGCCGCCGGTGGCCGCGACGATGGCCTTCGCCTTCCTGCTGAACCCCGGCACCGGACCGGTGAACAACATCCTCGGCACGCTCGGCCTGCCACAGCCGGGCTGGTTCAACGACCCGAGCTGGTCGAAGCCGGCGCTGACGATCCTGGCGCTGTGGGGGATCGGCGACCTGATGGTGATCTTCATGGCCGCGCTGCTCGACGTGCCGAACGACCAGTACGAGGCCGCCGAGCTGGACGGCGCCGGTCCCGTGCAGCGGTTCCGATTCGTCACGCTGCCGAACATCTCGCCGATCGTGCTGTTCGCGGTCGTCACCGGCGTGATCCAGACCATGCAGTACTACACCCAGCCGCTGGTCGCCGGGAAAGTTGCCTCCGGCATCATCGGCGGATCCGGGCAGCAGTTCGAGCCGGGGTACCCGGAGAAGTCCACGCTGACGTTGCCGCAGCTGGTCTACAACCTCGGCTTCCAGCGGTTCGACACCGGCGCGGCCTGTGTGGTGGCGCTGGTGCTGTTCGTGATCGCGATGGCGATCACGGCGTTGCTGATGCGGCGTCGCAGCGGATTCCTGGTGGAGGACTGAGATGACCAGCACCCTGACCAGGCCCGCGGAATCCGGATCCGCCGCGCCACGGGCTCGTCGTACCGCTGCTGCCCGGGCGGCGCGGCGGTCCGCCCGGTTGCAGTGGATCGGCGTGCACTCGCTGGCGATCGCGGCGGCGCTGTTCTTCGTGCTGCCGTTCGTGTTCGTGCTGCTGACCGCGCTGATGAGCGACCAGCAGGCGCTGACCCGCAACCTCTGGCCGGAGACCTGGCACTGGGAGAACCTGCGCACCGTCTGGGAGACGCCGGGATTCCTCACCTGGTGGAAGAACACGCTGATCTACGCCGGGCTCGGCACCGTGCTGACGGTGGTGTCGAGCACGCCGGTGGCGTACGCGCTGGCGCGGTTCCGGTTCCGCGGGCGGAACCTCGCGCTGATGACGGTGATCTCGACGGCAGTGGCACCTGTCCGGGACGTTGTGGCCGCTGATCATCCCGCTCGCGTTCACCGACGCGTTCACGATCTTCCTGCTCCGGCAGTTCCTGCTGACGATCCCGAAGGAGTACGTCGACGCCGCGAAGGTGGACGGCTGCGGCGATCTGAAAGCCCTGGTCCGGGTGGTGCTGCCGATGGCGAAGCCGGCGATCGCGGCGGTCTCGCTGTTCCAGTTCTTCTACTGCTGGAACGACTACTTCGGGCCGCAGATCTACGCCAGCGAGAACCCGGCCGCCTGGACGCTCAGCTACGGCCTGGAGTCGTTCAAGCGCGCGCACCACACCAACTGGAACCTGACGATGGCCGCCACCATGCTGGTGATGGCGCCGGTGATCGTCCTGTTCTTCTTCGCACAGAAGGCCTTCATCGAGGGCGTCACACTCACGGGAGTCAAGGGATGAAGCTCGCAGTCGTCGGCGGTGGTTCGACGTACACCCCGGAGCTGGTCGACGGGTTCGCCCGGTTGCGGGATACGCTGCCGGTGTCCGAGCTGGTGCTCGTCGACCCCGCTGCCGACCGGCTCGAGCTGGTCGGCGGGCTGGCGCGGCGGATCTTCGCCCGCCTCGGCCATCCGGGTGTCGTCACGACCACGTCCGACCTGGACGCCGCGGTCGAAGGCGCCGACGCGGTGCTGCTGCAGCTGCGGGTCGGCGGCCAGGCGGCGCGTAACCAGGACGAGACCTGGCCGCTGGAGTGCGGCTGCGTCGGCCAGGAGACCACCGGCGCGGGCGGCCTGGCGAAGGCACTGCGGACGGTGCCGGTGGTCCTCGACATCGCCGAACGGGTACGACGTCTCAGCCCCGGCGCGTGGATCATCGACTTCACCAACCCGGTCGGGATCGTCACCCGCGCGCTCCTGAAGGACGGCCATCGCGCCGTCGGGCTGTGCAACGTGGCGATCGGCTTCCAGCGTCGCTTCGCCGCGCTGCTCGGGGTCGCGCCGGAGCGGGTGCGGCTCGACCACGTCGGGCTGAACCACCTGACCTGGGAGCGCGCGGTCTGGGTGGACGGCGAGAACAGGCTACCGAAACTGCTCGCGGAGCACGTCGCGGAGATCGCCGGCGAGCTCCGGCTGCCGGCGCACCTGCTGGAGCAGCTCGGCGTGGTGCCGTCGTACTACCTGCGCTACTTCTACGCGCACGACGAGGTGGTCCGCGAGCTGCTCGACAAGCCGTCGCGGGCCGCCGAGGTGGCGGCGCTGGAGCGGCGGCTGCTGGAGATGTATGCCGATCCGGGGCTCGACGAGAGGCCCGCGCTGCTCGAGCAACGCGGCGGCGCGTACTACTCGGAGGCCGCGGTGGCGCTGGCGTCGTCGCTGCTCAACGACACCGGCGACGTCCAGGTGGTGAACACGCTCAACCGCGGCACGCTGCCGTTCCTGCCGGACGACGCGGTGATCGAGGTACCGGCGACGGTGGACGCGTCCGGCGCCACACCGTTGCCGATGGCAACGATGGAGCCGCTGTACGCCGGACTCGTCGCGGCTGTCACGTCGTACGAGCAGCTTGCTCTGGAGGCGGCGCTGCGCGGCGGCGCGGACCGGGTCTTCAACGCGCTGCTCGCGCACCCGCTGGTCGGCCAGATCGAGTACGCCGACGCGCTGACCGACCGGCTTCTCACGCACAACCGCGAGTACCTGCGATGGAGCTGAGCGCCCTGGCGATTCCGGGCGGGGTGCTCGCGATCGACGCGGGCAACAGCAAGACCGACGTCGCGCTCGTCGCCGCCGACGGCAGCGTGCTCGGCACCGCCCGCGGCAGCGGGTTCGAACCGCACCGCGTGGGCGCTGCCGAGGCTGTCGCCGCTCTCGCGCCGCTGGTGTCGGCCGTGGCCGGCGGGCGGTTACGGTCGGGAGCGCCGCTGGTGGAGCACGTCTCGGCCTGCCTGGCGAACGCGGACCTGCCGGTCGAGGAACTCCGGCTTCAGGAGGCGATCGACGAGCGCGGGTGGGGCCGCAGCACTGCCGTCGCGAACGACACCTTCGCGCTGCTGCGGGCCGGCGTCGACGAGCCGCGCGGGGTCGCGGTGGTGTGCGGCGCCGGGATCAACTGCGCCGGGCTGCTGCCCGACGGCCGGACCGCCCGGTTCGCCTCGGTGGGGCGGATCTCCGGCGACTGGGGCGGCGGGATGTTCCTGTCCGAGGAGGCGCTCTGGCACGCGGCCCGGGCGGCGGATGGTCGCGGCCCGGAGACCGCGCTCGCGAAGGCACTGCCCGCGCACTACAGCGTTGCCTCGATGGATGACCTGATCGAGGCTCTGCACCTCGGGACGCTGCCGAGAACTCGGCAGCACGAGGTGATCCCGGTGCTGTTCGAGGTGGCGGAGTCCGGTGACGCCGTCGCGCGCTCATTGGTGAACCGCCAGGCGGAGGAGATCGTGCTGCTCGCGCGGGTCGCGCTGCAGCGGTTGGACCTGCTGGACGTTCCAGCCCCGGTGGTGCTCGGCGGCGGCCTGCTCAGCGCCCGGCAGTCGTTGCTGCTGGACGCGGTGCTCGCCCGGCTGGCGGCGGCCGCGCCGTACGCCGAGCCCCACCTGGTGACGACCCCGCCGGTGGTCGGCGCGGCGCTGCTCGGACTCGACCGCACGGGCGCCAGGGCGGACGCCCAGAAGCGGCTCCGAGCAGCATTCGACACCCGACCACCGGCGGCGGTCGCTCCCTAGGTGGGACCTGGGCCAATGCAAGCGAGTGGTCCGGACGCACTACCTGACGGAGCCGCGCGGGTATTCGTACATACAGGTGGTTGTCATACAACGCTGCGTATGTGCGGATCGGCGGACGAAGGAAAGGGCCTGGATCGGGGTGGGGGTGGGATGAGAGCATGCGGTGCCGGTTGGCTTGACGGAAGGGGGGACTCATGGCCGACGAGGGTGAGGGACCGAAGCCGGGGCACCTCGCCGACTCCGCGCCGAACGACGCGGCCTCGGACGAGGTCGAGCGGCGGTACAGCCTGCAGGGGGAGTGCTTCGCCGGCGTGTACGTCAGTGCCAACAAGGCCTCGTACCCGCTGCGCGGATCCCTCCTCGACAACTGGAAGCGCCGGGCGTACTCCGATCCGGAGGATCCGAAGAAGGACGGCTCGCGCATACTTGTGGGCCGTGGGTAGGCGTCACGCCACCCCCAGATCACGAAACCTCGGCGGAAGATCCTGATGACGGACGACGGTACGGCGCCCAAGCCCGGGCACTACCTGCCGGGCGGAGCGGGTGACGGCACCGGCGATCCGGGACCGCAGCCCGTCCGCCCGCCCGAACGACCGCCCGTCGACACCGGCGCCGGCCATCTTCAGCAGCGCTCATACGGCTGGACCTCGCAGTCCGCCGCTCGGCACGCCGCGCCGTCGCGACCGCCGTACGAACGTCGCCGGCTCTCCAAGCCCGCCATCGCCGGACTGTGCATCGCGGCGCTCGTGGTGGGCGCGGGCGGTGTCGCGGGTGTGGCCCAGCTGCTCAAGCCGTGGGACGGTCTGGTGTCCAAGCCGCTCGTCGCCCCGACGGTGCCGCCGACCGCGACGCCGTCGGCGGGGACGTCTCCCGAGGTCACCGTCACGGTCACCGCGACGCCGGAGCCGGACGCGATGGTGGTGAAGCGGAACGACTTCTACACGACCGGGCACCTCAAGCCGTCGAAGTGCCACGAGCCGCGATACCGGCCCACCTCCAAACAGCAGGTGACCGCGTACTTCCAGGCGCTGCTGCCGTGTCTCAACGCGTCCTGGGCGCCGACGGTGCGCAAGTCCGGTCACGAGTTCCGGTCGCCGAGGCTGGTGATGTTCAAGGGCACCGCGAACGCGCCCTGCGTCGGCACGAGCCAGGACGCCTTCTACTGCGGCACGAACGAGACCATCTACCTGCCGTGGCCGGTGGAGATCGAGGAGTACCGCGACGCCGACCGGACCTGGGCGCGGATCGACATGGCGGCCACGATCGCGCACGAGTACGGCCACCACGTGCAGCAGCTGACCGGCATCCTCGACGCGTCGCAGCAGCGCGAGGACGGCGCGCCGACGCGGGAGGGCTCACTGCTGGAGAGCCGGCGGCTGGAGCTGCAGGCCGAGTGCCTGTCGGCGGTCTACCTCGGCGCCGACGCGGACTGGTTCCCGATGCACGGACGGTTGTACGACAAGTGGCTGTGGCGCGCCAAGCACCACGGCGACGAGTACAACGAGGAGAAGGTCCGCGACCACGGCTCCCGCAAGAACGTCGCGGCCTGGAGCGTACGGGGGTTCACGACCCCGGATCCCAAGTCCTGCAACACCTTCACCGCACCGGCGTCGAAGGTCTCCTGAGGTTCACGCGAACTTGAGCTTGAACCCCTCGTGGGTCGCGCTGAACCCGAGTCGCTCGTAGAACCGGTGCGCCTCCGTACGCGACTTGTCCGAGGTCAGCAGCTCCGACGGATCCGCCGCGATCTCCTCGAAAGCCCGCTGGTACGGCGTGAGGCTTGCCGCAGTGACGCAGTGTGCTGGAGCCGCTACGATCGAGCGTGATAGGGGCACGTGTTGCCGCTGCGCAGCGGGGAACGTGCCTACGTAGGCAATGCACCACTGGATCCGCCAGACTCGGGGTTGTGCGGACACGTGGGGGGTGCACGGCTACTGAGCGGGCGGAAGTCTTCGAGAGGAACTCGAGATGTCCGTGCCGTACGAGATCGATTTCACCCAGCCGTTCGAGGATGCGTTCAGCAGTCTGATGACGTTCATCCCGCGGCTGGTCGGTGCGTTGGTCATCCTGCTGGTCGGCTACTTCGTGGCCAAGGCGATCGGCAAGCTGGTCTGCAAGCTTCTCAACCGAGTCGGGTTCAACCAGTGGATGGATCGCGCCGGGGTCTCCGGTGTGCTCCAGAGATCGGGTACCGGTCTCACGGCGGTCGATCTGCTCGGCAAGGTCGTCTTCTGGTTCGTCTTCCTGATCACGTTCACGATGTTCGCCTCGGCACTCGGCGTGCCGGAGATCTCGGACTTCATGAGCTCGATGCTGAGCTACGTGCCGAGGATCTTCGCGGCCATCGTGATCCTGTGCCTGGCGGCGCTGTTCGCGAACTTCATCGCGGCGGTCATCCGTGGCGCCACCGGCAACGAGACGGTGGCCAAGATCGGCCGGATCGCGATCCTGGTGTACGCCGCCTTCGCCGCGCTGACCCAGCTCGGCATCGCGACGCACCTCACTGGCAACACGCTCCTGATCGTGCTCGGCGCCGCGGGTCTGGCGGCCGGTCTGGCGTTCGGACTGGGTGGCCGGGACATGGCCGCCGGGACGCTGGAGCGGATGTTCGGCCGGGACGGCGCGATGTCCCAGCCGACCCAGCCGACCCAGGCGCAGGGCGTGCCCAGCAACGGCGGTACCCCGATGCCGCCGCCGGCGCCGTCGGAGCGCGACCTGTCGTCGCGGCGCGGGACGTTCTGACCGGAGGCCTCGGGGGACTCGAGACCTGATCGAGGCGACTAGCCGCGGTCCGGGCCGGCCTGGCGGACGTCCTCGACCTTGCGCATCGCGTCCCGCAGGTCCTGCAGCCAGGTGTCGCTGTGCTGCGCCACCAGCCGCACGCACCAGCCGAGCGCGTCGCTGCGCGACCGGGCGACACCCGCGTCGACGAGGGTGTCCAGCACCTGCCGCTCGGGCTGCCGCAGCCGGGTCATCACCGGCGCCGACAGCGACGTGAAGATCGTGCGGGTCTCGCCGCACTCGACACCCCAGGCCACCTTGCGGCGGGTGGCGTGCTCGAGCTCGCGGGCGATCTCGATCCGCTTCTCCCGGGTGTCCTCGCGGAACCTCTTGATCCGCCCCTCGTCGGCCGCGGCCTTCGCGGCGTCGGACGCGTCCTCGGCGTACTCCGGGGCCGGGATCCGGCCCACGATGACGATCTCGTCCCGGTCGGTGCTGACCTCGGGCTCACCCTCGAACCACTCGGCGGGCAGCCGGCCGGACAACCAGCCGCGCACCCGCTCCGAACTCTCCTCTGTACTCATGTAATCATGATTACACGCCGCCCAAGTCGGTGGCTCAGGGGAGCTTCCAGTCGATGGCGGGCGCGCCGTGCTCGGCCAGCAGGGCGTTGACGCGGGAGAAGGGGCGGGAGCCGAAGAAGCCGCGGTCGGCGGACATCGGGCTCGGGTGCGCGGACTCGATGTACGGCGTCCGGCCGAGCATCGGCTTCAACGTCTGCGCGTCCCGGCCCCAGAGGATCGCCACCAGCGGTCCGCCGGGCGCGACCAGGGCGCGGATCGCCTGCTCGGTGACCGCCTCCCAGCCCTTGTTGCGGTGGCTGCCGGACTTGCCGGGCTGCACCGTCAGGACCCTGTTCAGCAGCAGCACGCCGCGGTCCGCCCACGGCGACAGGTCACCGTTCGACGGGGCCGGCACGCCGACGTCGGCCATCAGCTCGCGGTAGATGTTCGCCAGGCTGCGCGGGATCGGCCGTACGTCGGGAGCCACCGAGAAGCTCAGCCCGACCGGATGTCCCGGTGTCGGGTACGGATCCTGCCCGACGATCAGCACCCGCACGTCGCTCATCGGCCGGCTGAACGCGCGCAGCACGTTCTCACCCGCCGGCAGGTACGCGCGTCCGGCGGCGATCTCGCCGCGCAGGAACTCGCCCATCCGGTGCACGGTGTCCTCGACGGGCGCGAGCGCCTCGGCCCAGTCGGGTGCGGTCAGGTCGGCCAGTGACTTCGGACTCACCCGCGCAAGCATGCCAGTCCTTGGTGCGGTTCATCACAGGTACACCAGATCGCCGTGTGTCGGTTAGGAGATGGTGCGGCCGCTCCGTTATAAAGAGGGCGGCCCCGCAAAGTATGAGTTTGCGGGGCCGCACCGACTGAGCGTGATGGCTCAGCCCACGAACCGCGCGGTGCGTCGTCTCGGTGCATCACCACCGGACTCGGAGGCCAGGGCTTCCGACAGGGACTCCGCTGCGGTTCGATCCCATCCCTCTTGCGAGGAGCGTGGAGTCAGTTCTACCCCTCGCCGATCAAGCCTGGCAAGGGATTTCGCAGAAATCTTCCGGGTATCGCGGCGCGTCGCGTGGACATCACGCTGAGGTCTCAGCTAGCGCCCGCAGTCGGGCGACGTACCTGCCCGCGATGACGCGCTGCATCAGCCTGGCGAGCGGTCCGGCGAGGCGGGTGTACCAGGTCGCGGGACGGCTGTAGGCCGCGACCGTGAGCCACACCGCGCCGTCCGGCTCCAGCTTGAGGACGAACGACTCCTCGCCGGCCTCCGGGTGCCCGGTCAGCGTCCCGTACGCGAAGGCCACGTGGGCCGCGCCCTGGTCCACCCAGACGACCCGGCACGGCGCGAACAGGGTGGCACGTCCGAAGCCGAGCACCGTGATCGACTCCGCGCCGACCGCGATCCGATCCACGGACGCGTCGATCCGGATGCCGGCCGCCTGCTGCATCCGCCAGTGCAGCATCGCCTCGGCAGCCTGGGCGAACACGTGCGCTCCGGTGCCGATCTGGCCGCGCACCTCGAGCCGGCGGAAACCCGGCGGTGTCTCCTTGGTCCGCGTCGCCCCCACCGGCTCGTAGTTGTACGGCCGCTCGGGCAAGTCCTCGAGTCGCATGGCCGCGACCTCCTACTTCGTGGCGAACCTGCTGAGGTTGGTGGTGCGGTCCTGCTTGAGCTCCGCGAACAGCGCCTTCGCCTTGTCGGTGTCCCATTTCACCGCCGAGCCGTTCGACGTCGAGTAGTTGGTGTCGGACACCGGTACGGTCAGTGTGACACCTTTGCCACCGGCAACGGACTGCATCGCGCGGGCGAACCTGAACAGGTCCAGCGGCCCGGTGCCCTTGTCCACCGACAACGCGCCGGCGCCCGAGGTCGCGACCTTGTAGTACCGCCAGGGGTTCAGAACCGTGCCGGGCGAGACCGCCTTCTTCGCGACGGCCCCGACCATCTCGCGCTGCCGCTCGACCCGGCCGAGGTCACCCTTCGGGTCGGAATGGCGGGCCCGGACGTAACCGAGCGCCTTCGGCCCGTCGAGCTCCTGGCAGCCGGCCGGCAGGTTGATGTGCGCGTCGTGGTCCTTCATTGCCTTGGGCAAGCACATCTCGATGCCGCCGACCGAGTCGATCACCGATACGAACCCGCCGAACCCGATCTCGACGTACGCGTCGATCCGCAGGCCGCTGGCGTTCTCGATGGTCTTGGTGAGCAGCTTCGGGCCGCCGAACGCGTACGCCGCATTGATCTTGTTCTTCTGGTGGTCCGGGATCGGCACGTAGCTGTCCCGGGGCAGGCTGATCAGCGCCGGCGGGCCCGACTCCGGCACGTGCAGAAGCATGATCGTGTCGGTCCGGCTGCCACCGGTGCTGCCGGTGCCGAGCCGCTTCCTGTCCGCGTCGCTCAGCCCCTCGCGGCTGTCCGACCCGACCAGCAGGTACGTCGTACCCGGGGTGTCCAGCGGACGGTCGCCGGACGGCATCGCGTCCACCTTGGTGATCTTGGACCACGCGTACAGCGGGACGCAGACCAGGATCAGGACGAACAGCAGGACGACCAGGCCGAGCACCCGGCCGATCCACTTGCGGCGCTTCTTGGGCTTGGCCGTCGCGGACGCGGCGTACGGGTCGAACGGTGGCGGTTGGGTCATGGAGCCACAGGCTACCCGGCGACCCGCTCAGGCCGGCGACC
>WNGA01013754.1_pt1 | contig 27754 bp, 16 predicted proteins | sample 5400061 | NCBI WGS metagenome assembly WNGA01 (sample SAMN13153366, study PRJNA577476) | soil metagenome | isolation source: 100 cm soil or saprolite under grassland replicate 2 | place: USA:California | collected 2016-06-15
ATCCGCGCCCGTAAGATGCGCCCGATGCAACGGCTCGGTTTGTATGGTGGTTCCTTCGACCCGGTCCACTGCGGGCATCTGCTGGTCGCGCAGGCGGCCTGCGAGGAACTCGGACTGGCGCGCCTGTTCTTCATTCCGGCGGCGCAGTCGCCTTTCAAGCCACAGACCGCGCCGGCGCCGGCGGTCGAGCGCGTCAAGTTGCTTCGCCTCGCTCTTGCAGGGCAGCCAAACTACGAAGTGGACGAGCAGGAGATCGTCCGCGGAGGCACGTCGTTCACGGTGGACACGCTGCGCGATTACGCAAGGCGCTACGCCAGCGCGCAACTGTTCTACCTGGTGGGCGCCGACCACGTGCCCACCTTGCCGAAGTGGCGCGACGCCGCGGAACTGGCAACCCTGGCTGAGTTCGTCGTGATACCCCGGCCGGGCCAGCCCACGGACCACTTTCCTGCGCCGTTTCGCGGGCGTGAACTGGGCGGATTTCCGCTCGGCGTCTCGTCGTCGCAAATTCGCGCGCGGGTCAAGCAAGGCTTGAGCATCCGCGGGCTGGCGCCGGACACGGTGGTCGAGGCCATCGCCAACTCGGGGCTTTATCTCTGAGGGGCTTTCCCCCACGCTGCGGTCCGATGGAAGCGAAGAAACTGGCACAGCTTTGCCGCGAACTGGCCGACAATCGCAAGGCGGAGGACGTCCACTACTTCGTGATCGCCTCGGGGACGAGCGAACCGCACTTGCGGGCGATCTCGGAGGAGATCATGGACAAGCTGGCCGACGAGCACGGCGTCAAACCGCGGGCCGCGGACGGCTCGCTGCAAGGCGGCTGGCTGGTGCTGGATTTCTTCGACGTCATCGTCCACATCATGCGGACCGACGCACGCCGGCATTACGATTTGGAAAGCCTCTGGGGCGACGCGCCGAAAGTGCGATCTCGAAAAAAGCCGGCGCCGGTGGAGTGAAGCGGGATTGCACGGGGCCTTCCGCGGGTGAGTTGAACCGGCATTCTTCTGATTGATGGCGTAATTCCGGGGAGTGGGGAGGTAAATCCGAAGCCCGAAATCCGAATTCCGAACGAAATCCGAATTCCGAACGAAATCCGAAATCCGAATCTCGAAACGACTCGATCGTCGGCGAGCAGTCGGCCAGGCGCACCGCGTCGGCCAGCGTCACGAGCACTTCGCGCGGTCCCCCGTAGCTCCCCCGCCCATGCGCGGCGCGGACGTTGTCCACAAGCATCACGTCGCCAGGCTGCCACAGCTCGCGTGCGGCGTTTTCCTCATACACCCGATCGTTCCAGCGCGACAAACGGGTTGATTTGTTCCGGTTAAGTCGTAAATGATGCTTAACGTGAGCCGAATGGGAAACGTTCTGTGCGGTCTGTTGGCACCGGCCCTCCTCACCCTCGCTGCAGGCGTGGAACCATCGAGTGTCGGCAACCCCAAAGTTGACAAGAGCGTGTTTAATTTCTTCAACCCGACGCCAACGAAGTTTCTTCGCGCGTTGGACACCGATGGTCCTGGCAGCACCGAGAGCCCGTACACGGTCGACGCCGGCCGTTTCCAGGTCGAGATGACGCTGCTCGCTTACACATACGACCGGGAATCGTTGAACGGCGTGACGGAGCGAATTGAGGAGTGGGAGATCGCACCCGTGCTTTTGAAAATCGGACTGCTTAACCCACTCGATGTTCAAGTGCTGCTGGAGCCCTACAACGTGCGTTACGAGCGCAAGAATGGAACTGGCGTGACACGCCGCGGCTACGGCGACACTACGGTACGGGTCAAATACAACTTCTGGGGCAACGATGGCGGGCGCACGGCCTTCGCAGCGACCCCGTACGTGAGGTTTCCCACAAGCCAGGACGGCATCGGCAGCCGCGGGGTCGAGGGCGGCGTCGTCCTGCCGCTGGCAGTCGATCTCCCTCGGGACTTCTACTTGGGGGTGACCACGAGATTCGACGCGGTGCGGAACGAAGACCAATCGGGCTACCACCCGGAGTTCGTCAACAGCGTCGAGTTCGGCCACGACCTCTTCCGCGATCTCTACGGCTACGTCGAGTTCTTCAGCGACGTGAGCACGGAGCGGGACTCGAACTGGGAGGCTACGTTCGACACCGGGCTGATCTACAACTGGACGCAGAACGTACGGTTGAAGCTCGGACTGAATATCGGTGTGACCCCTTCGGCGGACGATTGGACTGCTTTCACCGGAGTCGCGTGGCGGTTTTAACCTGAATTATCTCACTGAAAGGCGCTCACGCGCCCACCTCGATCGTCGGCGAACAGTCGGGCAGGTGCACCGCGTCGGCCAGCGCCACGAGCACTTCGCGCGGGCCCTCGAAGCTCTCCCTCGCGTGTGCGGTGCGGACGTTGTCCACCAGCATCAAGTCGCCCGGCTGCCACCGCTCGCGGGCGGTGTTTTCCTCATACACCTCGTCAATCAACTGCACGACCTCCGCTCCGATCGGGTCGCCGTTGCCAAAGCGCGTGTTGAAGGGCAACCCGTCCTCGCCGTAGAGGTCCACGAGGTACTCGCGCAGCTCCGAGTCCATCGTCCACTCGTTGAGGAATGCGATTTGGTTGAACCAACACCGCTGGCCGGTGAGCGGGTGACGCACAACGGCGCTGCGGCGCTGCCAGGTGCGCAGCCCACCGTTGGGCTGCCACTCGAACTGGATCGCATTCGCACGGCAGTAACTCTCGACGCCGCGACGGTCGTCGGTGCCGAAGGCTTCAGCGATGGACGCCCCGATGTCCTCGTTGTAGTTGCGGATCAGGAGCCAGCCCACCCGCTCAAAGCGCTCGACCAAGTCGGCTGGCAACGCGTTGAGGACGGTTGGCGAGTCGGCCACGGGGGTCTCGCCCCCGCTCGTCGGCGCAACGAGGCACGCGAACAGCATGAGCCCAGGAGGCTCGACCGCGTAGCTGAGCTCGTGGTGCATGCACATGTGCTGGTTGGGGGGCCACTTCGACGCGGAGTACACGCCCTCAGAGAAGCGGCGCCGGGGCGCGAAGGCCTCCCTCTCGGTCATCAGAGTCCCAAGCTGCCGAAAAACCGCTTCGGTCTGGGCTGCGTCGCGCAGCCCAAGCCCGCGAACCAGGAGCGAACCGTGTTCGGCGACAAAGGCGCGCAGCGCGTTGCGCTGCTCGGCTGCCCAGCGCGCTGGCTCGCCGGCTGCCTCGGCAAGGAGTATCGGCAACCTCCCGGGCTTGAGGTCCACGCTGAGCAGTGAGGTGGAGCCTGAGGACGTCATCTCGTCTTTCTGGAGCCGCTCGGGGCCGCTGCACGGACCTGCCGACAACCAGCGCGGCTAAGTCGGCGAAATCTGAAGGCCAATTACGTGTCGAGCAGGCCATCGATGAAGTGAACGGTCGGAGGCTCGATCCCGTTAAAGCGGGAGAAGAAACACTCCGAATACGCTCCTCCTATGTCGAACACGATCAAATCCCCTTCGGTCACCGAAGCGGGCAGCATCTGTCCCCGGCTGATTATATCATCACCGGCGCACGTCGGCCCGCACAGGGTGAACGCGGCCCTGGCCCCGAACCGATCGGCGACTGTGACGGGATAAGCGAATGGCTTCAGGTCGTCGTTGAGTCCTTGGTAGGTCCCGGCGTCCAGGTGCAACCACTCGCCATCTGACCGCGAGGCGCGCAACATGAGCCGGCAACTCAGCGCCGCAGCCGACGCCGCGATTGCGCGGCCGGGCTCGACCGCGACGGTAAGAGGCAGATCGGGCAGCTCTTGCTTGAGGACGCGATCAACCACGGCGAGGATCTCTCTCAAGGTTGGGATGCTTCTACCCAGGTAGGGCGCGGGGTAGCCGCCTCCTATGTCAAAGAAAGTCAGGTGGATGCCCTCTTTTTGCAAATCGCGGAAGATCGCGGCCGCTTCTCTCGCCGGACTCTCCCACGCGCTGGCGCTGAAGCACTGGCCGCCGACGTGGAAATGGGTGCCGTAGGGCTCCAGGCCGAGCGTTTTGCCGAGTCTCAAGAGCTTTCGAGCGTTCTCCGGTGTGGTGCCGAACTTCCCACTAAAAGGATACGTGGCGTTCTTGTTGTTTACTAACAGCCGCACGTAGAGCTTCGACCGCGGCGCGTTTTCCGCCTGCTTGCGGACCTCCTGCTCGGAGTCGGCCAGGTAGGCAACTACTCCCTTGGCGAAGGCGTGGCGGATGTCGGCTGGGGACTTGACGGTATTGGAAAAGATGCACTTGTCGGGCGAAACACCGGTGTCCAGAGCGAGGTCGAGTTCCGCGGGCGAGGCGATGTCAAAGCCGCCGCCGAGCGAGGCAATGCGCTGGAGAATCTGCGGATTGGGGCAGCATTTGATGGCGTAGTGGACTTCCACGTCTTTTTTAGCTTCGAGAAAGGTGAGGAAGTTCTCGTCGATTTGAGCCAAGTCGTACACGAGCACCGGGCCAGGGATTCGCTTGAGTGCCTTGATCAGTTGTGGGCTCAGTGGACGCAAATGACGCGGCCTGGCGTGCAGCTTGGCGAGGCGGGCGGCGACGTCGGAGGGGGGGCAGGCAGGCGGCAGAACTTTTTTATCTCCCGTGGCGCGTGCAACATGAGGACGCAGCGCAAATCCAGCCGCGGCCACCAGGCCCAGTTTCAGAAGGTCTCGTCGGTTCATAGGTGCTAGTTTCCTCCTTCGTCAAGCCGCGCGCCTGAGGTCGTCATCTCGCTCCTTTGGTCGCCGCGCAGCGGTTGCATCGGGACAGGCTCCGCAGCGGCTCCGACGCCTCGGCGATCCATCAGTTCCGCCTGATGGGCGAGGATCGGGTGACTGGCGATTTCCTTGAAGGACAATGCACGGTCAAAGGCGATCGCCAGCTTAATGGCGGACAGAGAGGTGCCGCCCAAGTTGAAAAAGTGATCCCACCTGCCCACCTGGTCCTGGGAGATGCCCAGTACCTCCGCCCACGCCGCCGCGAGCCGTTGCTCGGTCGCCGTGCTCGGCCGTTCGCGGCTCTGCGTGGCGGCCTCGAGCTCTCCGGCGAGCGCCGTCAGGGCCTTCCGGTCGATCTTGCCGTTACTCGTCAACGGCAGTTTTTGCTGCCGATGAAAGGCGGACGGTACCATGTACTTGGGCAGCGACCCACCCAACTGATCCCGCATCATGGCAGGGTCCAGCCGGCCGCCGGAGTAGAAGGCGACCAGTTGTTTACCGCCGTCCGGTCCCTCGGTGACCACGACCGCGCCTTCACGCACGCCGGGCAGCCGCAAGAGACGGTTCTCGATCTCGCCGATTTCAATCCGAAAGCCGCTGATCTTGACCTGCGAGTCACGCCGCCCCAGAAACTCGAGCTTCCCGTCCGGCAGGCCGCGCCCATAATCGCCGCTCCGGTAGACGCGCTGCCCGGGCCGAAGAGGATGTTGCAGGAACGCGCGTTGCGTGCGTTCGGGGTCGTTGATGTACCCGCGGCCCACGCACACACCGGAGAAGACGATCTCCCCGGGCGCGCCAAGGGGCACCGGCTGCAAGTGGTCGTCCACAACGTAGATCGTCACATTGTTGATGGGCCGACCGAGCGGAACCCGTTCCCCCTCAGGCGGGCGGTCCATGATTTCGTGATTGGTGTCGTCCGAGGTCTCGGTAAGACCATACGCGTTGACCAGCTTGATCCCAGGTTGAACCGCGAACCAGCGTTCGACCAGCGCCTTCTTGAGAGCCTCGCCCGTGGCCAACAGGCAGTTGAGATCCTTTAAGTGGCAGGGCTGCCGCTCCAGATACGAGACAAGGACTTCGAGATAAGACGGCACGACCTGTACAAGATTGACCCGTGCGTCCACGAGCTTGTCGATAAAGCGCTTCGCGTCGAGGATCGTCTCCTGCTCGATGATGAGGGTTTTCCCACCGACCAGAACTGCGGAAATCAGTTGCCACAAAGAAATGTCGAAGCACTGCGGCGCCGTCTGGGCCACAACAGTTCCTTCGCGGATGTTCAAAGCGTCGATTTTGGCGAAGAGGTGGTTGAGCAGCCCGGCATGCTCGCACATCGCACCCTTGGGCTCACCGGTGGAACCGGAGGTGAAGTAGATATACGCGAGTTGGTCGGGCGCGACGCCCAGGCCTAGATCGCCGCCCGGACGGTCCTCTTGGTATGCAGCGTCGATGAAGAGCTTCTGGACTCCAGACAACGATTGGAGCGCCTGATCGAGCATGGCGGTGCTGGCTCGTTCGGTAACCACGAGCGGGCAACTGGCCCGGGAGGACGGGTTCACTCATATCACATCTCCCTCGCCGGGTTGCCGCCCCAGCGCTGGCGTGGCGCGACATACTCTCCCTTCATCAGGAAAGAGTCGGCGCTCAGCACCGAGCCCTCACCCATCGTCACGCCGTAGAGGATGAAAGCGCCCACCCCGACCGTGCAGCCGGCGCCAATCGTGGTTCGGTCGCATTTGAACGTGCCGTCCTCCTGCGAGTGGCACTGGATCTTGCTCCTGTAATTGAGGACAGAGTCATCTCCGATGGCGGTAAGTGTCGGCTCGGAGATGTGAGCGCCGTCGTCGAAGACCCTCCTGCCGACCCGAACACCCATCAGCCGCCAGAGCAGGTTCTTGAACGGCGTGCCATCGAACGCGTGCAGGTAGTGAATCGGATGCACCTTCCAAACCCGCTCAGCCCACCAGAAATCGGGGTGGTAGATGGAGCAAATGGTCGGCTGCGTTGGGTGCAACGCGACGATGCAACGCTGCACCCCGCAAAGGAAGACGGCGGTGACCACCACGCTGAGCGCGAACAACACAGCGTTCACCGCGTGTGGCAGCACGTCGTAAAGCTCGATGGCAGCCAAGTAGAGGAAGGTGAACAGGAAGACGGCCAACCACCGCGTGACGAGGAAAACGCCGATGGTCTGAAGGTCGCATCGATTCTTTGCCGCGAGGCCGCGGCGCAGCGCCTCCCCCGTCAGGAGATGGTCGAATTGCCTGTCGCGCTCGACCGAACGCGGAATCTCGAAACATGGGGAGCCCAGGAGGCCGACCCCTTCTCGAATCTTTCCGTCCAGCGGAACCAACACCTTCGTCCCGAGGAGCACGTTGTCGCCTGTCCGGCCGCCGGCGGGATAGGTGACGTCGTTCCCCACGAAATTGTGAGGGCCGATCACGACCCGCGACACGCGGAACGAGGTGCTCGAAACCTCGTCGTTCACCAGATGCAGCCCGTCCGCGACCATCGTCCCGCTGCCGACAGCGCTCAGCGACGGGTTCGCGTGCATCACCTCGGTGCCGAAATTCACCCCGGTCTGCACGACTGGCTTGAGGCGATATCCAAGCCACTGCAAGAAGTGAACGATGTGAGAGCTGTCACCGAACAGATACGTGAAGAACCTCAGTCTGCCAATCCGCGCAATCGCCCGGTGCGCCGCATCGTGGAAGCCGTAGAGCGGATAGACGACGTCCGGCTTGACAAAGGCACCCAACAGGCGAGACACGACGACCACGAGCAGGAGGCCAGCGAGCGCGAGGCCGAAGAAGACCATCAGCGAGAGGATCAGCGCTTGGATGAAGAGCGCCCCTAACGCGCTCGCACCCACGGCCGGCGCGAGCACCTGAGCCAGCGACGAGGCCGCGCCAATCGCCAGGCTGGCGCCCCCCTGCACAAGCGGCACGTACAGCAGCAGGACCACGAGCAGGGCGGCGGCGGCGTAGCCGGCGCGACGCAACGTGCCGCACCGAGCCGGCGGGACTCTCACGTAGTTCACATCAGTGCGCTGTGCCGGACATCCGTGCCACCGCTCACCCGCCGGCACCGCCTGGCCGCTCTGGAGCGCGGAGGCGTGACCGAGTTGAGCGCCATCGCCCATGGACGTGTTGATGTCGAGCACGGACCGTTCGCCGACGAAAACGTCCCGACCGAGCGTTACCGGTCCGATCTCGATCCGCCCGGCCTGTGCCCGGCAGCACTGGAAGATCGCCTCCTTGCGGATCACCGTCCCTGCGCCGATGGTCAGGAGATCGGTACACACCGGCACGCGCCGGGAGAAGATCACGACGCCCGGCCCGATTTTCGCGCCCAGAGCCCTCAGATACAGCACGTACAAGGGCGTGCCGAAGAACAGACGGGTGGCGGGGCTCGACCGGACGAGCGTCTTCACGAGCCAGAGGCGGAGGTAGGCGAGGCTCCACAGACGGATCTGCTGGGGTTTCCAACGACCGACGAGCACCCACTTCGCGGCGATTGGGACGGCGCAAACAGCGAGGAAGGCCATGCTGCTGGCCAGGAGCAGTCGCAGGTAAATCGCGGAGGCGCCGGAACCCGCCGAGACCCACTCGTAGCCCGCCACGATGGCAACCACGGCGAGATAGGAGTACGCCAGGAAAAGCAGGGCCTGCAGCGCTCCGCAGAAGATGTACTCCCGCGTGCTGGTAGGCGTCGCCGCCTCGATCGCCGCTGAGACTGGCGGCTGGGCAGGTCTGGGCGCCGCGTCTGCGAGCGCCGCTGCCAGGCTTCGGATTGTCGGATGCCGGTAGATGTCCTTCATGGATACCGACGGCAGGTCCCCTTGCTTCCTTACTCGCGCGCAGAACTTGGCCATCACCAGGGAGTCAGCGCCCAGTTCATCAAAGAAGTGGCTGTCCACGGACAGACGCTCAACGCGCAGGACGTCAGCCAGGATCTCGGCGAAGGTGCGCTCGACGCCCGTCATCGCGTCGGCGCATCGGTCCTGAGTCACCGCACACTCCGCGGATCCGACGTGAACCCCTTTGGCAAGTGCGCCTTTCATGCTTCCTCAGCCCAAGAGCCGGGCAAAAACGAACCGATCACTGTCTCCAGCCCTTGCTGGAGCGCGAGGTCTCTGACCAGTTTGCCGACGGCAAGATCAAGTACCCCCAGCCCGAACGGGCTGAACACCGAGACGCTCTCCGAACCGTTCCGGGCGGGGGCCCGGCCCCTGAGAATGTCGGCCAAGGTACACCGGATGAATTTCCGGTGACCCACCAGTTGTTCCGCCAGGTGCACTGAGGTTTGGGCGCGACAGACGTGATCGATATCATCCACCACGTTGTCGCAGGAGAGAATGACCTCGGGGGCCAGATCTCGCAGCGAGATATGGAGGATCGCGCTGCCCCGAGGGCATTCGCGGAGTTCGCCGATGTGCGGCGTGAGCACCGTGGTAGCGGTGGAAATGAGCGGACACGTACGCAACACCGCCTTAACATCTTTGGCAATCTCTACCCCGACCCCGCCGAAAATCTTCTTGTTCTCGAACTGCTTCGCGCGAGCTTCGTCTTTGTCAAAGAGCACGAAGGTTTCAGCCTCGGGGAACACGGCCAGGAGGAATCGAGCGATCTCGAAATTGATCAACCCGCACCCTATCAGCCCAACGCGGCCGACTTTGCTGCCGCTGAGCAGGCATTGGGCGGCCAGAGCCGCGCTGGCCGCGGTCCGCTTCGCGCTGATCACCGACCCCTCGAGCACGGCTTCGGGTCTCCCCGTCTGCGGTGAATTCAAGATCACCACCGCCGACGCGCGGTCAACGCCGAGATGCAGATTGTCTGGAAACGAGGAGACCCACTTGACGCCAGCGATCCGGCATGCACCGCCCAGGTAGGCCGGCAGGGCGATGATTCGGTCCCGCGGCTGGCCGGGAAACGGCAAGAAGGTGGAGTGGGGCAGCGAGCTGTCGCCGTCGCCGTGAGTCTCGTAGGCTATCCTCACCGCTTGGATCAGCTCCAGCTCACGTCCGGCCAGCACCGCACGGACTTCGGACCCTCTCAAAATCGTTATGTCGCCATCGCGCATGGCTCTTGCTCCGGTTGGCGTTGCCAAAGGTGTGCGATGTCGCCAAAGTGCTCCGCCACCCACTCGTCGCAATAGATGGTGTCAAGGTAGCGTTCACCGCGGTCGTGAAAAATGACCACGCACGTCGCGCCCCGGGGTATCCGCTCCCTCACCTGTTCTACTGCCATGAGCACTCCCCCCGACGAGCCGCCAGCGAGAATGGCCTCGCTGTGCACCAGACGGCGACAACCGACGACACAGTCCAAGTCCGTCACCCACACACACTCGTCGGCCAGGTCGGCGCGGTAAAGCTCGGGGCGTCTGGCCGCGCCGTGTCCTGGAATGAGCCGCTTAGCCGGCTGTCCGCCGAAAATCACGCTGCCGCGAGCATCGACCGCGAAGATAGTGGTGTCCAAGTGGTGATCCTGAACGTACTCGGCGCAGCCTCTAAGCGTGCCACAGGTGCTGGTGGCCACGAAGAGGCAGTCGATCCTCCCCTCCAGTTCCGTCGCGATCTCGTCCATCGTGGTGCGATAGTGGGCCCGGACATTGGACAGGTTGGCATACTGGTTGGTCCAGAAGCTGTCCTCGATGGTTTGCAGGAGGGTCTGGACGCGATCGATCCTTGCCTGGAGGAACTCTCCCGTCACCGGGTGAGGCTTTGAGACCAGATCGATCTCTGCCCCGTACGCTCTGAGGATGCGAATGTTCTGCTCGGTGGTTTTCGGGTCCACCACGCAGATGAATCGCAATCCCAGGTAGCGGCAGGCTAGCGCCAAGCCGATCCCCAGGTTCCCGGAACTGGACTCGATCACTACGGTCCAAGGCTTGACTGCCCCGGTACGCATCGCCTCTCGGAGAATATGTAACGCCGGCCTGTCTTTGGCGCTCCCACCCGGATTGAATCCTTCCAGCTTGGCGAAGAGGCGGAATGGGCATTCTGGGAGCGCCCGCGTCAACCTGACCAGCGGTGTGTGGCCGACTGTGCACAAGATGCTCTCGTTCATGATTGCGTTCTCGCAGCCAGGCTACTGTGGGTAAGTGATAGCGGCGGGATTTTTTGAATTGATTTTTAACGTAACGACGTCGGTTCCACATAAGGGCACCTCCCCGCGTTTTCGGGAAGACGCACCCTGCATCTGATTGTAATACCTCTAATCAATTCGATTAGGATTACAATAGGGTCTTTGCTTACCAACCGATGGGGTATTTACCCACTAACCGAGTTGCTCCCCGCGCTTTCACTGTGCCCAGCACCAATCGCATCCAGTTAGATTTCTTGACAGGCGCCTCCTATCATCGAAGAGTTAACACATTGCAAAAAGTAGCTTTAAAACTTGGGTGGCTAAATCTTTGCATGCGCGCCAAGGCCGGCCGGAAGCCCAGTTCTTTCCATGGGCTGCGCACGGTCGCGGTGATCTTCGCCACGTTGGCAGTATCCGACTTGGTCGCTCCGGCGCGGGCGGCCACGCTCTACTGGGACACCGATGGGGCAACCAGCGGCAACAGCGCATCCAGCGGGACGGGCCTGGGCGGCTCAGGCACCTGGAGCGCCGCGGACCCTAACTGGTGGTCCACCGCCCCCGGAGCACTTCAAGTTTGGACAGACAGCAGCGATGCGGTCTTCTGGGGGACCGCCGGCACGGTCACCGCTTCGACCATTTCGGCCAGCAATCTCATTTTCAAGACGACAGGTTACTCGGTTAACTCCGGTACGCTGAACCTGATCGGCGCGGCATCCTTTACCGTGGACGCCGGCGTCACGGCGACCGTGGCTTCAACGATCGCCGGCACCAACACGATGTGGAAGCTGGGTGCGGGCACGCTCATTTTGTCCAACACGAACAATCTTAATACCGCCAACACCGCTGCCGGCGGATGGCGTATTGAAGGCGGCGGCACGTTGCGCCTCATGGGCGATGGCAGCCTGGGCGTACCGCTTCCCGATACGGCGCGGAACACGGTCACCGACATTCAATTCAATCAGTCCACCATCCAGGCTGGAGCGTCTTTCGCGGTCAGCCAGAATCGCCGGACCAAGATCAACACCAATGCCTCCACCAATCGCGGCGACGCCAGGATTGACGTGAACGGAAATGTGCTCACCTGGTACGGCTCTCTTCAAGGCGGACCCGGTTCGCTGAGCGTCGTCAGCGGGAACGGAAACGGCGGCATGCTCATTCTGGGCACGGATAAAATAGCGAGCGTCAATCCCTGGGGCAGCGTGCTGCCCGCCGGCGCCACCAATCTGACTATTCAAGATGGAGTCGTGGTTCAGACCTCCGGCCAGGTCACGCCCACTGGCGGAGAACTTGGCAGCGAAACCAACACCAGCGGCGCCGTGCTCACGATCAAGCTTGATGGCGGAGGCCAAATTCGTTCCGAATCCGGCGGCTACACCTTCTATCGCAACCTTGTTCTCGGTCCCGGCGGCGGAAGTCTTGATGTCGGCGCATGGATTCAAACCTTCGCAGGCGGAACGATCTCCGGCACCGGAGCACTGACCAAATGGGGCCGCGACCTTCTCATCCTCGACAACTCGAGCGCCACGTGGACAGGCGGCACCAGAATTCGTGAGGGCACGCTTCAACTCGGCCGAGGCGGGTCCTACGGCCTGCTTCCCGGAACCCTCGCCAACCCCTCTTCCATCGTCATCAGTTCCGGGGCGACACTTCGATTCAATCGCGGATCGAACAAATCGTTTTTTGACAACATCTCCGGCGCGGGGAATGTCACGGTCGCCAATTCTCCCAACATCGTCGTCCGGCTCGTGTCCGACAGCACCTACACGGGCCGCACGACGATCAGTTCGGGCACTCTCATGATCGGCCAGGGCAATCCCGGCGAGCCGGGGTCCATCGTGAGCAGCGTCATCACCAACAGCGGGGCGCTCGTCTTTAATCGGGTCGAGGACCTGCTCTACGCCGGTGCGATTAGCGGCTCGGGGACAGTGACGAAGCAAGCGGCAGGAAAGCTGGTCCTGACCGGCACGAATACTTACACTGGCGCCACGACCGTCAGAGGAGGCACGCTGATCATCAATGGCGCCCTCGGCAACAACGCTGTCACCGCCACCAATGGCACACTGGGGGGCAACGGGGTCATCCAGGGCCCTGTTGCTATCCAAGGCGCTGGTCGCCTTGCCCCCGGCATTTCCATTGGCGCTCTGACCATCAACAATTCTTTGAACCTTTCGGGCGCTACGCTGATGGAATTGAACGCTGCTTCGGGTACGAACGACCTCGTTCGCGGTCTCACCAGCATCAGTTACGGCGGCACGCTCGTGCTCTCCAATCTGGCAGGCACCATTGCCGGTTCCAGCACCTTCAAACTTTTTAACGCGAACAGCTATCGTGGCGCCTTCGCAACCCTCACTCCCGCCAGTCCAGGCCCTGACCTCGCTTGGAATACCAATACCCTGGTGATGGACGGAACGCTGCGAGTTGTCAGTATTTCCCCTGTTACGATTGCCAATAAGATCTCGGGCGAGCTCCTGAACCTCTCCTGGCCCGCCGATCACATTGGTTGGCGCATGCAGGCTCAAACGAATCCTCTCTCCGTCGGCCTGGGTTCCAATTGGTTTGATATTCCCAACTCATACACCACCAATGAAATGACCTTCGCTCTTGAACCCGCCGCGGGTTGCGTCTTCTACCGGCTAATCTATCCCTGATGCACGCGAAAATGAGCATTGGCATTGGCAAGTCAGCGGGGGGACTCCTCTCTTCGTTGTAGGGATTCGCATTGCTCGTTTAGCCCAGCTTGCGTACGGTCACCGCCACGCCAGGCGTGCGAGATATCTCTGTCACCTTGAACACGCTCGCGGGATTTGTGGGAACGGTGGAGGCAAGGAATTCCTGGCGATCATTTTGCCCGTCTTGATCGAAATCGCCAGTGCCGTTGCGCGTGAGATTTCCGAACCAGTCGCGCTCCCATTGATCGTCCATGATCAAGCCAACAAATCCCAACCCAGGCCTACGCTCGCGTGCCTTTTCTAACACCGTTGGTGTCCGTTTTAGTGTCCGTGTGAACGACGCGCTTCTGGAGCGCTCAGTAGTTCGAGTGACGGCCTTTTTCGTAGCGGGCATCGATGATCCCTCACGGAACTTGCACCAGCGGCATTTTGAAGACTCTGAGAATCATTTCCTCCTTTCACAGCAGACAGCCCTCCGATGTGGCGCAGCCGATTCTCGCCCCGCTCTACCAAACGCTTGCGGAACTCCTCTTGAGCTTCCGCCGTCGTGCCGGCCTTTTCCAGCGGAACCCATTTCACCGACTTTCACCCGGCGTCGTCTTCGACGGTGATGCGAGCGAGGAAGCCTCCGTTGCGTCGCCACAGCCCACGAATTGGGTGCTTGCGATTGTCGAGAACTTTGGTGTAGGAGTAGCGCCGTGAGCTTGAGCTTGAGCCAGATTTGCTTTGGGTTGCCTTGCGTTTCATACGGCAACACTGTCACAATGTCTGTCGCAAGTGCCAAGCTAGCAGTGAGCAATTCACGTAATCTGTTGTGAGTTAGGTTGCCCGCGTGGCGGAATTGGCAGACGCGCTAGATTCAGGTTCTAGTGAGTAACATCGTACAGGTTCAAGTCCTGTCGCGGGCACCACTGTTTATTGGGCTTTTTTGAAGGTGAGGTTGCTTTCATGACAAATTCATGACAACTTTGCCCCATGTCGAAGGCCAAGTTCCCTCAGAACATTAAGCGCGGGCTAGTCAAAATCTACCGAACTCCCACCAAGGGCTTCGTAAATTACACGGTCGCCTATTACCTCAACGGGAAGCGTCATCGGCAGCTTTTTGCCGATCTGAAGAAAGCGAGGAAGGAGGCCAATCGCGTCGCCGCCCAAATCGAGAAAGGGCAGCTGAAACCCCTCACCCTGACTGATGCCGAACGAGACTCATACCTTCGCGCCCGAAAGATCGTCTTCGGGCTCGGCATCCCACTGGAAATCGTGGCGGAGCAATTTGCCCACGCCAAAAAGCTACTGGGACCTGTCTCCTTGTCCCAGGCCGTGGAGTATTACTTGCGCCGTCACCCAACGAAAATTGAGCGGAAGACAGTGGAGGAAACGGTGGATGAGTTCATCAAAGCGAAGCGATCCGAGCGGCTGAGCGACCGATACCTGCAAACACTCCACCACTACCTCGGTAAATTTAAGGAGCGATTTCATTGTGATATTGGCGCGGTGAACGGTCCGGACATTGATCGGTGGCTCCGAGAACTCGAACTATCGCCAAGGACGCAGAACAATTTGCGGATGACGGTGCACACCCTGTTCAATTTCGCGAAGACGCGGCGGTACCTCCCAAAAGACCACGACGAAATGGATTCCGTTCCAGTTGTGAAGGACCGAGGCGGCGCAATTGAAGTTTTCACACCGGCGGAACTTGAGGAGATCTTGGACTCTGCGGGTGGTGCATTGATCCCGTTTCTCGTTTTGGGCGCATTCGCGGGGATCCGGCACGCCGAGATTCAACGCCTCGATTGCGCTCGGTGCTCGAATTAGACCGCCGACAAGTGCTGGCGAAACGGGCGACACGGTCCACCCGGTCCACTCGGTCCACCCGACCCTCAACAAGTTCCTAAACCGATGAGCAAATCGCTGCGCGGCCCCGAGCGCATGCCCGGCCTGACGGGCGAGCTCACGAACCCCATTAACTATGCCCTCACGTTCAATCATCAATAAGTATTGGCCTCGGCTCAACGCCCAGCGCGACCTGTTTTTGGTTCACCGGCAGCACTCGATCATCCCCGACTTTTACACGCCGCCCGGCGAGGCCGAATGGTTGTCCCTGTATGCTCAATACCCGATGCTGTCGGTGAATCGGTTTGAGCAAGCCGTCACGTTCGACTGCCCGGTCGTCAAGGCAACGCCGAGCCAAGAAGCCTTCTGGGCCAAATGCATGCCCGCGCGGGCACGTCCCGATGGCCTGTGGTTTGGATGGGAAGTCGAAGTCAGATCCCCCCTAAGCTCCAGATGCCGCGTGATTCGGGGCCGTCTGGTGGTCGACGGGAAGATTGCCATCGAGGGGAAAGCTCATCGCCTGGCCCACATTACCAGGCAGGACATCGAGACCGTGAAGGCCCACTTGGTCCAATTTGTTGACCGTTTGGAGTTGGTCCTACGGCTGCGAGCCCCATCCCACGCGGCCGAGTCCCCACCATGAAGCCCCGGCCTGACTACGCCTTTCCCATTGAGGCCATTCCGCAACCGCTACGCGGCATGGCGCTCGCGCTTTCCCATCGCTACGCAGTGGCGCCCAGCGTGGTCATCATGGCCATGTTGGGAGCACTCGGTGCCGCCGTGGGAAACCAAATCGAGTTCGTGCCGTGGCCCGGCCACACGGTCCCGGGGTGCCTCAACGTATTGTTCCCCGGCCCGACGAGCCCAGTCGTCGACGCCGTCTGGGCGCCGTTACTCGCGGCCCAGCAGGCTCAGGTCGAATGGCTCTTCGGTCTCGACGCTGCGGATTTTGGCACCTCGGTCCCGTGCGTCAGCGCCGGTTCCGTTTCGGTCATGATGGTGGCCAGCCCGGCCGATGCCAACAGGCTCCTGACTGACCCTTGGGCCGTGAGGTCCGGGCTCGCCGCCACGTTTCTGGTCGTGCGAGACAGTCAACCGAGCGCCCTGGACGAGTTCGTGGCAAGCGCTGCAGACCAGTGGGCCGACTGGGTCCAGCGATTATTCAGCTGGCGCCACGCGGGCACCACCATGATGAGCCGCCCGACCCCGGAGGCCCAGGGAGCGCTGGACAGCTTGGCGCGGGAACTGACGTCGCTCACCCGCTTGCCTGAGCCTCATCGCCACCTGGCCGGGTCCTGGCCCCAGCAGGCGCTGCGATTGACCCTGCTGCTGCATCTGGGCACCGGTAACCCCCAGGCCCTGGTCGCGGCCGAGACCGTGCAGGCCGCCCTGGCCCTGACCCGGTGGCTTATTGACCAGCAGGCGGACCTGTTGGCACAGCCAGCCGACCTCCAGGCGGATCGTCTTGAAGAATTCGTGCGCGGCCTGGTCCCGACTGCGGGCACCTGGCTGACCGTGACCCAGTCCTACGACACCTTCGCCCAGCAGTGCCGGCAGTTCGGCATCAAGACGCCCTCCCGGAAAGATTACACGGGCCGCGTCACGGACCTGATTGACCAGATTCATGGTATCCGGTTGCGGAAGGACGTGCCGGGACTCAACGGCAAAAATCAGACGGGATGGGCCGGAATCGAGTTGGCCGAAACGGCAACAGAGGGCATCAACGACTCGGCCCGGCTGCCCGTACTGCCCGTACTGCCCGCAGCACAGCCCGCAGACCAAATCGAATTCTTGATATGAACCCTGAGCTTCCCCAGGTCACCCCGCCGGTCGACGCCACCGTTGACTCGACCGAAGCCCCGGTGGCCCCTGATGCTACCTCCTCGCCGACCACCAACGACGCCGTGGCGCCCGCTCCGGTGTCCGCACCGGTCCGCCCACCCGGCGGCACGTTGCGGCTCACGTTCAAATTGCGCCTGGAGAACGCGCGCGAGGTCTTGCTTGACCTTGATGACTCGGTGGACTTCCGGCACGGCGCGTACAGGCAGTCGATTGCGATCTTGGGTGACCAAGTCCGAAAGGTCTTCGAGGCCATCGTGGCCGAGCCCTTGCTGACGACCGTCAACCAGTATGTCCGGCTAAAGCTGGATGCCGGGCAGTCGAGCCCCGATGCTGCCGGGAACCCGGTCGTGTCACCATTCCCGCAGTTTCCCTCACCGGGCGCGACCGAAGCGGACGGTCGCCCGTTCAGCGGACGGTCGCCCGTTCAATAGCTCGGACCATCCGTGACTGGGGCGTATCTGCGCTTCCGGCGCTTCATCGTGCTACTAGGTCTGGCGGGGTCTGCGAGACCAAACTGTGGCATTCGGGACATCGCGGGCTTCCACCGCCAACGGGAACTTAACCTGCCCCAACAAGGTTGATAAGGGTTGGCATTTTCGTTGCCACTATTCAGTCGGCATCAGCGATTTCCAGGAACACTTCAGGGCTAGCTGAATCCTGATTACAGTCGTCAACAGGATGTTCAGTTCGCCAGCTTCCACCTTTTGAAGATTCCTCGTGGCGATCTCGGCCCGCTCTGCCAGTTCGTCTTGAGTCAACCCCTGCGCGCTTCGCTCCCGACGCACGTTCGCACCGAAAACTTTGAGCCGCCGCTTTTCCTTCGCACTCAATGGCACGATGCATTCCATCGTGATTTGGGACTGAGGATGAACGATGTATCGAATCGTGATTTTCTTCTTGCATGGAGGGCAGGTTTCCGGCAGAAGGGCTGTGTTTGCTGAACTGAAGACCGTCGTGGAGTTCAGCCGCCAAGACCCAAACCGGAGACGAACATGGGCGAAGGACTCGCCAATCGTGTGAGCGCAGCAGTCGCGGCTTGCAAGGGCGCGCACTGTATCTGTGCCGGCGCTCTACAAAGCTTTGTTCAAAAGGGAATTCAAAGGGTAGGCGCGGCGCACTCCGACTGTGCCACGGATAGCGCGGGGAGCGGCTGCTGGCGCCAACTTTGTCGGAATTTGCGTCTCTACCCGCGCGATTTCCATGTAAGCTCGAAAGAGATTCCCCGACGTTGCGCCCCGACAAGGAAGATCTCTTTCCACGGCGTGCAAAGAAATCTGCCACGACTTGACGGAGGAAGCCGGGCGGGCGGCGAGTACCTGTTGCGTAACAGCGGACAGGTCACGCTTTGATGATTGGCATTGGCCATGCGTACCAACGAATCCGCTGCTAAAGCTGAGCAGCAATTGCAATTGTGGAACCAGCGTCGACGCCATGACGGAGCCGACAGCGCCGTCCGAAGAATTTTCACTTTTTTGAAAGATCCCCGTTGCCCAGTTCGTATTATGGATGAGCAACCGTGTGCAATCAAAACACCAAAACCCAGCACGCCATGAAGCCCCATGCCCAGCCCTCCCATCCCTCCGTAGCAGACTCCACCGCCAAACCTCCTAATTTTGGGAGGCGGCCCATGCCGCGGGCCTGGTCAGCTAGCCTCATCGTTTCACTTCTCCTTACGCTTGCCGGAGGGGTGGCGTTTGTCCTCTTTCGCGCCTCGGCCGCAGCGCCCGGTCTCAGCATTGCACTGTCGAGCAACGACACGGTGTTGCTCACGGTGACGAACGCAGTGGCGAACGAGGCTTACGAAATCTATACGACCAACTCAGTCTCGGACAACATGGCCTGGAGTTTGTCGATCACGGGGGCTATCGGGGTGAGCAACTTTTCCGTCTACACATGGCCAGCCACGAGGATGTTTTTCAAAGCTCGCGCCAGCAACGACTGGGACTCGGATGGCATTCCGAACTTTAAGGATGCCAACCCGAACAACACCAATGTCGGGATCTTGACGATTACCATCGACAGCCCGGCCAACGGCTCGACGATTCAGTAATAGCGAACGACACGGAGGTCATGTGATTACGCGCAAATTCCTCGTAGCAGCTTTTTTCGGGTTCGTATTCTTGCACCCGCTGGCGTCTGGTGCGCAGACGAATTTGGCGCGCACTGGCCGGTTTACTCGCGGCACGGGCGATGACACCTCGATGTCAACTGTCGTCCCACTGGATTTTCAGAAAGGCGTGCCCATCGACAACGTTGGCGGTAACGGCGACACCGTATTCGGCGGCCAGGTGGGAACGAACCGCTGGTATCACTACGACGGTACGAATTTTCCCAGTGCCACCAACATTGCTGCGCGCATACCGTTTAACAATCCCATCGTTGCATTTGGCAGTCGCATGGGAGGCTCCTCGCTTTACATTGGAACGGAGTACCGCTTCGGCGCCTACGCTGGATATAACAAGTACGGATCCGATTATCCAGTTCTCTTAATCGACGTTTACAACAAATCGAATGGGTTCTCGAAGGTTTCCACCATTGAGATCACGATTCCCAATGCTTATGAGACCAATGCCTGGAGCCAGTTTGCCTCCAACGGTTTTAGCATGACGGCGACGAATTACGGATTGAACACGACCGTGTCCCGCAGTCCGATTCCGCGATGGGGAGAGTACTACCGGGATTCTTATCTGTTGACTCACGAGGCTGATATATCTGCTACCAATTACCTGTTCGACGTGAATTGTTTGGGGTATCTCTACTTCTCAAATTCGACTTTTCCCAATGGACAAGAATTCAGCATTGTGCAGTTTCAAGACGGATTTGATGACTGGTCTAACCTTTACACGCTGGAATTCGAGCCACACCCGGCCAGCCGCGCGTTGTTCATCGACGCGCCGCACTTTGACGCAGAGCCACTGCCGCCCGAATTCCTCGGCAAGAGTATTCAGGAATTGACGAATCTCATCGCGGTCGTCACGAACCAGATTTGGATCACCAATAGCGCTTCTTACGTCCAGTTGGACCAAAGCCCGGAACTCCGTCGGCATCCGATCCTGGACAATTTCGTGGCGGACATGCGCTACGATCCACTGGCGTTGACGGCGTTCGTGATGAATGAAATCGAAGTGGCCGATCCGATGGCCTTTGGTGAATCGGGGCTGATGACTTCTTCCTCTATTGCCCTGGGCGGCGTTAATCGGGGCGCCCTCGGAACGTTTCTGGAACGCCAAGGATCGCCTTGGGAGCAGTGTGCCCTGCTGGTTTACCTCCTTCGCGCTGCGGGCCATCCCGCGGCGTACGTGTTCCCGACCAACAACAACCTGAAGATGCTCGATTCATCCTTGAGCAAGATTCTGCGAATGCAGATCAAGGGGGCAGTCCATGACGGCTTCTATCGCTACACAACCAACAGCTTGATCACGGTCAATTACCCCTGGGTCGTAGCCAACATCAACAGCAACCAGGTCGTTCACATCTTTCCGTGGCTGAAAGACACTGAAATCGTCGAGGGGCTGAACCTGTACGATTACATGCCCGCCAGTTGCGACAGCGGTTACAAATGGGTGCGGCAGTACCTGCGCGGGGACACGAACATCACGGCATTGAGCACCGAGAGCATTTCACCGAGAATTCTGTTTCCTGCCTTCATCGAAACAACTTTGAGGCAGAACTATCCGGGGATTTCCGTGGATGACATCGGTGTGCGCGTCTTTGATCGGCGGCATTCCTACGCGCGCTGGGAAGACCTGCCGTGCCCGAACTATTTCACCAATCAAAGCCAGGTAGCGGTCATCTCAGACTTAACGGCGGTCACGAACCTCCTTTGGTGGATGCAGAAGCCCTTCGACACTCTTAAGGTCCAGATTTTGCGCGGCTCGACCGTAATTATCGACACCGGCAACTTGCGGATGAGCGATTTGCACAATCGCAAGTTCCTCATTTATACGAACAGCGTCAGTGGGACCAAAAAGATCAACCTGTGGCTGGCACCCTATCGGCCTGGAGTCACGAACCAGTTCGCCTACACGAATGATTTTAGTCTGCTCAGCACGCAACTGGCACAGGTCAATCTCGGCAGCGACCTGACGTTTACGGTCCGGCTGGCTTACAACCGACATTTGTCACTTTCAACGAATAGCGTGTACACGTTCGACGTGGCGGAGACACTCACACTTACAAACGATTTCGTATATGCCAGAGAGGATGTGGCTGCAATCTGCATGAACGTCGGGCGTGTAACTCCGCAGATGGTGCAAAAGCACGCCCAGGATTACTGGGCCGTCCAGCGCAAGAAGCAAAACAACAGGACCTACAAACCGCCCGTTTTCGAGATGCAAGGCACAGCCGCCTGCCTGATGGGCATGGGATACTACGAGAAGCTGACTCGCTTCGACGAGATCAACCAGAGGCTGCACAAGATGCGCAATCTCACTTTTGTCGGGGCGGGTCTGGGCAAGGTGTCGGCCAAGAAGAAAAACAACGTGGACAAGACCCAGCCGGGAACAGACATGATATATCAGAAGATGGTTTACGCGGCCAACACGACACTGCGTCCCGATTCCCCCATCGACCAGGTTGCCGCTGCCGAAAGCTACCGCTGGCTGTGGATGGCCAACAGTTCCGCCGAGGAGCACGCAATCATCAATCGAACCTTCCGCCAGGACGACGCTATCTCTACCGTGAGGCTCCTGCAACTGGCGCAAAAGCGGTCCACTACGAACCGCGCCGGGATCGTCGAATTGGATGTCAACACATATACGTCACTCGGCAACAAGACTAATGCCGGGTACAGTTCAACCACCAAACTGAAAGATTACGACTCCGCGCTTTGGGCCATCGTCGTGGACACGTTCAAAGGCTGGGACAGCAACTTTGTCAAAGTCTACATCACGCCGGCTTCGATCACCAATGCCAGCGGGTCGTACAAGGGAATGGGAGCGTTCATCCTTTCACCCAACCTCGGAGGAGCTGTGATCAGCGGCAATCAAAATGGCGCCGTAGGAAATTTTCTGCAACACGTGTTCGATGTTCCCGAGGGGGACAACAACGAGTTCCTGCCTTATTCGGCTGAGCAATCGGCGGACAACTCCTATTCATTCCGCGCCAATGAGAGCGGAGTCAGTCCCACTTTGGAAGCGATGCAGACGGCAGATGTCCCGTCCATTTTCGGCCCCAACGGCAATGTGTCGGCGTCTCCCCAGCAGCACGACGTGAGCGTGGAGGTTGCGATTCTTTTCGACGACAGCGGCCCTTACGCCGTCATCATGCTCGATGCTTACGAACGGGGCTATGCCGGAACGCCGCAATGGGTGAGCGGAGGCGGGGATTTTCAGCTCGATCCGGTGAATATGCAGACGGGCGAATTCTATGTCGACACGGTCGACCTGACACTGCCCGGACCGATGCCGCTGCAAATGCGGCGCAACTATTTGAGTCAGAACCAGTCCATTTTCAATGAACTTGGGGCGGGCTGGAAATGGAGCTTTCAGCCGTATCTCGTCCTGACCACCAACTTGTCTCAGTCATCCACGACCAACGTGATCGTCTACGCCTCCGACCCGGAAGGCTCGGTGGTCGCCTATCGCAAGCAGGACACTAACGGCTATGTGCCTACGGTTCGGGACAACCCTACCCTTCACAACAACGGCAGGGCCGGCATGGGTGGCCCGGCTAATCTTTTCAACTCGCGGTTCGACCGCGTCGTTAGCAACAGCGTGGAGCGGTATGTTCTGACATCGCCCGATGGCTCGACACGGATTTACCAGACCAATCGCTACCCAATCATCACAGCCACGAACACACTTACGCGCTCGCGGCCTTATCTGAAGGAATGGCGCGACGACCGAGGTAATCTCCTCACGTTCTATTATGGGACGAATTCCACGAACATCGACTTCGGGCAACTGACGCGGATCGAAAGTAGTAGCGGCTCGTACCTGGGGTTCTACTACGATGCCTATGGGCGAATCCTGGAAGCCTACAGCGGGGACGGGCGCCGGCTCACGTACGAGTATGACACGTACGGGGATCTGGTGCGGGTCACGCTGCCGGATGCCTCCGAAATCCAATACCAATACCAGCACTACACCTACGCAACGAACATCAGCGGATGGCGGACGAATACGGACTCGTACCACTTGCTGACGAAGGAAATCAAACCGGATGGCCGGGTGCTGTTCAGTGAATACGACAAGCAGCAGCGGGTGACCAACCAATGGGCCACGGTGGGACCGGACCTCAACTTAGTGCGCGGCTCTACCTTCATCTACTCGAATAACTTCGCGCTCACCAACGCAGCTACGAACTTGATCACGGGCTACACGCTCGTTCTCGACCCTTTCAATCGCACCAACCGCTACGACTACACAAACAGCCTTATCACCAAGATCACCGACCCGTTGGGCCAGACCGTCGAGCAATACTGGTACACGAATAATGCACCCGCGCCTGGCTACCAGCGCAGTGTGTGGAAGCAGAAGGATCGGCGCGGACTTTGGAGCGAGTACCAGTATGACGCGAAGGGCAACCTGACCAACACGATTAGTTGGGGCGATCTCACGGGCGACGGGACGACGCAGTACGCCACGAACAGTGTGCGTTACAACTCGAATAACCTGCCCATTGAGGCCATCGACTCCATTGGGAACAAGATGCAGGCGGAGTACCACCCGCAGTTCTCGTTCCTGCCAGAGAAGGCTATCCGTTCGGCTGGCGGCACGGCGATCAGCACGACACTCGTCGTGTATACCAGTGTCACCAACGTCTTCACACAAAGCGGACGGCAGTGGACCAACTATGCCTGCGGCCTGCCACAGCGGGAGATTCGCGCTTACGGGACAAGCGATGCGGCTACGAACGAGATGAGCAATGACGGGCGCGGCTTCGTGACCAACCGCATCCGCTACACCGGCACTTCCGATCCGAACGTCACGCAATCGCTCGTTGTCAACGGTCGCGGCGAAGTTGTGGAATCGACTGATGCCTCCGGCGCGCGCACACGGACCGACTACGACAACCTGGGGCGCCCACGCCAGCGCGAGACGTACGAAGCGGGCCAAAGCGTGCCGGTCTCCTGGGAATACTCGTACTACAACCCCAATGGCGAGTTGGTCTGGAGTGACGGACCGCGCTACGACCCGGAGGATTACGTGTGGCGCGACTATGACGGGGCGGGGCGGCTTATCACGGAACTTCGCTGGCGCAGTCGTGGCAAGCAGGACGGGACCGGCGTTGAGGCCGAAGTTGGCGACGCCCTGTACGCCAAATCTTCCCGCGAATATGACGCGCTCGGCAATCTGACGCGCGTGATCGACCCGCGCGGCGTCATCACCACCAACACCTATGATTCGCTTGACCGGCTGGTGCAAACCAAGGTCATCGACACCGACGGCACAGTGCTCTCGACGAACGGCTTTGCTTACGAACCAGGGGGACAGGTTGCCTTCGCCACCAACGCGCTCGGCGGTGTCACCGAGAAACGCTACACGACTGAAGGCAAGCTGAAGTACCAGAAGAACCCGGACGGCTCGACCAACGCTTGGCTCTATTACAAGGACGGCCGAGTGCGGCGTGAGTATCAGCGCAATGGCGCTTATTTTGAGACCACCTATGACGATGCCAACCGCCGAGCGACAAACATCCTTTACTCCGCCGCCGGCACCGCGCTGGCCACAAACAGGTCCGAGTTCGACCAGCGTGGGAATCTCATTCGGCGCGTCGATGCGGCCGGGTTCTCGTTCACGAACATCTTCGACGGGCTGGACCGGCTGAAGGTGGCGATGGGGCCGCAAATCGTGTTCACCAATCCGCCCGGTATCTCCTACCCGCCCCCACCGCCGCCACTCCAGCAGGTCACGACGAATTACTTTGACGCTGCAGGCCGCGTGACAACGAACGTCAACGCCCTCGGGGAAAAGACTGTGACGGTCAAGGACGCGTTGAGCCGCACGGTGAGCGTGGCGGTCTATTCAACGAACGGGACATTGGTGCGCACCAACGCCACGTCTTACACGGCTAATCACCACGGCATGACCAGTATTGCAGGGAGCGGTTCGGGGGCGATTAAGACGGTGGCCTTCACCGACAACGACGGGCATTCTGTGCTCGCACTTCGATTCCCCAGTGCACCTTCAGTCGAATACACCTGGCAAGGCTATGATATCATGGGCAACCGGACTCAACTTTGGGAATGTTCCTCGACGAACAATCAGGTCAGCGTCTGGGCCACGAATCTTTGGACATTCGACGGTCTCAACCGTGTGCGCACGGAGGCCACCCTGGACGGTGCGACGACCACTTTCAACTACGACGCGGCGGGCAATCTGACCAATCGCGCGATGCCTGGCGGTTTGTCGTGGCGCGCGCGCTACAACAGTGCCGGCCAGATGTTGGAGGAGTATGACCTGGCATCCGCCAGCTACGCACGCACAAATACGTACGCCTATTTCGGAACCAACAGCCCGTTCGTTGGCTTGCTGCAAACGCTCACCGATGGCCGAGGGGTTGCTTGCACGTACGGGTATGACGATTGGCTGCGCGAGACGACCAACGTGCACGACGGCCCACTCCCGGAACACGACTTGACCACCACGCGGCGCTTTGATGCACGCGGGCTATTAGTCGAGATAACAAAGCGGTTTGCCCTGAGTTCGACCGGGCCGTCCAACGCTATCACGCGCGTCTATGATGCATACGGCGAATTGCAGCGGGAAAGCGTCCGGTTGGATGGGGTGCTGGTTTCTGATGGGGGCCAGACCTGGGATCCAGCCGGCCGGCGCCTCGGATTGGGGTTCACCGAGTTCGGTTACTCTTTCGCTTGGCGGGCTGATGGCCTGTTGGCGAGTGTGACGAGCCCGCGTTTGAATTACGGCGGGGCGTACGACTACGATCTGGCCGGGCAATGGACGAGCCGCAGGGTTGGCTCGCGCACGAACGTAATGACGCAACGCGATGGCACGGAATCCCTCGCGTGGCGGCCGGATGGCCGCTTGCTGGCACACACGGTGGGCCGTGCGTTCGACTTCACGAACTACCAATCCTTCGGCTACGCCGCCGCTAGCCGGCGGCTGACCAACGAAGTGCTGAACCTCAGCCCGTCCAAGGGGTGGACAAACAGTTTCGTTTACGACACTGGGCAGGCCGGCAAACTCGGTGTGTTGACACGCGCCGGAGCGCCCAGCTCAGCTTCGGGGCAATGGAGCGGCGGCGCTGACGCCCTTTCCCGCATTTCCACTGAGACCAACACCGTCTCCCGCGTGTCCGCTTACGGGCACGTGAATGGCCCGGCCACAATCACGACGCGATTGGACAATGCCCCCATGCCGGTGACCTCGCTCATCAACAGCAATGGCGGACAGTGGCGTACGACCCTGGAGCTTGTGCCCGGAACGCACCAGTTGAGCGTGGACGCGCTGCATCCCAGCGGCCAGTTCACTGCTTCCACCAACCATTGGTTCACGAACAACGCCGCGGCACAGGCTGTCACCGACATTTACGATGCGCATGGAAATATCACGACGCGCGTTTGGAAGAACGGCTCGGGTCAGACCAACCGCACGCAGACGCTGGCTTGGGATGGCCACGGGCGGTTGTGGAAAGTGATCGAGCGCGACGCGCAGACCAACGGCTTCAACTGGAGCGCCGTGTATGATGCGCTGGGGCGCCGATTGCAGACGACTACCATCACCGTCACAAACGGCGTCACCAATTCCGCTTTCCCCACCACCATCGTTCAGTATTACGACCCGATGGTGGAGTTCCTGGAAGTGGGCGTCAGCGTGAACGGGCTGACGACCTGGAAGCTCTACGGGCCGGATGGCAGTGGCGCCTATGGCGGGATGCAGGGCACGGGCGGGTTTGAGGCCATTGCGCCGCCGCCGGATTTGTTCTGCCCGATAGTCACCGACGCGCGGGGGAACGTGCACGGGGTGTACGACCAGCGGCACCTGGACTTCCTGTGGTACTCCAACCGCGTGACGGGCTACGGCGCGGTGCCCGGCTACCGGCCGCAACCTTTGGGCCAAGGCCCGATGGTCGACAGCGCCAGTGCCTGGCGCGGAAGATGGAGTGACATCACCGGTCTCACTTGCTTGGGAGCGCGTTACTACGACCCGGAAGCCGGGCGGTTCCTCAGCGCCGATCCACTGGGACACGGGAGCGACCCGTCACTCTACACCTTCGCTGGCGGCGACCCGATAAACTTCTTTGACCCGGACGGGAGGCTGGGCAACGGGTTGACGTTGCAGATCAATCCCTACTCCGGAGACGTTCGCCAGTTCCACCAATACGATGCTTACTATTTGGGACAGGGGGCCGCGCTGGCCGGTAACTCAATCCGGTATGATCCATTTCTTCGCTCCAGGACGCCGATCACGGATTGGCCGATTGATGATCTCAATGGGCAAAGCTTTCGGATGGTGTTTGGAGACACGGCATCGGCTTTCGCCGAGGCGGCGGTGATGCTGGAATTGGGGTTGGTGTTCGCGATACCCAATGCCATTGAGGAGGTCCGGCGATCGTTTGCGGAAGCAGGCACGGCCAGCGTCACTGGCACCGCCGGGGACAGGGCATGGGCCTACGGGCGGGCGGCCCTGTCGCTCCCGGTAGCCTTCCTGGTCATCGAGGCGCCCGTGAGCGGCATGACGCGTGGATTTGCGAGCGAGA
>WNGA01002553.1_pt1 | contig 27739 bp, 31 predicted proteins | sample 5400061 | NCBI WGS metagenome assembly WNGA01 (sample SAMN13153366, study PRJNA577476) | soil metagenome | isolation source: 100 cm soil or saprolite under grassland replicate 2 | place: USA:California | collected 2016-06-15
GGGAGCTTCCGGCTCGGCCCGCTCGACCTCGAGATCGACTGGGGCGAGCGCGTCGCTCTGGTCGGCCGCAACGGAAGCGGCAAGACGACGCTGATCGCGGCGCTGCTCGGGAAGTTGCCGCTCGAGTCCGGCCGGCGCTACGTGGGCCCGCGCGTCGTCTCCGGAGAGATCGACCAGGAGCGCGGCGCATTTGACTCGGACGAGCGGTTGCTGGACGCGTTCTGCCGCGAGGCCTCGATGCGAAGCGACGAAGCGCGAACTCTGCTGGCGAAACTCGGCCTGGGCGCCGACGACGTGCTCCGCGCCGGCTCGTCGCTCTCGCCGGGGGAGCGCACCCGGGCCGCGGTCGCGCTCCTTGCAGCGCGCGGCGTCAACTTCCTCGTGCTAGACGAGCCGACGAACCACCTCGACCTGCCCGCGATCGAGGAGCTCGAAGAGGCCGTGGCCGAGTACGAAGGCACGGTGCTGCTCGTCACGCACGACCGCCGCTTCCTGGACGGGTTCGCGGCCACGCGGACGATCGACCTGGGTCCTACGCGCAAGTAACACCGTGTCCCACGCTCGCAGGCTCGATCCCTGCCCGGCCCACGGAGAGAAGCCCTGCAAACGCGGGGCTTCTCGCTTGAGCGGATCGGTGTGAAGTGCGGGGGTGACAGCGAAAGTGACAGCGAGATCGGCGCGAGTCGCCTACAGCACGATCCACAGCTCGGCGTCGGGCCGCTCTGCCCGCACATGCCTGAACGCTCTCAGCAGCTGTGGGCCGCCGTTGCGCTCGAAGTCCTTGCCGATGAACAGGAAGCGCGGCCGGAAGTAGTCCCGCTCGACCTTGCCGAGAACCGTCTCGAAGCCTGGTCCGGCACTGACGGCGACGACCTTCTCCCCGGCTGCCCGTAGTCCTCAACGAACGAGCGGCGCTGAAGTCCTGCGCTGCCTTGCGCTCGGCCCCCTCTGGGCGTGAGAGTGCCGAGGGGCTCGGGATCAGCCTTCGGCAGCCCGGGTCAAATCGCGGAGGCGTCCCTCGTGCTTATGCGACGGTTTCGGCCCGGAGAGGACCATGACGACATACCAGGCGAGCCACCTCGAAGCAGGAACAAGATTGAAGAGAAGTTGATCAGCTGCGTCCAAGCTACGCAAGAGCGGGTCGAATACCCGTGTGGCCCTGAAAGGAACGGCGGCGACTGACAAAAGATGGTAGAAGCGGAAGCTGCTCGTTTCAAAGAACGACCGAATGACCTTCAGATCGTGCGCCGTGAGCGGGTGCTCATCCGATGTCCGCGCTGCCGGTGTCAACCATCGGTAGAGATTGATCGCCGGATTGTGCCCCAGAGGTTCTACGAAGATAGCCTTGCCTCTGGGCCGAAGGACCCGCACGATCTCCTCCATTGCCCGTGTCCCGTCAAGGTGGTGAATGATCGCTGAGCCGTAGACGACGTCGAACGAATCATTCTCGAAACCGAGTGCTTCGGCGTCCATCACAATGAAGCGAGCCCCAGGCAAGACCTCAGCCGCGGCCCGCCGCGCCTTGTCAACTGCCACCTTCGAGAGATCGATCCCGGTAATCGAGGCAGCACTTTGTCCGACGCGTAGCGCACGCGGCTCAGCTCCACAGCCGTACTCCAGTGCATCGGCCCCAGCGATCGCCTCTCGGACGGCGCCATGAAAGTCAGCAGCGCTCGCGCGGATGATGGAGTAGTACTTGCTTTGGCGAAGTCTCGTTTCCACTTCGTACCGCTGGTCGTGAAATCGTCGCTCCGCCGTCTTCCGTTCATGATCACCGTACATAGCTCCGCATAATAGGGTGGCCTACACGAGCGGCCGAGCCGCCTGCGTTCGTGGCGCATGAACGGTGCCCCAAGAGACTCCTGCGACTGGGTGTCGAGTTCGAGTGAGGGGAGGTCGTCCGGCAGCAGGTGGACGTAGGTCGCCAGCGTGAAGGCGGGCGAGTGGTGCCCCAGCCACTGCTGCACCTGCTTGGCGTTGAGGCCGTTGCGGAACACCGTCCGGACTTCCTGGACGCGCTGACGGGTGACAGCGAAGTGACAGCGAGAGGGGACGAGATCACCCGAGAGCGGGAGAGCGCCGAAGGAAGAAAAGACCTGCAACCTCAGAGGACGCGAGAGCCGCCGAGAGCGCCTGATCGTTCACCGTGTTACTAGCTCGTCCGTGTTGGCTAGACTGGCCGGCCGATGGCAGTCCCCAAGCGAAAAACCTCCAAGGCCCGTCGCGACAAGCGTCGCGCGCAGCACCGGCTGAGCGCGCCGCACGTGAACGAGTGCCCGCACTGCCACCAGCCCAAGCGGCCGCACCACGTCTGCCCGAACTGCAGGACCTACCGCGGCCGTGAGATAGAACCCCTGCGCACCGAAGCACCGTAGGCAGCCGCGAAATCCGGCGGGACCCTAAGCTCTCGCCAATGATCAGGGTCGCCGTCGATGCAATGGGGAGCGATAAGGGCGCCCCCGAGGTCGTCGCAGGCGCGCTCGAAGCCGCGTCCTCCGAGATCGTCCCGATCGTGTTCGGCTCGCCCGGTCTCGACACGGGCGGGCTCGAGCTCGTCGAGACCTCCCAGGTGATCGGGATGAGCGAGAAGCCGGCCGAGGCCTTCCGCACGAAGCAGGAAAGCTCGCTCGTGCTCGCTTGCAAGGCGGTGGCCGACGGGAAATCCGACGCCGTCGTCTCGGCCGGGAACACCGGTGCGATGCTCGCAGCCGGCCTCGTCTTACTGGGGCGATTGCGGGGAGTCCGCCGCCCCGCAATCGCCGTGCCCATCCCCGCGCGCAAGGGCCCGTCGGTCCTGATCGACGCGGGCGCGAACGTCGGCGCGCGACCCGAGCATCTCGTTCAGTTCGCGCACATGGGCTCGATCTTCGCCGAAGAGATCCTCGGTATGAGGCGGCCGGAGGTTCGGCTGCTTTCGATCGGAGAGGAGCCGGAGAAGGGCAACCAGCTCACGCTCGAGGCGCACGACCTGCTCAGGGAGGAGACCCGCTTGAACTTCGCGGGGAATGCGGAAAGCCGTGACCTCCTCGAGCACGCCGCCGACGTCGTGGTGTGCGACGGCTTCACCGGCAACATGGCGCTCAAGCTACTCGAGGGGACGATCCGCACGTTGATGGACGGGCTCCGCGACGAGGTGGCGAGCAGCCAGCTCGCGAAGCTCGGCGGCTTCCTGATCCGTCCGCGCATGCGTGCGCTTCGCGACCGCCTCGACCCGGACACCTACGGCGGCGCCTACCTCCTCGGCCTCCGCGGCCTCGTGGTGATCGCTCACGGACGCTCGTCGAGCCGTGCCATCAAAAACGCGATCCAATTGGCGGCGCGCGGCGTCGACCACGGCGTGGTTGAGCGGCTCGGGGAGCGGCTGACGGCCCCTGAGCGCGTGTTAGAGTCCGCGCGCCTTACGCACGCGACCCCGACCGGTAAGTGAGGTGACATGGCAGCTTCGCGCGAGGAAGTGTTCGAGCGGGTCAAGAAAGTCCTGACCGAGCAGCTCGGAATCGACGAAGGGGAGATCACCGAGGACGCCTCCTTTCAGGAGGACCTGGATGCAGACTCGCTCGACCTCGTCGAGCTGATCATGGAGCTCGAGGACCAGTTCGGGATCAAGATCTCGGACGAGGACGCCCAGAAGATCCAGACGGTCGGACAGGCCGTCGACTACGTCACCGCGCATCAGTAACCCGGGCGGCGGCTCCGACCTCCGCGACCTGATCACGGCTCTTCCGGCTGATCGGCTCGGCCAGGTCTTCACGCATCCCTCGTGGGCCGCGGAGCGCTCTGACTCCTACGAGCGGTTGGAGTTCCTGGGGGACAGCGTGCTCGAGCTCGCCGTTGCGCGCGCGCTGTACGAGCGCTATCCAGACTACCGCGAGGGTGAGCTCGCGAAGACCCGCGCGCACGTCGTCTCCCGGGAGAGTTGTGCCGTCGTCGCGCGAGAGCTCGGCCTCGACCGCGAGCTCGTGGAGCGGGCCGAGGGGACAGGCCCGGAAGGGCTCGAGCAGCTTGCCGCCAATCGCAACGTCCTCGCTGCCCTACTCGAGGCGGGGCTGGGCGCGCTCTTCCTCGAGCACGGGTTCCAGCCGATCGAGCAGCCGATCGTCGCGGCTTTCGAAGGGAGAATCGAGTATGCGTTGACGAGCTACGTCGACCACAAGACGGAGCTTCAGGAGCGGCTCGCCCGGCAGGGAAAGCAGGTGAGCTACGAGGTAATCGACACCGCCGGGCCGCCGCACGAGCGCACGTTCACCGTCGCGGCCACCGTTGGGGGAGAGCGGATCGGGGTGGGGCGGGGCCGGTCGAAGAAGGAAGCCGAGCAGGCCGCGGCAGAAGAAGCGTTGGAACGGCCTGATTCCACGGGCTGAGGCGTCCGAACCGCTCAGTAGCGTTCAGCGCGCGTGCACCTACGAGCCATTCGCCTGCGCGGCTTCAAATCGTTCTCGGGCCCGGTCGAGATCCGGCTCGAGCCGGGCGTGGCCGTCGTCGTAGGCCCGAATGGGTCGGGGAAGTCCAACGTCGTCGACGCGATTGTGTGGGCGGCTGGGAGCCTCACGCCCAGCGAGCTGCGGGCTGAGAAGGCGGATGACGTGCTGTTCGCAGGCTCCGCGGAGCGCAAGCGCGCCGGCTGGTGTGAGGTCGAGCTGCTGCTCGACAACGAAGACGGCCGCCTCGCCGAGCTCGATTACTCGGAGGTGTCGATCGTCCGCCGCCTCCACCGCGGCGGCGAGGGGCAGTATCTGGTCAACCGGGCCGGAGTTCGCCGCACGGACGTCGTCGAGCTCCTCGCCGACGTCGGCCTCGGCAGGGGGATGCACTCGGTTGTCGGCCAGGGGAAGGTGGAGGCGATCCTCGCGAGCAGCCCCGGCGAGCGCCGGGCGCTCGTGGAAGAGGCCGCCGGTCTAGGCCGCTTCAAGCGTCGTCGCCACCGCGCGGAGCTGAAGCTCGCCCGCGTCGGCCGCGAGGTCGAGCGGGCCCGCGATCTTGAGGCCGAGGTGAAGAAACGCGTACGGCCCCTGGCGCTCCAGGCGACCGCGGCCGAGCGCGCCGAGAAGCTGCGCGGGCAGATCGCCGGCATCGAGGCTCGAATCGCCGAGCTCGACCTAGCCGCGCTGGAGGAACGTCTCTCCGAAGGAGAGAAGCGGCGGACCGCCTCGGCGCTCGCGCGGAAGCGGATCGACGGGAAGCTGGAGGCTCTGCTCGAGGAGCGGCGCGCGGCCGAGGACGAGCTCGCCGACGTCGCCGGTCGCCGTGAGCAGGCGACCGCGTCTCTGTACCGGCTGCGGAGCGCCTCCGAGCGAGTTGTGCTTCGGCGAGAAGCGCTGGGGGACCTATTCGAGAGGCTGCAGGCCGAGCTGTCGACGACCGAGACCCCCGACGCACTGCGGCTCGAAGCCGCCGAATCGGCCGCGAGAGCGCGCCGGGCGGCTCTCGATCGGGACACGCTCGCGGAGCAGGCCCGGGCTGCGCGAGAGCGTCTCGAAGCGCTGGAACGCTCGCTCGCGGAGCGCGAGGGAATCCCTCCGGCCGCCCGGGCGCTCTCGGAGGAGGGCCGCGCGCTCGCTCTCAGCCTGCTCGAGATCGAGCCCGGCTACGAGCGGGCGGTCGCCGCCGCGCTCATGTCGCGGGCGTCGGCGCTGTCTGCCCGATCCCCGCAGGAGGGGCTCGAGCTGGTCGAGCGCGCGCAGAAGGAGGGGCTCGGCAGCCTCGTCGTTCTCGTGCCGCCGTCCGCCGCCGGGTCGCGGGCCGCCTCATCCTCGCTGGCCGACCGCGCGCGGGCGAAACCCGGGGGAGAAGCGGTCCGCCAGCTCCTCACCGAGGTGATGGTCGTCAGGCGCGAGCAGCTGCTCCGCGTGACGAGCGGAATCGCGGTCACCCAAGAGGGGCACGGCTACGCGCCCGCCCGTGGGGAGCTGTGGTTCGCGGGCGAGGCCGCCGAGGCGGTCCTGCTCGAGCTGGAGGGCCGCCGACGGACACTCGCGCGTGAAGCAAAGGAGCTGACCGCGGAGGAGGGCGACGCGCGGCAGGAGGCCGAGGAGGCGGAGGCTCGCGCGCGCGAGGCCGAGCAGGCCTGGGAGCGGGCAGGCGGCACGGGCAGCGCAGCCCGGCTCCCGCAAGAGGTCGTGGAACGGCTTTCGGGGCTCGCCGAGCGGGTGATGCGAGCTCTCGACGCCGCATCGGCCTCGGCCGAACGTCTGGACGCACCGTTGCGTGCGAGGGCGGACGCGGGCGGTCAGCGCACGGGCGCGCTCGCCAAAGAGCTTCGCCGACTGGGTGCGGCGGAAGCCGAGATCCGGCGGGAATTGAGCGTCGCGGGCGAAGAGGCAGGTGCGCTCGAGGTCGAGCTCGCACAGCTCCGGGCCGATCTCCGGGAAACGCGCGCCAGGGTGGAAGCTGCAGGCGCCGATCCGGCAGAAGGCGACGACCGACACGAGCTCGCCGTGAAGCTCGAGCGGCTCGAGCGCCGCCGCGAGACTCTCGGGCAGGTCAACCCGCTCGCGAAGGAGGAATACGAGCAGGAGAAGGAGCGGTTGCACGAGCTCAAGGAGGAGCGGGAGGATCTCGAGGAAAGCCTGGGCGAGCTCGAGAAGCTCCGGGCGGAGCTCACGGAGACGGTCGAGCGGCGGTTCGCGGAGACGTTCGAAAGCGTGCGCGAGAGTTTCGAGGAGGTTGCCGCCACGCTCTTCCCCGGCGGAGAGGGCCGGCTACGGCTCACCGAGCCGGAGAACGAAGACGAAGAGCGCGGCGTGGAGGTCGAGCTGCGCCCGGCCGGAAAGCGCGTCACGCGGCTGTCGCTCCTGTCGGGCGGCGAGAAGGCTCTCGGTGCGATCTCGTTCCTGTTCGCGCTCTTCCTCGCGCGGCCGTGCCCCTTCTACGTGCTCGACGAGGTCGAGGCCGCGCTCGACGATCCCAACATCGGCCGCTTCATCGAGCTGTTGCGGCGGTTCTCCGACCGTGCGCAGTTCATCGTCGTGACGCACCAGAAGCGGACGATGGAGGCCGCAGACATCCTCTACGGCGTGACCATGGGGCCGGAAGGCTTGTCCGAGATCGTCTCCCGCCGCGTTCCCCGCGAGGAGGAAGAGAAAGCGGCCTAGGGCGCTAACGTTCGCCGCCGTGACCAGGAGCTGGGGCGAGCTGCTCGGCGAGGCCGGGCCGGACGAGAGCCCACAGGAGCAGCAGGGCTTCTTCGGGCGCCTGCGCGATTCGCTCGGCAAGAGCCGTCGCGCCCTGACGCAGCAGCTCGCGGCCGCGACCTTCGATCCTGCCGACGACGAGGCGTGGGAACGGCTCGAAGAGGCGCTGATCGCGGCCGACGTGGGAGTGCCGGCGACCGCCGAGCTGGTTCGCAGGCTCGAGGCGCGTGAGACCCTCTCCGAGGGGCTCGAAGGCCCGCTCGCGGAGGAGATCGCGGCGCTGCTCGGCGATCCGGGCCGGCTCGATGTCGCAGCCCGGCCGAGCGTGATCCTGTTCGTGGGTGTGAACGGGACCGGGAAGACGACCACGATCGGGAAGCTCGCGCAGCGGCTACGCGAGCACGGCCGCAAAGTAATCGTGGCTGCCGCGGACACCTTCCGGGCAGCCGCCGACGAGCAACTCGAGATCTGGGCCGAGCGTGCCGGCGCCAACTTGGTGGGCGCTGCCCGCGGAGGTGACCCGGCCGCCGTCGCCTACGACGCCATCGAGGCAGCGCGTTCCCGCGGGCGGGACGCCGTGCTCGTCGACACCGCCGGGCGTCTGCACACGCAGACGAACCTCATGGACGAGCTGGCGAAGATCCGCCGTGTGATCGCCCAGCGTCTCGAGGGAGCCCCGCACGAGACGCTGCTCGTCGTCGACGCGACGACGGGCCAGAACGGCTTGCAGCAGGCGCGGCTCTTCGCTGAGGCGGTCGAGGTGACGGGCGTGGTGCTGACGAAGCTCGACGGGTCCGCCAAGGGCGGGATCGCGGTCGCGATCACACACGACATCGGTCTTCCGGTGAAACTCGTCGGGGTGGGGGAGGCGCTCGAAGACCTGCGCCCGTTCGACCCGGACGACTTCGCCCGCGCCCTCGTCTCCGGATAAATCTCGCCGGGGTCGGCCGCGGGCCTCCCTCCGCGATGAGCGTATCGAGGAAAGCCGCACGAGTGTGAGACGGTTCGTGCCGAATTCGGAACTTCGGCGAGCGCGGGGGAGGCCCCGAGCCTCCCCAAAGAAGGTCAGCGCTCGACGCCGAAGGCGATATGCACGGTCGTGCGATATTCGGTGATGTGGTCGCCCTCGACCACGGCGCTCATCGAGATCACGTCCGCGCCGTGGATGTCTCGCAGCGTCTTCGACGCTTCCTTCACCGCTGCGTCGGCCGCCTTGGCGAAGCTCTCCGGCGACGAGCCGATCAGGGTGATCACTTTCGCGACGTCTGCCATGTCAGCTCCCTTCCTCCAGTTGGCCCCGGGACGATAAGCGACCTGTGCTCAGCGGTGCCCCAATGTGACATCCGCGCTGAGACGGACGTACTTGATGCCCGGCGACACCTCACCAGGTGCGACGCGTTCCAAGTGCATCCGCGAGAGCTCAAGCTCGACGTGAGAGCGGCGATCCGTGCCGCTCCAGGAGGCGTTGTCCAAAAAGCCCAATCTCTCACCCAACACGTAAAGGTGACCGGCAATCCCGGCCATCGTGCCTCTGACTCGTATTCCTGCCGGTGTGAAGTCGCCTTCCGCACTAACCCGGAATGGCTGCAGTGGAAGGGAGCAGCCGTAGCAAGCCAGCTGCCCCGAGCTCCACAGTGCCTTCGATGGCGAAGTGGCGACCTCCATAGAGAAACCGGTCGACAGACTACGGTCGCCCTCCGCCACTACCGCAGGCAGCCAAGACCGCGATTGCGAGCAGCAAAATCGAGCGTCGAAGCATTCCGCACACCCTTACCTAAACTTGTCGGCGATGTTCGAGACCCTGTCGGACAGGCTCCAGAGCGCGCTCGGCGACCTCCGCTCACGCGGCACGCTGGACGAGGAAGCGGTCTCGCGAGCCATGCGCGAGGTCCGGCTTGCGCTGCTCGAGGCTGACGTCAACTTCAAGGTCGTCAAGGCCTTCGTCGACCGCGTCCGGGAGCGGGCGCTCGGAGCGGACGTCCTCAAGAGCGTCACTCCCGGCCAGCAGGTGGTCAAGATCGTCCACGAGGAGCTGACGGCGCTGATGGGAAGCGGAAGCTCCGGGCTCGCCTTCACGGGCCGCCCTCCCACGGTGATCCTCCTCGCCGGCCTCCAGGGCTCGGGGAAGACGACGGCGGCGGCCAAGCTTGCGCTGCTGCTGCGGCGGGAAGGCAAGTCGCCCGCGCTCGTAGCCGCCGACCTCCAGCGCCCCGCAGCCGTCGAGCAACTGGAGCAGCTCGGCCGCCAGATCCAGGTGCGGGTCTTCACCGGTGAGGCAGACGCGGTGAAGGTCGCGGCCGAAGGGGTCGAGCGCGCCAAGCAGGACGGGAATGACGTGGTGGTCGTCGACACCGCCGGCCGCCACCAGGTCGACGAGGCCATGATGGAGGAGCTCGCCGCCGTCCGCGACGCGACGCGGCCGACGAACGTCCTGCTCGTGCTCGACGCGATGACCGGTCAGGAGGCGGTCTCGGTCGCGGAGGCGTTCCTGGAACGGGTCGCCTTCGACGGGGTCGTCCTGACCAAGCTGGACGGGGATGCCCGCGGCGGCGCCGCCCTGTCGGTCAAGGCCGTCACGGGCAAGCCGATCAAGCTCGTCTCGCTCGGCGAGAAGCTCGACCAGCTCGAGCACTTCCACCCCGACCGCATGGCCTCGCGCATCCTCGGCATGGGCGACGTCCTCACCCTGGTCGAGAAGGCCGAGGCCGCGGTCGAGGAGGACGAACAGAAGAAGCTCGAGCAGCGCCTGCTTGCTGGCGAGTTCACCTTCGACGACTTCCTCCAGAGCTACCGCATGCTGCGGCGGATGGGACCGATGAAGAGCCTGCTCTCGATGGTGCCCGGGCTCGGCAAGCAGCTCCAGGGCGTGGACGTGGACGAGCGGGAGATGGCGCGCGTGGAGGCGATCGTGCTCTCGATGACGCCGGACGAGCGGGCGCGCCCGCACATGATCGACGGCTCGCGCCGGCGCCGGATCGCCGGAGGCAGCGGAGTGACCGTGCAGCAGGTCAACCAGCTCCTCGCCGCACGCAAGCAGATGGCAAAGGTCATGAAGGACATGCGGAGAGGCAAGATTCCGGCAATTCCCGGACTTCGCTAGGTTAGGAGGCCCATGGCGGTTCACATGAGACTCACGCGCGTCGGGTCGAAGAAGAACCCGATCTACCGCGTCGTTGTCGCCGACTCGCGCTCGCCGCGGGACGGCAAGTTCCTCGAGATCGTCGGGCGGTACAACCCGCAGACCGATCCCTCGACGATCGAGCTCGACGAGGCGCGCATCAGGGACTGGCTCGGGAAGGGCGCGAAGCCCTCCACCGCCGTCTCTCGCCTGCTGAGGGCGAAGAACATCGGCTGACGTGGCGGAGCTGCTCGAGTACCTCGCCAAGCGGCTCGTCAGCGACCCCGACGCCGTTCGCGTCGAGACGGCGGAGGACGACGACGGCGCGCTCGTCCTGCGCCTCCACGTCGCCCCCGACGACATGGGGCAGGTGATCGGCCGCCACGGCCGGATCGCACGCGCGCTCCGCACGATCGCCCGCGCGAGTGGAGCGCGGGAGGGCCGGCGGGTTCTGCTCGAAATTGCCGAGTGACCGTGTCCAGGTCGGCCGGGTAGGGCGGCCACACGGGCTTCGGGGCGCCTTCGTCGTCGAGGAAGCGAGCGAGGATCCGGATCGCTTTGTCCTCGGGGCGCGGCTCTACGTCGGCGGCGAGGAGGCGGAGATCGTCGAATCGAAGCGGGCTGGCGGCCGGCCTGTGATTCGGCTCGACCGGAAGGCCGGGCGGGGCGACGCGCTCGAGGTCGAGCGCGGGTCGCTGCCTCAGCTGGGCCCCGACACGTACTACGCCACCGATCTCGTCGGCCTCGAGGTGGTGGAGGAGGGCGGGGAGCGGCTCGGGCGGGTCGTGGAGGTCGAGCCCGGCGTCGCCAACGACGTGCTCGAGCTCGATTCCGGCGTCCTGCTTCCCCTGGTCGAGGCGTGTATTCGTGAAGTGGACCTCGAGCGCAGCCGCATCGTTGTCGCACCCGGCTACGCTTCGCGTGGGTAACCTCAGATCTCCTTGCAACTCGACGTCTTCACGCTTCTTCCTCACGCGTTCGGCTGGCTCACGGAGCAGCGGCCGGTCGCGGCCGTGCTCGGACGCGAGCTGGAGCTGCGCCTGTTCAACTACCGCGAGAGCTCGCCTCTCAAGAGCGGCCAGGTGGACGACGAACCGTACGGCGGGGGCGCCGGGATGGTGCTACGAGTCGACGTCGTCGCCGCCGCGCTCGACGCCGTGTACGGCGGCGTTCCCGACCACCGGGTGGTCGCGCTGACGCCCCAGGGACGGCAGCTCGACCAGCAGGTGGTCGAGGAGCTGGCGGCGGAGGAGCGGCTGACGTTGCTGTCGGCGCGCTTCGAGGGCTTCGACGAGCGGGTCGTCACGCATCTCGCCTCGGACGCGATCTCGATCGGCCCGTACATCCTCTCCGGGGGCGAGCTGCCCGCGATGGTGGTCGTGGACGCGGTTGCGCGCCGCCTGCCGGGGGCGCTCGGCAGCGAGGAGTCGGGGCTGGTGGAGAGCTTTTCGCCTGAGCTTGGGGGCGGGCTCGAGTACCCGCACTACACGCGGCCGGCCGAGTTCCGCGGCTGGCGCGTCCCCGAGGTTCTCCTCTCCGGCGACCACGCCCGGATCAAGGAGTGGCGCCGCGAGCAGAGCTGGCTGAGGAGCTTCGCGTGAGCGATCCCTACGAGGTCCTCGGCGTCCCCCGGAGCGCCTCGGACGCCGAGATCCGGTACGCGTACCGCCAGCTGAGGCGTCAGCGGACGGCCGAGGACGGGTCGGCGGAGACGAGGGAGCGCGAACAGGAGATCGACCACGCCTACAAGCTCCTCTCCGATCCGAAGAAGCGCGCCTCCTACGACGCACAGGCCGGCGTCGCCACGACGGTTGCGGACGATGAGGTCGAGGAGCAGGAAGAAGAACCGCTGTCCTCGTTCCTTCCGGAGACTTACGAGCCCGCTCCGGTGGTCGAGAGGCCGCCGTGGCAGGTCGAGGAGAAACCGCCCGGAAATCCGTTCACGCGCCTTACGCACAAGCTTCCGCGTCCGTGGCGGATCGCGCTCGACTGGGTGCTCACGATCGCGGGCGCGATCGCGATCGTCCTGGCGATCAAGGCCTGGGTCGTCAACCCGTACAGGATCCCGTCCCCGTCCATGGAGCCGACGCTGCACTGCGCGCGCCCGAGCTCCGGCTGCCTCGCCCACTTCTCCGACCGCGTGCTCGCGAACCGCTTCATCTACCACTTCCGCAGTCCTCACCGCGGCGAGATCGTCGTCTTCGAGACGCCGCCTCGGGCGAAGATCGAGTGCGGTGCGGGCGGGACGTTCGTGAAGCGCTTGATCGGCCTGCCCGGAGAGCGGGTCACGGAGCGCAACGGCGTCTTCTCCATCGACGGGAAGCGGCTTGAAGACTCGAGCTGGGTGAAGCCCAATCGGCGCGACCACGAGTCGGGGTCCTGGGTCGTGCCCCAGGGCCGTTACTTCTTCGTGGGCGACAATCGCGCGCAGTCGTGCGACTCCCGCCGCTGGGGCGCCGTGCCGCGCAAGAACCTGATCGGCCCGGTGTTCGCCACGTATTGGCCGCCGAACCGGATCTCCGTGACCACGCCCGGCGTGACGGGCGGCATCGTTCTCGCCATCCTCGGCCTCATCATCGCCGGCATCGTGGCCCTGGGCGTTCGACGGCGGAAGGTTCGCTAGCATTCGGCGGCGGCCCTCGGTGGGGCCGCTTTCTCCGATGAGCAAGGTGATCGAGTCACTCGAGCAGCGTCAGCTGCGCTCCGATCTCCCGCGATTCAAGGCGGGCGACACGGTGCGCGTGCATTTCCAGGTCATCGAGGGGCAGCGCCGGCGGCTGCAGGTCTTCGAGGGCATCGTGATCAAGCGCCAGGGCGCGGGTGTGCACGAGACGTTCACGGTTCGCAAGCAGTCGTTCGGCGTGGGCGTGGAGCGGACGTTCCCCGTCCATTCGCCGAAGATCGAGCGGATCGAGGTGCGGGCGGTCGGCGACGTCAGCCGGGCGAAGCTGTACTACCTGCGGAAGAAGGTTGGGCGCCGTGCGCGCGTGCGCGCGAGGACCGGTGCGCTGGCCGACCTGGCGATGGAGGGAGTTGCGGGCGGCGACGGGCAAGCGGCAGCCGAGGGGCTTGCTGAGGACGGGGAGGCCGGGCCGGAGGCCGAAGGCGCCGAGGCGACGGAGGTTGGGGAGGCGCCGGAGGCAGAGGCCGAAGAGGTGGGCGAGCCCGAGGCGTCCGCCGAGGCTGAAGTGGCAGATGCGGAAGCCGGCGGGCCGGAAGCGGGTGACCCAGAAGCGGGTGACCCAGAAGCTGCCGGAGCGGAAGCCGAAGCGGCTGAGCCGGAAGCCGCTGAGCCCGAAGCCCCCGAGTCGGAAGCCGGCACCTCCGACGAAGCCGAGTCCGACTCGGATTCGGCGCAAGAGCGGTAGCGGCAAGCCGAACGAGAAGCAGCGGCGAGCCGAGCGAGAAGTAGCGGCAAGCCGAGCGATCCACCCTGCTCGGCCTGCTGTTCTCGAGAACTGCCCCACCCGGGTGGGGTGAGGAGGCCACCCGCCTCCCACCCCGAGGATAACGCTCATATCCGCACACGTCTGCGCCGGTTCTGTGCCGAATTCGCCAGCCGGCGCCGCCCGGCCGCCCCTCTCCCGCCGAACCTTCGTCGCAAAGAGGGCGCGCTCTCGTGACGGACTCGCTCCGGCGAGAGCGCTATTCTCGGCAGGTGCCTCCTCGTACCGGCCAAAGGCTCCTCCGTTACGACCGGCGACTCGGAGTTCGCTTCGTGGCCGGAGCCGACGAGGCCGGGCGTGGCTCACTCGCGGGACCGCTCGTCGTCGCCGGTGTCCTTCTCGACTACGGCTCCCTTAGACACGGCCGCGTCCGCCCACTCGCCGGGCTGAACGACTCGAAGCAGGTCAGCCCCGACGAGCGAGAACAGCTCTTCCGTGCCGTCGTCGCAGCCGCCGAGCGGGTGACGGTCCGCGTCATCCCCTCCGAGGAGATCGACCGCCACGGACTCCACCGCATGAACCTCGCCGGGCTCCGCTCCGCGCTGGCGGCCCTGTCGCCTCCCGCCGAGATCTGCCTCGTCGACGGATTCCGGCTCGGCCCGTCCGCGCCCGAGCACCGAGCCGTCGTGGACGGGGACGAACGCAGCGCCGCGATCGCGGCCGCCTCGATCGTCGCCAAGGTTGTCCGCGACCGGGCGATGAGGAGGATGCACGCGCTCTTTCCTCACTACGGGTTTGCGTCCCACGTCGGCTACATCACTCCGGGACACTCCGCGAAGGTGCGGGAGCGAGGACCGTCCGAGATTCACCGGCGGTCGTTCCAGGCCCTCTGCTACGCGGATCTCGACTCCAAGGTTGCCTAGCACCCGCGCCGCAGGCGCGGCCGCCGAGCGCCGGGCGCGCCGCTACTACCGCCTCCGCGGCTACCGGATCCTCGCCCAGAACGCGCGCGCCGGGCGGTACGAGATCGACCTCATCGTCCGTCGCGGGCGGCTGCTCGTCTTCTGCGAGGTGAAGGCCAAGACGGGAGAAAGCTTCGGTCACCCCGCCGAGATGGTCAACGCGGAGAAACAACGCCGCCTCCGTTGCGCTGCGGAGACATGGCTTGCTCCGCGACGAGAGCTCGACGACCTCGAGGTCACGTTCGACGTCGTCGCCGTACGCCCGGACCGGATCGAGCGCATTCGCAACGCCCTTTGAGGATTCCCCTTACAGCCGTCGAAAACTGCGGGGATGGCCGCCACACAGGAGGCGCTCTACCGCGAGATCGACCTCGACCTCTCCTGGTCTGAGGCCGAGCTCCCCGAACGCCAGCGGACGAAGCACGTCCACCGCCTGCACCCGTACCTGGGGAAGTTCATCCCGCAACTCGTGGAGACGCTACTCTCGCGTTACTTCGAGCCCGGCGGCCGCGTGCTCGATCCCTTCGCGGGCTCTGGGACGACACTCGTTCAGGCGCTCGAGAGCGAGCTCGACGCCACCGGCGCCGACGTGTCGGAGTTCAACTGCCTGCTCATGCGCGTGAAGACGGCCCGCTACAACCTGTTCTCGCTCGAGCACGAGTTGCGAGACGTTCTCGCGAGCTTCCAGGAGACGAAGGCTCCCCCGATTCGCCTCAAGGGGTACATCCGTGACTGGTACGCCGCGGCCGCGGCGGCGGAGCTTCACCACTTCAAGCGGCTAAGCGAAGGAGCCGAGCACGCAGATGTCCTGAGCGTGATCCTTGCCCGCGCCGCCCGCTCCGCCCGCCGCACGAGACACTTCGATCTCGATTTTCCGAAGGTGCCGCAGCTCAAGCCCTACTGGTGTCACAAGCACCGCCGCACCTGCCGCCCCGTCGGCCGCGCGACGCCGTTTCTCAAGCGGTACACGCTCGACACGCTCGGCCGGATCAGGGAGTTCGCGAGACTGCGCGCCCGCGGATGCTCGGCCGACATTCGGCACGGCGACTCACGCGTGCTCGACTTCGGCCGTGAATTCGACGGCGTCGTGACGTCGCCGCCCTACCCGGGGCTGATCGACTACCACGAGCAGCACCGGCACGCCTACGAGCTGCTGGGGCTCGACGACCGGCGCGAGCTCGAGCTCGGCGCCGCCGCGCACGGCATGAGTCGCGCAGCCCTCGAGGCGTATGCGGACGGGATTGCGGCTTCGCTCCGCAACGCCGTCAGCTTCCTGCGGCCGGGGGTGCCGGTCGTGATCGTGGTCAACGATCGCCGCGACCTCTATCCACCGATCCTTGAGCGGGTCGGGCTGAAGCTCGAGGAGCGCCTTCGCCGGCACGTGAACCGCCGGACCGGGCGCCGCGCCGGCGAATTCTTCGAGGATGTGCTCGTCGCGCGCTGCTGAAATCCGGCCCTCTTAATTTGCAGTCCCGCGATGAAGTCCCGGCTACGGTCGGGGAGTGCTTGCGCGCGCGATAACTCATGCTCTCGTGGGACTCGAGCCGAGGCGGGTCGACGTTGAGGCGCATCTCGGCGGGTCCGTTCCGGGCTTCACCATCGTCGGCCTCGCAGACCGGGCCTGCCAGGAGGCGAAGCACCGCGTCCGGAGCGGCGTGGCTTCGGCCGAGCTCGACTGGCCGCGGGGGCGGATCACAGTCAACCTTGCGCCGGCGGGCCTGCGGAAGGAGGGGTCGAGTTTCGACCTCTCGATTGCCCTTGCCATCCTCGCCGCGTCGGGACAGATACCAGGAGGACGGCTCTCCGAGCACGCCGTCGTGGGCGAGTTGGGGCTGGACGGCCGGCTCCGCCCGGTGGGAGGGATCCTGGCCGTCGCCGAAGGCGCGAAGCGGCTCGGACTGAAGCGAATCGTTTGTCCTGCGGCCTCTGCTTCGGAGGCCTCACTGGCGGGAGTCCAGCCCGTGGCCGTCCGCCATCTGGCGGAGGCAGCCGCATACCTCCGCGGCGAGCGCGAGCCTCCTCCGGTCGAGCCGGTCAACGGGCGCCGGGCGGACGTGTACCCGGACCTCACGGACGTGCGTGGGCAAGAGCGAGCGCGCCGCGCGCTGGAGCTCGCCGCGGCCGGCGGCCACAACCTCCTGCTTGCGGGGCCGCCCGGAACCGGCAAGACGATGCTCGCCCGCAGGCTGCCCGGGATCCTTCCGCCGCTCGTGGCGGAGGAGGCACTCGAGGTGACGAGGATCCATTCCGTCGCCGGCGCGCTGCTTCCCGGAGCAGGACTGATCACGAGGCCTCCTTTCCGGGCTCCTCATCACACCTCGTCTACGGCGGCGGTCGTGGGCGGTGGAAGCTCGCCGCACCCGGGTGAGGCAAGCCTCGCTCACCGCGGCGTTCTGCTCCTCGATGAGTTCCCGGAGTTTCAGCGGCCCGTCCTGGAAGCTCTGCGACAGCCGCTCGAGGACGGCTCTGTGAGCGTCGCGCGGGCCTCCGGCCAAGTGCTCTTTCCCGCCCGCTTTCAGCTCATCGCCACCATGAACCTCTGTCCGTGCGGCGGTCGTGCCGATCCCGCGGCCGAGTGCTCGTGCTCCGCGCAGCAGCTTGCGCGTTTCCGGGCGAAGCTCTCGGCGGCGCTCCTCGACCGCTTCGACCTGGTGCTCACCGTGCCACGCCCGCGGGCGACCGACCTCGCATCCGGGCCGGCGGAGACCTCCACTCTTGTGCGCGGGCGCGTCGAGAACGCCCGTGCCCGTCTCCGACGCGGGCCGCCGCGCCGGACTGCGGAGGCGGATGCGTTGCTCGATCGGGCGGTCGAACGGCTGCCGCTGTCTGCCCGCGGCCGTGCGCGGGTGGCCCGGGTCGCCGCAACCGTCACCGCGCTCGCCGACGCGGATGCGGTTCTGCCGGACCACGTCGCCGAGGCGCTCTCATACCGCTCTCCTCGGGAGCTGCCCCAATGAGCGAGCTCGCCCTCGCGGCCTTCGCCGCCGCGACTGAGTCGCACGTCGTGTCGGCCCCGGCCAACCAGCGTTTTCGCGCCTTCGAGAGAAGCTTCGACGCCTCCGCATATCTGAAGGGCCTCGCCGAGCGAGGAGTTCGCTGGCTCGGGCGCTCGGAGGCTCGGTTCCCCACTCTCCTGCGCGCGATCCACGATCCGCCGCCTGGTCTCTTCCTTCGCGGCGAAGCCGCCGATGGCATGCTCGACGGCCCCGCCGTCGCGCTGGTCGGCGCCCGCGCCTGCTCGCCATACGGAGCGCAGGTGGCCCGCACGCTCGGGCGGGAGCTTGCAGCGGCCGGTCTCGTCGTGGTCAGTGGGCTTGCGCGCGGCGTCGACGGAGAGGCCCATCGTGGAGCGCTCGAGGCCGGGGGAAGGACGGTGGCGGTCCTCGGTTGCGGGATCGATCGGGACTATCCGGCCGCGCACGCTTCCCTGGCGAGCCGGATTCGTGCGTCCGGGCTTGTCGTCTCGGAATACGCCCCGGGAATCGAGCCTGCTCCGTGGCGCTTCCCGGCCCGGAACCGGATCATCGCCGGCCTCTCGCGGGCAACCGTGCTTGTCGAGGCGCGAGAGAGGAGCGGCGCGCTCATCACCGCAGATCTCGCGCTCGAGGAGGGACGTGAGGTCTTCGCGGTGCCCGGCGAGATCACCTCCCGTCTCTCGGCCGGGACGAACGAGCTTCTCCGGCTTGGGGCGGCTCCGGCCACATCGGCCCGGGATGTGTTGGAGTCGTTCGGCCTTGAGCCGGCCGAGCCGGCGGCACCCCAGCTCGGCCCGCTCGGGCGGCAGATACACGAGCGTCTCCGCGACGGCCCCCTCGCGGCGGACGAGCTCGTGCGTGTGACCGGGATCCCGGTCTCCGACCTCGCGGTCGCGCTCACCGAGCTCGAGCTCTCGGGTGTGATCGCCGAGGCCGAGGGCCTATATCGGGTGGTGGTGCCTTAGCATCGGGCCATGGACATCCCGTATTGGTTGGACGAGCCCTCCGAGCCTGTTCCCCTCCGGCCTCTGGACCGCGCCCCCGAGGTCGAGGTCGTCGGCGGAGGCATTACCGGCTGCTCCTGTGCTACCGCCCTCGCGGCCGGGGGAGTCCGCGTGCGCCTGTACGAGGCACGCGAGATCGCCACGGGTGCCAGTGGGCGAAACGGAGGCTTCGCGCTTCGCGGCGGCGCGATGGCGTACCACCATGCCCGCAAGTGGCTGGGCGCCGACCGCGCCCGCGAGTACTGGCGCTGGACCGAGACCTACCTCGACCGCATGGAGGAGCTCGGCGGCGAAGCCTTCAGGCGCACGGGAAGCCTGCGGCTGGCCGCGGACGAGGAAGAGCGCGACGAGCTTCGTGCCGAGTTCGAGGCGCTGGAGGAGGACGGCTTCGAGGCCGAGTGGATCGACCGGCCCGGCGGGGCGCTCGCCGGGAGGTTTCCGGCTGCCATTCACCATCCGCCCGATGCGGTGCTTCAGCCGGCGCATCTGGTCAGGCGTCACGCCCAAGCCGCTGCCGATGCCGGCGTCGAGATCAGGGAGCAGACGAGAGTGGGCTCAGTGGACGATCTCGAGGCTGACTCGGTCGTCGTCGCCACGGACGGCTATCCCAGTGGGCTGCTCGGAGTGCTCGAAGGCCTCATTCTCCCGACTCGCGCGCAGATGCTGGCGACCGAGCCCTTGCCCGAGCTGCTGTACGAGCGGCCCCACTACGGAAGGCAGGGCTTCGACTATTGGCACCAGCGCCCCGAGGGCACCTTGCTGGTCGGGGGCTTCCGGGACGCCTCGCTCGAGTCCGAGTTCACCGACGAAGAGGAGACGACGAAGCCGATTCAGGATGCTCTCGAGCGGTTCACCGAGGAGCTCCTGGGCACGCGCCCAAAGATCACGCATCGCTGGGCAGGCATCTTCGGGCTGGTGCTCGATTTCCTCCCCGTGGTCGGACGTGTGCCGGAACAAGAACGTGTCTGGGTCGCCGGAGGCTATTCCGGCCACGGCAACGTCCTCGGTCTCGCCTGCGGTGAGCTCGTAGCCGGGGCGATCCTCGGCAAGCCGGGTCCGCAGCTCGAGCTGTTCGATCCCGCTCGGCTTGTCCTCGCCTAGGAGGGCGAATTGGGCTCTTCGGGCGGTGCGGTCGGAGCGCCGCCGATGAGATCGGTAAGCCAGTCGTTGAAGCGGTTGAGGGCCGATTCGCCCGCGTATCGCGCCCGCGCCCGCTCCAGCTTCGACGGTTGTCGGCCGTAGAACCACTTCGCCCAGGGTGAGGTCGGTTTTGCGAGCCGGATCGCGCCGATCAAGCCGAGTAAGGGGACGAACACGCTGAGGAGCCCGAGCGCAAGCTTTCCCTTCAGGAAGGTGATGAGTGCGAGCGCGCAGTTGAGTGCGATCACCCCGAAGGCGGCCCAGCGGCCGCTGACGCCTTCTTCATGGATGCCGAGCGGCGAGATCCCGACGAGCAGCAACAAGGCGAGTGCAACCGCCACGAGAGAGGCGTCGATCGAGCTGCGACCCTCTGGAGACCAGTACACGTCTCGCAGATAGAGCGAGAGCGCGAACTCGTCGAGGAGCAGTGCGGCGCCCACGCCGAAGAAGATCCCGATCAGATCTCGCCCGTGACCGCTTGTGTCCGGCCCGGAGGCAACCGCGGCCAGGCCCGCGAGCAGCACGATGACGATCCCCACCACCATGTGATGAAGGTGGACTCCGTGCACGCTCCCGCTCCCCCAGCCGCGAATGCGCGCGAGGCGTGTGTAGAGGCGCGTCAACACAAACGTGATGAGGAACGCGAGCAGAAGGAGCACCAGAGGCTCCTTGTGGGCCTCGGTGATGTGCGTCTGGTAGCCGGGGATGAAGCGGAAGAGATTCAGGTAGGCGACGGTCACAGGTCCAGGAAGGGTACGTCGGAAAGCTCCTCGAGTCGCTCGACCGCTGCGAGGGCGATAGCGAGATCCTGTATCGCAAGGCCCGTCGAGTCGAACGCTGTGATGTCGTCGGGCGACTGGCGTCCAGGTGCGCTACCCGTGAGCACAGCCCCGAGCTCGGTGACCTCGTCACGACCGAGCGCGCCCGCCTCCACCGCGTGGACGAGATCGCCGTTGTGGCTCGCCTGCACGAAGTAGTTGCTCTCCAGAACAACTTTTGATACTGTCCGCTCTGACAGCGGACGACCTGGAGGGAGGAGCATTGTCCGCACCGTTCGCAATCTACGTGAGAGTCAGCGAGGTCGGGGGCCGCGCGGGCGAGGGCTTCGCCTCGCCTGAGGAGCAGGAGGCGGCCGCCCGCGAGTGGGGCGATCGCAACGGGGTGGACGTTTACTTCGAGGAGGACGAATGCGTCGATTTGGACGTGTCTGGCGGGGTCGCCGCGAAGGACAGGAAGCTCGGCGGGCTGATCGAGCGCTGCGAGTCTGGCGAGTTCGCTGGGGTCGTCGTCCGGTACGAGGACCGGTTCGCGCGCGACGTGATGGAGGGCGCGCTCGCCCTGCGGAGGCTGGTCGAGTGCGACGCGCGGCTGGTGGCCACGGCGACAGGCTTCGACTCGGAGGACCTTACGGCGGAGAAGCAGCTCGTCTTCAACATGATGATGTCGGTCGCGCAGGCCCAGCGGGAGCGCAACCGGGAGGCGCGCATGTCCGGCAAGGAGCGCGCCGTCGCGCGCGGCGTCTACTGCGCGCCCGCGCCGTTCGGCTACCACAAGGACGATGCGGGGCGGCTCGTGCCTAACGGCGACGCGGACACCGTGCACGAGATCTTCCGCCTCCGCGCGTCCGGGGTCGGCTTCACCGAGATTGCGCGCACCGCGCCGCTGACGCGAACCGGCGTCCGCAAGGTCGTCCTGAACAGGGCCTACCTCGGCGAGCAGAGCGTCCCCGACCGTTCGCGGAAGGGCGAGCCCCGCCCGGCGCGCGGCTACCCCGGCCACCCGCCGCTGGTCACGCCCTCCGAGTGGGAGGCCGCGAACGCCGTGCAAGGGCGAGCGCCCGTCCACACCGGCCTCGGCGAGTCGGCGAGCCTGAAGGGGATCGCGCGCTGCGGGGTGTGCGGATCGGTGATGCACGTCCTGTCCTACGGCAAGGACGGGAGCGGCCGCACCTACGCGTGCACGTCGGGCGGTCACGCGTCCATGTCGCTCCCACTGGTCGAGCGCCCCGTCGTCTACCAGCTCGATCGGGCCGTAGGGGAGCGCGAGCCGCACGTCGCCGCCGTCATCGAGGGCGATACGCGCTACGTGGACGCGCTTGCGGCAGTGGAACAGGCGCAGCGGGACCTCGCCCAGTACCGCGACGACGTGGGCATCCAGCGCGCCGTGGGGACGAAGGAGTTCGCTGCCGGCCTCGCGACCCGCAAGGCCCTGGTCGAGGAGGCGCGTCGATCGCTGAGGCACACGCCGCGGCCAGACGAGGCGCGAAGCGCGGAGCCGGTCACCCTCGAGGAATTCGACCTCGCCGAGCGGCGCCGGTTCTACCGACGATGCATCGCCGAGGTCCTCGTCTTCCCGACAAAGGGACGGAAGGGCGGGCGGCTGAAGATGCGGTGGCAAGGGTCGGACAAGTCGTTCGCCGTTCCCCCGCTGCCGGAGCCCGATCCGATCATCCCCGCGTAGACCGTCGTACTTGATACAGAAAGCGACACGGCTGCCTCTCGCCGTCCGTCCTGGGGCGCGAGCGTCTCAGGCCAAGCCGTGGCTCAAGTAGGGTGGTCTTGATGGAGCGCCAGCTGACGGTGGAGTTCGGCCCCTCGCGCTCGAAACGGTTCGGCAAGGCGCTGGCCGAGGCCGAAAACGGGCCCGGCGAGTGCAGCGAGCTCGAGCCAGGCAGGTACCGGGCGAGCTTCGTGCTTGGCAGCGACGCCGCCGCCTACACGGCCCTCGCCCGTTTGCTCGAGCGGGTTCGTCACTGGCGGGCATCCGAGGTCAATGAAGGGGACGAGCCGGTCTCCGCCTACCACGCCAAGGAGATGGCCTGGTGTGCCTGCTCGCAGCTGAAGTCGTTCGGGGCCTGCCGCTTCCGCTTCTCGTACGGGGTCTTTCCCCGCTGTTCCCTCTGTCCCCTCTTCGACGCCGAGCGGGCGATCCGGGACATGCTGGGGGAGAACCCGATTCCGCCGGTCGTCCTCGAGATCACCCACGGCCCAAGGCTTCGCGCCCTGCTGCGGGGGGACCTGGACAGCCTGGCTCAGGAATCCGAGCAGGACTGGCAGGTTCCGGACTTCCCGCCAGAAGAGTGGGAAGAGCATGCAGCCGAAGAACCGCCGGGCTGAAGGAATAAGGCCGCGCTCGGTTGGGTTCGCCGGCTCGCGCCATGTCTGCAGTTGAAGCCAGCTTCTCGGCCGCCGCTTCGCCAGCCTCAGGCAGGGGCATCGTCTGCGGGAGGTGCTCGAGACGCAGCGGGCGGCGATCGCGGCCGCCTGCGCGCACCACGGCTGGGAGTTCATGCGCGTGCCTGTCGCAACGAACCCGAGCTGCTCGAAGAGCTTTTCCGCTCCCCGTGCGCTCGGGAGTCCGAGCGAGCCTTAAGGAATAAGGCCGCGCTAGGTTGGGTTCGCCGGCTTAAGGCTCGAGAAGTGAGCGCGCTCGTGGACGGCCCTCGACAACCTTTCGCCCTCCCCAACTAACCTAGGGCGGCGATCACCTTTGCCATCGGGACAAAGACGATCTGGCTGGTCCACTTGTGCGTCTTCTTGTTGGGGCCGAAGAATGCGTAGCAACTCCAGGTGCCTCGATGGCGAGCCAGTCGAGCACGCGCTTGGCGAGCACGACGTCCTTGCCCGTTGGCCAAGCGAAGTGCGTGAAGACGCCCGCCGAACGAATACACCGCGCTTGCTGACGAAGAGCCTGACCCTCGCGTGCTCGGGTCTAGCGGCGTATCTGGAGCTTGAACGAGATCGTTCCGCCGTGCCTAAGCTCGGCGTCGATGAGGAAGTCGCACGTCCCGCCGTGCAGCGGTAGCTTCAACTTCGTCCTCCCGCCGTAGGTGCGAAACGAGAAGCTTCGGCTGCCGAAGTTGAAGCCGCGCATGCAGCTGATGTCGCCCCTGACGTGGGCGTGGCGGCCGCCGCTACGCACGATCACACGCGCCTTGCGAACGCGGTGCACGTTGGACTTGTAGATGCTCGCGCTGGCCCAGAAGTCGTTGCTATCGGAGGCGCGGCCGACGGTGAGCCAGCTGCTGGCAGTGCTCGCAGATGCAACAGCAGTTATGGACAGGGCGGTGATTGCCGCCGCGGAGACGAGAAATCGCTTCATCATCCGCAGCAGGCTAGGGCGCGAGGGTATGAGGACGGTCTGGCCGCGGGAAGGTAGAGGGCGATTTCTACGGGACGTCGCGACTGAGATGTGGGATCGGCCGCAGTTCTCACGAACCTGCCGCTAGAAAATCCTCTGCCTCTCGCGCTCGACCGTTGACCGGCTCCGCGAAGTACAAGCTCTACTCGGCTTCACCCGCATTGAATCGCCCTTCGACGAGACTGGCGAAGAACGCCGTGTCGCGCTTGCTCGGGGCGCACCCACCTACCTCTCCGCCGCAGAGGTGCACGGCGAGGGCGTCTTCTTCCAGTTTCGCGAGCAGGCGGTCGAGAACTGGTGCCGCGAGCATGGACAGCGCGACAGTGCTTCCTTCGCGGCACACGTCGCTTGGCGCAGCCGGCGGAAGATCGAGAGCCCGGAAGCCGCGTTCCCGACCATCCGCTACGTCCTGCTGCACACAGTCGCGCATGCGCTCATGCGTCAGTTCGCGCTCGAGTGCGGGTACTCGCACGCGCCGATCCGCGAGCGCATTTATGCGCTTCCACCTGAGGGCGACGGAGGCCCAATGGCGGGCGTGCTCCTCTATACGGCGGCTCCCGACTCCGAGGGAACGCTGGGAGGACTGGTTGCGCTCGGCGAGGATGACGCTTCATGCAGCGGCGTGCCACGCCTGCCTCTTCGCTCCGGAGACCTCCTGCGAGCGCGGCAACCGCTACCTCGACCGGGCGGTGCTTGCGCCGCTGGTAAGCGGGACGTCGATCGCCTTCTTCCCAACGACAAATGGTGGCTAGTGATCGCAAGCTAATCGCCGTTGTCGGTGAGGTTGCTGCCCGGCTGTCGCCGGGCGCGCTCGAAGCATTGGTTGCTGCGCTCCGCTCGGGCAGCGGGACTGCTCTCGAGGACGCTGTCGCGAGCCGCTATTTACCAGGACTCAGTGCAGGACCTGCGCGAGGCGTGGATTCATGACCCGACCGTGGATTCCCGTGCGCTTGCCCTTGCGCTCGAATGTGCTGCGGAGCGTGAGGCCGCGGCTCGCAAGAGACACGTCAGCATAGTCTGGACGCGGCCACCGACCTGGCAGGTGCGGCAGCGGCCGGCCCAGCAGCGCAGGACGGGCTGCAGGAGCAGCACCGCCGGCGGCAGCGTTAGACCGGCCGCCGCGCTGGCGGGCGCAGGCGTTCCCCGGTGAGGAAGGCGTGCGCGCAGGTGACGAGCGCGGTGTGGTGGTGGAAGCCGAGGTAGCTGCGGCCTTCGTAGTGGCCGAGCCCGAGCTCGCCTTTGAGCTGTCGGTAGTCGAGCTCGATCGTCCAGCGCAGGCGGCCGAGGCGGGCGAGCCGCTCACGCGACTCGTCTTCGGCGAGGTTGGAGAGCCAGTAGTCGCTGGGCGCGTCGGCGCCGTCGGGCCATTCGATGATCAGCCACTCCCAGCGGGGCGGCTGATGCCGGTTTCTGACCGGGTTGGAGGCGACGACCCGGACGAACGCGAAGCGGCGCGTCACCTCCTCGCCAGCCGGCGTTGTCCGGCAAGGCAGCGTCTGCCAGACACGCCGGGGCAGCCGTTCGGCGAGCGCGCGCACCGACTCCGGCTTGCGGTCGGGGCGGGCGACCGTCCGCCGCCGGCCGACGCTGCCGTTGCGTTCCGGCACCGCAAAGCTCGTCTCGGGCCCGTGCACGCTCGTCTCCGCGCGTACCGCGACGACGTAGTCGTGCTCGAAGCAGCGCCAGCCGGCCGCGGAAGCCGGCGTCGTCGCCGTAGGCCGTGTCAGCCAGGATCGGCGCCGCGGGAAGCTCCCAGCCGGCCACCCGCTCGCACAGGTCGCCCGCGAGCTGCGGCTTCGTCCGAAACGCGACCTCGTCGGGCACCTCCGCTTTGCGCCTACGCGGCAGGTCGTCGCACCACTCCTTCGGCAGATACAACGACCAGCCGAGCGGCAGCGTCCCCCGCTCGCCGACCGCATGCACCGAGACGGTGATCTGACAGTTGCCGATCTTGCCTAACGTCCCCGAGTACTGACGCTTCACCCCCGGCGAATGCGCGCCGTCCTTCGGGATCCCGGTGTCGTCGACGATCCAGGCCGTGACACCGATCTGCGGCGCCACCCGCTCTGCGCATGCGTGGATCAGCAGCAGCGGATCCAACTAGGGGATCACGACCTTTGCTGTGTACAGGTCGAGCCGGTACAGCGTGCCGTCCGGGTTGTCACCGGTGCTGTTCGAGTTGTCCGACCAGGCAGGCCAGAAGGCGCCCGACTGGAAGGCGGCATGCGTGTAGTCGCCGTAGTCGAACCCGGTCTGGGCGGCGACGGCGTTCGACGTTCCAGCGCTGACCTGGAAGTTCGGCACGAAGCTCACACCGCCGTTCGTCGAGTACGTGGCCCAGATCTGGATGTCGTCGTTCGGGATGCCGTTCGTATCGCCGGCACCCCCCGTCCCGAGGTCGTTCCGGGCGTCATACCAGGAGAGCGCAACGTTGCCGGTCGTCTGGTCGACGGCGATCGACGGGTTGACCTGGCTGTTCGTCGTTGCGTCGTCGTTCAGCTTGACGGCCGGCGTCCAGGTTGTGCCGTTGTCGTCGGAGTACTGGAACATGATGTCCATGTCGTCGCTCTCGTTCGGCAGCTCCTGGGTCCAGACGGCGTACACGCGTCCGTCGTGAACGCCGCCGCTCTTGTCCCAAGCGAGGTTCGCCTCGGCGTCGACCGAGCGGTCCGGCTGCACTGGGAGGTAGTCGAAGCCACCGACGAAGCTGTGCGCCAGAAGGCGCGGGTCGTCGAACCCAGCGGCGCCCAGGCCGTCGGGATCGAGCGCCGTGTAGATGTGCGATCCGCCCTGGCCGTTCGTCGAATCCTGGTAGGTGACCATCACCTGACCGTTCGGCCCGACGGCGGTGTCGCCGTAGTCTCCGCGGCCGGCCGATGTCGGCACGTTCTGGACAGGAGAAAAGCTCCCGAACTGGCCGAGCCCGGTCACCGGCGCGCCGGACGCCTGGATGACGCTCGACGGGACGCTCGTGTAGCTCACCCACACGCTGTTCGGCCCGACTGCAATCGACGGCTGGTCGCCGAACTTGGCTAGGTGCACATGCGGCAGGCGCTTCGACGCTGCACCGGACGGTGCCTTGCTTCCGGTCGGCGTCGTCGGCACGATCTCAGCGACCTTCGTGAACGTGAGGCCGCCGTCGGTCGAGACCGCGACGAAGACGTTGCCGCTCGAGATCGTCAAGTACGTCAGCCACAGGTTGCCGAAGCGGTCCCAGGCGATCTGCTCGTCGCAGCAGAAGTCGCCGATCCAGCTGCTTGCGTCAAACGTCTGCCGCGTCCACGTCTGACCGCCGTTGAACGTCGTGCCCACGACCAGCGTCCTCGGCGGGCCGAGCCCGATTGCCATGACGACGACGTTGGACGGATTCGTCGGATTGACGGCGATCGCATCCTCGGCGTCGTTGCCGGTGTGGACGCTCGCGTTGAAGTTCGTCGGCACGGCACCTCTTGCCGGGACCGCCATCGCCGCGAAGACGGCAAGCGCGACGACGGTCACCAGAGACGCAACGAGGAGTGCCGAGCGTGACTCGTTCATATCTCTCCTCCTTTCGAGTCGTCCGTTCGACTTGCGAGCGAAACTTTAGAGAGATCGGTGCTACTTGTGGCGGTCTCAGATGCGGCCGGCCAACTCGCCGAGCACGATCACGTCGACGATCCCGCTGACATTTCCGTGTCACATCGTGCTACTCATTTGCCCACCTCTCGTTGTCTGAATGAGCACCGAAGATGGGCAGGAGCCGTCTATTTGTGCGCAATCCGTCCCTCTGTGTCCCTCCCCTGCCAGCGGGAAGAGCACGGCGCAATGTCACGGGGGAGGGGGAAGAGCGTCCGCAGCTGCGACGGCGCCTGGCCGGGCGGTCTACAGTAACAATCACTATTCTG
>WNGA01002663.1_pt1 | contig 27735 bp, 20 predicted proteins | sample 5400061 | NCBI WGS metagenome assembly WNGA01 (sample SAMN13153366, study PRJNA577476) | soil metagenome | isolation source: 100 cm soil or saprolite under grassland replicate 2 | place: USA:California | collected 2016-06-15
AAGCTCGCTCCCGACAGCGACGAAGTTAAGAAGCTGCGCGACGAAGTAGTCAAATTGCTGGAACTGAAGGCGAACTGACCACTTCCCGGGCGGGGGATTACCGCTCAGTTACTCGCAGTCGCCGAGCAGAGGTTTCCATCTCGGTGCCGATTTCCGGCCAGAACCTGAAAAGCGCAAGACGCAATCTGTGAAACGGTTCACACTCGCATCTACTCTGGGCAATCCCTTTACAATTGGAGGCTTGAGAGGTGATCGATTTCGGCGCCGCTGCCCAGCACCGGGCTTCAGACTTCGCAACCTTTCGACCGATTCGTAAAGAAACACAGGAATCGGGCCGGAATGAGTTTTCGCTTCCGATCAAGTGATTTAAGATCAGATGATTCTGCTTTTGTTTCCAGTAGACCCCGCACCGATTTACAGTTTCCCATGAACTGGAGATCACAAGAAAAGGCGACATTCCGATAGGCCTCTCTCGATAATTAAGCTCTTGTCCACCTTGAGTATGTGATCTCGTTAAGACTCCGCACGAAATTCACCGCGCGATCGAATAGAGTGCGACTACACCCGCGGACACAACCTGTCGGCGCCGCCTAGCCACGGTTTCCGGAAGTCTTCGTCAGTTGCCACAGTAAAAAATACCTTGCCAGCGGTGTGGCCTATTTCTACAAACTGAGGCAGTCCCCGCCTCGTACGTTATGCACCATGGGCCACTTAGTCCCGAGATCGCGGCCGGCTTGCTTGCGCTAAACGCACGGCCGGTCGACATTCCCGACGCGCACGCGGAAAAACGGCGTCTGAGCACGCTGCATTAGCGAATTTCAAATTCGTGTAGACGAAGCAAGCATGTGACACATATATGGCAAAGAAGAAACCTCAGTTAAAACGTCGGGGCGCACGGTCAACCGCTTCTAAAAGTACTTAGTGGCTCTGTTGGCCGGTGGGAAAAAAGCGCGCGCAATCTCCCAGCGGATGTGGAAACTGTGCAACGCCTTTTGGAAACGGCGGCGCAAAAACTACAAGCTCCTCAGCTGGACCCGAAAGGCATTGATGGAAAAATTGCGCGACTGCCCCGCAAGTCGAACACGGTTGCTGCCATCGAAGCTTTTCAGAGCCGTTCCAATATTTCAATTGATGGACTAATTGAACCCGGCAGTCAGGCGTGGCAGGCACTCCTGCAAGCTGCGGACTCGTCCCATCCATTCTGGAATGATGATTTTCCGCAGACGTACATACAGCAAATTTCGGTGAGCTTGGACGATCCTGACCATTCGCTCACTCTTACCTGGACAGGGCCGAAGGCTGATAGTCAGGAGACAGGGCCGTTCAGGACCTCACCTGGTGCAGGATTAAAAGATCTCAATTGCGATGATGATGCCACAAGTCGGCGGTCGGGGTCCAAATGTACTCCGAAAGGAACGCATCCAGTGCAAGGCTTCCAACGAAGGCTTAACAGCGATTCTCGCGCTACGTACGTTACGTGGTTTGTGCAACGCCGAGGTATTGCGCTTCATTATTTCCCAATTGTGCCCGAGTACGCAGCTTCCCACGGCTGTGTACGCATTGAGTCGGTAGATGTGGCGCGACTTATTCAAGACAACTCAATTGTGGATAACACACAAGTGGTGGTGAGCGGAACGTGGACGAAGCCACGGAAGCAATGGGACTAACGCCTTACCGGTAAGTTTTCGGGAAGCGAACCTGCTAATGATTCAATCGGGAAGTAGGATCGACCAGATCCTCAAGGTCGCGTAGTTCTACCCAGATGAAAAAGGAACCGCTGCTTCTCCATCTGGTCTTTCACCCGGAGTCGCCGTCTGCTCGGGAGTTAGCCCAGCATATCCACCGGCAGCTCAACAGCGATATCATCGTGCCAGGGCTGCGTGTGCCGACCGTTTTTTGCCCGGCGCGTGACGGCTGCACGCCTCCCGTCCGGCTAAGGTTCGACTTTGCCGAGCGCAATTTTGTCGTAATGCTCGCGGATGATCGCTTGAGCATCCACGAAGGTTGGTGCGGTTTTTGTGCCGAGGCGTGGGCCAGTTGCCAGAATAACGCGTTCGCACGCTGCGTTCCTTTTCAATTGTCGGAAAATGCATGGCCGCTTGATGCACGGCTGAAGGAAGTCAGTTTTGCGAAGGCATACTTGCAGGCTACGGCACAGGCGCGAAGCGCATTCGTCGTGCGCCGGATCGTGGTCGAGCTTTGCCGTTACCTTGCGAATCTCGATAAAGTCGAGGAGAGCGCGTTCCAAGCGCCAATCACGCTTTTTTTGAGCCATACCAAGGCGGACCTGAACAAGGAGCCGCGAGTCACGCAACGGTTCATCGAATGTCTCCGCGAGGATCAACCGATCGAGGCATGGGTCGATTCGGGCGACATTCAAACTGGCTCGAAATTTGCCGACGCGATCAAGCGCGGGGTCGAGCGCACGTCGGTATTGGTTGTGCTGACCGACACCTACGCAACGCGCGAATGGTGTCGGGAGGAAGTTTTGCTTGCCAAGGAGCATCAGCGCCCTGTCGCGGTCGTTGATGCCCTCACGACCTACGAAGTGCGGAGCTTCCCTTATCTTGGCAATGTTCCGCGAATTCGATGGGACGGCGATCCCCAAAAGGGCATCGACTTGTTGCTAAAAGAAACGCTGCGACACCTGCACACCACTGCCGTGCTCAATGGGCACAAGCAGCCAGGCGACCTCGTATTCGCTTGGCCGCCCGAATTAGCGACACTGGTTGGCCTCGAGGCGGAAACGACGGTGCTCTACCCCGATCCGCCAGTGGGCGTGGGTGAAGCGCGGCGACTGCAAAAAGCAAAAGTGAAAGTCACGACGCCATTCCAGCGATTGGCGGCGAAACGATCGCTTAAAGGCCAAGCGATCGCGCTTTCGATGTCTGAGAGCACCGACATTGAAAGTTGCGGGATGGATTCGCTGCACCTTGAGGGCGCGATGCTCGACCTCTCACGATATTTATTGATCAAAGGGGCCACGCTTGCTTACGGCGGGCACTTAGGCCCGGAGGGTTACACGCAACTGCTTTTCGAACTAGTGCGCACACATAACAGCCTCGAAGGCGTTCAGCCTTTCGAGCGGATTGTGAATCATCGCGGATGGCCCTTGCCGCGGCTCACGGTCGCAGAATTGGCTCGGCTAAACCAAGTCTCGAAGACGGTCGAGCTTCCGCGTCCGGAAGATGTCGATGAGACACTGCACGCTGACTTTGTAACCAATCCGAAGTTCTTTCCTGCGGATAAATCTCCCGAGCACCGGTTCGTGTGGGCGCGAGGCATGACGGAAATGCGCGCATACCAATCGGACAAGGCGTGCAGCGGCGTGACGGCACGAATTGTCATCGGCGGCACTTTTGGTCCCACCATAAAGATCAGCGAGAACGGAATCCGGAAGGAACAATGGTATATGAGCAGAATCCCCGGAGTGCTCGAAGAGATCGTGCTCTCAGTAAAAGCCGGACAGCCTGTTTTCCTGATCGGTGCATTCGGTGGCGTCGCGCAGCTCGTTATCGACCTGATCCACGGGAACAACCGCGAAGAGGCGACATGGGATTATCAAAAGCGCGCGCCGTTCGCTCGCGAGATGCGTGCACTCTACGAACAGCGCGGCATCGAATGGATGGATTATCCTGAGATAGTATCACTGTTTCGCGAGAAGGGCGCGGACGGCATCAATCCATTGCTTCGTAGAGAGGAACAGGAGGAGTTGTTCGAGACAGTGGATCCCTACCGAATGGTTGAACTGGTCCTCGAAGGAATGAGCCGGTTTTGAAGGCAGTTGTCACATGTGATGCCACAATTAGCAGTTAAATCGTCCGAGTCGTCCTAAGAGCAGAGCATGCGCTTTCAAGACATTGCGGGTCGGCTAGTCGATGTGATTTTTGGCTATGACTTTTTTGTTTCCTACACGTGGGCTGATGGCAGCAAATACGCTCATAGCGTCTATGAAAAGTTAAAAGCGCAAGGGTTCACAGTCTTCCTTGATGAGGAAGAGTATGCACGTGGTGATAACTGGACTTTGCTTGGTCGACGAGCTCTAAGAAAGACGCGGCAACTGATACTCGTCGCGACGCCGAAAGTTCACGCAAGTGGGCCGGTGCTGAAAGAACTCACAGCATTTGAATCCACGGGTAGGCGAATAATCCCGATTGAAATCGGAGATTCACTTGATCGACAGAAGTACCCCGAATCACCGCTGCTGCCTCTTGTTCCTGCGGAGCTTCTCAAGATCAATCAGCCGCTTCAAGAAGGTGCAATTCCGAACGACGCTCCACCAGAGGTTGTTCGTGAACTGCGTCGCGGTTTTCAGCATGTCCGACAGGCTCAGATTCGCGTCAGAGTTCTTCTCGGCGCATGCCTTGTGTTGTTAGGCCTTCTGTCGATCGCCGTATGGCAGGGCATCGCCGCAGAACTACAGCGGAAGAAGGCGGTGACGCAAGAGGCTAAGGCGAAGAACACGTCCGTGCAGGCTGATTTTGATCTCGCGGTGCTGTATCGGCAGAACACGGACGCCGTGGATCCGCGAGTGCTGGCGCATCTTGCCCGCGCTTTGCGAACATCGGGAGACGCAAGACTGCCGCGCCAATATCTCATTTCGTTGCTGCGCGACTCGGCTTGGTATCTTCCTGAGACGGAACCATTGCGCCATGAGAATGGAGTGCCGGCGGCCAATCGGGAATCCATCTACTTTTTTTCCGCAAATGCATACGTTAGTTTCAGCCCCGACGGGCGGCGCATCGTCACCGTTTTCGACGATGGGACCGCGCAAATTTGGGATGTGGAAAGCGGCAAACCGGTCGGCGAGCCAATGCGTCATGAGGACCGGGTCGTCGCGGCTAATTTCAGCCCCGATGGCCAGCGAATCGTTACCGCATCTTGGGACAAGACCGCGCGGCTATGGGATGCGCAGAGCGGCAAGCCGATGGGAGAGCCAATGCGTCATGAGAGCTTGGTCTACGCAGCCAGTTTCAGCCCGGACGGCGAGCGGATCGTCACCGCTTCCCACGATAAGACTGCGCGGGTGTGGGACGCGCAGAGCGGCAAACCAGTGGGAGAGCCAATTCATCATGAGGGTTCGGTCGGCGCAGCCAGTTTCAGCCCGGACGGGCAGCGGATCGTCACCGCTCCTGACGATAAGACCGCGCGGGTCTGGGATGTGCAGAGTGGCGAGCCAGTGGGCGAACCAATGCGCCATGAGAGCGCGGTGTTCGCAGCCAGTTTCAGCGCGGACGGGCGTCGGATCGTCACTGCTTCTGGGGAGACCGCGCGTGTATGGGATGCAGAGAGCGGCAAGCCGGTGGGCGAGCCAATGCGCCATGAGGGCTCGGTCGTCGCGGCCGGTTTCAGCCCGGACGGGCGGCGGGTTGTCACCGCATCTTTAGACAACACCGCGCGGGTATGGGAGGCGGAGAGCGGCCAGCCGATGGGCGAACCAATGCGCCATGAGAACTCGGTTAGGGCGGCCGCTTTCAACGCGGACGGGCGGCGCATCCTCACCTCTTCTGACGATAAAACCGCGCGGGTGTGGGACGCGGAAACCGGTAAGCCAGCGAGCGAGCCAATGCGCCATGGGGACAAGGTCTATGCAGCACGTTTTAGCCGGGACGGGCGATGGATCGCAACTGCATCTTTAGACAAGACCGCGCGGGTATGGGAGGGGGAGAGCTCCAAGCCAGTGGGCGAGCCAATGCGCCATGAAGGGCAGGTGTGGGCGGCCAATTTCAGTCCGGACGGGCGGCGGATCGTCACTGCATCTTTGGACAAGAGCGCGCGGGTGTGGGACGCGGATAGCGGCAAGCCAATGGGTGAGCCAATGCGCCATGAAGGTGAGGTGTACACGGCAAATTTCAGTTCGGACGGGCGGCGGATCGTCGCCGCCGCTAGAGATATCGCACGGGTTTGGGACACGCAGAGCAGCAGGCCAGTAGGTGAGCCAATGCACCATGAGACCCAAGTCAGAATGGCCAGTTTCAGTCCGGACGGGCGGCGGATCGTCACCACATCTTTGGACAAAGCCGCGCGGGTGTGGGATGCGGATAGCGGCAAGCCAGTGGGCGATCTGTTGCGCCATGAAGGCGTGGTTGATGCAGCCAGTTTTAGCCCGGACGGGCGGCGGATCGTCACTGCTTCTAGAGACAAGACCGCGCGGGTATGGGAGGCGGATAGCGGCAAGCCAGTGGGTGAACCAATGCGCCATGAAGGCACGGTTAATGCAGCCAGTTTCAGCCCGGACGGGCGGCGGATCGTCACTGCTTCCGACGATAAGACGGCGCGGGTGTGGGAGGCAGAGAGTGGCAAACCAGTAAACGAACCGATGCGCCATGAGGCAGCGGTCAGGGCGGCCAGTTTCAGTGCGGATGGGCGGCGGATCGTCAGCGCGTCTGGGGAGAGCACGCGGGTGTGGGATGCAGAGAGTGGCAAGCCGATGGTCGAGCCAATGTTCCATGCGGGCGCGGCAAGTTTCAGTGCGGATGGGCGATGGATCGTCACTGCTTCTGAGGGGACTGCCCGGGTGTGGGACGTGGAGAGCGGCAAGCCAGTGGGCGAACCAATGCGCCATGAAGCTGTACTTTGGACCGCACGTTTTAGCCCAGATCGGCGGCGCATCGTTACCGCCTCCAGCGACAATATCGCGCAAGTATGGGACGTCGCAGTGGATTTGGACTCGCCGCTGCCAGCGTGGGTACCAGAACTGGCGGAGGCGTTAGGCGGACGAAGATTTAACGAAGAAGGACTGTTGGTCCCGCCGAACAAGAGCATCATCGAGTTGCGCAAAGAATTACTCGCCCTGAAAGGCGATGATTTCTGGTCGCGCCTGGGCCGTTGGTTTTTTATGCGCGGTCCGGAGCGGACGATTAGTCCGGACTCGAACATCACTGTGGGCGAGCTCGCGCGCCAACACTCCGCAGAAACGACCGAATCAAAACCGGATAACGAATAGAGAGTCTCGACTGCTATTACGGGAGAACCAAAGATTGGCTGGTCGCTCCAAACTCAAGTATGCTACGGAATCTGCTACGGATTTTGGCTGCATGAAGCGCACACCTTGTACAGCATTTACCAGGGTAAAAAGGCCTTTGCACCGTTAGCTCAATTGGCAGAGCAAGTGACTCTTAATCACTGGGTTGCAGGTTCGATTCCTGCACGGTGCATCTCATCTTACACGGATTAAAGAACTTAGGCAAGCCAAGATCTTCAAAACGTAGCCGGCGGCGTAGCTATTAAACGCGCTTTGGCACCCTGTGAATCCCAAAGAATCTTCGCAAACACTAGCTAGGTACACCCCATAAACGCGTAGGGACAGAAGATACGAGTTGGCTCGGAGGCCGAGATGTGATTGAACAGCGTTCAGCATGAACGCCGAGGAAGCCCGTGTTGCACAAACTGATCGGTTAGGAGAACGCTGGGATCTTTGGGGCCCGTACCTGAGCGACCGAGCATGGGGTACCGTCCGCGAAGATTACAGCGGGGACGGCGACGCATGGAATTACTTCCCGCGCGCTCGCGTGCGTACCGCTGGAGCGAGGATGGCATCGGCGGCATTTCCGATTTCAAGCAGCGTCTCTGTTTCGCCTTCGCGTTTTGGAATGGGCGAGACCCGATTTTGAAGGAGCGCCTGTTCGGCGTGACCGGGCCTCAGGGCAACCACGGCGAAGATGTGAAGGAACTCTATTGGTACAACGAGAATACGCCTTCACACAGCTTCATGCGGATGATTTATCGTTACCCGCAAACGGCTTTCCCGTACGACGAGTTGGTCAGGCACAATGCGGCCCGCTCAAAGACCGATGGCGAGTTTGAACTTTGGGACACGGGCGCGCTCGAAAGCGGGTCCTTCGACATCGAGATCGAGTACGCGAAAAATTCGATCGACGATATCTTGATTCGCGCCACGGCAACAAATTGCGGGACGACGTCGGGGCCCTTGTGTATTTTGCCGACGCTCTGGTTTCGCAACACTTGGAGCTGGGGCCGCGACGTGCGCCGGCCAAACTTGCGCGCCGGGCGCGATCGCCCTTCAAAAGTCCGCATCATTGAAGCGAGCCACGATCTCCTGGGCGAGTATCGGCTCTACTGCGATGGAGCGGACGAGCTCCTCTTCACGGAAAACGAGAGCAACTCGGAGCGGCTTTGGAGGCTTCCGAACGCAACGCCCTTCGTTAAGGACTCGATTAATGATTACGTCGTTAAAGGTAACAAGAACGCCGTCAACCCGGCGTGCGGATTATTGACCACAGTGATGAACGCCTTCATCGACACGCCTATCGGAAGCCGGATGCCGGCGCGGGTAATGCACGTCTGATGCGCGGCGCGACTAAGGATGCTCGTCACCTCTGCCTCGGTGAGCCGCGGCTGACCATTGATCGCCCCTGGCAGCGGATCGCTCCGGATCGGCTGTCGAATTTGCCCCGACACTCCGCCGAGAGTTGCAACTGGATAAGCAAACGGCACCGGCGCGCTGCGAATCATGGAAACTCCCACTTATCAGGCATCGACATCACTCGCTCGTTGTGAAGATGGCGCCATTCGAAATTCCGGCCGTGTTTGCGTTCTTCCGGAGGCGGTGGAAAAGCGGGATCCCCCTCGAGCCATTGCTCCACGATGTAATGATAAAATTGTTTGCTCCAAAGCATCCCGGCGAGCGCCCGACGTTGGATCGCGCAATGCTCTTTGCTTAAACAGGTCGGCGCGAGCGCAGCGTAAAATTCGTCGGCTTCGCGCGCACGTTGCGTAAACAGATCATCGAAATTTACAAACGCGCGAAATGACTTCTCACCTTGCGTGATTCGCTTCAGGCGCAGCCGAATACGGAACCGGCCACGACTGCATCTCTTCCTGGCGCAAAGCCGACCCTGGCCCTGCCTTTCCCATGCTCGAGCTCAGGAAAGCCAATGGGTTAAGCGGATTGCCCGTGGTATGGAACTCAACAGGCAAGCAGATACCTGTTTAGAAGTAGGATTTGGCTCTGTTGAAAAGCTGACGCAGTAAAGTGGAAGCGACGCCCCCGCCGCTTTCCTGTGCGTGTAAGAACGCGACGAGGGCGTCGCGTCCACCCAGCCCACCTGCTTTTCAACAAAGCCAAGTAAGATATAATTGCGTTGCGGAGTCGGAAGACCGCAGCGCTGCTAATCGACGTACTTTTGGGCGATGGGCATTTTGCGGCCGATGCCGAAGGCGCGGCTGGTGACTTTTAGGCCAGGCGCCGCTTGTTCGCGCTTGTATTCGTTGAGATCGACCCGGCGCTGCACCCAGCGCACCGTTTTCTCGTCAAACCCGCGCAAGATGATGTCGCGCGCGCTGAGGTTTTCTTCCACATAAAGCTGTAGGATTTCGTCGAGAATTTCATACGGCGGAAGTGTGTCCTGATCTTTTTGGTTGGGCTTTAACTCAGCGCTGGGCGGTTTTTCGATTGTAGATTTTGGAATAACCTCGCGCTCCCGGTTGATCCAGCGTGCCAGCTCGTAAATGATCGTCTTCGGCACGTCGCTGATTACAGCCAGCCCGCCAGCCATGTCACCGTAAAGCGTGCAGTAACCGACAGCGAGTTCGCTCTTGTTTCCAGTCGACAAAACGAGGTGACCGAACTTGTTCGAGAGCGCCATCAGGATCATTGCGCGCAGGCGCGGCTGCATGTTTTCTTCCGTCTCGTTTTCAGGCAGGCCTTTGAAAATTTCCTTGAACTGGGCCTTGAAAACCTGAAAAGCGTCGGTGATCGGAATCTCGAGAAATTTTATCCCGAGGTTACGCGCGAGCGCCCGCGCGTCCTCGATGCTGCCGCGCGACGAGTACGGGCTTGGCATGGAAACGCCGGTTACGTTCTCCGCGCCCAACGTATCGGCTGCGATCACCGCAATAACAGCGGAATCGATTCCGCCGCTCAAACCGACAACGACCGAGTGGAAGTTGCATTTGCGGCAGTAATCGCGGAGCCCGAGAGAAAGCGCGCCGAAAATTTGCTCCGCGATTTTGCCCTCGTGAAATTCGATTACAGAAGTCGAATCCGTATCGACGACTCGTTCGTCTTCACGAAACGCATCGAGTTGCGCGATCACATTCCCCGCTGAATTCACCGCGAATGAGTCGCCGTCGAAGATCAGTTGGTCGTTGCCGCCTATCAGATTGCAATAGGCGATCGGGCGTTGGTGAGCGCGTGCGAGACCTGCCACCATCTCGTAGCGGATCGCCGGCTTGTGCAAGCTGAACGGCGACGAGCTCAGATTCACGATGATCTCCGCGCCTTGCTCCACCAGGCTGCGCACCGGTTCGCAATCATAGAGCGGTCGCGGCAGATAGTGTTCCGTCCAAATGTCCTCGCAAATCGTTACCCCGATTTTTTTCCCGTGAACAAGAAAGGGCTCGACACGCTCGGCCGGCTGAAAATACCGCTCTTCATCGAAGACATCGTAAGTCGGCAAAAGAGATTTGTACGTTTTACGAATCGGTTTGCCGCGCTCGAGCAAAGCCGCGGCGTTACGAAATGGTTTGCCGCGTGCGTCGTTGCGATCAACGAACCCCACGAGCAACGCCGCCTCCCCGACCCGAGCGTGCAGCTTAGCCAGCAATTCCAGATTTTCCGGAACAAAGCGCGATTTGAGAACCAAATCCTGCGGCGGGTATCCGGTCATCGCCAATTCAGGCGTGAGCACGAGTTCCGCGCCCGCAGTCGCGAGGCGCTCATACGCTTGGGCGATCAAATCGCAGTTTCCCCTCAAATCCCCAACGGTCGGGTTAATCTGAGCGAAACCAATTTTCATGCCGCGTACAGCAGATTATGCGCAACACGAGAAGCGGCAATGCTGTTTTGCTCGGGTGGGGCGCGCCACTCCGTGCGCGCCGTTTTGGCATGCGAACGACCGGCGCGCAGAGGACTGCGCGTCCTACCGTTTGCGTTTGTCGCGCTGGGAGCGTGTCGCTACGCTGCGAAGATGGGTTTGCCAGTCCGCAAAAAACTGCCTCATGCAATTCCACAATGGGTGGCCGAGGGCAGTTGGTTCTTTATCACTCTCAACTGCGTGCCGCGGGGGAAAAACCAGCTGTGCCGTGCAGACACAGGCGAGGCTGTGTCGCTGCTATGAAATTCAACCACGAGAGACTCATCTGGCATTGTCGATTATGTCTGCTTATGCCTGATCATCTGCACGCGATTATTGCGTTCTCGCGTGAACCAGGAATGCAAACGACCATCAAGAACTGGAAGAAGTTCGTCGCAGGAAAACATGGTGTGGATTGGCAACGCGATTTCTTTGATCACCGGTTGCGCGATCATCATGAAGTGGAAGAGAAAACGAGTTACATCTTAATGAATCCGGTTCGCAAACGATTATGCGAGCGAGCGGAAGATTGGCTGTGGGTTTATTGCCCGAATGAGCGACAACCGCCTCTGCTCGGGTAGGGCGCGTCACTCCGTGCGCGCCACTTCGGGTGAACGCGCGACGGCGCGCAGAGGACTGCACGCCCTACCAAGCTACCCGCCGTAGCTCACGCGCCAGATGGTTTTGTCGCCGTCTTCGCTGATAAGCAGGCTTCCGTCCTTCGCGACAGTAATTCCGACCGGCCGACCCCAGACTTTGCCTTGGGGCGTGACGAAACCCGTCACGAAGTCTTCGTATTCGCCGCGCGCCTTGCCGGTTGATTTGTCGAACGGTGCGCGCACAACTTTGTAACCAGTACGTTTCATGCGGTTCCATGAACCGTGGAACGCAGCGAAGATGTCGCCTTTGTATTCAGACGGGAATTGGTCACCGGTATAAAAACATAGGTTGAGCGAAGCCGAGTGCGCCTCCACGAGCACATCGGGAATGATGACTTGATGGGCGAGCTCGGGATGCTTTCCCTTGTGGCGCGGATCCTGATGATTTCCGATGTAATACCACGGCCACCCGTAAAAGCCGCCGGGACGCACACTGCTGATATAGTCGGGCGGCAAATCTTCGCCGATCTCGTCCCTTTCGTTTGTGCTCATCCAGAGTTCATTCGTGCCGGGCCGAAACGCGATGCCGACGGCGTTGCGAATTCCCCAGGCGTAAACGTTTTGTCCGCTACCGTCAGGATTAAACTCGAAGATGCGCGCGCGATTTTCTTCCGCAGCGTTATCCGACACATTCGAGCGCGAGCCGATCGACACGTACATTTTTTTACCATCCGGTGAAAACACAAGGCATCGCGTCCAGTGTCCGCCGCCGCGCAACAACCCACCGGGCGAGAGATGTGCCGCGAGTTCCTGAGCCGGTCCGCGCGCTTTGAGATCGCCATTACGATACGGAAATCGAACTACGCCATCAGTATTCGCGACGTACAAAAACTGCGGGTCGTCGCCGGGTGGATAAAAAGCGATTCCGAACGGTTTGTTCAGATTGCGTTCTGCAAAAGTTTCAGTCACATCCGGTTTGCCATCGCCGTTGGTGTCGCGCAGCACCTTGATTTGATTGGCGCGGCTCTCTACAACGAAGATGTCGCCATTCGGTGCACTGAGCAGGAATCGCGGATCGCGAAAACCACTGGCGTACAATTCGATCTTGAATCCCGGCGGAACTTTGGGTTGTGCGTCAGCTGGCCGGTCTACAACGTGCGCCCGATTAATTGCGAGAGCATTCGAACCAGGTGGAGGCAAATTCTGGACTGTGATTTTGCGCGTGACACCAGGGGCATCGCTTGTCCAATCACCCATCGCTGCTTTGCCAGTGAGGACTGCCCCTTCTTCTGCGGCCGCGCTGGTCATAACGGCGGTGACGAAAACGGTCGCAAAAAAGATTGCGCGCGACATTGGATCGCTTGATTGGCGAGCTTTCATTTCAGTGGAATCGTTCCGGCGTCAAATATCGCGCGGATTCGAATCATCTGCCGCGAAAGTATCTGTCACAACGGCGCCATAGGTCTTGTGTTTTTCAAGACTGGGACGATTGAAAACGCATGAGCAAGAAAATGCGTGTTGTCCAAGTCCCGCGAGCAGGCGGCCCGCTTGAGTTAGTCGAACGCGACATCCCCGAACCGGAGCGAGGGTGGGTGCGCGTTAGGGTCAAAGCGTGCGGTGTTTGCCACAGCGATTCGTTAGTCAAAGAAGGACTCTGGCCAGATATTCAGTATCCGCGTGTGCCGGGACATGAAGTGATTGGTGTCGTTGACGGCGTGGGCGAGGGGGTGAAGCCGTGGAAAACTGGCCAGCGCGTCGGCGTTGGCTGGCATGGCGGCAACTGCGGTTATTGCGATCACTGCCGCCGCGGCGAGTTTTTTGCTTGCACCGTGGCCTTGCTCACCACCGGAATTTCTTTCGATGGCGGCTACGCCGAATACATGGTTGCGCCGGCTCAAGCGCTGGCGCTTGTGCCTGACGAACTTTCTGCCGTCGACAGCGCACCGCTAATGTGCGCGGGCGTAACGACCTTCAACGCGCTGCGAAACAGCGGCGCGCGAGGCGGCGATGTGGTTGGTGTGCTCGGGATTGGCGGACTCGGTCATCTCGGCGTGCAGTTCGCAGCGAGAATGGGATTCAACACCGTGGCAATTGCACGCGGAAAGGACAAGGGGGCATTCGCCAAAAAACTCGGCGCACACCACTACATCGACAGCCAGGCCTCCGATCCGGCGGCGGAATTGAATAAGCTTGGCGGCGCGAAAGTTGTGATCGCGACCGTGACGAATGCCGAAGCGATGGCAGCAGTCCTCGGCGGGATTGCACCGAACGGCGTACTGATGGTAATCGGCGCAGCAGGACCTCTCTTGGTCCATCCGATTCTGCTCATCACTGGCTGCCGGTCCGTCAAAGGCTGGTACTCGGGAACGTCCATCGATTCGCAGGATACACTCGAATTTAGTGCGTCGACGGACGTGCATTCCATGAACGAAATTTTTCCGTTGGAAAAAGCCGCCGAGGCGTACGAGCGAATGATGAGCGGCAAAGCCCGTTTCCGTGTCGTCCTCGAAATCGCCGCCAAATAATCCGCGATGCAGTCGGTAGAGTGGTGTTGTTCAGTTGTTGTTAGGCTGGGTCTTTCGGGCCGCCTCGCCCTTTGTAAGGGAGAGGGGTAGGGTGAGGGATGATTTCACGCTTTAATGTCCCAACGCTGACCCCTCACCTTAGGTCCTCTCCCCTTGAGCAAGGGGAGAGGCGAACCTGCACATTCCAGCTGACGATAAACCGCGACTACCCGCCGGACTCGGCACCCAGGTGCTTACTACCATCGTGCTACTGCTCGTGCCGTCGGTAATGATCTACCAATGGATAAGTGCGTGCGACGAGGCCGAACGCGAGCGCGGCGGCAAAGGCAAATACAGCGAAAAAGAACATTTGAAACGCAGTCACGCCAAAACCGGTTGATGCGATGAATTTCGTGACCGCGGAGTTTTGCACACCTGCATTTGCTACCAGCACCCAAAGATTGCCGATTGTTACCGATAAATTCCAAAACGCCATGATCGCTCCCTTCATCGACAACGGCGCCTGGCTGTAAGCGAATTCAAGTCCAGTTGTGGCGACCAGCACTTCGCCAAACGTGAGCAACACGTAAGGTAGCACTTGCCACGTGATCGTGAACACGTCGCCGTGATCGAGCACAAGTTGCATCGCGCCCACAACGATCCATGCGAGACCGGCAAAGGCGATGCCCAGAGTCATACGCCGTAATGGTGTCAGCTCGTATCCCAAACGTCTGACTGCTGGATAAAGCACCAGGTTGTTGAACGGAATCAGGAGCATAACGAGTGCAGGATTCAATGCTTGCATCTGCGAGGGCTGAAACCAGTTCGGCTTGGTCATGGCGTCTGCCTGCAATATCCACGTCGATGCTTTCTGATCGAACAAAGACCAGAACGGCGTCACCAGCGCGAACAGCACAAGGACACGCAATACCGAACGCGCGCCTTCGATAGCTTCCGCCGGATGTTTGCTGCGCACGCAATCGAGCTGAAGCCACACGCCGAGCCCGCCCAATGCAATCAGTCCCACAAGTGCGAGACAAGCTGCGATTACGAATCCGAACTTTGTCATGAGCGCAAAAGATCCGACCACGCTTGCGATCGCGATGGCGGCGAGCACTTGACCGCGCAAACCGGATGCGATCGCATCGCGCGACACGCGCAAAAACGAATGCGGGTCGGGCGGCGCAGGTGGAACCATCACGTATTGTTTGCGCCCAGCCCACAGGATTGCGGTGGAAACAAACATCAGCACGCCTGGAACGCCGAACGCGACCGCTGGCCCGAGATGCCGCAGGAAGATTGGCATCAAAAGCGATGCGAAGAACGAGCCGAAGTTGATGATCCAGTAAAACGCCTCGAACACCACCTTGGCGCGGTGCTTGTTAGTCTGGTCGAACTGGTCGCCGACAAATGCGGCGACACAGGGTTTGATTCCGCCCGAGCCAAGCGCAATCAGTCCAAGACCGATGTAAAAACCGGTGCGGTTTGTGACAAACATCGCGAGGCACGCCTGACCCACGCAGTAAACCAGGCTTAGCCAGAAGATGGTGTTGTATTTGCCAAAAAATCGGTCAGCCAACCAACCGCCCAGCAACGGGAAAAAGTAAACGCCGATCACGAACGTGTGAAAAACGTCTTTCGCGCCGCGTGCGCGTTCGGATTCAGGCAGATAAAGAAGCAAAGACGAGACGAGGAAAACGGTCAGAATGTTCCGCATCCCATAAAAACTGAAGCGCTCGCATCCCTCATTTCCGATGATGTAGCGAATCTGCTTCGGAATCGGCGCCTTCGGATCAGGAGAAACGCTCGTAGCGGACAGAGATTCGACCTCGGCTACTTCTTTCACCACTGCGACCGTGGCCAGAATGAACCGGACGTGCAACCGCAAATGCGTTCTGGGCCCTCATCATTCGCATTTCGTCATCCAGGGTCTTCTCGATGACGCAAGCGAGTTGCCGCTTTTCCTTGACACTCGGAAGAGATTCTCTCAAGACTCCGTGCTACAAAAAAAGATCTGAATCCGGGGCAGGGTAAAGAAAGCCCTCTCTCGGTGTTTTCTTCCCCTCTTTCAGACCTGCAGTCGCAGGGTCAAAACTACCGAGAGAACGAAAGGAAATGTCCATGTATTCTCTGACTCAGCTTAAACAAGCAATGCCACTATTTCTCATCGTCCTCGTGCTTGCGTGCTTTCCGTTTTTTGCGCCACAAGTGCAAGCGGTTGTTCCGCCGCCGGATGGCGGCTATCCCAACTTCAACACGGCAGAAGGGCAGAAGGCCCTTTTTAGCCTCACTACCGGCTCCGCGAACACGGCAGTCGGCTGGTTTTCGCTCGAGAGCCTCACGGGCGGTAGCTTCAACACCGCTACCGGCGCAGGGGCGCTCCTTTTCAACACCGCAGACGCAAATACAGCCTTTGGCGCGGCCGCGCTTTTATCCAACACAGATGGCTCCGGCAACACGGCCGTTGGCGCGGCCGCCCTTCTAAACAACAGTACCGGCGGGGGCAATACGGCCAACGGTACTTTCGCGCTCCATAACAACGAAACCGGAATCCGCAACACGGCTACTGGTGTTAACGCGTTGTTTTCCAACACGGCCGGCGAGGCTAACACGGCGATTGGTAGTAATGCCCTCGAAAACAACACTGGCGACTTCAACATCGCCTTGGGGAATTTTGCCGGCGAAAGTCTTACGACGGGCAGTGACAATATTGATATCGGCAACGGAGGTGTTTCTGGCGAGAGCAGCACGACCCGCATCGGTCTCTTCCAAAACGCTTGCTTTATCGCTGGCATTTTTAACGCAACTGCCTCGGGTGGAACTGCGGTCTTCGTTAATTCAGTCGGCCAGCTCGGCACGGTGAGTTCTTCGCGGCGCTACAAGAAAGAGATTAAAGCAATGGACAAGGCGAGCGAAGCCATCCTCGGGCTTAATCCCGTGACGTTTCACTACAAGAGCGACACCAAAGGCACGCCGCAATTTGGTTTGATCGCCGAAGAAGTGGCCGAGGCGAACCCAGACCTAGTCGTGCACGATGAAAACGGCGAGATTTACACCGTTCGCTACGAAGCGGTGAACGCGATGTTGCTCAACGAGTTCCTGAAAGAACATCGCAGGGTCGAGGAACAGGAAGCGACGATTGCACAGCTGAAGCAAGAGATGGAAACAGTGGTTGCTCGTCTCAAAGAGCACGATTCAAAAATTGAAAATGTGAGCGCGCGAGTCGAGGTCAGTAAGGCTGTTGGGCAAACCGCCTTGAACGATCCATAAGATTTCAACTAGCCTGGCGTCGGTCAGATTCGCGGAGGGCGATTTGTCTTGCCAAGGCTGCAGATTTTTTCCAAACTCGGCGTCGCTAAACGGATCTGAATCAGGCGGAGGACTTTTCCCCGCCAGGTTCTTCGCCTCTTCCGGACCCGCAACCGCAGAAATCAACGTAGCGGGGAAAAACGAAGGAAGAACAATTATGAATCCACTGATTCGACTCAAAACAACTCCATCACTTCTCATCACACTCACGCTCTTATGCTTCGCGCCGTTGCCAAAAGTGCAGGCCGTTGTCCCGCCGCCCGATGGCGGCTATCCCGGGTTCAACACGGCAGAAGGGCAGAACGCTCTTTTTAGCCTCACCACTGGCTCTGCGAACACAGCAGTTGGTTGGTTTTCGCTCTCTAGCGACACGACGGGTAGCTTCAATACCGCTACCGGCGCGGGGGCCCTCCTGTTCAACACCGGAAACGCAAATACGGCGTTTGGCGCGGCGGCGCTTTTATTCAACACCATCGGATTTGACAACACAGCTGTTGGAGCAGCCGCGCTTTTAAACAACGCCACCGGCAACAACAACACAGCCACTGGTTTTGTGGCGCTCCAGAACAACACCACGGGCTCCGACAACACGGCAAACGGCCTTAACGCGCTCTCTCACAACACGACAGGTACCCTCAATACGGCCGTTGGGGAAGGTGCGCTCCTGAACAATACCACCGGCAGCGTCAACACGGCCGTAGGCGCTGGCGCCGGCTTTGACGTCACTACGGCCGACAACGTTATCTGCATCGGTGTCGGGGTCACTGGTGCGGACGTTAGCAACACCACTTGGATCGGCGGTATTTTTGGCACCACCACGCAAAGCGGAACCACGGCGCCAGTCATCGTGTCTGACAGTGGCCAGCTTGGCACAGTCGCTTCCTCAGAGCGGTTTAAGAAGGAGATCAAGCCCATGGATCACTCCAGTGAAGCGATTCTGGCGCTGAGGCCGGTCACGTTTCACTACAAGACCGACACCGCCAACCGGCCCCAGTTTGGCTTGGTTGCGGAGGAAGTAGAAAAAATAAATCCCGATCTGGTAGTGCACGACAAAGAGGGAAAACCCTACAGTGTGCGCTACGACCAGGTGAACGCGATGTTGCTTAACGAGTTCCTCAAAGAGCACTGCAAGAACGAGGAACAGGCGGCGACCATTGCGCGTCTGCAACAGCAAATTGAGGCGCTTACTGCAGGCCTCCAAAAAGTGAGTGCACAAGTCGAAATGAGCAAGCCTGCGCAGCAAACCGTTGCCGAGCGGTAGGGCGCTGCCTTCGCTATAGCCGTCACCCTGTGGGCGACGCCAAACGCTTCGCATAGCGAAGCGGCTACAGGACGATTCAGGTCAATGTCCTACCTATTCGTGCAGCACGCGGCGTTCATTCTTGACACGAGCACGAAATTTTTCCAGACTCGCGTCACTAAACGGATCTGAATCAGGCGGAGGATTTCTTTTCCCGCTGGGTTCTTCGCCTCCTCCGGACCCGCAACCGCAGAAATCAACGTAGCGGGGAAAGAAAGGAAGAACCATGAATTCAAATGATTCAGTGTAAACCGACAATTCTGCCGCTTCTCATCGCTGGTGCGCTCGCTTGCTTTGGACTTTTGTCAAAAACGGAGGCCGTTGTCCCACCACCGGATGGCGGCTATCCCAACTTCACCACGGCAGAAGGAACCAAAGCGCTTGAGAACCTCACCACCGGCGCCGCAAACACGGGAGTTGGCTGGTATTCGCTCTTTTCAGCGGGTGCCGCCAACAACAACACCGGTGTCGGCGCTGGAGCGCTGGCCCTTAACACCGCGGATTCCAATACCGCAGTTGGTACTGCAGCGTTGTTCCTCAACACCAGCGGCGACGAGAACGTGGCCGTTGGAACTGCCGCGCTCATCTATAACGACAGCGGGGTTGACAACGCAGCCGTCGGCGCCTTTGCGCTGTATAATAACATTGACGGCTCCTTCAACACGGCCGTCGGTGGGAGCGCGCTTGTTGAGAATATTACCTGTACGGATAACACTGCCATTGGTGATGCCGCGCTGGCGTTTAATGACGTCACCGGAGCCGGCCTTGCGAACAACAACACGGCAGTTGGCTCTCTGGCGCTCACCTTTAACACTGATGGCGACGGAAACACCGCCGTTGGCGCTTTGGCGCTCTTTGACAACACCACTGGCCCGGACAATACAGCTACAGGTTTCTCAGCGCTCCATAACAACACCGAGGGTAGCTTCAACACCGCCATCGGTGTTAGCGCGCTCGGGGCCAACATCAGCGGGTCTGGCAACACGGCCTTGGGCGTTCAAGCAGGCACCGGCGTCACCACAGCCGATAACGTCATTTGTATCGGCATTGGAGGTGATAACGTGGCCAACAGCTGCTTTATCGGCAACATCTACTCCAATGTGCAGCCCATTGTTGGGACCGATCCGGATTCGGTCACAATAACCAGCAGCGGAAGACTTGGCCGCGGTAACGTATCTTCGCGCCGGTATAAACACGACATCAAGCCGATGGAGAAAGCCAGTGAAATGCTCTACGCGCTCAAGCCGGTCAGCTTCCGGTACCACAAGGAGTATGACGCCAGCCAGACCATAGCCTTTGGCCTGATCGCCGAGGAAGTGGCCGAGGTGTACCCTGATCTGGTGGGACGGAGTCCCAAGGGCGAGCCCGAATCGGTTCGCTATGAGCAGATCAACGCGATGTTGCTCAACGAATTTCTCAAAGAGCACTGCAAGGTTCAGGAATTGGAGGCGAACGCTGCGAGACAAGAGGCGAACATCGCCCAGCAGCAAAAGCAAATTGAAGCGCTTACTGCGGGCCTACAGAAGGTGAGCGCGCAGGTGGAACTAAGCAAACCCGCGCCTCAAACGGCTGCTAACGATGCGAGGTAGAGGCGATTGACTCAATCGCCTGAGCGGTTCAGGTGAACCGCCCTACCTGCTGCCGGGTTTGACGGCTGGGATTTTGGCCAGATCAGCCGGCAAATCAGTGGCCGCGATTTTCCTGTGACTCTGAGTGCCGACACGATGTCGATTTTCGCCAGTGCCTTTCAAGGGATTCGATGTTGGCGGAGTTTTGCAGCTAAGAAATGTTCGCCACAGCGAATTCGTCCACAGGCGAATTTGATGTTTGCCTTGCCATGTTTGATGTAAGCATGCATTTGCGACCGAATTCAAAATGAAATCGCAATACGATGTCGTCATTTTGGGCGCCGGCCACAACGGGCTTGTCGCGGCGGCTTATCTTGGGCGTGCCGGGTTGAGCGTGCTGTTATTGGAAAAAAATGATTACATCGGCGGGGCGACGACTTCGCAGCAAATCTTTCCGGACTACGACGCGCGCTTGTCGCGGTACGCCTATCTGGTCAGCCTGTTTCCGCACAAGATCATCCACGATCTTGGCTTGAAGTTGGAACTGCGCCGGCGCGGCATCGCATCCTGCACGCCATACTCGCCGCGGCGAGGACACGATGGCGCGTTGCTTTTGAGCAACGTCGACGAAGAAGTGGGCCGCCGGTCGATGTGTGAACTGACCGGAAACACCACTGAGTACGACGAGTTGAAATGCTTCTACGCGTTGCCGCGTGTGTTCGCCGAGCGCGTCTGGGACTCGATGCTCGAGCCACTGGTTTCCAGGGAAGAAATGGCGCGCCGCTTCAAGGCGGACGAAATTTCCCGCGAAGCCTGGCGCACTTTGGTTGAGGAACCGTTAGGGAATGCCATCGAGCGTTATCTACAAGACGATCTGGTGCGCGGCCTCGTGTTTACAGATGCGAAGGTCGGCGTCTTCACGCATCCGCACGACAGTTCGCTCCTGCAAAACCGGTGTTTCCTTTATCACCTGATCGGCAACAAAACGGGCGAATGGAAGGTGCCGGTGGGCGGGATGGGCGCGGTCTCTTCCGAACTGGAACACGCTGCACGCAAAGCAGGCGCCGAAATGCTAACCAATGTTCATATCCACGGGCTGAACGTCACCGGCAAAACGCGCACGGTTGAATTTCTGGTGAACGGCAAAGACGAGACCGTCGAGGCGCGGTTTCTCCTGGTTAACTTTGGGCGAAATTTGCTGGCAAAGTTTACAGGCCGATTCTTTCAGCCGGACCGCACTGACGAAGGATCCGTTTTCAAGGTCAACATGCTCTTGAGCCGTTTGCCGAAACTGAAGGCAAAGAAAATTCCGGCAACTGAAGCGTTTTGCGGGACGTTCCACAGTGACGAAGGCTATCAACAGATGAATCTCAGCTACGACGAAGCGTCAGACGGCAGGTTGCCGGAGAAAATGCCGTGCGAAATCTATTGCCACACGTTGACTGATGACAGCATTCTCGCGCCGGAGCTGCGTGAACAGGGCTTTCACACGATGACGCTCTTCGGACTGGACGCGCCGTGGAGCTTGTTTGTGCGCGATAATGAAGAAATGCGGCGGGAAGCGGAGAAAAAATACCTCGCCAGCATCAACCAATGGTTGGAAGAGCCGATCGAAAGTTGCCTGGCTCTGGCGCGTGATGGCAGCCCTTGCATCGAAAGCAAAAGCCCCGTGGATATTGAGGATGCGCTGGGGATGTATCACGGGAACATTTTTCATAACGCTCCGACGTTTCCATTCGCCGAACGCAGAGACCAGGTTGGCACGTGGGGTGTTGAGACGGAATACGAAAATGTGTTTTTCTGCGGATCAAGCGCCTTGCGAGGTGGCGCTGTTAGCGGGATCCCCGGGCACAACGCCGCGATGAAGGTGCTTGAACTCCGTCGAAAGACTTCCAATGCCTGAAAGCTCAACCTCACATTCAGCTGATCCGCGCGACGTGGCGTCGATCGATGCAATCATCGCTGCGGCGTATGACGTGATCTCCGGACCGGCTGGACAAAAGCGCGACTGGAATCGTGAGCGGTCACTGTTTTATCCTGGAGCGCGACTAGTTCCGACCGCGAGCGTGCCTGGACGAAACGACGTCCAGCTTGAGCCGCAAATCTTGAATGTCGAAGGTTACATCGCGCGAGCGGAACCACTTTTGAAAGCTGGCTTTTACGAAACGGAGGTAGCACGGCGCACCGAACAGTTTGGCCGAATCGGTCATGTTTGGAGCACCTACGAATCGCGTCACGATCCGAGCGATCCCGCGCCATTCATGCGCGGCATCAACAGCTTTCAGCTCTTCAACGACGGTAAGCGCTGGTGGATCCTATCCGTTTACTGGCAGCACGAGAGCGCGGAGCACGCGATTCCGCAAAAATATCTCTAGCCACAACCTTTGGAGTGGCGACGTCCGATCGTCACATTGTCAGTGTCGTGCACCAAACGCATTCACTTCTTTTGTAAATCTGTCTAGCATTCCCGGCGCAGGTTGTGGCGCGTAGCGCAGCAGAATGTACGTATCCACGATTTGCCGGATGCGACCAGATTCGTTAGGCAGCGATTGAGCAGCGCGCCGTGCAAAATCTAATGGACCTTCACAAGGATCTCGCGGCACACCGAGGCGGGCAATCTTTCGGCAAAAATATTCATACAACGTCTTCACCCGGTCCACGCGCGAACGCGTCCGCAGTTGCATCCATGCGAAATAACTTGCGAGCAATGCGATTGCCACGAGCAGAATTTCTACGATGAGAAAGCCCGGACCGCGCTTGGCGATGCCCATGGACGTTAGAAAGACGTCCTGTACGTCGGCGTCGAACGCAAGAAGCCGCGTGTCCCACTCATAGCTCAGTGTTTGCCAGATGAACCGAACGTGAGTGAAAACGCCGGACCGGAGCAACTGCGCTATAAAGGCGTTCCGGCGAACTCCCATTTGCCCGGAAGCGATGCGTGTCTCTAAAAACGAGGTGAAATCGAGACTTGCTCTTCCCGGCGCAACTGCAGCGGTTGGATCCACTCGAGTCCATCCGTTTTCCGGAAGCCAAACTTCGCACCACGCGTGCGTGTCCGCTTGCCGCACCAGAAAGAAGTGGCCTAGATCGTTATACTCACCCCCGAGGTAGCCGACAACAACGCGCGCAGGGATTCCTGCCAACCGCATCAGAGTAGCGAAACTCGCAGCATAATGTTCGCAAAACCCCACGCGACGACGGAAAAGAAATTCCTCCAGATCCTCGTATTCGCCCGGCGTCAACGAATAGCTGAAGCCTTGCGTCCGGAAGAACTGAAGCGCGCTGCTTACCACGCCACGCGAGTCACGATTTTGCACCGTCCACGAGTGTGCCAGGTCGCGCACCGCCGGACGAATCGATGCCGGCACTTCGAGCGCGTCCGCTCGTTCCTTCGCTGTGATCTCGGTCCCGCTGAATTCTGATGAAGCAACATCGTATCGGCGGGATTTTCTAATCGGCTGGACGCTCCAGAGATAATCGCCGCGTGCGAGCATTGCACCAGGAGCAGTTTTGATCGGGCGATCGAGCGCAAACATCCAGCGCGCGCCGTGCGGCGTTAGCGTGATCCGCTGCTGGATTTCCTTGGCGTTGGACGATTGAACTGAGAGGCCGCGGCTGCCTGCGTCATCTGGCGTGGTAGATGGAGTCTTCGGCCGCGGCGCGTACGGAGCTCGCCATTCCATGCCGTCGCAACGCCACATGACGACTCCGCGCCAATACATCGGACCAGACGGTCGAGTGCTGCTTCCAGGAAACTCCGCGCGAAACGCGATCGCCGAAGAATTTGCAAGAGCTGCGATCCTTCCAGGAGAAAGTCGGTCGGAAAAGCCGGTGTTTGCTGAACGGAAGGGACGCAGTTCAAACCAAAGACCAGCATTGATTCTGGGAAACAGGAGAAAGAAAAGGACGACAAGAGGCGAGGCCTGAAGGAGCAGTTTGCACGCCGTAACAACCGGAGGCCACACCGCGCCCGGTGCCACTCCACGATGAAACTGGATCAGTGCGACCGCTAGCAAGGCAAACGCGATCAGGAGACAAAGCGCCGTGGTGAAGTCTTGGGAAAGGAAAAATCCACACAAACAAAGCATCCAACCGGTTAGTACCATGACTCGGAATTCGCGTGCCGTGTGCGCTTCGAGAATCTTCAGAGACATGAGAACCACAAGGAGTGAAATGCTTGCCTCGACGCCTCTAACAGAACCGTAACTGATAAAAGCTGTCGTGAGCGCTGTCGCGACGAGCATTAATTTCAAAACGACAGAGCGAAGCCGGTAACCCCTGGGTTCCATCCAAAATTTCAGTGCAAGTGAGACAAGAAAAAGCCATGGAACCCAGATGGCGAGAGAGTCGAAAAACGGAGGTAGTGTGAAGATCAATGCTGCCGCCATCCAAAGCAGCGGCCGCCGGGGGATGCTCGTGTCCCTCTTGATCGGATTGCTACTCTTACTCATGTTCATGCTCATATGCCGTGGGTCAGAACAGACTCAAAGCGCGCAGGCAGCAGTGAAAATGCATTTGCCCAAGGGCGGGAGAAAATTCAACACCCGGAAGGCGAAGGCCATAAGGCTGCCGTGCACGTTCAGCCTCGATCACCCAAAGCGTGAGCTGTGACAGTTTTTCTTCCACATCAGCAAAGCGGAGCTCGAAAAAATCGAGATACACCGCGCCTTTAGTTTCGGCAGCAAACTGTTTTGTCATCAGCGATTGCCCGCGCGCCACAGCTTTCCAATCAATGTGACGTTGGGATTCTCCGGGCACATAGGCGCGTACCCCCGCAAAATCGTCGCCATGCCCGATGCCTTGCTGAACCCAGTTGTCGGCGAATCGTAAGTGGTTCGTTGGTAGCTGAGAATCTCCCGCTGGCTTGGGATAAACGAGGTAGGTCTGATTAGACACAAATCTCTTCGACGCACGCACAAACCCGAGAGGGTAACAACTCGTTAGGTCTAATTTTTCTACTTTATGTTCGCCTCTGTGATGCGTGGCAAATCGAAGGGTCAGGCGGGCCGCGCTCTCGCGGGGAATGCAGTCGACGCGTTCACGTGTTTTATCTGCCTCGGGCAGGACCACCTCGATTCCATAGCGCGTCGCGCGGGAGTTGTTCATGATCTCAACCGGCAAGCACACCTCGTCGCCCGCAAACGTTGGCTTGGCCGATTCAACCCTCAGAGTGACGCCGGCAAGATTGGTCAGAGTATGCGGAATCGACACCAGGAAGACCGAAGCTAGCAAAAATAAGAGCAGGTAAATTGCGGCGCTGTTTTGGCTCGACGCCGCGTACCACATCGCCGCAAGGACAAACAGGAGCGCTGCGAAACCTGCAGTTGGATAGGCCAGCGGAAATTTTCCTGCTTTCACGGGACCGGAACGGTGTGAAGCAGGTTATCAGCGAGTGTCCGTCCGCTTTGACCCGACTGTTCGAGATCGTGCCCGAGCCGATGCGCCATGACTGCCATTCCCACGGCCTGGATGTCTTCGGGAAGAAGCATCTCACGTCCGTGCATCAGCGCCCAAGCCTGCGAGGCGTGGAGCAAAGCCAGCCCTGCGCGCGGGGATAGCCCCGTGATGTGGCGTTGTCGAGAGGCATCCAGCAGATCTTGCAGATAATCGAGCAAGGCCGGTGAAGCGTGCACCTTTCGCACGTTATCTTGAATCTCGATCAATGTTTGTGGACTCATCACCGGTTTTAACTCCTTGAGCATTTCGCGGCGATCCATTCCCAGCAGCATTGCGCGCTCGCTGGTGCGATCCGGCACGCCCAGCTCGATCCGCATGAGAAAACGATCAAGCTGAGATTCTGGCAGTGGAAAAGTACCGACTGCGTGTTGCGGATTCTGAGTCGCGACCACAAAAAACGGTTCGGGCAAATCATAGGTCATGCCATCGACCGAGATGCGCTGTTCTTCCATTGCTTCAAGCAGCGCGCTTTGAGTCTTCGCTGTCGTGCGATTGACCTCATCGATCAGTACTACTTGCGAAAACAGCGGGCCGCGATGAAACACGAATCGTTGCTCGGCCCGATCGAAGATGGAATTACCGAGAATATCAGCCGGCAACAGATCACTCGTAAATTGAATTCGCTGAAAGGCGAGCGCCAGCGACCGTGCTAACGCTTGGGATAGCGTTGTTTTGCCGACGCCCGGAATATCTTCAATTAGAAGATGGCCGCGTGCGAGCAAACAGGCGACAGCGAGCTTTACCGCCTGGTTCTTGCCTACAATGACTTCACAAATTTGCTTCGTGAAAGCCTCAACGTGATCGGTCACTCCGGGATGATCTGTGGGAACAATGTCTTTCGCAAACACGATGTGCGGGAAATCAGTTTCCGCCCTGTTACTTTTGCTGGTGCTCATAGTCCGTCGCTGAATCTGATAATTTAAGCTTTTCTGCGGATCTTCGCCTTCGTCTCGCTGCATCGCCGGCGTTCAGTGCGCCCGGTTGATCAACCTTAGCCGAAGACGATCTCGATACCCGGCTCTTGCCAGAATGAGTTTGAATAGGGGTCGGGGACGGATGCGCGTCGCGATAACATTCGGTGATTAACCCAAGCACGAACGCCGCGGCAACGAACACCGCTACTCGTCTCTCAGTCGACGTGAAGCGAAATCTTTGGCTCACTTCATCGAATTTTAAACGCCGGCTCTTTTTAACCACAAAGTAACTTCGGCTTCCAGCCGGAATTGTCGTGCGGGCTTCCCAGCCTACGTGTCCCGAAACAGGCAAGGCTGCCTGTTCGACGGGAAAGGCACGATGCCTGTATTACAATCCAGAAGGCGAAGGGAAACGTTCCCGCGAACAGCGAGAACTCGTCACGGCACTCCGACAATTTCTGCTGCATCTAGTGCTGTTCCTTTTGCCGCGGCCTAACCAAAACCGAGCGATAGTGTTTCCTGATGGTGGAATCGTAGAAGCGCGCTTTTGATTCCGCCGACATCAGGTCGCGATAAACCATAACCGGCACGTCCAGGTAGCGGTAAACTGCGCCGTTAACGAATTCGATTTCGAGAATGTGACGGCGTTTGCTGTAGCCAACCTTTGCGATTGCGCTCGATTGGACCGATTGCCGCGGAATCCGAGAAGTGATGTGGCTTGGTGACGGTGACGGCTCTGCCCACGTGACAACGACAAGAGCAGCTGAAATGCAAACGATCAGCAAGCTTTGCAGCACCCTATCCGTTTTAGAGAACGAGTACTGTTCCGTCGAGACTAGATGCAGCGTTCCAACGTTTGGGTCCTCACTGGAGAGATTTTGAATCAGGAAGATGGAAGGTGGAACGCGTTGTCCCCGACGCGTTGAGTTGGGTCCGCTCCCACCGGCTCGCCGCGGCGAGCCGATCCAACTCTAGATTTTCCTGCGTTCCTGCTTTCCTGATTAGTGACAGCTCTATTGTCCAAGCGGCGTGGTTACTTCCGTGCCGGTCGGCGGCTTAAATTCGAACGTTGACGGAGGAATCGGCGCACGCGTCTGGTTCGAATACGTGGTGACGATTCGGTCGCCGTTCGGCAGCAGCATGTCCGTGCGTTCGACTCGGAACTCGTTGTTGATTCGCAGATCAAGCTTTTGAAACACTCGTTTCATCGCGGCGGTGCGAGGGAGCAGCGCAAGCTCATGTCCAGTGTCGCTCTTAGTGGCGGAGA
>WNGA01003842.1_pt1 | contig 27720 bp, 25 predicted proteins | sample 5400061 | NCBI WGS metagenome assembly WNGA01 (sample SAMN13153366, study PRJNA577476) | soil metagenome | isolation source: 100 cm soil or saprolite under grassland replicate 2 | place: USA:California | collected 2016-06-15
CGCCTCGGCGCGCGCGCGTTCGAGGGTGACGCCGGCCTCCGTGAGCACTTGAGCGGCGACTCCCTTCTCCTCACGCAACAGGCCGAGGAGCAAGTGCTCCGTGCCCACGTAAAGGTGATTCAACTCCCTCGCTTCGCTCATCGCGAGCTCGAGCACCTTCTTTGCCCGCGACGTGTAGGGGAAATCTTGGCCCTCCGCGATCGCTGACTCACCCTGCTTGATCCTCGACTCGACAGCACGACGGATCCCCTCAAGGTCAGGGTGAAAGCTCAGTAGAACGCGGTGCGCCACTCCCCCCTTCTTGTCTCTGATTAGAGCGAGCAAGAGGTGCTCGGTGCCCACAAAACCGTTGCGAAGGCGGGCGGCCTCCTCCCGCGCGGCTTGTAGCACCCAGCGAACACGGTCGGTGAAGGTGAAGTTGAAGCCGGACATGAGGGACCTCCCACTAGCAGATCGAACAGGATCTTGTACCAGTTCGAGTGAACATAGGGGGCGCATTGGAATGTGTCAACTGGATTGGTACAACGAGTTCAGCCGCGCGAGATCCCGTGCCGCTTCATCACCTTCAAGAGGCTCGAGTGGTCCGCGAGCCCCAGCGCTTCGGCCGTGCGCGTGATGTGCCAGGCGTTGCGCTCCAGGGCCGCGAGGATGATCTGCCGCTCAGCTTCGACCTTCTGTTCTTGGAACGTACGATTCCGCTTAACGTCTTTCCCCTCCACGTCTTTCCCTCCACGTATTTCTTGGGGCACGTCTTCTGTTGTCAGTTCGTCCCGATCGGTCGCGATCACCATCCGCTCGATCACGTTGCGCAGCTCACGCACGTTGTTGCGGGCCCAGTCGTAGTCCATCAGCGTTTCGACCGCACCCGCCGCGAGGCGCTTGGCGCGGCACCCGAAGCGGGCGCACGTCGCGGCAAGCAGGTGGGTCGCGAGCTCCGGCACGTCGGAGCGCCGCTCGCGCAGCGGCGGCACCCGCAGCACGTGCGCGTTGAGTCGGTAGAACAGGTCCTCGCGGAACCGCTGGGCCTTCACTTCGTCCTCGAGCTCGCGGTGCGTCGCGGCGACGACGCGGGCGTCCACAGCGATGGTGCGAGTTCCCCCCACGCGGGTCACCTCGCGCTGCTCCAGGACCCGCAGCAGCTTCGCCTGCGCGGCCGGCGGGAGGTCGCCGATCTCGTCGAGGAACAGCGTGCCGCCGCTCGCCGCCTCGAACGCCCCCTTGCGCACCGCCACGGCGCCGGTGAAGGCGCCGCGCTCGTGGCCGAACAGCTCGCTTTCCACCAGCTCGTGGGGGAGAGCCGCGCTGTTCAGGGCGATAAACGGGCCGCCTTTCGACGAACGGCCGCCCAGCCGGTGCAGCTCTCTGGCCACCAGCTCCTTCCCCGACCCGCTCTCCCCCACGATGAGGACCGGACTGGGGATCGGTGCGACGCGGGCGATCAGATCGCGCAGCTTCTGCATCGCGGGACTCTGGCCCACGAACGCCCCATCCTGGCCGAGGTCCTGCCGCAACGCGGCGACCTGCTGCTCGAGCCGCCGCCGGGCGAGGGCCTGCGCGATCTCCTGCGCGACGCGCTCCATCGGCTCCGCCTTGTCGATGAAACTGTGCGCGCCGAGCTGCACCGCCTGCGCGCAACGGTCGTAGTTGCCGGTGCCGGTGTATACGATGACCGGCACTTGAAGTGCGCCGCGCTCCATCGCGCGCAGCACCTCGAAGCCGTCCATCCCCGGCATCTCGAGGTCCAGAATCACGCAATCCACCGGCTCGCGGCTCAGGACCTCGAGCGCCTCCTCCCCCGAGCGGGCGACGAGGGTCTCGTGGCCGGCGAGCCGCTTCAGGTCGTAGCTGTATTGCTGCGCCATCGCGGGGACGTCGTCGACGATGAGGATCAGGGTCATGGTTCCGCGGGCAGCTCCACGAAGAACTTCGTCCCCTGCCCCGGCTGCGTCTCCACCTTGACGCTGCCGCTCAGATCCAGCACCAGGCGCCGTACGATCGACAGGCCGAGTCCGGTGCCGCCGGGCTTGGTCGTGTAGAAGTCGTCGAAGGCGCGCTCCAGCTGCTGCCGCGTCATGCCCTTGCCGCTGTCGGCGACGGTGACTCGAATCGCGCCGTCCCGCCGCTCCGTGGTGACGGTCACCGCGCCCGCGGTCCCGTCGAGCGCTTCCACCGCGTTGCGCACCAGGTTCTCGAGAATGCGACGCAGCACGAGGCTGTCGGCGCGGACCCGCGGCAGGCCCTCGGCGAGTGTCGCGCCCACACGGATCCCGTCCGGCGGCGCGACCAGCCGCAGCGTCTCCCGCACGACCTCGTTCACGTCACAGGGAACGGCCCGGGTCTCAGGATACAGGCGGGCGTAGTTCGCCGCGAGCGTCTCGAGATAGGCGAGGCTCGACTCCAGCGTCGCCTGCCGCTCGGCGAACACAGTGGGCAGGCGACCCGGCTCCTCGCGGGCCACCTGGGCCAGATGCCGCAGCACGTTGCGCAGCGGGGCGAGCCCGTTCTTGACGTCGTGGTTCACCTGCCGAGCGAGGTCGCCCATCGCCGCACGCCGCTCGGTCTCGCGCAACCGCGCCACGCCCGCCCGCAGCCGGTCGGTCATCTCGCCGAGGAGTCTCGTCAGCGCTCCGATTTCGTCGGCGCGATCGCTCTCGAACGCGACGTCGAGTCGCTCCAGGTCCACCCGCTTCGCGGTCTTGGCCAGGTCGGCGAGCGGCCGCGTCACCCGCGACGCGAGCCAGCCGCCCAGCAGCACCGCGACCGCCGCGGTCGCGAGCACGGCGATCAGGAATCCCAGGTCCATGCTGCGCCGCACCTCCGCGAGGGCGGTGAGCGGCGCCGTGACGACGATACGGGCAGGGGTGACGCCTGTGGAATCGTCGACGAACTCCAGGGGGACCTGTCCGACGATCGTGTCCGCCGCGGTCGTGTCGGCGGGCCGCGACGCCAGCACGCCACCCGGGGTCTCGAGCCGAACGCGCAGCGTCGTGTCCCGCGCCAGCCGCGCCAACACCATGGAGTCCACCGCCAGCCCGCCGACGACGGTGAACCGGCTGCCGCCGAATCGCAGCGAGTCCACGCGCGCGAGCGCGAGGAACGCCCCTTCCGGCGTGCGGGCCCGCACCAGCGCGACGCCGCTGGGAACGGTCGCGAGGAGGCGCGGGAGCGCGGGCTCCATGCGATCGAACTCCTGCCGGAAGTGGCCCGAGCTGACGATGCGACCGGAGGCATCCTGGATCTGCAGCATATCGAGCCCCGCGAGCCGCATCGCCGAGCCGGCGTAGTCGAGCAGATACTGGCGATCGCCGGCCTGCACCGCGGCCGCGCGCAAGTGGTTGTCGTCGATTGCCGCGGCGGTGAGCGAGGTGAGACGGTCGCCGATGGAGCGGCCGCGCTGGGCGAGGTCCTCCTCGATCACCCCCACCAGGGCATCGACGCGCCGGCGGTACTGCGCCGCGAGGCGGTCGCGCACCGCACGCCGCACCCCGATGCCGAACACCAGCAGCGGCACAAGCACCACCGGGGCGAACGCGAGCAGGACACGGGTGCGGAACGTCATGAGCGGATCATCGGATGCGTGGGACGGCGTCCCAGTCGATGCTGAGCCGCGCCGCGCCGCGGCGCACCAACAGGCGGCGGCGCACATCCAGCAGAGGAGTGACTGTCAGCGCCGGGCAGGCATCGAGCGCGGTGCGCGGGATGGGGAGGACGAACCAATCGTCGCCACGGCCCGCGAGCCGCCTGGCGAATGCGTCCGGGAGGACCCCCACCGCGCGGCGGGGCCGCTCGTCGAGCGACAGCGCGACGAGGCGGTCGGCGAGGTCGCGCGCCACGACGTCGCCCTGAACGAAGACGATCGTCCCCTGCGATGGGACGATCGAGGTGGTTCCCGCCGGCGGGCCGGCTCCGCAGGTCGAGTCCTGCCACCAGAACGGCGCCACCGCCGGCCGTGCCTCGACGCGCACGGCGTGCCGGGCCAGGTCCTCCAAAGTTGGGGCGGGAATCCGCACCGGTACCGGGGCGAGCAGCACGTAGCTCCGGTCCCACGGGAGCGGCACCGAGGTGAAGTCGGCGCGCGTCGCGGCGTACGCCAGCGCCGTGGGGTCGTCGGTCACGAGCAGGTCCACGCCGGCGTCGAGCAGATCGCGCGCGTCCCCGGCGGCGGTCCGCCACTTCAGCACCGGCCGGTGCTGTCCGCCGACCGGCGAAGCCGTAAGGTCGGCGCTCACCCAGTAGGAACCCGTGCCGATCGGCCACGCGATGCCGGGGACCCGCTTGGCGACGGCGAGCGCCGGATCCGCGAGGGCGAGCGGCCCCTGCGGCGTCGGCCGCCGCAGGCGCACCATCACCGATCGCTCCCCACTCGCCACCGCGGAGTCGGCAACGCTGGTGATCGCCGCTCCCCACGACGCGATCACGTCGCGCGCGCCGACCGGCACGCCGTCCCAGAATCGCGCGCTGTCGGCGATGGTGAGCGTCCACGTCCGGCCGCCGTCCGCCGAGCTCCACGTCGCGGCGAGCGCGGGATGGAGCCGGCCCTCGCAGTCCGAGCGCAGTAACGTCTCGTACAGCTGGCGGAACAACACGCGCTCGGCGGGAGTGACGGGCGACGGCGCATGTGCCGGATCGATGGCGCCGGGCGCGGCGACCGTGAGCGTATCGGGTGCGGCGGTCGAATCGCCCGGCAGATCGCAGGCGCTGGGCGCTGCAAGTGATCGTGGCGGGGGCACAAGAAATCCGGGTCCCGGCGCGCCGCGTGGCGCGCAGGCGGCGGCGGTGATGAGCGCGCCGAGAAGGGCGCAACGAGGAGCGATCATGGGGGCGCGGGGGACTCCATCTTAATACCCCGGAACCCGCCACCTGTCATTGCCTTGCAACGAGGCTAGTTTACGGATCATGGCCACCTCCACCCCGCCACGTCCCAGCCGCCCCCGCGAGGCCGTCGAATCGGTGGTGATCCGGTTCGCCGGCGACTCGGGGGACGGGATGCAGGTGACGGGCTCGCAGTTCACGGTGGAGACCGCGCTCGCCGGCAACGACCTGGCGACGTTCCCCGACTTCCCCGCCGAGATCCGCGCGCCCGCCGGCACAACGTTCGGCGTCTCCGCGTTCCAGATCCGCTTCGGCACCGCGGACGTGCTCACCGCCGGCGACGCGATGGACGTGCTCGTCGCGATGAACCCCGCGGCGCTCAAGGTGGAGCTGCGGGACCTGAAGCCCAGCGGCACGATCGTGGTGGACACGGGAGCCTTCACCGAGCGCAACCTGGCGAAGGCGGGCTTCGCAGCGAACCCCCTGCAGGACGGCTCGCTCGCGAAGTATCGCCTGCTCCCCTTCGACATCACCAAGCTCACCGCCGACGCCGTCAAGACGTTCGGCCTCGGCACCAAGGAAGCGCACCGCTGCCGCAACATGTGGGCGCTGGGGCTGATGCTGTGGATGTACGGGCGGGAGCGGGCAGCCACGGTAGAATGGCTGCAGAAGAAATTCGCCAAGCGCCCCGACATCGCCGCGGCGAACGTCGCCGCCCTCAACGCCGGCCACGCCTTCGGCGAAACGGCGGAGATGGCCGAGCACGTGGTGGGCTACACGGTTGCGCCCGCCCACTTCACGCCGGGCGTCTACCGCACGGTGAGCGGCACCGAGGCGCTGGCCTGGGGGCTCATCGCCGGAATGCGGGCGGCGGGGCTCTCGCGCATGATCTTCTCGGGTTATCCGATCACGCCGGCGTCGGCGCTGCTGCACACGCTGGCGAACCTCAAGGCCTACGGCGTCCTCACCTTCCAGGCCGAGGACGAAATCGCGGCGATCGGCGCGGCGATCGGCGCCGCCTACGCGGGCGCCCTCGGCGTGACGTCGAGCTCGGGCCCCGGCATCGCCCTCAAGACGGAGATGCTGGGCCTCGCCATCGCCACCGAGCTGCCGATCGTGCTCGTCGACAGCCAGCGCGCCGGCCCGTCCACGGGCATGCCGACGAAGACCGAGCAGTCGGACCTGTTCCAGGCGGTCCTGGGCCGCAACGCCGACTCGCCGCTGGCCGTGATCGCGCCGTGCACGGCCGGCGATTGCTTCCCGATGGGCGTGGAGGCGGTGCGGCTGGCGACCAAGTACATGACGCCGGTCATCGTGCTGAGCGACACCTACCTGGCCCACGCCGCCGAACCGTGGCGGATCCCCGAGGAGCGGGAGCTGCCGACGTTCCCCGTGCGCTTCCGCACGGACCCCGCGGGCTTTCAGCCGTTCCAGCGCGACCCCGACACCCTCTCCCGGCCGTGGGCGCTCCCCGGCACGCCGGGACTGGAGCACCGCATCGGCGGCATCGAAAAGGACTTCGACACCGGGCACATCTCCTACGATCCGGGAAACCACCACCGCATGACGCAGACGCGCGCGGCGAAGATCGCCGGGATCGCCCGCGACATCCCGCCGCAGGACGTGGCGCTGGGCGAGACCCAGGGCGCGCTGGCAGTGGTGGGCTGGGGCTCGACGTTCGGCGCGATTCACGAAGCGGTGCGCCGCGCCCGCGGTGATGGGCTCGCGGTCTCACACATCCACATCCGCTACTTGAGCCCGTTCCCCAAGAACCTCGGCGAGCTGCTGCGTCGTTTCGAGCGCGTGCTCGTCCCCGAGCTGAACAACGGCCAGCTGGTGCAGCTGCTGCGGGCGGCGTACCTGGTGGATGCGCGCGGGTTCAACAAGATCGCCGGCAAGCCATTCCACGTAGCCGAGCTCCTGGCGGCGATCCGGGAGCACGCGCAATGACCGTCGTCACCGTCACCGACCGCGAACTGCAGCCCAAGGACTTCGCCTCCGACCAGGAAGTGCGCTGGTGTCCGGGGTGCGGCGACTACGCCATCCTCAAGGCCGTGCAGAAGGCGCTCGCCGACATCGGCGCGCCGCGCGAGCGCACCGTGTTCGTGTCGGGGATCGGCTGCGCGGCGCGGTTCCCGTACTACATCTCGACGTACGGCTTCCACACGATTCACGGCCGCGCGCCGACCATCGCGACCGGCATCAAGCTCGCCAACCCCGAGCTCGACGTCTGGGTCGTGACCGGAGACGGCGACGCGCTCTCGATCGGCGGCAACCACTTGCTGCACGTGCTGCGCCGCAACGTGGACCTGCAGCTCGTGCTGTTCAACAACGAGATCTACGGGCTCACCAAGGGCCAGTACTCGCCGACGTCGCGCCGCGGCACGCGCTCGCCGTCCACCCCGCTGGGCTCGGTCGAGAACCCCGTCTCCGCCTGCCAGGTGGCGCTGGGCGCCGGCGCGCGCTTCGTGGCGCGCTCGGTGGACACCCTCATGCCGCACCTGGTCGGCGTGTTGGAGCGCGCGCACGAGCACCGCGGGGCGTCGTTCGTCGAGGTGTTCCAGAACTGCGTCGTGTTCAATGACGGCGTGTTCGACAACTTTACGGCTAAGGAGATCGCCCCGGAGGCGCAGCTGCACCTCGAGCACGGGAAGCCGCTGGTGTTCGGCAGGAATCGGGAGAAGGGGCTTCGCCTCAAGCGGGACAAGCTCGAACTCGAAGTCGTAGAGGTAGGGGAGAACGGCGCAGGGACGCAAGGCGTACTCGTCCACGACGAGCGCAATCGTGCCCTGGCCCACCTGCTCACGAGCCTCGAGCCGCCGGCGTTCCCCGTCGCCCTCGGCGTCCTCTACTGCGACCCCGCTCCCGCGTTCGAAGCCGAGGTGCACGCGCAGGCGCGGGCCGCCGGCCTCGGCACCGCACCCGCCAGCCTCGACGACCTGCTGCGCAGCGGTCAGACGTGGACGGTCTCGTAGCCCCGGCACCCGTCCCGTGATCGTCTTCTTCAACGGGGAATTCGTCGATAAATCGCAGGCCACCGTATCGGTGGATGACCGCGGCTTTCTGTTCGGCGACGGTGTCTACGAGGTATTCCGGGCCACGGACGGCGCGCTGTTCGCCGCCGACCGCCATTTGCGGCGACTCGCGAACGGTCTCGCCGACCTGGAGTTCACCAGACCCGCAGCGCTCGACGACGCCGCGCTGCTCGCCGCGGCGCGCCGGGTCCTCCAGGACAACGGGCTGACCAGGGGCGACGCGCTCGTGTACCTGCAGATCACCCGCGGCGCGCCGGGGCCGCGGACCCACCAGTTCCCTCCGGCGAACACGCCGCCCACCGTGTACGTGACGGCGAGCGCGTTCACTCCGCCGGACGACGTGCGCGCCCGCGGCGCGAGCGTGGTGACCACGCCGGACGAGCGCTGGGGCCGCTGCAACGTGAAGTCGATCCAGCTGCTCCCCAACGTGCTCGCCAAAGAGCGGGCCGTCCGCGCCGGAGCGTTCGAGGCCGTGTTCGTGCGCAACGGCCGCATTACCGAAGGCGCGAGCACCAATCTGTTCGCCCTGCTGGGCGGCACCCTGCGCACGCATCCCGCGGACCACCACATCCTCCCCGGCATCACGCGCGAGATCCTGCTCGAAGAGGCGGAGCAACTCGGCGTGGCGGTCGTCGAGACCGCGGTGACGCCGAAAGACCTGGCGAACGCCGAGGAGGTGTTCGTCACGAGCACCTCCGCGGACGTGATGCCGGTGGTGCGCGTCGATGGGCGCCCCATCGGCGGGGGCGAGCCCGGGCCGGTCGCGCAGCGGCTCCACACCGCCCTGCGCGCGAGCGTGACCCCGGTCCGCGCGGTACCTTAGGGACCGCTTCGTCGACCACATCCAGGGCCAGGGGGATTGCATGCGATCGATCAGCTTCATCGCCGCGGCGCTGCTCGCCACGCCGCTCGTCACCGCGGCTGCCCAGCAGCCGTTCGAGGGCGTCGTGGAGTACGACATGACCGGCAGCGGCCAGGCGATCCACACGATCTACTACCAGAAGGGCTCGCACGTCCGTACCGAGATGAACGTGGGCGGCCAGGCGGCCGCGATGATCATGGACGGCGCCACCGGCACCATGACCACCATCATGCCGGCGCAAAAGATGTACATGACGATGAATTTCCGGGACATGGCCGCCGGCATGCAGCGCCAGTCGCGCGACAGCGTCCACATCCCCAAGTTCACGGCGACTGGCCGGCACGAGACCATCGCAGGGCACGATTGCGAGCACGTCCTGATGACGATGGAGGAGAATCACTCCCAGATGGACATGTGCGTCGCGCGCGGCATGGGGTACTACATGTCGGGTGGCGCCGGCGGGCGGCGCGGGGCCCGGGACTTCTGGTCCAACATCCCCAACGCCGACGACCCCCGCTACGCCGAGTTCCGGCGCCAGTTCGCCGGCGGGTTCTTCCCGCTCAAGATGGAGATGAAGGACGAGCACGGGCAGGTGCAGATGACGATGGTGGCGACGAAGATCGACCGTCGCAGCCTCTCCGACGATCTGTTCAAGCCGCCTGCCGACTACACCGAAATGAAAATGCCGGGACGCTAACGATAGAGTCGCCGCAAGAGCTGGATCTGCCCGGTGTGGTAGAGGTCGTGGGTGGCGATACCGTAGGCGTTTTGAAGCGCCGTCCAGCGCCCCGCACGGCGATCCAGCGCCGCAGGCGCGAGCCGGACGATCGCCCGCCGCAGCAGCAGATGCTCGCGCTTTAAGAGCGCGAGATCGCGCTTCCAGGCCGCCGCGTCCGTCCCCTTGGGCAGCCGTGGCCAATCGCTCCCCGCCCGCGGGAACGTGACAGCGGGGTCGCGAAGCAGCCGCCGCCGCACCATGCACTTCCAGTAGGCGGCGTGCAGCACCAGCTCCCAGATACAGTGCCGGCCCCGCCCGGGGCGCCACAACGCCTCGGCGACGCGCACGCCGCGCAGCGCCCTCCACAGCGGCGTCCCGTGCCACGCCGGGCCCCGGAACGACCGGTCGAACAGGTCGAGGAGCAGCGCGCGGCGGCGATCGGGACGCGGCAGCGTCGTCACTCCGGCCCGAGCACCATCTCGTAGTGGACCGAGCGCTCGTCGAAGCGCTTGAGCAACGCCCGGGCGTCAGGGGGCACGACCGCCTGCTCGTAGTCGGACCCCGCGAACGCGCGCACCGCGTTGAGCGACTCGAAGAAGGTGAGGGTGACGAACTCCACGCCCTCCGGCACGGCCCGCTTCAGGAGGTAGGCGCCGCCGTATCCGGACACCCGGTGGATTCCGGGGAGCACCTTGTTGCGGAGCAAGGTCTCGTAGGCGCCCGCGTTCTCCCGGCTCGTCAACCCGTGCCACAGTCGAGCGATCATCGTGGGTCTCCTGTCGGACTCGTGTCTCCGTGAATGCTCGCGCGGCCGGGGCCCGCGCGCCATAGTCCGCGGGCTGAAGCCCCGGGAGAGGGCGGCGATCGGACGCTTACTCTCGACACATCCCCCCGGTATAATCCGGGTCCCCGCGATCCCCGGGAGTCGATGATGCTGCCCTCGCTGCTACTGCTGACCGTCGTCCTCGCCCAGCAACCGATGCAGGACTCGGCCTACACGCGGACCGAAGCGATGATTCCGATGCGCGACGGCGTGAAGCTCCACACCGTGATCGAAGCGCCACGGAACGCCACGGGGCCCCTCGGCATCCTGATGGACCGCACGCCCTACGGCGCGGACGGCGCCGCGGCCGGCGCGGCGCACAACGCCGGCTACTTGGGCCTCAGCGGCCTGATCATCGTCGCGCAGGACATCCGCGGCCGCTTCCAGTCCGAGGGCACGTTCGCCATGAACCGCCCGCCGCACTCCGGACCCCAGGGCACAGACGAGAGCACCGACACCTACGACACGATCGACTGGCTCGTCAAGAACGTCCCCAACAACAACGGCCGGGTGGGCGTGTTCGGCATCTCGTATCCCGGCTGGCTCACCGCCGTCGCGGGGATCGGGGCGCACCCGGCGCTCAGGGCGCTGAGCCCGCAGGCGCCGATGGGCGACGCCTGGATGGGCGACGACTTCTTCCACCAGGGCGCGTTCCGCGTGAGCTACGGGCTGGAGTACTCGTGGATGATGGAGGCATCGCCCGACCTTTCCGTGACGCCGTCGCCCTCCCGCTTCGACACGTACGAGTGGTACCGCTCGTTCCCGACACTGGGCGCGCTGGCGGCGGCGGTCGGCGCCGAGCAGTGGCCCACGTGGCGCCACTTCGCCGAGCATCCCGCCTACGACAGCGTGTGGCAGGCGCGCTCGCTGCCTCGCTATTTCACCCACACGGTCGTCCCGACGCTGACCGTCGGCGGCTGGTGGGACCAGGAGGACGAGTACGGGCCGCTCGCGAGCTACGCGGCCCTCGAGAAGACCGATACCGCGGGCGTGAACTTCCTGGTGATGGGCCCCTGGTATCACGGGCAGTGGTTCGCGGACTCCGCCACGGCCCTCGGCAACATCCGCTTCGGCCGCGCGACGGGCGTGGATTTCCGCGCGCTGCAGACGCGGTGGTTCGCGTACTGGCTGAAGGGCGAGGGCGACGGGAAGTTCCCGGAGGCGACGGTGTTCGACGCCGGGAGCAACGAGTGGCGCACGTTCGACAAGTGGCCGCCGGCGGCGGCGCAGACCAAGCACCTCTACTTCCGCGAGAACGGCCGCCTGTCTTTCGACCCGCCCGCGGCCGCCACCGGCGCGGACCAGTACGTGTCGGATCCGGCGCATCCGGTGCCGTACCGGCCCCGCCCCGTCGAGCGCACGTATTCGCCGCCGTCGCGGTGGCGCCGCTGGGAGACGGAGGACCAACGCTTCGTGGACGGCCGGCCCGACGTGCTCACGTGGCAGACTGCGCCGCTCACCGAGGACGTCACCGTCGCCGGGAACATCGTGGCGCATCTCTACGCCGCCACGACGGGCAGCGACGCCGACTGGGTGGTGAAGTTGATCGACGTGTACCCCGACACGATCCCCGACCGGCCGGCGATGGGCGGCTACGAGCTGATGGTCACGGGCGACATCATGCGCGGGCGCTACCGCGGCAGCTGGGAGCACCCGCAGGCGATCCCGCCGAATCAGGTCGTGCCGTTCACGGTGGACCTGCACCAGCAGGCATACACGTTCAAGAAGGGCCACCGCATCATGGTGCAGGTGCAGAGCACCTGGTTCCCGCTGTACGACCGCAACCCGCAGACATTTGTACCCAACATCTTCAAGGCGACGGCGGCGGATTACCGCGCCGCGACGCATCGCGTGTATCGGACGGCGCGGTACCCGTCGAGTGTTGCGGTGGACGTTCTGAGGCCCTAGCCGCAGGCGGCCTTTCCATTCCCGTGGCCCCCGCCGCGGCCCACGCCACCTGCGAAGCTGCCCTGCAGTCGCCGGAGCGGCGACGTCGGCGCGACCGGGGAGATCCCCGTGTAGACCGTCCCTAGCCCCAAGGAGACGACCCAACGCGGTGACGCGGCCGTGAAGCCGTGACTCGCGTTCACCGTCAGGGCCATCGCGCCGGCGAGGGCGCGCGTGATCCCACCACCCACGGTCCGCGCGAGCGAATCTCCAGTGCCGACCTCGGCGCCCACGCCGACGCCGAGCGTCCACCGCGGAGCCACATCGGCCGCGCCCTCGAGCCTCAGGAACGACGGTGCGGTGAGCCCGGAGAGGGCGCGGCTCGCATCGGCTGAGAACCGCAGGCTTGCTGTGGGCGCGACGCCCACTCCAGCGTCGATCCCCAGCGTCGTCTCCCCGCTCCCGAATCCGCACGCGGCATTGCCGGTCGGGAGGGAGACGATGAGCGCTCCGCCGAGGGTCGGGGTCCAGGGCGCCGGCAGCGTCGCGGTCGCGCCCGCGACGAGGGGCAGGTCGCCGAGTCCGCCGCTCGCCACGGTGGCTCCACTCGTGTCGTGCGACAGGCGGACCACCGATGGGATCGCCGACAGCGCCAGCCACGGCCGTGGCCGGAGCTGCAGCACGCCCGTCACCACCTGCTCCGTGCGGGCAGCGGAGAGCTGGGCGACTCCCACCGTGACGCCGGCGCCGACGGGCGTTTGGGCCTCGCCCCGGGCAGTCCCGATCAGAGACAGGGCGACCACCATCGTCCTGCGCATCATCGCTCCCCTCACGGGCCCCGAGTTTCGCGGCGAAACGCGCTGTGACCTTGGCGCGCTTGCCCGGTTCTTACTGATGAACGACCGCGGTCGGCGCGAGGCCGGCCGCTGACTAGAGACGGAGGAACACCCATGAAGGTCACACGGATTCTCGCACCCACCCTGGCCGCGACGCTGTTCACCGCGGCCGCCCTGGCCGCGCAGCACGCGACCCGCGTCCAGGCCCCCACCAAGGCGCCGGCCAGCCACCGGCCGACGGCCATGAGCCATCGGACGACGGCGCCCAACACGCCCCGCCCGATGAGCTTCAAGGGCATCGCCAATAAGCTCGGCACCACGTCCGACGCGCTCGAGAGAGACTATCAGACGGCGCTCGCGGCCAATCCCAAGCTCACCCGTGGGCAGTTCGTCGCCGCGAACGTGTTGGCGAAGAACCTGGGCGACAAGAATCCCGCCATCACCACTCCGGCGATTCTCGACGGGCTGAAGAGCGGCAAGAGCATCGGGCAGACGCTGCAGGCGCTCGGGGTCAAGGCGAACGACGCCCGCGACGCGCAGCGCGCCGCGAATCGGGAGATTCAGCAGAGCCAGAAAGATTCGACGGACTGACGTCCGAATCCCAGCGGGTTAACGCAGACAGCGGGCAGGTCCAATCGGGCCTGCCCGCTGTATGTTTGCTCCCATGCTCCACGCACTTGCCTGCCTCGCCCTCGCACTTCCCACTCAACGGCCCCACCCGCCTGCCGGCTGGGACGCATTCACCAGGAGCTTCGACGCTTACGCCGCCGGCGACAGCGTCGTCGGCGCCAGCGTCCTCGTCGTGAGGAACGGCCGCGTCGCCGCCCATCACGAGTACGGCGTCGCCGACCGGACCCTCGGCCAGCGCGTGGACACCAACACCATCTACCACTGGGCGTCGATCACCAAGACGCTCACGGCGATCGCCATCCTCCAGCTGCGCGACCGCGGCCGCCTGTCGCTCGACGACCACGTCACCAAGTGGGTCCCCGAATTGCGCCAGGTGCACGACTCCTTCGGCGCGATCGACGACATCACGATCCGCATGCTGCTGTCCCACGCGGCGGGATTTCAGGGCCCCACGTGGCCGTGGACCCGGGGACAGCCGTGGGAGCCCTTCGAGCCCACGCGCTGGGACCAGCTCGTCGCCATAATGCCGTACCAGGAGATCCTGTTCGCGCCCGGCTCGCGCTACAGCTACAGCAACCCGGGGTTCATCTACCTGGCGCGGATCATCGAGGAGATCACGGGCGATCCCTGGGAGACGTACGTCCAGAAGAACATCCTGACGCCGCTGGGGCTCACCCGCAGCTACTTCGGCGTGACGCCGTATCACCTCGCGGCGTTCCGGTCCAACAATTACACGGTGACGAAGGACAGCGCCGGCCGCCTGAGCGTGATCGCCAACGGCCGGGACTTTGACCCGGGGATCACGATTCCCAACGGCGGCTGGAACGCCCCGTTAGGCGACCTGGCTCGCTACCTCGCTTTTCTCGGCAACGCCACACCCGGCGATGCCGTTCTCGCTCGCCGCTCCCTCGAGGAGATGTGGCAGGCCCGCTATCTCGCGGTCGAGCCGGTAGCGGGAGAGGTGAGCCCGGCGGATTCGCTGGGGCTGTCCTTCTTTGTCCTGTGGCGTGGCGGGACGCGGTTCGTCGGCCACACCGGGCATCAGGCGGGGTTCCGGTCGTTCTTCTACATCAACCCGGGGACGGGGAGCGGCGTGGTCGCCGCGTTCAACACCACCAACGACGCCGACAACGATCGCTCCGAGGCGGGATTTCGGGCGGTGCGGGACGCGGCGCTGGCGCTCGTGGCGCGCTGATCAGTCCTGCTTCGCCGCCGTCTGGAACAGCCGCAGGTACTGCCCGTACCCCTCGGCGTCCAGCCGGTCGACCGGGACGAACCGCAAGGCCGCGGAGTTGATGCAGTAGCGCAGCCCCGTCGGCGCCGGCCCGTCGTCGAACAGGTGGCCCAGGTGGGAATCGGCGTGCGCGGAGCGCACCTCGGTGCGCTCCATGAACAGCGACCGGTCGGTCTTCTGGCTCACGTTCTCCGGCTCGAGCGGCTTGGTGAAGCTGGGCCAGCCCGTGCCGGATTCGAACTTGTCGAGTGAGCTGAACAGCGGCTCCCCTGAGACGACGTCCACGTAGATCCCCGCCCGGTGGTTGTCCCAGAACTCGTTGTGGAACGGCGACTCGGTCGCCTCGTGCTGCGTGACCTGATACTGCAATGGGTTCAGCGAGCGCCGCAGCTCGGCGTCGCCCGGTTTGTGAAAGTTGTCAAAGCCCATCGTATTCGCTCCCTCTCCCCAGAGCTCCTGCAGGCGCCGGTCGCGGCCGCACCCCAGGCGGTACGCCTTATAGGCGATCGCATGCGTCCGGTAGTAGTGCTGGTGATAGTCCTCGGCGGCGGTAAACGGACCCGCGGCCCGGATCTGGGTCGCGACGGGCCGCCGGAACCGCCGCGCCACCTGCACCTTCGAATCCTCCGCCAGACGCCGCTGGCTCGCGTTGCGATAGAAGACCGCCGTCTGGTACTGGGGCCCGTGATCGCAGAACTGCCCGTCCGCCGTGAGGGGATCGATGTTGTGCCAGAACGCATCCAGCAGCTTCTCGTAGCCCACGCGCCGTGGATCGTAGACGACCTGTACCGACTCGAGATGCCCCGTCTCCCCGGACGAAACGTCTTCGTAGGTGGGGTTCCGGGTCCGGCCCCCCATGTAGCCCACGGTTACCGAGACGACGCCGTCGAGCTGGTCGAACGGGTGCTCCATCGACCAGAAGCAGCCACCGGCAAACGTCGCGGTGTCGAGCGGCGCGGCCAGCGAGAGAACCGTCAAGAGCAGGAGGTGCATGCGCTGAATTTAACACCGCCTTGCCGCGTCGCGTTCCCCTCGGCAGACTTTGATCCCATGGCCACGAAGCCCAGCTCCACGATCACGGCCCACGACGCGGAAGTCAGCTTCCGCCTGCTGGTCGAGAGCGTCAAGGATTACGCGATCTTCATGCTCGACCCCGAGGGTCGCGTGGTGACCTGGAACCGCGGGGCCGAGGCCATCAAAGGCTATCGCGCCAAGGAGATCGTCGGCCGCCATTTCTCCCGCTTCTACCCGCCCGAGGACATCGAGGCGCGCAAGCCGGAGCGGGCGCTCGAGGCCGCGACGACCGGTGGGCGGTTCGAAGATGAGGGGTGGCGCGTGCGCAAGGACGGGTCACGTTTCTGGGCCAGTGTGGTCATTACCGCCGTGCGCGATGGGCACGGGAAGCTGCACGGGTTCGTGAAGGTCACCCGGGACCTGAGCGAGCGCCGTCGCGTCGAAGAGAAGCTGCGGCGCAGCGAAGAGCGGTCCCGCCAGCTGGTGGACAGCGTGAAGGACTACGCCATCCTCCTGCTCGACACCGAGGGTCGCGTGATCAGCTGGAACGCCGGCGCGCAGCGCATCAAGGGGTATCGCAGCGAGGAAATCCTCGGCGAGGATTTCTCCCGCTTCTTTACGCCCGAAGACGTCGCCGCCGGCGTGCCGGCGTATCACCTCAAGCAGGCGGCTAGCGCGGGGCAGTACGAGGACGAGGGGTGGCGCGTGCGTAAGGACGGCTCCCGCTTCTGGGCCAACTCGGTGCTCACCGCGGTGCGGGACGAGCAGGGCACGCTGACCGGCTTCGCCAAGGTGACGCGGGACCTGACCGAGCGGCGCCGCACGGATGAAGCGCTGCGGGCGGCCGAGGAATACGCGCGCCTCATCGTGGACCTCGCGTACTCCGCCTTCGTGGCGATCGGACCGGACGGCGTCATCAGCGGCTGGAACCGCCAGGCGGAGATCACCTTCGGGTGGTCCCGCGAGGAAGCCGTTGGCCGGGAGCTGGCGGAGACGATCATCCCGCCGCAGCACCGCGACGCGCATCGTCGCGGCCTGAGGCACTTTCTCGCCACGGGCGAGGGGCCGGTCCTGAACCGGGTGATCGAGATGACCGCCCTGCGGCGTGACGGGTCGGAATTCCCGATCGAGTTGACCATCTCGCCGCTGCGGCTGGCCGATAAACTCGTGTTCACGGCGTTCATTCGGGACATCACCGACCGTAAGGCGGCGGAGGAGGCGCTGAAGCGGTCCGCGGCGGCGCTGGAAGCGGCCAACGCGGAGCTGGAAAGCTTCAGCTACTCGGTCTCGCACGACCTCCGCGCCCCGCTGCGGGCCATCGACGGCTACGCCCAAGCGCTGCTCGAGGACCACGCCGCGCAGCTGGACGCCGAAGGACAACGGCTGCTGGGAGTGGTGCGGGAGAACGCGCAGCGCATGGGCCAGCTGATCGACGGCCTGCTGCGCTTCGCCCGCTTCGGCCGCCAGTCCATGACCATGGCGCCGATCGACATGATGGATCTTGCCCGCGGGGTTGTGGCGGAGCTGCAACAGGGGGGTGGAAGCGAGCTCCCGTTGGTGACAATCGACACGCTCCCCCCCGCCATGGGGGACAAGACGCTCATCCGGCAGGTGCTGGCCAATTTGGTCGCGAACGCCGTCAAGTTCAGCCGCGCGCGGCCGCGTCCCGAGGTCCACGTCGGCGCCCGCCCGCAGGGGGGGGAAGTGATATACTTCGTCCAGGACAACGGGATCGGGTTCGACATGCGATACGCCGACAAGTTGTTCCAGGTGTTTGGCCGGCTGCATCGAGCCGAGGAATTCGAGGGTACGGGCGTGGGTCTGGCGCTGGTGCAGCGTATCGTGCAGCGGCACGGCGGGCGGGTGTGGGCGGAGAGCGTCCCGGACCGCGGCGCCACGTTCCATTTCACCCTGCCCGGGGCCGACGGCCCATGATGACGACCGCGGGGGAGATCGAGGTCCTCCTCGTCGAAGACAACGCCAGCGACGTCGAGCTCACGCTCCGCGCCCTGCAAAAGCGCAATCTCGCCAACCGTGTCGTGGTCGCGCGCGACGGCGTCGAGGCGCTGGAGCTGCTCGAAGGGCCGATGCCCCTGCCCAAGGTCGTGTTGCTCGATCTCAAGCTTCCCAAGCTCAACGGCCTCGAGGTGCTGCGGCGCCTGAAGAGCAACGAGCGGACCAAGCGTATCCCGGTCGTCGTGCTCACGTCCTCCCATGAAGAGCCCGACGTCGAGGAGAGCTATCGGCTCGGGGTCAACAGCTACATCGTCAAGCCTGTGGATTTCGAGTCGTTCGCCAGCGCGGTCGCGGAAGTCGGGCTGTACTGGCTGCTTCTCAATCACGCCCCCGAGTAGCCGCCCGCTGTCCCGATGCGGCCCCTGCGCGTCCTCTTCGTCGAAGACTCGGCCGCGGACGCCGAGTTGATGGTGCGCGCGCTCCGCGCGGGCGACTTCGAGCCTATTCAAGAACGGGTCGAGACCGCGCCGGAGCTGCTCGCCGCCCTGGAACGGGGGCCCTGGGACGTCGTGCTCAGCGATTACTACCTGCCGTCGCTCGAAGCGCCTGCCGCCCTCGCGCTGGTCCGCGAGCGGCTCCCCGACATCCCCTTTCTCGTCGTCTCCGGGAGCGTCGGCGAGGACACGGCGGTCGCGGCGATGAAATCCGGCGCCAACGACTACATCATGAAGGACCGGCTGCAGCGGCTGGCGCCCGCCGTCGAGCGGGCGATCGAGGACGCGGTGGTGCGGCGCGACCGCCGGCGGCTGGAGCTGCAGCTCCGCGCATCCCAGCGGCTGGAAGCCGTGGGGCGGCTCGCCGGCGGCGTGGCGCACGACTTCAACAACGTACTCACCGCCGTGCTCGGCTCCACCGAGCTGCTGATCCTCGACACGCCGCCCGGAGAGGCCAAGCGCGAGGAGCTCGAGATCATCCGGGAAGCGGCGACCCACGCCCAGGATCTCATCCGCCAGCTCCTCGCCTTCAGCGCGCGCCAGGCGCTGAAGCCGGTGGTGCTCGATCTGAACCATCTGGTGCAGAACATCGGTAAGATGCTGCGCCGGTTGATCGGCGAGAACATCCAGCTCACGACGGAGCCCACCTCGGACCTGGATGCGGTGTGCGCCGACCCCGGACAGCTCGAGCAGGTGATCGTGAACCTCGTGGTGAACGCGCGCGACGCCATGCCGCAGGGCGGGCGGCTCACGATCGCCACTGCCAACGTCCACGTCGCCGAGGGCGACACGGCCGTCGTGGCCGTGCCGCCTGGCCGCTACGTCGTCCTGCGCGTCACCGACACCGGCGCCGGCATGGACGCCGCGACGCTGGAGCGGGCCTTCGAGCCGTTCTTCACCACGAAGCCGCGCGGCAAGGGCACCGGCCTGGGGCTCGCCACCGTCTACGGCATCGTGCGCCAGAGCGGCGGGCACGTCGACGTCGAGAGCACGCCGGGGGCGGGCACGACGCTCCGGATCTACCTCCCCCGCGTCACCGGGGAGGTAGAGGCCGGCGTCGAGCGCCCGGCCGCCGCGTCCGCGCGTGGCGCGGAGACGGTGCTGGTGGTCGAAGACGACGAGCGCGTCCGCATCCTCGCCCGCAAGGTGCTGGAGCAGGCGGGCTACAAGGTGCTGGTCGCGGCGGGAGGCAAGGAAGCCCTGGCGGCAGCGGAGGGTCACAACGGCCCCATCGACCTGCTCATGACCGACGTGGTGATGCCCGAGATGAGCGGCCGCACGCTCACGCGCCGGCTCGCCCAGCAGCATCCCGGCCTGAAGGTGCTCTACATGTCGGGCTACTCGGACGAAGACATCGCCCAGCACGGCGTGTTCGAGGCGGGGATCCCCTTCATCAAGAAGCCGTTCACCCCGTCGCTCCTGACCCAGAAGCTCCGCGAGGTGCTGGACCGGTCGTAGGCCCTACCAGTTCAGCCAGTACGACGCCTTCACCAGGAACGTGTTGTTCGGATGGGCATCGAACAGATCCCCGATGTCCTTCCAAAAGCCTTGCGTCCCCATCACCGGCAGAACGTCAGGCTGGCGTCCCTGCGTCCACACCACGAACAGCGCGGACCCCGGCCGGTACTCCCAGCGCAGCACCACGTTGGAGCGGAACTGCTTGAAGTTGAAGGCTCCGGGCGTGCCGGCAGCGTACGGGGTGTAGCGGGCGTCGTAGTCCGCCGCGCGCGGCGCGGCGAGCTCGCGCACGTTGCTGTAGGTGCCCTTGCTGACGAACGGCTGCGCGTAGACCTGGAGCGTAAGCGTCGTGCGGATCGTGTAGTCGAGCCGGGCGGTCAGGGACAGCTGCCGCTGCTCGAGATGGGCGAACGTGTAGTGGATCGGGGACGTCCCGAAATTACCGTACGGCTGCGTGTCGTTGCGGTTATGGCTGTAACTGAACCCGAGCGAAGGCTGCACCCGGGACGAGGCCCGCAGGGTCAACGTCCCGTTGGCGTTGAAGAACGCGGAGCGCCCCACGTCCCCCCGCCAATAGTTGAAGAACAGGTTGGGGACGAGCACGTGGCGATCGTCTCCCTCGAACCCCAGCCACGGCGCAACGTACGGGTCCTGCCGCACCGCCGGCCCGCCCCGCGCGCAGCGATCGCAATAGGTGGTGCCCAGCTGGCCGATCGTACCTCCGGCGTGCACCCACCAGCGGTTGGTCAGCTGCATATGCACATTCGTGTTCGCCGCGCGCTCCTGCGGGAGGCCTTCGGCCGACCAGTACTGCCACCAGTTGAAATTCCAATTGGCGCGTTGATAGACCCGCGTCGGGTGATTGAAGCGCAGTCCGAACCAGTTGTTCCAGCTCTGCTGGTCCGCCCGCTGCAGGAACCCCAGGTCGTTGACCTCGAACCCCGCCGAGCGGCGCAAGTAACTGGTCTCGAAGTTGGTGCGCTTGCCGGCGATCTTGCCGAAGTGGATCTCCTCGGCGTCCCCGGAGAGGGAGGTGCGCGTGGTGTCGTAGGGGAGCCCCGCGTCGGGGCGCTGGTAATAGTGCACGGAGCTGCGCTGCGTGGCGGCGATCGCTTGAGGCGTGCCGGCCACCCGGCTGAAGTCGAGCGACGCCCCGACCTCGTAGGTCGCGTGCGCGAAGCGATGGCGGGTGTCCACCGCCCCGACGTACGCTTCCCGCCGCAGGAACGGCGCGGTCGCCACATCGAGGCCGCGATCGACCCCGGTAAGGAGCACGCCGACGCCGCTCTGCCCGCCGCGCCGGTCCTGCTGCAGCCGTACCACGGTGTAGTTGGTGCGCGGCTCGATGGTGGTGTCGGCCCGGCCCGCGACGCGCTGGGTCAGCGCTTCGAGCACGCCGACCGATAACCCGCCCGCCAGCCGGCCGGTCAGCTTCCCGGCCCCGAGGATCCTCGACGCCGTGGGCGCGGCGGCGTCGCCGTAGAGGCCGCCGAGCTGCGGGGCGCGGCCGATGCGCCGCGAATAGAACAGCCCCTCGCCGTTGCAGTTCACCGCGCTGCAGTCGACGTCGAAGCGGAAGATCCCCGACCCTTCCACGAAGAACGGCCGCCGCTCCTGGAAGAACGTCTCGAAGGCGCCGAGGTTCAAGACGCTCGGGTCCGCCTCCACCTGGCCGAAGTCGGGGTTGATCGTGCCGTCCACCGTCAGGTTCGAGGTCACACCGTACTTGAAGTCGGCGCCGGCGGTGAGGTCCTGGTCGCGGTCGAAGCCAGTGGCCGTCGGCACCGAGACATTCTTCGTCACCGTGTACGGCGTCACCTCGAGGCGCCGCGGGGACCCGAGGCCGTCGAGCCCCGCCAGGTCGCCGAACTGCGACGACAGCCCCGCCCGCGACACGTGGAACACCGGCCAGGCGATGCGCTCGGTGTAGCGGTAGATGTCGCGCGAGATCGCGATCCCGAAAGTGTGGGTCGCCGTCTTGGGGTAGCGCAGCTGGGAGAGCGGGATGCGGAACTCCGCCGTCCAGCCGAGCGAGTCGACCGTTGTCGCCACGTCCCACACACCGTCCCAGGCGTTGTCTTCATTGCCGTCGTTCGAGATGCTGGCGTCCAGCTTCACCCCCGCCGGGTTCACGCCGAACTCGTAGCCCGTGCGCCGATCGTGATAGGAATCGATCAGGATCAGCACGTGGTCCGACGGGGGCCACGAGTCGCGCCGGGCAAGGAGCTTGAGGATGCTGTCGGGATGCGGATCGAAGCAGCGGACGAAGACGTACAGGGTGCGGGCGTCGTAGGCGACTTTCGCCGTCGTCGGAAAGCGCGCGGGACCGTCTTCGTGCGGCTGCCACTCGCGGAACTCCGTGATCGGGGTGGCCTGCCGCCAGACGTCGTCGTCGTCCCGGCCGTCGATGACCGGCGGGTGGGCCGCGAGGGTCGCGGTGGCCCGGGGGGCGGCCGCGGGCGGCGGCGGGACCACGCGGGGCGCCCCGACTTCCGGGCCCTGTCCCGCGACAGCGACGGCGGCAAGCAACGAGATGATCAGCGGCATGACGGTCCCCGGGGGATGGTCTCCGGAGTTAGATAACGGAAACCCCCCTAGGGTTGATTCAGGTCCAGCCCCCCCCAAATCCGCCCCGCGCCCAGGAAGAGCAAGGCGACCGCCGCGACCAGGATCACGAACTCGAACTCCCAGCCATCGGACCCGCCGAAGCCCTTCTTCATCTGCCCGGCCTTCAGGCGGATCGCCCCCAGCATGACGACGGCCTGCCCCGCCGCCGCGACCTGCGTCAGCAGCCCGCCGATCATTGCCAGCCCGCTCAGCGGCTCGGCGATTGACAACACTTTGAGGAGTGACAGCAGGCCCGCGGGCATCTGGGCGGACGGTTGCATCTTCCACATGCGGAGTTTCTGACGGCCGTGAACCAGGAAGATGGCCCCGAGCCCCAGCCGCAGCACGAGCAGCGCCCAATCGCCGAGGTGATGCAGGTTCGCGAGGAATCCCATCACGCCCTCCGGGTGAAGGATGATTCTACCGCTGATCGGTCCCCTCGTCGTCCGCCGCGCAGATCGCGAGCCCGACGCCGCTGGCGATGAGGGCGCCGAAGCTTGCTCCGGCAAGTACCTCCGCCGCAACCGGGTCATCCGCGCTCAGCAAGGCGACGCCAAGCGCGGCCACCGCAGCCAGGGCACCCTGGGTGATCCAGGGGGAGAGGTCGAGTCGCTTGGCGCGCATCATAACGAACAAAGGTGTTCCCGCCTCGAAAGGTTCCCGGGCGCTTCTCTAGCGACGCACTCCCCGCCCGCGTATCCTCATGCCGCAATGCCCGCTGCGGATCTCGTGATTACGAGCTCGCGCGTCGTGACGGACGACGGGGTCGCCCCCGCCGCGCTGGCCATCACGGGCGAGACGATCACCGCCATCGAGGCGCCGGGCCGCTCCCCCGAGGCTCGCCGCCGCGTCGATGTGGGGCACTCGGTGGTGATGGCCGGCATCGTGGACACCCACGTGCACGTCAACGAGCCGGGTCGTACAGGGTGGGAGGGGTTCGAGACCGCCACGCGGGCGGCCGCCGCCGGCGGCGTGACGACCATCGTGGACATGCCCCTGAACAGCGTCCCCGTCACCACGACCGCCAAGGCGCTGCGCGCCAAGGCCGACGCCGCAGCGGGGCAGGCGCTCGTGGATTTCGGGTTCTGGGGGGGCGCCGTGCCGGGCAACGTGAAGGACCTCCGCGCGCTCGTGGATGCCGGGGTGCTCGGCGTCAAGGCGTTCCTGGTGCCGTCGGGCATCGACGAGTTCCCGGCCCTCCCGGTCGCCGACTTGAAAGTCGTCATGGAGCGCCTCGCGGCGCTGGATACCGTGCTGTTGGCGCACGCGGAGCTGCCGGGCCCGATCGCCCGCGCGGCGCGCAGCGGCGGCGATCCGCGTCGCTATGCGACGTGGCTGGATTCGCGGCCGCCAGAGGCGGAGCTCGAAGCGATCGACCTGCTGCTGCAGCTCGCGACCCGGACGGGATGCCCCGTGCACGTGGTCCACCTGTCGGCGGCCGGCGGCCTCGGGCCCATCGTCGCGGCGCGCACGGCGGGCACCGCGGTGACTGTCGAAACCTGTCCGCATTATCTGACCTTCGCCGCCGAAGAGATCGCCGACGGCGCGACCGCCTTCAAGTGCGCCCCCCCGATCCGCGGGCGGGACAACCGTGAGGAATTGTGGTCCGGACTGCGCGAGGGGATGATCGACTTCGTGGCCAGCGATCACTCGCCCGCGCCGCCGGCGCTGAAGTGTCTCGACAGCGGGGATTTTCTCGCCGCCTGGGGCGGCGTCGCCTCCCTGGAGGTGGCGCTCGCCGCCGTGTGGACCGGCGCGCGCGCCCACGGCGCGACGCCGGCCGACGTCGCCCGGTGGCTCTGCGGTGGGCCGGCGCGACGCGCGGGTCTCGACCGTCACAAGGGCCGGCTCGCCGTTGGTCTCGACGCCGACCTCGTGATCTGGGATCCCGAGGAATGCTTCACCGTGGATCCCGCGCAGCTGCGCCAGCGCCACCCCGTGACCCCGTACGCCGGGATGACGTTGTGGGGCATGGTCCGGGAGACGTTCGTGCGGGGCGTGCGCGTGTACGAAAACGGTCGTTTCCCCACCGCGCCGGCAGGGCGATGGCTCAGACGCTGATCGATCTCGCCGCCGCGCGCCTGGGCGGCCGCGCCCTCAAGGCGAGCGACGAGTTCTTCGCGCCCAGGGCGAATCTGCTCCAGTCGGGACGCGGCGTGTTCATCGAAGGGAAGTACACGCCGCGCGGCAAATGGATGGACGGCTGGGAGACCCGGCGGCGGCGCGGACCCCCCGGTCACGACTGGTGCATCATCCGCCTCGGCGCCCCCGGCGTGATCCGCAAGGTGACGGTGGACACCAACCACTTCCGCGGGAACCATCCCGAAGCGGCGTCCATCGAGGCGGCGACCGACGGCCGGACGTGGGTGGAGATTCTGCCGCGTGTGCCCCTGGCGGGCCACACCGAAAACGTCTTCGCGGTCAACACGGAGCTGCGCGCGACACACGCGCGCTTCAACATCTACCCGGACGGCGGCGTGGCGCGACTGCGGTTGTGGGGAGAGCCGCGGCCCGACTGGACGCGGCTGCGCGCCGGCAAGGGACCGATCGACCTCGCGGCCGCGGCGCTGGGCGGCGTGCCGCTCGCCGCCAGCGACCAGTTCTTCAGCGAGCCGCTCAACCTGCTGTTGCCGGGCCGCCCGGCCAACATGGGCGACGGCTGGGAGACACGGCGGCGGCGCGGGCCGGGATTCGATTGGGTGGTGCTCAAGCTCGGGCACCGGGGGGTGATCGAGGCGGCGGAGGTGGACACGACGCATTTCAAAGGCAACTATCCGGAGACCTGCCGCCTCGAGGGCGCCGAAAGCGCGGCGGTGCCGGACGACGCGACGTGGCGCGAGCTGCTGCCGCGCACGCGCCTGGGACCGAACCGTCGCCACCGCTTTCCAGTTCCGACCGCCGCGCGCCGCCCGGTGACGCACGTGCGGCTCAGTATCTTCCCCGACGGTGGCGTCGCCCGGCTGCGGCTGTGGGGGCGTCCGGTGCCCGTCGAATGACCCAGGCGTTGGCAGCCCATCTCAATGCGCTTTCCGAGCCTCAGGCCCGGGCGACGCTGACGCGCTGCTGCGGCGCCCCCCGCTGGGTCGAGCGGATGCTGGCCACCCGCCCCTTCACCGACGACGCGGCCGTCCACACCACCGCCGAGTGGACCTGGTGGGAGCTGTCGCGGGACGAGTGGCTGCAGGCGTTCACCGCCCATCTGCGCATCGGCGAGCGGCCGCGGGAGGAGTGGGCGGACCGCGAGCAGGCGGGGATGCGCACCGCCGCCCAGGCCACGCGGCGGGCACTGGAAGTGGGGAATCGCGCGTACGAGGAGCGTTTCGGTCACATGTTCCTGATCTGCGCGTCGGGCCGCAGTGCCGCCGAGATGCTGAACGAGCTGCGCCGCCGGCTGGGCAACGATCCGGCCGAGGAGCTGCGCGTCGCGGCCGGCGAGCAGGCGAAGATCACCAGACTTCGACTCGAGCGATTGGTGGAGCCATGACCGGTCTGTCGACACACGTGCTGGACACCGCGTTGGGTCGCCCCGCGGCCGGCGTGGTGGTGACGGTGGCCATTCAGAAGGGCAACGGCTGGCAGGACCTGGCGAAAGCGAAGACCGACGCGGACGGCCGCGTCGCCGCGCTGCTCGAGGACGGCCCGCTGCAGCGCGGCGCGACGTACCGGCTGCGCTTCGAGGTCGCGACCCCCTTCTATCCTTATGTGGAGGTCGTCTTCACCGCCGCGGACGACCGCCACCACCACGTGCCCCTCCTGATCAGCCCGTTCGGCTACTCGACGTATCGTGGCAGCTGATCACGCGCTCGGCTGGCTGAACCTCGCGCTGCGCTGGGGCCACGTCATCACCGGCATCGCGTGGATCGGGACGTCGTTCTACTTCAACTGGTTGAACAGCCGCCTGGCGCCGCCGGAGCGAGCCGAGCCGGGGGTCGCCGGAGAGCTGTGGTCGGTGCACGGCGGCGGGTTCTATCGCGTCGTGAAGTACGCGGTGGCGCCGTCGCGGCTGCCAACGACGCTGCACTGGTTCAGGTGGGAGGCGTACGCCACGTGGCTGACCGGCGTCTCGCTCCTCGCCCTCATCTATTATCTCCAAGCCGGCGCCTTCCTGGTCGCACCGGGCAAGGGCTTCGCGCCCGGCGTCGTGATCGGCATCGGGGTGGGCACGCTCGTGGTGTCCTGGCTGGTCTATGACGTCCTGTGTCGCTCTCCGCTCGGCAGCCGGCCGGTGCTGCTCACGGCGCTCGGCTTCGGCCTCGTGACCGCCCTCGCGTGGGGACTGACGCAGGTCATGAGCCCGCGGGCAGCCTACCTGCACGTCGGGGCTGCGCTCGGCACCATCATGGCGGCGAACGTACTGATGGTGATCATCCCGTCTCAGCAGCAGATGGTGGCGGCGATCATGTTGGGCCGGTCCCCGGACGCGGTGCGCGGCGAACAGGCGGCGCTGCGCTCACTCCATAACAACTACCTGACGCTGCCCGTGCTGTTCATCATGGTGAGCAACCACTACCCCGCGACCTACGGCAACTGGCTCAACTGGGCGATTCTCGCCGGCCTTTCGGTGGTAGGCGTCCTGACGCGGCACTGGTTCAACCTCCGCAACCAGGGCCGGCGGGCCGTCTGGATCCTCCCCGCGGCGGCGCTCGGCATGGTGCTCCTCGCCTTCGTGAGCCAGCCCAAGGGGCTGCCCGCGCCGCCCGCCGACGCGGGCGGCGGCGTCGCCTTCACCGACGTGCGCGTCGTCATGGCGCGGCGCTGCGCCGCCTGCCACTCGGCGACGCCGACGATGGCGGGATTCGCCGCCGCACCCGCCGGCGTGCTGCTCGACACGCCCGATCAGATCCGGTTGCTGGCCCCGCGCATTCAGGCGGTCGCCGTGGCGGCGCAGACGATGCCGCTGGGAAACGTGACCGGGATGACGGCGGAGGAACGAGGGCTGCTAGGACGCTGGATCAGGGAAGGCGCCCGTCTGCGCTAGCGGCGGCGTCCTTCGAGAATCTTCAAGAACGACCGACCGCGCAGCTCGGCGAGCGACAGCCCCGTCGCCAGCGCCTCCGGTTCCGTGATCGCCCCGCAGTTCAGCCCGCGCAGGAAGAAGTTGAGCAGTCCTTGCCCCGTCGCCGCGTCGTCGAACACGTCGCCGACGAGCGTCGCCTGCGCCGCTTGCTCGACGAAGCGGCGCAGCCGCAGCGACGCCGCCCCCAGCCCCTCGAGGAAGAACGCGTACACGGCCGCGTAGCGCGTCGGCAGTTGCGCGGGGTGCAGATCCCAGCCCTGGTAGTAAGCCGCAGAGAGCGAGTGGAGCACATCCTCGTAGTGGAGCCGCCAGCCGCGGGTCACGCTGTCCCGGTTCG
>WNGA01003919.1_pt1 | contig 27687 bp, 34 predicted proteins | sample 5400061 | NCBI WGS metagenome assembly WNGA01 (sample SAMN13153366, study PRJNA577476) | soil metagenome | isolation source: 100 cm soil or saprolite under grassland replicate 2 | place: USA:California | collected 2016-06-15
CCCCATCGGCAAGTCCGTTACCGAGTTCTGGGAGAACTGCCTCGCCGGCAAGTCGGGCATCAGCATCCTGACCTCGTTCGACCACTCGGCCTACCCTATTCACATCGCCGGAGAGATCAGAGACTTCGACCCCGAAGACCACATGGATCGCCGCGACGCGCGGCGCATGGCCAGATTCAGCCAGTTCGCCATCGCCGCCACCCACGAGGCGCTCAAGCAGGCGGAGCTGGACATGGACAAAGTCGAGCGGACACGGGTCGGCGTTCTGATCGGAAACGGGATCGGCGGCCTGGTCGAGACGCAGGAAGCGGTGCGCACGCTTGACGAGCGCGGGGGTATGAAGATCGATCCCTTCTACTATCCGAAGATGCTGCCGAACATGGCGGCCGCTCACATCGCGCTGCACGTCGGTGCCAAGGGCTACAACAACACCGTGATCACCGCCTGCGCGGCGGGCACGCAGGCGATCGGCGATGCGCTCGACGTTATCCGCGCCGGCCGGGTGGACGTAGCGATCGCGGGTGGCACCGAGGCGACTCTGTGTGAGGTTGGTCTGGCGGGCTTCGCCGTCATCCGCGCTCTTTCGTCGCACAACGAGGAACCTCAGAAGGCCAGCCGGCCGTTCGACGCCGAACGGGATGGCTTCGTCGCCGCCGAGGCGTCGGGTATGTTCGTGCTCGAGAACCTGGAGCACGCACGTAAGCGCGGAGCGCCGATTCTGGCGGAGGTCGCCGGCTACGGCGCGGGGAACGACGCGTATCACGTCGTCGCCCCGTGCGCGGACGGGGAAGGGGCGATGAACGCCATACGCTGGGCGCTCGAGGACGCGGGCGTGGAGCCGGCGGAGGTTGATTACATCAATGCCCACGGCACGTCGACGAAGCTGAACGACGTATCCGAGACGCTCGCGATCAAGCACGTCTTCGGTGAGGATGCCTATCGGGTGCCGATCAGCGCCACGAAGTCGATGGTAGGGCACTCGTTCGGAGCGGCGGGGGCGGTGGAGTCGATCGCAGCAGTGCAGTCGATCCAGACGGGGATGATCCACCCGACCATCAACTATGAGCACCCCGACCCTGAATGCGACCTCGACTACGTGCCGAACCAGGCGCGTAAGCTGGACGTGGGCGTGGTGCTCAAGAACAGCTTCGGCTTCGGCGGCCAGAACGCCTGCCTGGTGTTCAAGCGCTTCGAGGATTAGGTGTGCCCGGCGGCGCACGCCACTGGACGATCGGCGCCTTCGGCGTCCTGCTGGCGATCATTGCCTGGCTGGCGTTCGCGCCGTTCGAGACCGTGACGGAGACCTACGACAGCGCCAGCGGAAGGTTGAACCACAAAGAGACAAGCGTCGACGACCTGACGCTAATCATCACGGCAAGCGTTCTCCTCGGCGCTCTAATCGCATTTACCGCCTGCATCTACGCCGTCACACGCCCGCTGGACAGAGGTGGAACCGGCACCGACAGCTAACCCTCGGCGTTTCGGCGAGAAGACCGGCTCGGAATGACAGACGTGACTGCTGTATCGCGAAGGTCGCCCGTTTCTGGCTCCTAGCTCCGGGCTCGTCTATCCTCACGACATGCACATCCTCGTAGTCGGTGGAGCGGGCTACATCGGCTCCGTAACCGTCGACCAGCTTGTGGACGCCGGGCACGATGTCACCGTCCTCGATAGCCTCGTCGCCGGTCACCAGGCCGCGTTAAACCCGGGCGCGGAATTCGTCCAGGCCGATGTCCGCGACGAGGAGGAGCTTGGCCGCCTGTTCGCCTCGCATAGCTTCCAGGCGGTCATCCATTACGGCGGCTACATCATCGCGCCCGAGTCTGTTCGCCAGCCGGGCCGGTACTTCGCGAACAACGTCGGCGGCACCATCGCGCTTCTCAACGCGATGGTCACCTACGGCGTCACGCGCCTCGTCTTCAGCTCAAGCGCCGCCGTCTACGGCGAGCCGGAGATCGTCCCGATCCCCGAAGACCACCCGTTGCGGCCGATTAACCCCTACGGCGAGACCAAGGCGGCAGTCGAGCGCATGCTCCCGTGGTACGAAAAGTCGTTTGATCTGCATGCGGTGTCCCTGCGCTACTTCAATGGCGCCGGCGCCACCGATCGCCTGGGCGAGGACCACCGCCCGGAGACGCACTTGATCCCGAACGTCCTCCAGGTAGCGCTCGGCCAACGGCCCGCGATATCACTGTTCGGGGACGATTACCCGACGCGGGACGGCACGTGTGTGCGCGACTACATTCACGTCTCGGAGCTGGCGGCGGCGCACCTGCTGGCGCTGGACAAGACGGAACAGGCCAGCGCCGTGTACAACCTGGGCAACGCCCGGGGCTTCACCAACCGCGAGGTGATCGAGGCCGCCCGGCGCGTCACCGGCGAACAGATTCCGGTGAGCCAGGAGCCGCGCCGCCCGGGCGATCCTGCGGCGTTGGTCGCTTCGCAGGACAAGATCCGAGCAGAGCTGGGCTGGACGCCGCGCTCCCCAGACATCGAAGAGATCATCGAGAGCGCCTGGCGCTGGCACCGCGAGCATCCGAAGGGGTACGCGTCGTGAGAGGTAAGAAGTCAGAGGTTAGAAGTCAGAGGTCGCTGCCCAGCGGGAAGGCGGCGAGGCGCTCGTAGACGGCGCCGCCGGAGGCCAGGATACTCCGCATGAGGACGATTTCGCGTACCGAGATCTCGTGCCCGCGGATCAGCGCGCGCAGCGCCTCTCCATCGTTGAGTGTTGCCCTGATCTTCGGTGCCATCTCACCACCGGTCCCCTCGCGCACGCGGGCAAGGGTCAGATGCCCGGTGAACCCGCGCTCTTCCGCTGGATAGCCAGCGCCTGCCATCTCCTGTTCCACGTTCTGGACCAACGTCATCAGCTCACCGTGGAATGTTCCCTGGCCACCGATGCCGACCCACAAGACGCGTGGAACTCGCTCGCCACGGAAGGTATCGACGTGGTCGAGGGTTAGCTGAAACCGAGGAATCCCTTCGACAGCCCTCGTCAATGCCTCCTTGATTGCCGGTACTTTCTCCGGCGCCGTCGCACCCAGGAACTTCAGCGTGAGGTGGATGCCTTCCGGCCGAACCCAGCGCAGACGCTCGAGGCCGCGGCGCTGGAGTTCGTGCTGGAGACGGCCCAGCGCTTCACGCACCTCGCCGGGCAGCTCGACGGCGACGAAGAGGCGCAAGATACTAGGTTCGGGCATCGCTCTTCAGGCCGAGCAGCCGAACGGCGTTCCCGCCGAGGACCAGCGACCGCGCCTGCTCACCGCCCACCAGCGTCCGCACCTCGCCGACCTGCGTCCTCTGTGAGATGAGCGGGAAATCGCTGCCCAGGAGCAGGCGCTCCGCGCTCCAGCGCGCGATCACGTCACGATATGCAGTCTCCGGATACAGGAAGCGTCTCGCCGCGGTGTCCGCGAACGCCGTCAGCGATACCTGCGGCGACTGCGGCATCGCGAACGGCAGCCCGCCGGCCAGGTGCGCGCCGACGATCGCGAGATCGGGATGCTCGAATGCGAAGCGGTAGAAGGCGCCCAGCTGGAGGCCTTCCTTTCCCGGATACTCGTGCCCACCTACCTCCGTCACATGAAAGAGCAAGACGAGGCTGTGCTCCCGCGCTAACGACGCCAGCCGCTCGCCCCTCTCGCCATTCAGGTCCCACGCCTGGCTCTCCGGTCGCAACTCGCCCAGCCCCTTCGCGCCGACGGCGGCGCAGCGCTCGATCTCGTCCACCGCTCGATCGTCCCCCATGTTCACCGTGGAAAAAGGGACAATCCGCCCGTTGCTCTTCGCAGCCGCCGCCAGCAGGTAGTCGTTGTGCCGCGCGCAAAGGTCGTGCTCCCCCCAGGCGAACCCCAGCGCGACGCTGACATCGACGCCCGCGCCGTCCATGCTGGCGAGTAGGTCTTCGGCCGTCGCGACCTTCGCCTTCGGGTCCGCATACATCTCGGCGAACGTCGGGTCGCGCTCAAGGAACTCCTCCCGGCGTTCGCGCACTTCCGGCGGGAAGATGTGAGTGTGGAAGTCGATAATCACGGGGGGATTCTAGCATCGAGGCGGAGATTCACCACAAAGACACTAAGACACAGAGATTTTGATTCTATTTCTTATTTCTTCGTGCCTTTGTGTCTTTGTGGTTTCCCACCGCCTCTTCTCCGTCTCCGTTGCTATAATGCAGGCCGGAAGGAGAAGCGTTTGGCCCGCCCTCAGACCGTATCCATCGACGAGCTGAAGTCCATTGCCCGGCGCATCCGCCGGCACATCGTGCAGATGACCGCCGCCGCCAACTCCGGCCACCCCGGTGGCTCGCTCTCCTCCGTCGAGATCGCCACCGCCATTTACTTCCGCATTCTTCGCCACGACCCGCAGAACCCGCTCTGGCGGGACCGCGATCGCTTCATCGTCAGTAAGGGCCACGCCACGCCGATGGTCTACGCGACGATGGCGGAAGCCGGCTACTTCCCTGTCGAGGAACTGATGACCTTCCGCAAGTTGGGCAGCCGCCTGCAAGGCCACACAATTATGCAGAAGCCGCCGGGCGTGGAGATGTCGGCCGGAGCTCTCGGTATGGGACTCTCGTTCTCGCTCGGCTGCGCGCTGGCGGGTAGGCTGGATGGGCGCGACTACCACGTCTACTGCCTGCTCTCGGACGGGGACTGCCAGGAGGGCCAGACGTGGGAGGCGGCGATGGCCTGCGCCCACCACCGCGCCGACAACCTGACGGCTGTCGTGGACCGTAACCACATCCAGAACGACGGCTTCTCCGACTACCTCCGCTATCCGCACCAGGACGGCGACCGGCCGCAGAGGCCGGGGGGATGGGTGATGGACGACGGACATACGGCCAACATCATGACCACGGAGCCGTTCGAGGAGAAGTGGAAGGCGTTCGGCTGGCGCACCTGGCACATCGACGGCCACGACTTCGAGGCGATCATCGGAGCGCTGGAGGAAGCGAAGGCTCCCGAGGGCAAACCGTCGGTCGTTATCTGCGAGACGACGAAAGGCAAGGGCGTGAGCTTCATGGAGAACAACCCGGACTTCCACGGCAAAGCGCCGTCTCCGGAGCAACTCGAGCAGGCGCTTAGGGAATTGAGTGAGTAGTGATCAGTGAACAGTGAACAGCGAACGGAACTGCGGATAGTGGACAGGAAGGTGCGGCGCTAATGGTACAAGCGGCCCGCACGGAAGCCACGCGCACCGCCCTGGGCCCGACGCTCGCCCGCCTCTGCCGGGAAGGGCTCGACATCGTTTGCGTTGACGCGGACCTCGGCTACTCCACTTCTGCCGTCAAGTTCGGGCGGGAGTTCCCGGAGCGGTTCTTTACCGTGGGCGTCGCGGAGGCGAACATGATCGGCGTCTCCGCCGGGCTCGCCGCGTCCGGGAAGATCGCGTTTTGCAGCACCTTCGCGGTCTTCTCCCCCGGCCACTCCTTTGACCAGCTGCGGATGGCGGTTGCCCAGCCGGGAACGAACGTCAAGCTCGTCTCCAGCCACGGCGGCGTCGTCACGGGTGAGGATGGCGCCTCCGCTGAAGCGCTGGAAGACCTCGCGCTGATGCTCTCCATGCCGCCGTTCCGCGTCATCTACCCCGCGGACGTGGTCGAAGCCGAGCAGGCGATCGAGGCCGCCGCCCGCACGGACGGCCCCTTCTACATTCGAACGCTCCGCCCGAAGACTCCAGTGATCTACGACGGTTCGGTCCACAAATTCGAGTTGGGCCGCTGGGACCGGTTGCGCGACGGCTCGGATGTCACGCTGATCGCCTGCGGCGAGCTGGTGAAGGCCGCGCTCGCCGCCGCCGAGACACTGGCTCCGGAAGGGATCGAGGCCCGGGTGCTGAACGCATCTTCCCTGCGGCCGATGGACCGAGAGGCAGTGCTCGCAGCCGCCCGCGAGACCGGCGCTATCGTGACGGCGGAGGACCACTTCGTCCACGGCGGTCTCGGCGGCCTCGTCGCCGAGGCGCTCGCGGAAGAGCGGCCCACCCCGATCGCCTTCGTCGGCATGCGAGACCGCTACGGCACAAGCGGCACTTGGGAGCAGCTCCTCGAGTACTTCGACCTCACGCCGCAGGCGATCGCAGAGACGGCGCGAAACGTCGTTCGGCGAAAACGGCGTTGATGGAAACACAAAGGCACGAAGACTCTAAGATTCTGATTAAGAATTCGGGCTCCGTCGCGCCGTTGCTTTCATATTTGAAGCTAACCCACCTGCGTCTGGGTCTGCTTATCAACTCCAACGTCCCCCTGATCAAACGCGGAATCAAACGAGTCATTCGATAAATCGTCCCATTTCAAATCTTTGTGCCTTCGTGCCTTTGTGTTGAAAGATGGGCCACGACCACCCTTATGACGCGCCCGTACGCATAGCCGCTATCTCTCTCGTCACCACGGCCGTCCTCCTTGTACTGAAGCTTGTGCTCGGCTTCATTAGCGGCAGCATCGCCGTGCTTTCCGACGCCGTCGATAGCGGTACGGACCTGACTGCGGGCGCAGCAGCGCTGATCAGCGTCCGCATCGCCGCCCAGCCAGCCGACGAGGAGCACCCTTACGGGCACGGCAAGATAGAAACGATCTCGGCTTCTGTCGCGGCGACTATCGTTGCCATCGGTGGCGGTGTCGTGGTGTTCCAGGCCGTTCGGCGCCTGGTCGGGGAGGAGCATGATATCAACGTTGGAGTGGGCCTGATAGCCGTCATCATTTCGGCGGCGGCGAACATCGTGCTTGCCTTCTTCATGCGCCGCGAGGCTAACAGGTCTCACTCAATGGCGCTCCGCGCGGAGTCAACGCATCTCCAGACCAACGTCGTCCAGGCGTGTGCCATCATCGCCGGGCTCCTTCTAGTAGCCGTCACGGACGAGCTAGTCTTCGACCCCTTGGTCGCCCTCGGCCTGGCCGCCTACATGGGATGGACTGCACTCGGCCTGGTCCGAATCGCCGCCGCAGAGATGATGGACACGAGCCTGCCCGAGCAGGACCTCAGAGTCATCTACGATGTCCTGGTGGCGCACCAGCACGAAGTACGCGGCTTCCACCGCTTGCGCACTCGCCGCACCGGCGCCGTCCGTCACGTGGATATGCACCTACTCGTGGATCCGGGGCTGAGCGTCACACAAGCGCACCCCATCTCAGACAGCATCGAGCACGAGATCGAAGAGCAGCTCCCCGGCACCATCGCCGTCATCCATGTCGAGCCCGACGACGGCCAGCACGCCGAGGAGTTTGAGGCGCTCATTCGTGAACGGCCTGGGAGCGGAACTTAGAGAGGCCGTGTCGTCGGACCTTTGGGTCGGGCGTCCGCTACTCCCGCCGGTACCCGTCTCCCTCCGGCTCCTCCTCGTCCTCCTCTTCCTCTCCCTCGAAGTCCTCGTCTGAGAATACCGCCGACTCGCGGCCGGCCCACACCGTCACGACGAAGTCTTCTCGAAAGGGGTCCGTCGTCAGTACTAACCGCTCATCCACCTCGCTGATCAGCTCGCGGATGTCGTCTTCAGTGAGGCTTTCCGGCACGCAGAGCGTGGCGTAGGCGACCGAGTTCGTGTAATGGATGTCGATTCGCCCGACTTCCTCGTCGTCAAGCTCGACGATGTAGCTCTCAGACTGCGCTGTGCGGCACTCGCGTTCAAACTGGTACCCACTCACGCTCGACTCCTCCCTGGATCCTGGCTCCCGGCTCCCGGCCCCTAAGGTCTTGTCTGTCCGTCGCCGAGCACGATCCACTTGTACGTGGTAATCTCGCGGAGTCCCACCGGACCGCGTGCGATAGTCTTCTGTGTCGAGTCGATGATCTCTGCGCCGAGCCCGAACTGCGCGCCGTCTGTGAACTGGGTGCTCGCGTTCACGTAGACAACGGCGCTGTCGACCTCGTCCAGGAAGCGCATCGCCGCCGAGTAGTCCTCGGTGATGATGGCGTCCGAATGACCGGTCCCATAGCTCCGTATGTGACCAAGTGCGTCGTCCAGCGAATCTACTACCTTTACGGAGGCGATGAGGGCGAGGAACTCGCGTCCGAAGTCATCCGGCGCAGCGTGTTCCAGCTTCAGTTCGGCGATCTCGGCGGCATCGAGGATGCGGAACGACTGCTCATCGCAGCGCATTTCGACACCGGTTTCGCTCCACCCGCGGCCGATCACGGGGAGGAAGGCCTCGGCGATGTCCCGGTGGACGAGTAGCGTGTCGAGGGCGTTGCAGATGCTGAACTTGCGGGTCTTGGCGTTGTGCACCACGCGCACGGCCTTTTCGATATCGGCAGCCCGGTCCACGTACGTGTGGCAGACGCCGGTGCCGCCGGTGAGAACGGGCATCGTGGCGTTCTCAGCGACGTAGCTTATGAGCTCCGGCCCCCCGCGCGGGACGATCAGATCGATCGAGTCTCGCATGCGCAGGACCTCAGCGAGAAGCGCGCGGTCCGTGTTCTCTATAAGCTGAACGGCGTCCGATGGCACGCCCGCCGAGGCGATCGCCTCGTGGACGATGCCGGCTAGGGCCGTGTTCGAATGGATCGCCTCCTTGCCGCCGCGCAGGATACAGGCGTTACCCGACTTCAAGCATAGCGAGGCGATATCGACGGTAACATTCGGGCGGCTCTCGTAGATCGCGGCGATTACGCCCAGGGGCACCCGCCGCTTGCCCACGCGCAGCCCGTTGGGCAGTGTGCGCATGTCGATCATCTCGCCCACGGGATCCGGCAGCAGCGAGACCTGGCGCACGTCGTTCGCGATCCCGTCAAGACGCTCGCGGCTCAAGAAGAGGCGATCGAGAACGGAATCAGACAGGCCTGCTGCGCGCCCTGCTTCGATGTCCTCCCGGTTCGCGCCAAGAATGTACGATTCGTGTTCCAGCAGGTCGTGGGCGATCGCTTGCAGGGCCCGATTCTTGATTTCGGTGGACAGCAGCGCCAGCGTACGCGACGCTTCGCGGGCCGCCTGTCCCTTAACGCCGACCTCGCTTACTTCCGTTGTCATGGAACCTGCCCGGCTTCCAACGTTTCGGGGGAATGACGGGCGTTACTTATGACGCCGCTGCCAGCGCGTCTTCTTCAGCATCTTCCGGTGTTTGTGCTTGCTTATCTTTTTCCGTCTTTTTTTGACGACTGAACCCATGCAACCTCCGGACACAGAACGGAACAAGGCACACGCCTTGTTCCCCCGGCCTTGATTCCTATTCTGGCTCGAACTTAAGCAATGTTATTTCGGGCGTAACGCTATCGTAAGTCGCCTTCACCGGCATGTCTACCCTCACCTCTTCCGGCGCGCATTTGACAATATTCGTCGTGACTCGCGGCCCTTCCCCCAACTGCACGATCGCGAAGACGTAGGGTACATCGTTGCCGAACGCCGGGTTCATGGCCCGACGCACGATGGTGTATGAGTAGATCGTGCCTCGCCCGCAGGCGGTGGCCCACCCTAGCCGTTCAGACATGCAGTGCGGGCAGACGCTGCGAGGATAGAAGACATAGCGTTCGCATTCTCCGCAGCGCTGGAGGCGCAACTGACCTGACTTCAAGCCATCCCAGAACGGCGCCGAAACGGCCGACGGTTCCGGCAGCGGCTTCTGGTATTGCGCAGGTGTCTCGCTCATTCGACGCCGAGAACCAGTGACACCTGTTCGCTCATGATGCCACCGTTGCCGTTGACGAAGGCGATTTCGCAGTCCTTAAGCTGGCGCTCGCCGGCGCGCTGCCGGAGCTGCCTGGCTGCCTCCGTCACGTGGGACATCCCGCCGGCCAGCCCCGGTTGCCCGAACGAGAGCTGGCCGCCGTGCGTGTTTAGTGGCATGTCGCCGCGCCAGGTGAAGTCGTGCTCCTCAACGAACGGTCCGCCCTTGCCCTTCGGACAAAAACCCGCGTCTTCCAGCGTGACCAACACCGTGATCGTGTAGCAGTCGTAGACGGAGATGAGGTCGATGTCCGCGTGCGAGACGCCGGCCATCGCGAACGCCTTGGGCGCGGACTCAGCGATCGGCGATGTGGTGATGCTGTCCATCTGGGAAAGGATCATGCCGCGAGAAGACTCACCCGCGCCGAGTAGCCACACGGGAGGATTCCGCGACTCACCGGCAAGCTCAGGCGAAACGACAACGAGCGCGGCTCCGCCCGTGCAGGGACGCACGATCTCCAGCAGATGCAGCGGGTCCACCACGAGCGGCGAGGCGAGGACGTCGTCTACTGTCAGCGGCTTGCCGTAGAAGAGGGCGTCGGGGTTGGCGCCGGCGTTGGTGCGCTGATCGACAGCGATCTTCGCGAGCTGGGGGCTGGTCGTGCCGTATTCGTGCATATGCCGCGCGGCAATCAGGGCATAACCGGAATTGACGCCCATCGGCCCGTACGGAACCTCGAACTCGCGGTACGGCAGCTGCTGCGCCTGACGTCGCTGTCGCGGAGCGTAGAACGTCTCAACGTCGGATGCCTCGCCCGTTGCGCACAACACCGCGCGACAAAGGCCAGCCTCGATTGCGGCTGCCGCGCGCCAGACCATCCCGCAGGCCGAAGCCCCGCCCAAGTCGACCACATTCCCGTACTTCGGATGGATGCCGAGATACTCGCCGAGAATGGATGGCCACATCTGCGCCTGCTCTGTAATCGGCTGGCCGATAAGCAGCCCGTCGATGTCGGTGACCGAAAGACCGGCATCGAGAATCGCCTGCCGAGAGACGTCGGCCCAGATGCCGAGCGTGCTCTTACCGTCCGGCGAACGGCTGGGCTTCATCTCGGCGATGCCGGCGATGGCGGCGCTGCGCTTGAGGGTCACGGCGGAGCCAGGAATGTCGATATCGACGGTGGAGCGTCAAAGGGCCAGACGATTTCCAACTCTCCGCTGACTGGGTTCACCTTCATTCCCAGGGCCTCAAGCGCGCTCACACCGAGTAACGGTTGAGGTACGTCCATGACTTCAACCAGCACTGGCCCTTGCCTCCCGTTGAGGCGGAGATGAGCGACCGTGACTTCCACATCGACAATGCTCGAATCCGCGAGCTGGGTCTGCTCGACGAGGCCCGCAGGCAGCCGAAGCCGGTCCCGGAGCTGAGGCGATATGGCCGTGTAGAAGCCACCGGTATCAACCAGGAACTCAACTTCAATCAGTTCGTTGCTATTGAGGCCTAGATACCCCGTGACTTTCACCAGTCCCATAAGCCTAATACTACAGCAACGCCAGGTTGTCCCGGTGCACCACTTCGCTGCCGTAGTGATGGCCGAGCGTCTCCTCGATGCGGTCCGACCGCAGGCCGCGGATGCGCATGATCTCGTCTGAGCCGTAGTTCGCAATGCCACACGCTATGCGCCGCCTCTCCCCGTCAATGATCGCGACTGCTTCGCCCCGCTGAAAGGAGCCGTGGACCTCCTGGATGCCTGCAGGTAGCAGGCTCCGCCGGTCTTCTCGCAGCACCTTTGCCGCCCCGCTGTCTACCACGATGCTACCTTTCACGGACAGCCCCGCCAGCATCCATCGCTTGCGGCTCTCCATCTGTGTGACGGTGGCCGGAAAGAGAGTGCCGATCGACTCCCCTGCTACGAGGCGCACGAGAACGTCTGGCTCTGCGCCGGCTGCGATGATCACGTCAGCGCCGCCGCCTGTCGCCAGCCGCGCCGCTTGGAGCTTCGTTGCCATCCCGCCCACGCCCGGGCCTTCAAACGTGTCGCCGGCCAGCGCCTCAACACTCGCGTCGATGCGATCGACACGCGGAATGAGCTCTGCTGCCGGATCTCGGCGCGGGTCAGTTGTGTACAGCCCGCCGGTGTCGGTAAGAAGCACGAGCAGGTCGGCGTCCACGAGGTTTGCGACGAGGGCCGATAGGTTGTCGTTGTCGCCGATCTTTGTGCCCTCAATCTCGTCTACGGCCACGACATCGTTCTCGTTCACCACGGGCACGACCCTCAGCTCAAGCATCGCGAGGAGAGTGTTGCGCGCGTTGAGGTACCCCTGCCGGTCGGCCAGGTCGCGGCGAGTGAGCAGCGTCTGGGCAACCGTTATGCCGTGGCGGCTGAAGAGCTGCTGGTACGCCCGCATGAGGTCGCTTTGTCCGATGGCGGCTAGTACCTGGCGGAACGGCATGTCCTTTCGCTCACGACGCGTGCCAAGCCGGTGGCGTCCGGCGGCAATAGCACCCGAGGTCACGATGATGACATCTGCGCCCGTCGCATGGAGGGCAGCTACCTGTCCCGCGAGCGCCTCCATAAGGTCCGCGTTCAAACTGTCCGTGCCGGCAGTCAGCACGTTCGTCCCGAATTTGGCTACGACCCGGTGATAGCGAACCGCAGCGCCATCCGTGCTCTCGTGTCGCGCGTTTTTGCGGTGACTCTTACGCATGACGGTGGGTAAATGTAAACATGCGTTCGCATTATACACGCGGCGGGCGAACGCTTCGCCCGAACGAACCGGTGTGATACAGTCCCCTCGATGAAAGCAAATTGGATGCGGCTCGGTCTCATCGTCGTGACAGCGCTGGTGGCTGTCGTCGCGTCGGTAGTCTCTCGAACGTCTTCCCTTCAGGCAGATGTTGTGGCACAAGCGACGCCAGCGCCGTGCAGAATGTCTGCCGAGGTGACCTCTTGTACGTCCGAAGTGCAAGGATACGTTGTATCAGCGAACGATGACGAGCCCGACGTGCTGCTAATGGCCCTCCTGACCACGGGCGCGGCTGCCGGCGCTGCTGTCCTGGGGCTGATCGGCTACGTCATCAGAAATCGGATCGGATTCTGGCTGCACCGCCCGCCGCCTCGCGAAGGCGGCCCGCCGAAAGAGCATCACTGAGGAGGTCAAAATGGCGCTCAAAGTGGGAGACCCCGCGCCCGAGTTCTCGCTGCGGGACGCAAACCGGAACGCGGTGAGTCTCGCGGACTTCAAGGGGCAGAAGACGGTCGTCCTGGCCTTTTACATCCTCGCGTTCACCCCGGGGTGAGCGATGGAGTTGAAGTGCTTCCGCGACGTCGTCGGCGACTTCGAGGAGGCCGGCGCCCAGGTGCTGGGCGTGAGCGTAGACCCCTTCCCCTCGCAAGGCGCGTTCGCGAAGGAGCTACAGGTCACCTTTCCCCTTCTGTCCGACTGGCCCACTTACAAGACAGCCAAGGACTACCAGGTCTGGCGCGAAAGCCCGCCGCTTCCCGCACGCGTGACCTACGTTATCGACAAGGAGGGCATCATCCGCGGCGTCATTGAGAGCGAGACCGATATGGAGGTGCACTCCCGCGAGGCTCTGCGCATCGTGAAAGAGGTCGCGCAGGGACAGATCTAGAACAAGGGGTCAAGGGGTCCGCTGGGATGACAAGACCCTCGCGCTACTGCGAGGGTCTTGCTGCAATCCGAAAATCGGCCCATCAGCTGCTCGCGACCACTTCCTTCTTCTCGAGTTCGTCTAACTCCTTCGCCCAGCGGTCGAACGTCTTCAGCCGCTCCTCGAGGTGCGCCTTCATCTCTTCCATCTGCTGCGTTTTCTGCGTCACGATCGCGTACTGGCCCTGGACAACCTCTGTTGCGCGTTCAAGCTGCCGCCGTTTTTCGGCTATCGCCGCGTCCGGACGGTATTGCGCCCGCAGCTCGCGCAGAACTTCTTCGGCCTCAACCATTTCCTTGATTTCCGCCAACGCGACACCCAGCAGGTCCTGGAGGCGGCGGATGTGCTCCACCCGCTTGACGTCCTGGTCGGAGTAAAGGCGGAAGCCGCCCTCCATGCGGGTGGGCGGGCGAAGGAGGCCCTTCTCCTCGTAGAAGCGAAGAGTGCGCTGGGTTACACCGGTACGCTCTGCGACCTCGCCTATCTGGAGGTAAGCTTCATCAAGGTCCGGCACAAATATCTCCCCTCGCCTGATCCGCGAATCAACGCAGTCTATTACTTGAATCGAGTTTAGGCGCGCCTTAACGCCTACGTCAAGGTTAAGGAAGCGTGCCGAGTAATGACGGACCGCTAATCGTCGTCTTCTTCGTCATGGTCCGTATACGCTACGGCGGCTGCGGAGGGAACCACGGCCTGTGAGCGCTCTTCGCGGCGCCGTCCCCGAGGGGGCAAGGCAGCGATCGTCTCGCGCAGCCTGCCGAGCTTACCGAGCGAGGACCCATCGATGATCACGCCGGCCACGCCTGACTCTCGTAATGCCTGGAGCCGGGACGCATCTGCGTCGGCGGAAAGCTCCACCAGAAGCGGCGTCCGCGACAGCGCCGTTACCCGCCGCAACTCCAGGAGGCGCTCGATGGTGAGAGTACCGTCAGGTACAGGAGTGATGAGTGCATCTAGCCCGAGGTCACCCAGGAGCCGTAACCGCGTATCCTCCGCTTGGCCCCGGAAATCGAGGACGAAGCCCACGTTCTCCTCCAGCAGCGCCTCCGCCAGCGCGGCTTCGGCCTCGAGGACGACGAAGTCTGCTCCCGCTTGCTGCAGGGACGCGATGTTCTCGCGTTCGGTTTTCTGCGGCCGCACTCCGAGCACTACGTCCGGGGCCTTCTTGGCGAAGTCCTTTACCTTGCTTGAATCACCGCCGTCGATGATAACGAGGTCGGCGCCTTTCTTGGCCGCTTCCTCAGCCTTGTTGGCCTCGTTGGGGGCCAATCGGACGATGCAAAGCATCGAAGGGGGCGCGGCGAGGGCGGCCCTGGCGGCAAACCCCATCGGCGCGGGAGCGGTGCGGCCGGCCCTGCGAATCGCGTCGGAAAGCTTGCTCACGCGTTTATTATCGCAGGCCGCGTAACCCAGTGGTAGGGCGCCGGCTGTACCGTCTGCTGATTACTGATGACTGACCGCTGATCGCTGCCCTGCTATCATGTCCCTCGCGAAGGAGGACCCGAATGGCAGATCAGCACAGGCTCAAGGGCAAGACTACCCTCATCACGGGCGCCGGCTCCGGCATTGGCAAGGCGATGGCCGTGCTCTTCGGGCGCGAAGGGGCAAAGGTGATGGCATCCGACATCAACGAAGAGGCCGTCCGAGCCGTCGCGGCGCAAATCGAGGACGCCGGAGGGGAATCGCAATCGCTGCGCACCGACACAAGCAACCAGGAGGACGTCAAAGCCGCGATTCAGTCCACAGTCGACGCCTGGGGCCGGCTCGACGTTCTCGCCAATAACGCCGGCATCGGCGGGCCGCAGTACACCTGGGACCAGGTCGTCGCCGTCAACGAGAGCGGAGTCTACTACGGTTGCCTGCATGGGATCGAGCAGATGCAGAAGCAAGGAGGCGGCGGCGCGATCGTGAACACCGCCTCGATCGCCGGGGTCGTCGGCGCGATGGTGCCGGGAATTCCTTGGGTGGGTGGATTCGGGCACGCTTATACCGCGGCCAAGCACGCCGTCATCGGCCTCACGAAGCAGTTCGGGCTTGACGGCGCGCCGCACAACGTGCGCGTCAACGCGATCTGCCCAGGCTGGATCGACACACCGCTAATCGCGCCCCTCCATGATATGCAGCCGATGCTCGAGTGGGCGCTACAGAACACACCTATGGGGCGCCTCGGCCATCCCGACGAGATCGCGAAGGCGGCGCTCTTCCTCGCCAGCGACGACTCGTCGTTCATGACGGGGGCGTACCTGGTGGTGGACGGAGGGTGGACGGCGAGATAGAAATCAGGAGGCAGGAGGCAGGAGGCAGGAGGCAGGAACCCATGGCGCCGAGCCGGCAAAAGCGCTACGGCACGATGTCGAAATGGACGCCCGGGCCGAAGTGGCAGCGACGCAGCTGCCTGTCCTCGCAGCCGACATCAATGGCCAGCACTTGGTAGTGCCCTTCGGGGACCTGGTGTCCGCTGTCATCACGCTGATCCCAAGTCTCGGTATAGCGGACCGGCGTGCGGATCTCGAACGTCTGGGTTCCGACCACTTGAGCAAAGACTCTGTCTGCTGACCAGCGCCAAACCTCCCCGCCGATTAGATCTCCCTGGGTCTGCGATACTGTGAATTCGTATCGTTGCTGATCCGGATAGTACCGAGAAATCTGTTTATTGCTGCAATTGACTAGAAGCAGGGTGAACGGGATCGGTTCCCCCACCCTGAACTCGGACCGGTTGTCATCCACGCTGAGGAGCGAGGTCAGACCCTGTGGCTCGGAACTCGGCGGCGCACACGGGATCCAAGGCGTCTCACTGTTCGTGATTGGCTCAGCGGCGGGTGAGGCCGGCGAGCCATCGCCTTCACCGTCGCAAGCCGACGCCGTCACTATCGAAACCGCAACCACCAGACCAACTGCGACCTTTTTCACGTCTCTTCTTCCTGACTCCTGGCTCCTTGCTCCTCGCTCCTACAGAATCCGCCTCAGGAACGCCTGCGTTCGCGCGTGCTGGGGCGAAGCGAAGAGCTCCTTGGGCGGCCCTTCCTCCACGATCACGCCTTCGTCCATGAAGACCGCGCGGTGTGCTACCTCTCGGGCGAAGCCGATCTCGTGGGTGACGACGATCATCGTCATGCCTTCCTGGGCCAGCGCCTTCATGGCGTCGAGCACCTCGCCGACGAGCTCCGGGTCTAGGGCCGATGTCGGCTCGTCGAATAGCATGAGCTTCGGGTTCACCGCGAGCGCGCGGGCGATCGCGACACGTTGCTGCTGGCCGCCGGAGAGCTGCGCCGGGTAGGCGTCCACTTTGTGCGACAGCCCGACTTGGTCAAGGAGCGCGCGACCAGCCTCTTCTGCCTTGCGCCTCGGTAGCTTCTTCACGCGCATCGGCGCTTCGATGACGTTGCCGAGCGCGGTCAGGTGCGGAAAGAGGTTGAAACGCTGGAAGACCATGCCTATGGCGGCCCTTTTCCGCGCAATCTCAGGCTCTCGGTCTTCAACGAGTCGCCCGCCTCTCTCTCGGTACCCGACAAGCTCGCCGTCCACGTAGATGCGTCCGGCGTTGAGCGGCTCCAGGTGGTTGATACAGCGCAGAAGCGTCGTCTTGCCGGAACCACTTGGGCCGAGCAAGACAATGACCTCTCCGCGGGCGACGTTCATCGAGACGCCTCGCAGCACCTCCAGACGCCCGAATCGCTTGTGCGCGTCGATGATCTGCACTACGGGGCGGGACGTCATAAAGCTATTCTAAGCCCGGCGGCCCAGGGCTGAGCGTCAGGTCTCCCGTCTGCCGCCCATGATCGCCATCGCGCGCGAGAACAGGGTCTCGGGCCGGTCCCTATCGCCCACCGCCAGTACTCGCTCGAGCTCAGCCTGGAGGATGCTGAAGACGGTCGTGAACGCCAGGTACCAGATCGCAGCGACCACCAGTAGCTCCATGATCTTGAAGTTGACGGAGTACACGAGGCGTGAGGCCCCCAGCAGTTCGACGAGGCCGATCGCGGACGCCAGTGAGGAGTTTTTGAGCATCGCGATGAACTCGTTCCCCGTCGGCGGCACCACCACGCGGAGGGCCTGTGGCAGAATGACGCGACGCATCGCCTGCATGTTGGTCATACCGAGGGACTTCGCAGCGTCCATCTGGCCGCTCTCCACGGACAGGATCCCGGCCCGCACGATTTCCGTCATGTAGGAGCCTTCATTAACGCCAAAGGCAACGATCGCCGCGCGAAACGCTGTAAGTTCGTTGGTCACGGTCTGGTTGTCGAAAAACTGAGGCACTCCGAAATAAAGGATGAACAGCTGAAGGAGGGCCGGTGTGCCGCGGAAGAACCAGACGTAGAATCCAGCGAGCGCGTTCGAGACAGGATTGCGCGAGATGCGCATGAGTGCAAATAGGACTCCGAGTATGATCCCCAGCAGCTGGGCGAGCACGGCAACCTGAAGCGTGAGCCAGGCCCCCTGACGGATCTCCGTGTTGAAGAGGAATCGCCGGACAACGTCGAGGTCGAAATCGATTGCAAGAAACACAGCGTTCCTCCTGTTCCGTCCTGGTCACTAAGGCGAGCAGCCCTCGGAAATGGATCCGAGGGCTGCCTGAACTCGGTTTGTGCGAACGTTGCTAGCGCTGGATGGCGAAATCCTCCTGGCCCCACTTCTTCAGGATGTCCCCGTACGTTCCGTCATCGATGATTTTCTGCAGCGCGGCATCGAGCGCCTCGTTGAGTTCGGTGGAGTCCTTGCGGACACCGATTCCGTACGGCGCAGAATCGAACCGCGGCGCCACCACCTCCAGCTTGCCATCTGATCGTGACGCGCTGTAGGCCGCGACCGGGTCGTCGGCCAGCTCCCCGTCGACGCGGCCAAGCGTCAGCTCTTGAACGGCCGTCGGGTTGTCCGGATAGGTCTTGACCTCTATCTGGTTGTCTTTGCACTGGTCCCCGTTAAGATCGTTCAGGTAGTCCACCTGCACGGTCCCGACCTGCGCTGCCACGGTAAGGCCACAAAGGTCCTCGATCTTGTCAATGCCGTTCGGGTTGCCCGTCGGCACGAGGATGCCGGAGCCGGCCGGCCCGAAATAGGGAAGGAAGTCGATTTCCGCTTCGCGCTCAGGCGTGATGCTGATTGCCGACATGACGATGTCGTAGCGCTTGGCTGTCAGGTCGCCGACGATGCCCGCAAAGTCCGCCACCTGCTTGAACTCGACCTCGACGCCGAGCGCCTCGCCCATCGCGCGGGCGATATCGACGTCGAGCCCGTCTTCTTCCTGCGTGCCTTCCTTGTAGAACTCGATCGGCGCGTAAGCGATGTCGGAGCCGATCGTCAGTGTGCCATCCTCGAGCTCGGGCACTCCGGAGATGTCAATCTCGCCCTCTGCCTGCCCACTCGCCGTGGGTGATGCGGCCTCCTCTTCGTCATCGTCGCCGCAGGCAGCGAAAGCAAAGGAAACTCCAAGAACGAGAATGCCGGCTATTAACAGCGACTGAACAAGGCCACGCCGTGACATGAGTGCCTCCTTGGACCCAGGTGGGGGAAATCGCCTCTCAGTGCCACCGATTATTCGGCGGCGCCGCAGTTGTGTCAATCGGCGCTCAGACCGACGCTACACCCGTCGAGCGTGGTATATCATCCGTTTATCACGACCCCGGGGAGGCATGCAATGGGAAGCCCGTCATCTGGTAGATCGAGGCGCGAGCACACCGGATCAGCAACAAATCGGATGTTCTATCAGCCGATGACCCGCTTATCCGCTCCCTCAATCCGCTGACGAAGTGACCATACGTGTTGGCATCATAGGCTCGCGGTTCGTAGCGAACCTGCACGCCCTTGCCCTGCGACAAGTCCCTGGGGCGGAGCTCATGGCTGCGGCCTCGCCCAACGCGGAGCACGCCTGGGCCTTCCACCGGCGCTTCGAGATACCGCACGTGTTCCAGAACTATAAGGACATGCTGGACAGCGGCTTCGTCGACGCGGTCACGGTCGCTTGTCCGAACGACCTGCACTGCGAGGTGACGCTGGCGGCTGCCGCGGCCGGAAAGCACGTGTTCGTCGACAAGCCGCTCAGCCTAAGTCTGGCGGAATGCGACCACATGATCGAAGCCTGTCGGATCGCCGGAGTTGCCCTGATGTACGGCGAGAACCTTTGCTTCGCGCCGAAGTACGTGCGAGCGAAAGCGCTAGTGGACGAAGGGGCCCTCGGCGAGATCTACTACGCGCGGCAGCTCGAGTGCCATTTCGGCCCGCACGCAGACTGGTTCTGGGACCTTAACCGCTCCGGCGGCGGCGTGCTGATGGACATGGGGTGCCACTCGATCGCCTTCTGCCGCTGGGTGTTCGATAACGCGCCTATCGAGAGTATCTTTGCTGAGGTCGGGACCTTCGTTCATACAGAACGCACACGCGGCGACGACCACTCGCTGGTCGTGATGCGGTTCGCACCTTCGGAGCGGCTACCGCGAGGCGGCGTGGGCGTGGCCGAGAACTCTTGGGCGCGCGCCGGCGGCCTGGACGATCGGGCCGAGATCTACGGCTCGGCCGGCATGACGGTGGCCGATATCGCACGCGGGAACGCCCTCAACACTTACAGTGGCCCCGGCTACCAATACGCCGGCGAGAAGTCGCCGCGATCTCGGGGCTGGTCCTGGACCTCATTCGAAGAGGCCTGGAACTACGGCTTCCCGCAGGAGATGGCACACTTCATCGAGTGCATCGAGCAGGGCAAGCGTCCGCTACTGTCAGGTGAGGACGGGCGCGCCGTGCTGGAGGTAATCTGCGCCGCGTACGAATCTGGGCGCACGGGCGCGCGCGTCGCCCTTCCGTTCGAGACGGAAGCCAAACGGCCGGTCGATCTGTGGCTGAGGTAGACGCTACGCCTGCCGGAGGATCGCTTCCATCTCCCCCTCGTCGAAGGCACGCAACGTCTCGCTGTGCACGTTGCCGGCCTCCGCGATGTTGAACAGACCGGCGACCATCGCCTCCTCGCTCGGAGCGTCAACGACAGAAATGACGTCGTACTGGCCCTGCGTCCAGTAGAAGTTGACCTTGAAGCCGCGCGCCTCGTTCGTCTTCCGCACCTCCTGCGCGCGCTTGACGGTATCCTTGCTGCTCTTCAGGCCCTGAGGGGTGAAACGGTAGAGAACCACGTAACGGGGCATGGCGACCTCCCTTCCCGCCTGAGGCGGGGCTAAGACGAAATGCGTCACCAATTTTATGCCTCTCCCTGAATTCCGCAAGGGGTCTCGCGAAACTCTGCGCTAGAATGAAACCGTGAGCATCGAGACCACTCCTCAGGTCGAATTCGTGCCTGCAACGCCTGCGGACCTCTCGTTCGTTCGTGACCAGCTCGAGCGCGAGCGCCTCGACACAGAACGCCTGGAGCCCGAGCAGTTCATCACGATCCGAGAGGATGAACGCATCATCGCCTGCGGCCGCATCAAGCCCTACGAGCAGACATACGAGCTTGGCAGCGTTTGGGTCGCCGAAGAGCGCCGTGGCAAGCGACTGGGCGAACTAATCACCCGCGAGCTCATCCGGCGTTTTCCCCAGGACGAGGTCTACCTCACCACTGATGCGGCTGTCGGCCTGCCGGCGTACTACGAGCGGCTGGGCTTCTTGCGCACCGAAATCCTGCCCGATGAGCTCGTTGCCAAGATCAAGCGAGTATGCGAAACGCTGGACCGAGACGCGGCAGGCATGGTCTACGACCGACGTATCGAGATGCTCCCGACCATCGCTGAGACATACAAGGCCAAGCACGTCATCGAGAACTATCTGCCGCGCACCCCACTGCTGTTCAACGTACATCTGTCACGTGAGCTTGGCTGCGAGGCGTACCTGAAGCTCGAGAACCTCCAGCCCATCGGCGCCTTCAAGGTGCGCGGGGGCGTCTACCTGGCGTCCACTTTGAGCGAAGAAGAGCGCGCCAGCGGCATTATCGGCGCTTCAACGGGCAATCACGGGCAGTCGCTGGCCTACGGCGCGAACCTGTTCGGCATTCGCTGCGTCATTGCCATGCCCGAGGAAGCGAACCCGATGAAAGTGGAGTCAATGCGCGCCCTCGGCGCCGAGGTCGAGTTCCATGGCGCCAACTTCGAGGAGGCGCGCGTCTGGGCCGAGGAGACCGCCCGGCGCGAGGGGATGCGATACGTTCACCACGTCAACACCCCGCAGCTCATTGCCGGCGTCTCGACCATATCGCTCGAGATCGTTGAGGACCTGCCGGACGTGGACGTCATCATCACGCCCATCGGCGGCGGCAGCGCGGCCGTCGGCCACTGCCTCGTCGCGAAGTCGCTTCGGCCCCACGTGCAGGTGATCGGCGTGCAGGCAGAGGGCGCGCCCGCCGTCTACCGTTCGTGGAAGGAGCGCACGCTTCAGACGGCCGGCATCGACACGGCTGCCGAGGGCCTCGCCACCGGACAGGCGTACTACATCGCCGTCAAGACCTTCATCGACAGGTTGGACGACATGCTGGTCGTGAGCGACGACGAAATGCACGACGCCATCGTTCGCCTTCTCCGTTCGGCGCACATCGTCGCCGAGGAGTCGGGCGCCGCCGCCACCGCCGCCGCCATCAAGCTGGGTGACCGTATTCGGGGAAAGAAAGTCGCCATCGTCGTGAGCGGCGGCAACTTGACCCTGGACAGCCTGCGGCGGGTGTTGCTCGAGGCGCGGTGAACCGCCGCGCCGGCGCTGCTCATGCCCGCTGAATCTAAATCCGTCCTCGTCATCGTTGCGCACGCGGACGACATGGAGTTCATGGCCGGCGGCACCATCGCCCGTATGGCGGCGATGGGATACACGATCCACGAGGTGATCGCCACCAACAATGAGCGCGGCACCCTCGAGCGCGACTCGCGCAGTTCACGGCGGACTCCCGGCGGGAGGAGGCGCGTCGCGGCGCTACGGTGCTCGGCGTCGATCCCGAGATCGAGTTCCTCGGCTATGAAGATGGGCGCCTGGGCGAGACGCCACTGAACGAGCTGCGCGAGAAGTGCTTGCGGGCCATCCGTCGCCACAGACCGGACGTGCTCTTCACCTGGGATCCGCACGCGCCGTACGAGGACCACCAGGACCATCGCGCCGTCGCCTGGGCGGCAACCGAGGCGGCGATGTTCAGCCACTTCCCGCTGTACCAGCCGGAGCACCGCGACGAGGGCCTCGAGCCACACTACGTGGGCGAGCGCTATTTCTTCGCGAAGTCTCCTCGCGACGTTAACAAAGCCGTCGACATCAGTGACGTCATCGAGCGCAAGATCGACGCGCTCTGCCAGCACTTGAGCCAGATGGAAATGACGGTGATGGACCTCAAGCTGCAGCTCGCCGCCTCGTGCCTCGACATCCCCTTCTTGCGCGATGCCGACCCGAAGGAGTTCCGCCCGGTCATCGACGCGCAGATCAAGGCATGGGCCGCGTCGGTGGGCCGCCGCCACGGATTCGCTTACGCAGAAGAGTTCCGTCGCGTGCGGTTCAACGGGATCGAGCGCTGGGCGAGGGAGTCGGACGCTCGGCTGCGGGACGATTTGTAGGGGCGGTTCGCCACCGAGGCCTTTGAACGCGCGGGTGCGGAGCCTAAAGGCACCGCGCTACATTCGTGGCCCCGCGTGGCGCCACCGTTAGATTTCGGCCGTTATCGATTCGGCGCCTGCGTCGAGCAGGTAGCCGATCCCTTGCACCGTCTTGATCAGTGCGGGACTATGCGGGTTCCGCTCGATTTTCGAGCGCAGGCGTGAGACCCAAACGCGGAGGTACTGCACCTCGCCGCTATACTGCGAGCCCCAGACGTTCGTCAACATCTCGTCCGAGGCAACCGGGCGCCCGACTTTAGCGGCGAGTTCACGAATCAGGAGGCGTTCCTTTCGCGTAAGCGGCACCGGCTCACCGAGGCGCATGACGGCGCCCGTTTCGGGATCGATTTGGACTCCCTCCGCGCGCAACATAACTTAGAAGGCCTGGGCCTTCTTCGTGCCATAGAACAGAGCGCGCGACATGTTGATGATCAACAGCGGCTCCTGCCACGCCTGAGACCGCCCCTTGTCCGCAGTCACGGTTGCATCAGTGAAGGGCACGAAGTGATGATCGGCCACGATCGGCACGAAGGCCGGGTCAGCGTCCGGCATCAGGTGCAGGTTGCCGCTGATCTCGTAGCCGGGCAGCACAGCGGTAGAAGGGACGCGCTTCTTGCGCACAACCTCGAACGGGTCAGGCTTGTGCACCTCTCCGCGCGGAATTGCGAACAAGATCCCGCCCCGGTCCAACTGGATGACATCGAAATCGCGGCGCTGGCCGCCGGGGTTCAAGGGATCGTCCAGCGTGCCGGAAGTCATTGTGAAGTAGGCCAGGTCGTTCGAGTTCAAGAAATCGACCAGTCGCCGCGGGACGCCCGGTGTGAACAGCTCGCCGCAGACGCGGAAGCTGTCCATTACGATCTCGACCTGGACGCCTGTCGCCCGTGGCGCCGCAAACTCATCCGGCGCCTCAGTGTACGGCTGCGCGTCAATTTCCACGTCACACTTCGGAAGTCACGCGGGATTGTGCCTCTCCCGTTGGGCCGATATCATCGCGACCGCTGCCGAACAACCCGCGCCTCTCGGCTTCAAAGAATGCGCGAACCACTTCGGGGTCGAACTGCGTGCCGGCGTGGCGTAGTACTTCTTGCATCGCGTCCTCGTGCGAGCGGGTCTTGCGGTACGGCCGCTTCGACGTCATTGCAACGTAGGCGTCCAGGACTGACAAGATGCGGGCTGCGATAGGTATCTTTTCGCCGGCGACGCCGCGCGGGTAGCCCTGACCGTCGAACCGCTCGTGGTGACAACGCACGACGTCGGCGACTCCACTCAAGAATTTGCTCTCGCGCAGGATCTCGTATCCGATTTCCGGATGCCGCCTCATCTCCGCCCAGTCTTCCTCAGTGAAGTCCTCTTCCTTTAGCAGAACCGACTGGGCGACGCCCCTCTTGCCTACATCGCGCAGGGCTGCGGCCTGGTCTATGAGGCCCACCTGCTCGGTTGGAATCCTCATCTGTCTCACCAGGATTGACGCCAGTCGCGATAGCCGCTGTGACTCGCGGTCGGCGACGCTGTCACGCATACCAAGCGCGCCGCACAGCCGTTCGATGATCGCCTCGTGGCTCGCGCGGGACGTCTCCAGATGCGCCTTGGTTGATTCTATCTCCTTACGATTCGAGGCCGTCATCCGCCACACAGCCAGCCACATGATTACGACCAGGCCAATGATCGCCGACGTTGCATTCAGGAGGACCGCGATTGCCGTCAGCAAGAGCGCTGTGACCAGCGACGCGCAGCCGAGAATCAGAATGCGGCGTATGGTTCGCTTGCTGCTCGACATATCGTTTAGTTGCCCAGTACGTAATCGTCTATTAGAGTGCCGGTGTCATCGGGTTCTTGTTGCAGAGCGGGCTGTTGTTCTGGAAGCCGGCGCGAGACCTTGTTCGCGTACATATCCGCATCTGCCCAGTGCAGCATCTCGTCCAGGCTGTCGCCGCCCCAGGGGTAACCCGCAACGCCGATGGATACGGTGACCATGAGTTGTGTCGCACCGCCTTCGTACATCGGGTTTCGTTCCATCTCTTCCCACAGCCGGCGAGCCAGCGCGAAGGCGCCCCGCTTGTCCGTCCCCGGCATGATGATGCCGAACTCATCGCCGCCCAGCCGAGCCGCTACGTCCGTAGTACGGATGTGCTTGGTTATGACTGCCGCCAGGTTCGTGATGACGACGTCGCCCACACCATGACCGTACTCGTCGTTGATCCCCTTCAGTCCATCCAGGTCCAGCAGCAGAATCGAGAGGGTATCACGGCGCTGCTGCGCTCTGGCCATCTCCTCTTCCGCCACTTCATAGAAATGCCGCCGGTTGTGCAGACCCGTCATCTCGTCGCGAGACGCCATCTCTTTCAGCTCTGATACGCGAATCATGAGATGCGCCTGATGGCGTCGCAGCAGCACGACCTGCATCTTGAACAGGACGAGGCTGGAGAACAGGCCATACAACAGTGGCACGCCGCCGAGGGCCGCATAAGCCGGGTACTGCCAGCCGTGTTCCGTAGACACCATGAGCGGGGCCAGGATCGCCGCGGTGACGAGCGTCACCGCGATTCCGCCCGCCCAGGCGACGCGGCGGATCAGCGACTCTTCGCGCGAGAGATCTTCTTCGTTGACTATTGGTTTGATGTGCGACGTCAGCTCCTGCATACCGCTCCCATTGCCACTGGTGCGGATAAGCGCGAACGGCGCTCTGGTCCGCCACAAAGTAAGACGCCGCGCCGAGTGGCGAGTTACATGAGCGATACGCGCACACGCACGGGAGAAACCGCTCGCTCCTACGTCCGGGAATAGACGACCCGGCCGCGCACCCAGGTCGTGACCACTTCCAGGTCGGGGTCCAGCGCCACCAGGTCCGCGTTGTAGCCAGGGGCAATGCGCCCCTTTTCGTCGGCGAGTCCGAGGACGCGCGCGGGCACGGTAGAGGCCATGCGTACGGCATCGGACATGCCGGCGACGCCCCAATGGACAACGTTGCGCAAAACTCGGTCCATCGTCGCCGTGCCGCCGGCTATTGTCCCATCGGGAAGTAGAACGCGATCGCCGGCAAGCCTGGCTTGAACGTCGCCGAGACGAAAAGTGCCACCATCAACGCCGGCCGAGGGAACGCCATCTGTCACGAGCACGATCCGGTCCGGTCCGACGGTCTCGCCCAACAGCCTTTGTGATCAGTTTTCCCGCGCCCGTTAGCTCAGCCGCGACCGTCATTAGCCGGAGCTGCCCCTGTGCCGCCTCCGCCAGCCGCTCGAACACGCTGACGTCCGGCGGTGTCACCCAGCCTGCGGGCAGCGCGCCTCGCCGGTCGGGGTTGACGAAAGGCCCCTCGAGGTTCACTCCGAGCACGTGCGCCCCGCCCTCTACCGGCCCCGCTGCCTCTGAGGCGATGCGCGCGTATTCCAGCCCCTCATCCACACTCGCTCCGAAGACTGTCGGCAGAAAGGAGGTGACGCCCCGCGACACGACCCAGCGGGCGTACGAGCGGATCTCCTCCGCGTCGCGGGTGGCGAGCGAGTGACCGCTGCCCCCGTGCACGTGCAGATCGATGAAACCGGGAACGATTGTCATACCGCGGGCGTCTGTGGTCTCGGCAGTAGGCGGCGGTCTGACGTCCGGTCCTACGGCCGTGATGCGACCGCTGTCGTCGAAGGCGATCGTTCCTGACTCGAAGGTCTCGTCAGGGGTCAGGATGCGGCAACGAGTGATAGCGCCGGTCATCGGCAGCCAATCTTACTACGCCCTCAAGCCGCCGGGATGTAACCCGCAGACTCCCTCGTGCATCTTTAGCACTGTAGACGGAGGGCGGACAATGCTGAACAAGATACTCGCGCCTCTGGATGGCACGGACATCGCGGAGGCGGGTCTTCGCTGGGCGGAACACGCTGCCAAACGCTCGGGCGCCGCGATTTATCTGCTCACCGTAGTCGATTCATCTCAGCCGGAATCTGAGACAAGGCTGAAGGAAGCCGAAGCCTACCTGCAGTCGCGGCGTGATCAGCTCAAGAAACAAGGCCTGAGCGTCAAGATGGAAGTTGCGCGCGGCGAGCCGGCTCGCACCATCCTCGAGCGAGCGGAAGCCGTGGACCTGACCGTCGTCACCTCCGGAACGGTTCGCTGGCTGATCAGCGCTGTACTCGATCGAGTCCTGGAGAGGATGACTCGGCCTTTGCTCGTCGTGCGCGCCCCTTCAAGCGGGCAGATCGCGGCGCCGAACGTCGACAAGATCCTTGTGGCACTGGACCAGACAGGTTACTCGGGCGATATCCTATCGGTGGTCCAGGAGTTCGCCAAGGCGCTCAGTGCTTCCGTCACCTTGTGTCACGCAATCCCGCCGGCGGTAGACGAGTATGGCCGCGAAGTTCAGCCCCACGCCGCCGGCGCGTCCGGCGCCATCAACGCTGCCAACTTGTTCGTAGCCCGGATGGCAAAGGAGCTTCAGGAAGAAGGCATCGAGGCGGAGACGGTCGTCGCCGTGGGCGATCCGCCCGGCCAGATCGTTCGCACGGCGCAACGCTGTGGCGCTGGCCTCATCGCACTGACGACGCGGGGCCGCGAACACCTCGACAGCCGCCTGGTGGGCAGCACCGCCAACGCCGTTCTGCACTCAACGCGCCTTCCCTGCCTCCTCACGCGCCGCGGTCAGTCCAGCGCCAAAACGGGCGGCGTGCGATCGCGCGCTGTCACCCACTAGCGCCCCTTTCCATTCGTCAACGCGCCTCGCTCGACTCTTCAATTACCCGACGCGAAGGGGTTAAGCTCCCTGTGATACACTGGCGCCGCTTTCGTCAGGAGGTCGCGCGGCTTGGAGGAGACGGTCCGCATTCAGGGCCACATCAATCTCGAGCAGGTCCGGCAGGACCGGTACCTGTACCTCCCGTTCAACGT
>WNGA01004767.1_pt1 | contig 27684 bp, 49 predicted proteins | sample 5400061 | NCBI WGS metagenome assembly WNGA01 (sample SAMN13153366, study PRJNA577476) | soil metagenome | isolation source: 100 cm soil or saprolite under grassland replicate 2 | place: USA:California | collected 2016-06-15
GGCCTGGTTTGATCTGACGACCTGTTACAAGATGGCGATTGCAGACTTTCTTGAGCCCGAGGCCCAGGAGGCTGTCATGAACATCGTAGATACTCACATCGAATAGGAGACTGTTATGGACGAGATTGAGGAGTACAAGCGGGCAGCTATTCTCAGAGATAATCACCTGATGGTGGATGATTACGAGGATCTGATCTTGGCAGTTACTGCCATGTGGGGAAGCGACGGGGGAGATCTAATGATCAAGCTCCAGAATCTCAAGGAAGCGGAGAGGATCAGGTAATGCCCCAGATTACATACGAGCACAAGGTAACTGGCCACCGCAGCACTACTCGTGCATCTAGGTCTAACGTATTGACGATGCGCAAGTATCTCGAAGATCAGAACAACGTGATCATATGCGGTGGCTGCTTCAGAGCGGGCGGCGTTAAGCTGAACCTGTATGGCGACTGCTCTGCATGCGATACCGAGCTGAAGCTGGAGATGCACTTTCGACAAGCGCAAGAGGAGAAATACTGGTGATTCTCCAGTATGCAGTCCTCGGGATCAAGGGGATTGCTCTTGGTGCCGTGATCTCGGTTGCCCTACTGATCCCCTGGGGACAGAAGTCTTCTGACAAGTCTGTGCCAGTACCTGCTCCAGATTCGCCTGCTGGGTTGATTGCGAAGTACCATTGCTGGAGCAACAATCAGCCAGCTGGCGTCAAGATTGCTGGTCACGCAGTAGTAACAAAGGATGGCTCGGATCACCCGATCTATATTGACAGCGGTGAGGCACTTGCGCAGTTCTTTGGCGGGAATGATTACGGCCTGACTATTCATGGATTCTGTAGATAAGGAAGAAGTACTAGTGACCGATCATGCGGATCATGCGGAACAGAAACTCATAGAGTTGCGCTTTGCGACTCGTGAAGCAAACGAAGTCCTAGCTGAACTCAAACAGACACTCAAAGCGCTCCAGAAGGAGCGATCTGTAATTGAGCGGCTCATCCTGAATGGCTTCGACGAGCTGATTCGTGATCAGGTAGCCGAGTCGCTGAAAACCTATCAGGTCTCAGTTGACCAGGCGATCAAGAATGCTACTGACGCAGTGTTCGCGCGGTTCGATCAGCTGTCTGCCCTATTGCTGGGCGAGACCAAGGATCGCAAGCGCAGGGGTCAGATGAGCATTCCAGAGATGATCCAGAGGAAGGTAGATCAGGATGACAAGTCTTCTTGATCCCTTCGCTCCGTGGGACGCAATGGGCGAGCCATTCGACCTGGCGGCCAAGCGTGCTGATCTAGCACAGATTCCTCCAGACAAGGATGGGCACTGGCCGAACGCTGCATCCATCTCACGGTTTGGATATACCGAGATGCCTGCCAAGATGCTGCGCAGGTTCTTGAAGAAGATCGAGATAGTCCAGATCGACTATAAGACTCCTTGCTGGCTGTGGACTGGCGGCACACACGAAAAGGGATACGGAAGGTTTTACCTCGGCACCCTTGACGGAAGCAGGATCTGGGCGTACGCTCACAGAATTGCCTTTGAGCACTGGATGGGAATGCCGCCCCTTGGATACATAGTCGACCACCAGTGCAATCACAAGTTGTGCTGCAATCCGACGCACACCTGGCCAGAAACTTTCAACGACAACCTCAGGCTCGCCGATGCGCGCAGGCCTTGGAAACGACGCAACCAATACAGCAAGGAGTAGTTAGATGATGAGTAATGCTGATACGGAGGCTGAAAAGGCTTTCTATAAGAAGCTTCATTGGGCGACGGGCGATCGAGACTGGAATCAGGTAAGCAATATCTTCCTCAAGTATGGTGCCTACCTCGATCTGATCGATGTACCTGGTCCGCCCGAGCCGTACTCGTACGAGTACCAGTGGACCAAGCTGCCGCCCAAGGTCAACCTGATCAAGACAAAGGAGCTGGTCTTCGTCGGGCACGGCGAGCCTACTCTTGAGGAAGAGCAGGAGCACGTACTGAACGGAGGTCACGCTCGGTTCGTAGTCGAGGTTCTCAAAATGGATCCTTCATCGCTGACGAAGATCATCCATCATACTCAGGATGACACGCAGGACTTTCCGGCGATTCCATTCTAACTCAACCCGATAAGGGGATTTACTATGGTGCACGTTCTCAATGACTCGTTCGATCCGAAGACTGATCTGAACGAGCGCGCACAGGCAGCAGTTAAAGCCTTCCGCAGTATGCAGCATAGCCTGTCTTCGTATGCTCGTGCGATCACTGGCAACAAGAAGGTGCGCGTCGAGGTGGCCCAGGGTCCGCCCTCTACAGACGGCACAACGATCTATTACCGTCCGCCTCTGGCACTGGGAGACAAGACTCCTCACTACAGGTTCATCTGTGGACAGCGTGAACCTTCTGGTTTGCAGTCCTGTCCTGCTTGCAGGGTTCGCGAGGAAGTTCTGGTCAACATCTACCATGAGATCTCGCACATTGCCTTCGACTCGTTCAAGCCTACAACCAATCAGGCCCAGCATGCAGCACTGAATGCTGCCATCAAGGAGGTCGGTGGCAAGTATGAAGAGCAGCTGCGCAAGAAGTTTGCAGCAGCTCCTTTCAAGGTCAAGAACTCGCACATCGGGCTGGCTAATCTCGTGAGCCCGTACCTCGGTAGCCTTGTGAATGCGCTGGATGATGCTCGTATCGACTCTGCCATGTTCGCAAAGCGCAAGGGCACTCGCAAGATGCTGGTGGCCGACACGTTCAATCTGCTGCGCAATGGCTTAACGAATGCCAAGGGCGAGATTCAGACATGGCAGGACATGCCGCTGAATTCCCAGATCTCAATGGGATGCTACCTTGATATCGCAGGTTACACTGGTTGGCGTGAATTCCTGCACGAGAAGGTTGGTCAGGACATCTCAGACGAACAACTTCAGAAGCTCCTAAAGAATGTCCACGGAGCACGCAGCATTGCAGATATCTATAGCCTGGCGTTTCCCGTGTTGGCCAGGTTGCGCGAACTCGGTTACTACAAACTTCCCGAGGAGGAAGAAGATGGACAGGGAGATGAGGGGTCAAGTGGAACCGCTGAAGGCAGTTTATCCGAAGATTCGCCCGACAGCTCCTCCGAACCCGTACCTGGGTCCGAAGATGATGCCCCCGAAGGCGACGCTTCTTCCGATGAGGATTCTCATAAAGGGGACTCTAGCTCAGGGACTGACGAATCTTCTTCTGAAGATGGAGATGAATCGGAAGCGTCGGACTCACCAGAGGCTGGTGAGGGAATGGAACAAGAGGGAGCTCCTGGGGCCGACGGCGAACTACCTGACGAGTCGAGCACTGATCAATCAAGCGGAGAATCTACTGACTCAGCTGGAGAATCTGAAGATCAAGACGGATCTTCACCAGGAGACAGGACTCTATCTTCAGAATCAGTGGAAGATGCGTCTGACCGGCAAGAAGGGCTGAATAATGGCTCAGATCAGGACGACGTACCTGAAGATTCTGATGGAACAGAGAGTGGATCCGATGGCGAATCGGGTCCCCAGTCCGACCGCGAGGGGGGCAATCAGGGCGGTCAAGCTGAGTCAACTGGTGGACAGGCTAATGGATCATCCGACCCGTCCGACCAGGATTCTGGCGACCGGAGCTCTGAAGACATGGAAGGGTCGATGGACGAGGGTGATCGCAACGACTCTTCAGACGGCGACTCTGGATCGTATGACTGGGACCAGCCGAGTGATGGTCAACCTGACTACGACGATGGAAACCAAGGAGATGGAAGTGAGTCGAACCAGATTCCGCTTTCTGGTACACCCGACGACTCGATGGAGCCTGACGAGTCTAATCAGGTTGATGGCCCACGCGAAGGCTCAGGACCCGAGGACGATGGTCTTGAGGGTGAGTCATCCGGACCAGTGGACTCAGGTGCCGACGAAGGACTAGGTGGAGCCGAGGTTACCGAAGTTCTGCCTTCCTATGGGACGCCCGAAGATGTCAAAGATATCAGCGACGAAGTAAAGGTGACCGAAGCAGAGAATAAGGCTCTGGACATTGCAATCATACAGGGAACCTACTTTGAGTGGCCGTCTATGGGCGTCTCGGATGTGCAGGAGTTCAGGTATGATCTCAGCAATCCAGGCTGGATCAATCGCTTCGAGTATGATTCGTATATGTCAGAACGAGCTGGATATGACTGCGAGATTGACATTCCCGAGTCAATTATGCAGCCTGCTCTGATCAAGACTCGTAAGATCTTTGACGAGAACAAGCTGGCTGGTTATGATCGTAACCGTAGGTCTGGCCGCGTAGATGCTCGAGTCTTGGGACGGCGTGCTTGGAAGGGTGACGACGACCGGCTGTTCGGCAAGAAGCGTAATCCTACCCGAAAGGATTACGCCGTCAAGATCAGTATTGACATCTCTACCTCGAACATGGGTACTAACATTGCTCTTGTGAAGAGGGCTGCGTTTGCGCAGGCCGAACTGTGTGCCCGAGTAGGAATTCAGTTCTCGATCACGGCTCATAGTGCAGTCGGGAGTGTGCTCAGTGACTATGGGTACACTATGAACCTGCATCACATCAAGGACTGGAATGAGCCTTGGGACGAGAAGCGCAAGGACGCTCTTCGAAAGCTTACCTGTGTCGGTGGAAACGTCGACGGGCATGCTCTTGAGTTCATGCGAAAGGAGCTCGAGAAGGTCGATGCTACTGACAAGATCCTCCTCTATTACACTGACGGAAAGTTTCCGGCGGCTAACAAGCAGGAAGAGGAGCAGGTGCTTCTGCATCAGTTGAAGCTCTGCAAGCGCGACCAGATCACGCTGTTGGGCGTAGGAATCCGTACCGACTCACCTCGTCGGTTTGGCCTGGATACCGTGCAGGTCGACGGAGACGAAGACTTGCCGCGGGTGGTCGAACACTTGGGAAAGCGGTTGCTACGGTCGGCCCGATAGCGGCCCGATGTATCCGCTTGCCACAGGCTGCCCAATCGTATAGGTTGGGCATAGCGGTGTCGGATGGGGGACACGACAGGGGAAGCGTCAACCTATCCGGCACCGAACCTAGACCCGATAATGAACTGGAGAAACACATGACTGCCACCCTTCAAGAGGTTCAGGCGTTCGTGGACAAGGATGCCCTTGTTCACATCAAGCAGGAAGACGGCACTCTTGCCGAGGTCGTCGGCAAGATCATGGTTGCCACCGAGGCTGGCATCGGCTTCAAGCCGAAGGGCAAGCCTGGTGTCGAGCTCTTGAATCTGTCTGACGTCGAGGAGATCGGCGCCGCACCGACCAAGCCGAAGACCATCAGCAAGAAGAAGCTGGCGCCGGTCACTGCCGAGCAGGTCCGTCAGCATCTGGCCGACCGCCACGGCATCGAGATCAAGTGGTGCCGTGATGCGACCGACGAGGCCGCGCAGGAGTTCCACGACTCGATCGACCACGGTGTGCTGGGTCACGATCACAGCAAGGTCCCGACCGAGCAGGAGCAGGCCGTCTCTGAGGCCGAGGCCGAGCAGACGGTGTCTTCGATCTGATGAAGAAGTTTCTGCTCGCCATCATCGTCTTGTCTGTACTGTTCATCGGCGGCTGCTTTGCGCTCTTTGCTGGCGCGACTAGTGAACTTGATACACCAGGTACGGTAGGCGTTCATACGCCTAAGGCTGACGCTTCTAAGGCTGACGCTCCAAAGGAGACCGCTGGTCAGTCGAACGCTCGTCAATCAGCCGAGGACTATCTCGACTACGCGGCGTTCTCGAAGTCTAGCCTCGTCAAGCAGTTGAAGTACGAAGGCTTCGACACTGTTGACGCCAAGTACGCTGCTCGAGCAGTAGATGCCGACTGGAACGAGCAGGCAGCGAGGGCCGCGCAGGAGTACTTGGACTACTCGTCGTTCTCTCGTTCTGGGCTGATTGAGCAACTGAGGTACGAGGGCTACACACTCAAGCAGGCCACGTACGGCGTCGACAAGGTCGGTCTGTAATAAGCCCTCTCTAGTCTGCCTGCTACGGTAACCATTGTGAGGCCGCGGCTAGCGGTGAAAGTGGCAGGCTAGAGAGCTTAGAGTTGAGTATCGCCCATCCACTCAACTACAAAAACTGTTGGGCAAGATCGACCTTCCTGGCAGTTCCCCCGGACTGCCAGGAAGGTCTTTCCTTTAGCGAAAGGTAGACCTAGATGTATTGTAGGTGCAATAAGCATACTCAGGGGTACACAGCAACACCTAAGCTGGATAGCACAGAATCGTGGGATCGCAACTATGACTTCTGGGCGTGCTCCATATGCCTCAAGCCTACATATCTTCTTTTCGAAGGAATCACGCATATGCACACTCCGGTAGGCGCTACTGCACTCCTGTCCTACAATGGACACAGCGACGGTAGAGCAACGCTAACGTGGGCCATCAAGGATGGTACGCGGCGTCAGACAATGGTGTTTCAGCCATATCCAAGGAAGGTCGGCATGGATCAAGGCAGGAATGTTCTCGTAGACCTGTGGCACAGGTTGGATGTTAAGATTGACCAGATTCGCCAAACAGGAGATGTTGCCGACCCTTCATGGAAGACTCAGGCGATTACTCTTGCTGAGGTTATTCAGCTCATCATGCCTGCATTTTATCCGGACAAGGATAATGTCTTAGCTGAGTCCATGAACCGCTGGAGAGCGCGTCAAGCTGGCACAGAGCACGAGTCTCCCGGTCTAGCTGAGTCACTGTGGGACCGTAACACGCAGGCTGACGGTACCCCCTACAGTCGCGAATCCGAGTCTAAAGCACGTGCTCGCAATAATGGAGCACAATCTCAGCAGGCGGTTGTTAAGCTGAGTGATCAGCATATAACCTTCATCAAGCATAGTCTAAAGACTGGCGCACTAACAGCAGAGAAGATGGCAGAGATGTTCAAGGTCAGTGTCGATGTAATCAAGGCGGCGAATGATTCATGAGTAACCACGACGAAGAGTTAATCCGACAGGCTAGGAAGGCATACGAATACCACGCAGCACAAGAAAGGATGTACCTCCGAACTAATAACCCAAAGCGTGCTCGTGTATCCCGAGCCAAGGCGAAAGATGCCAATAGGAAGATGAAACTCCTCAAGGCGCTATTCTCCCGTAACAAAAAGAAGAACAAGAAGAAGAAGTGAGACGCCTCGCGAAATACATTCTTTGCTGGCTACTAGATAGAGTAGCCGAGCGATTCATTCCAATGCACTTCGACAATCTTAAGGACAAGAAATGACTGAACCCGTAACTGCTGAGCGTATCCAGGTCGCCAAAGATTTCGGACTAGTCAACGTAGATCAGATCGCTATTACTTGCAGGGAGGTAGGTATCCCATTCTTTGCGGCGTGTGCGCTGTTTGAGAAAGAATCAATGGGACGCAACGTCTACGGCAACGACTTCGGGGGTGCCCTTGCTGGATTCCCCGACATGGTAAACCAGAGCAACTTCCGCGTGTTCTGGTGGCTGGTAAACAACAAGGGCCAGACTTCCAATGGCGTAGGTCCCTCACAGATTACCTCCAAGGGTCTGCTGATCGAGATGCGCAAGCGTGAACTGATGGCCTGGGATGTGCATGACAACATGTTCTTTGGGCTTGAACTCCTCTGGGGTTTCTTTCAAGATACTAAGTCTTGGATTGAGGCCGGAACGAAGTATCACGGTACTGGAGACAACTACGGTGTCGATCTGAAGATGAAGGTCGACGACTGGAAGTTCCGTCTGGGTATCCAGTGAAGGCTCACTTCATTACCATGACAGTCGAGGGAGTGATGGTTGCGATCTGTGGCGCAGCCTTCCCTCCCAAGACTGTCGGGGGTGCGAGACTGGGTATCTATGCACAGGTCTGCAAAGAGTGCGACGCGAAGGTCAAGGAGGCCTGGGTGACCCTAAAGTAATCCTTGGACTCTGGACAGAAAGTCGGTTGAACTTTGGCTAAACAGTTAGCGCCGTGTTTGTTTTGCGAGGAGATGCCATGTGTTTGCAATGCAACAGTTCGCTCGAAACCCTCTGGGCAGGCTACACCCCTCCTCCAGTCAGAGAAGATTCAGCCGCTCGAAAGTCAATCCGACGATTGGCTAGTAAACCTGCAGACGACGACCAAGAAGACCTTCGCCGAGATGGCCGCAACCGAACAGATCACACTGGATCAGGACGAACTAATTCTGCGTGAGGCTATTCGTAACCTCTGGGACATTCTGTCTAGTCAAACCAAGATACAGTACAAAGGAATAATCACACTGCACAAGAACGCAAGACTAACTAGAATGGGACAGGAGGTGCGACATGCAATGGATGAGTACGGAGTTGAAAGACTTCCTCCGCTATAACTTCGGACTAACTAACTTTGGACCCGCTGATCCTCGCCTTCTGAATCAGGACGACCGCCTAGGCTGGGACAAGGCTCTAGACAAGCAACCCCGGGGCGCCGAGCGCACCCGAGAGAACATCCGAAAGCTCATTCGTAACCGTAATCCAGTCAAGTGGATTCAGGTCCAAAACGACATCAAGTGGGTAAAGAAAGAGATGAAGAAGATGGGCCTCAATCCTGAGGACTGGAGGTCAGTCCTGTGACTCCTTCGGAAGATCCTACCTGGCCAGAGTGTATTGCGCATCCTCCCGCTAGGCATTGGTGCGACAGTATAGCGAACTATCTACGTCAGAGTAATGATGCAGATAGTCTGGACTTCGGCATGCGCTACTGTATTCCGATCAATCCTGCGCTGTATAAGCAGTATGCCACGGTCAGCATTGATTCTACATCGATCAACGGAATCAGTGCAGCACTTCATCTGATCATGCCCGAAGATGCATTCTCGCAGGATGATGAGAAGACTGAATACCTTGGCCTGTGGACACAGGGCGAGGGAAGACTGATCATTGCCTCGGTGATTGCAGACTGGGTTGCTAGCCGGTACTCTGATGGGGACAAGTGCACATCTACTCTCCACTCCTTTAATCAGGAGATGCAGTGGCAGGAGATGATGAAAAACGGACATCCGGAACTTCTGAAGGCTAATAGATGGTGCATGGCTTACTATGGTCTTTGTTACTTCTGTCAAGAGGGAAGAACGGCAGTAGCTGCAACTCCCGGAAGTGCTGCTGACTTCGGTCTAGATGGCGCAACCTTTCGGACTGCGCAGGGAAACATGAACATGTCGTCCAGGCCAGTCCACTCAGGTACTCCACCTCGCAGGCAGACTGCGCGTGAAGCCCTACAGCAGAGGTTCAAGGATTCAGGTAATGTCGCAAGATCATGAGTACGTGTGCAACAAATGTGGCGATCCCACCAAGCGCTCACTGCTCACAGTCAAAAAGGTCCTGTTCACGGATATGGGCGCGGGGTCAAAGACACTCAGATCTAGAGTGATCGGATGGTACTGTCCACCCTGTACTGTGCGTGATTCAGAGTGGAACTTACCTGCGCACAAGACTCCAAACACAAGACTCGTTGATCTTCTAGGAGAAGAGAATGGCTGACAACGAGGGTTACAAGCAGAAGCGCAAGCCGGTAATGGGCCGTCGTAATGACGTTCCAAAGCCACAGACTACTCCAGGCAAGATCAGCAAAGGTCGATGGGCCTGGTGTAGATTGTTCTTCGGTCAGTTCGTGATCTGGGCAGACTATTTTGAAAAAGATGGCGCCGAGACTGACGAAGTACGAGACATCAAGATCCTTTACCCAATCCCAAACCGACCGCCAGTGTCATGGAATCTCACAGCCTGTACCGAAGATGAGCTCGTTGCAATGAAAGAACTCTTCGATACAGCCTTCAAGTGGGCACTGCCGATCGTACAAGAACGCGACCAGGAGGCGAAAGATGCGTTCGAGAACGGTGACGACTCTCACTCTAGAATCTATCGAGCAGTACCGCTCGTGGTGTATCGCTCGGGGCCAGAGCGAAAACACAGCGAAAGGGTACTCGACGGATCTGAGGATGATGCTGAACTTTTATCAGACTCAGATGATTCAGACAGAGAACTTCGAGACGAAGGCCCAGAACTGGTTGAACAAGACACGCCAGGCGTCCAGCCCCAAGACAACTGGCCGACGCCTAACCAGCCTTCGAAGCTTCGCTAGGTGGGCAAAGATCGAGGTGGAAGACTTGCGTGAGTACAAAGCGCCTGTGCCTGCTAGGGCTCTACCACATCCCCTTCCTGAAGGTCTATCGGGTATCGAGAGATTGCTCTCTGTAGCAGGTAATCCTGAGCAGCGTGCACTGGTAGGCGCGTGTGGACTTGTTGGTCTCCGTGTAGCTGAGGCACTCGCCTTCAAGACCGGTTGGCTGGATGCGCGAGAAATGCTGCTCAGGGTCCGCGGCAAGGGTGACAAGGAGCGTATTGTTCCCGTCTCGCCCAGAGCTTGGGATGCTATTCACATTGCCTATATCAAGGCAATGTCAGGTGACGGTTACCTGATTCATTACCCCGATCGTTCTGCTCGCAAGTGCATTACCAGCCTAGGGCGCAAAGCTGGCCTAATGCGGACGATCTCTAGTCATGACCTGCGTGCAACTTATGCGACGATTATGTCAGACCAGGGCGTGAACATCCGAGTCATTCAGGAGCTGCTGGGTCATTCGTCAGTCGCTACCACCGAGATTTATACTGGAGTTGGAATGAGTGCATTGAAAGAGGCGGTGAACTTCTGATGGAGGAAGTAGTTCTTATCTGCAAGGGGTGCGGAACCGCATTTCCCATTCCCTCTGGAATATTAGAGGCCCTAGATCATGACGAGCGTGATGTCTGTAATAGAAAGACTGACCGCGAAGCCGAAGGCTGGTTACTAGAGGATGGGTACGTGAGAGTCTGATGCGAGTCATCATGGAGCCAGGCGACATCTTCTTGGACGCCGACAATATTGCCTGGGTTGTAATTCACACCAGGACAAAGGATAACACAGGAGAGCTTTGCAACCTTGTATGGTTCACCAAAAAGTCCTCGAAAGGCATTCCCTCCAAGGTTAACCAATATTGTGAGGAGAATAACCTTGGTGATCTCGAATATGACAAGGTTGATATCCCTGCTTCATTACTGAAGCAGCCATTCAAGTTGCTCTTGGAGCTCAATTCGAAGGATCTCTGATGGTGGCGATGAAAGAGTGCGCTGAACCTCACTGCGAAAACTCATACGAGTCTCATTACTGGGGCACATTAAAGGCTCACCAGAAGGGTTGGTTCAACCAGAAGGATGGTACCTCTTGGTGTCCTGATCATGTGCCAGAGTGGGTTGCATCCTGGCGTGCGCGCCAAAAACTGGAGCAGGCTGACTTTGAGACCGGGCTAGAGCAGATGGACATCAAAGTCCATCCCAAGCAGGATCAACAGAACGACATTGGCCGCTACGATACCTGTCCTCTGATTGGACAAGATCACGGCAGGCATTACTTCCCTCATGTCAAGGGCGGCAGTATGCACTGCATCGGTTGGCATGCAATCAACCGCGACATTGTGCGCAACAGGGCAAGGTTTCACTCTGATTATCTAAGAGGCAAAAAGAGTAACCTGATTCACAGGTCGACCCATGAAGGCGAGATCACCTGGTTCCCAGAAGACGCGTATCAGTATGGCGGAGAGTGGAAGCTTACCTTCTGGAAGGTCAAGCCTGTATGCTCGCTCCCAGAACTGGTGAACCCTGATCTTTTAGATGCTCAGGGTGTCGAGCAGGCCGAGGACTACGAAGTCCACCATTCTGTTAGACATAAGGTAGTCACGCTGTGCCAGAAGTGCTTCCCTGGTGCGGATCAGAGAGGATTGCACTATGGAAAAGCTTGAGGCAAAGAATCCCGACCGGGCGAAGAAACTTGAGTGGCTAAAAGACCGCAACAAGTATGTCACTGGGTTCTGCAACGAGCACAATAAGCCTGGTCAGCACGAGGGCACAAAGCCGAAGACTCAGTCCGGCAAAGGGATCAAGACCTGTCCTTACTGGCAGACATGCCCTTGCGAATGTCACTATAATGTGGATATGCTCTTTGAGATGACCGGACAAGAGCGTCTGGAGATTCAGAATCCCGAATATGCGCCCTACTTTGGCGACTTTGCCCTCCCTGAATATGTTGAGCCGACGATTCTAGAACCCGCTTTAACGGTTACGGGTGCGATTGAATCACCGGACCTAGAGCACATCGCCACGGTACCGCCCGCGCCCGCTGCCGAGCCGCTAGTGGCGCGTCGTACCGAGACCGGACGCGCAGCCAGAGGCGGACTGGAGGCACAGGTCTGGGAGGCTATTCACGCATTGAATGGTGAGTCTGACAAGACACCTAAGATTGTCTCTGAATGGATCGCAAACAAGTACGTGATCCCTACTCCGAGCTCTGGTGCCATCAATGCCGTCTGGGACCGATGGACTGTGCTAGGATTCTGCGAGCAAGCAAAGAAGCCGAACAGGTTTTTGAAGTTCACAAAAGAAGGCACGTGGGATGAACTCCAGCGTCTCAAGAACTCTGCGAAGGTGCAGAAGAGATCAACAGAGTCTGCTCAGAGGCGTGGATTCCGATGAGGATTCTTGTTACAGGTTCTCGTGACTGGACTCACTGGAACATCTTGAACAATGCACTTAATGATGCGTGTCGTCATGCGACAAATATCGTTATTGTCCACGGTGCCTGTAAAACAGGAGCTGACAGGATGGCGAAGCAGTGGGCAGAGTATCAAGGAGTGATCCAAGATCCTCACCCTGCAAAATGGAAGAAGTATCACAAAGGAGCTGGCCCAATTCGCAATGCTGAGATGGTAGCGCTTGGAGCTGATCTGTGTCTAGCCTTTATTCGGAACAGCAGTAAGGGCGCAACAGGATGTGCAGACCTTTCTGAAAAGGCTGGAATCGAGACTCGAAGGTTTACCTACCCTTGACCGAGCAGCCCCCGATGCGATAGTCTATGCACGCCTCCAAGACTGTCGGGTCTAGGGGTTGGGTAAAAGCTGGGGAGTCGGTGTCACGACTGGCTCCCCAGTGACCAACCTAAGAACAGGATACCTTATGGCCGACAAAATTGGACTGCCCGTGCGAGAGTTCATGTATACTCTCGACCAGATTGCATTCCTCCTTGAAGTAGAGCTTTCTACTCTCAAGACGAGCATGATCTACTTTGAAGGTCGCTCGGTTGGCGCTGTTAACAAGGACAGAATGCAGGCTTACAACATTGCCTCCGCTGGAGAGAAGCCTGATTGGCGTGTGCCTGAACGATTCTTCAAGCGTTGGATGCGCTTCAAGGGATTCAAGATCTACGAGCGAGGTTACCTGATATGAGCAGTAGATCTCAGCAGCGCCGCGAGTGGTACGAGGAGAACTATCAGCCTGATGGCGAGTTTGTAGATGCAATATCCTTTCCGAATGCAGTAATTACGATCCGCGGAAAACGATCCAGAGGTAAAGCTAACTTCATTCCGACCTGGAATTTTACGCCAGAACAGACCAAACAACTTGCGAAGTATATTGCTCAGTTCGGAACTAGTATGCATCTAGCTGCTGAACAGGTCACAAAGAACTTCAACATAGTTTACAAGACTCTTGAGCCACTAATGGATATCGAAGAGCCAAAGAAGCCTGGCAGATATCTACCGCCAGCACACAGTATGGCACCAAGGCCCGGGGCGAGACTGTTTAATCGAAACGGTCGGAAAACGTACTAAGATGTCCGATAGAATACAGTTGACACCTAGGAATACATAGGATAGGGTGGTACCCGTGAACCCAGCCCTCAAGTACGCTGAAGATGTATTAGGCGTACATCGAGTCTATGACGAGGCGAACGCGCTTAACGACAAGCTCGACGCAACTCTTAATCTTCTCGACAAGGCAATCGATGAGCGTCGCAACATGGACACTGAGATTGCAGACTATGAGATGGATATCTTGATCGCAGAGCGCGGTAAGCATCCTGATCATTCCGAGGCTGCCTTTGCACGTCACCTCAAAGAGGTTCACCACAAAGACGAACAGCTCAAAAGAATGCGCCACTTCCGTAACGCAAAGTCTGGAGAGGTGTCCGGGCATGAACTGGATATTGAGTATCTCAAGTCTCAGTTGAAGGTGAAGGTCGCACGAATGGAAGTGCTCGGAGGTTATCTTCGATTCCTGGCGGTAATCAAAGAAGCCGAGCTGAAAAATAATCCAGCCAACACTGATAACACAGCCAGTACAGGAGAATCCAAGTGACGGTAGAACAGAACAGTCCTAGTAGTGTTCCTGCCACTCAGGCAGATATGCAGTACGCGAACACTGGTCTTGAGGACTTTGATCAGTCGGATGCGGTTCTTCCGCGTATCAAGATCATCCAGGCCGAAGGTCAGTGGGAAGAAAATCTGGGAGGACAGCGGTATACGACCCTCCGATTCATTCCCCTTGGACTCGTGAAGCAGCGAGTTCTGTTTCACCACATCGTAGACAACGGCGACGTGCCGATGTGCAAGTCATCTGACTTCAACATCGGTTATCCGAATCCTGATGCCCCTGAGAAGAAGTCATTCCCTTGGGAGATCTCGGGATTCCGCAAGGAAGACTTTCCTCCGGACGCCGAGGGTAACATCAAGTTGCCCTGTACGGGATGCCAACTCAAGGAGTGGGGTTCGACTCCCGGTGGCGACACGCCGTACTGCTCGGAGCAGTGGACACTTCCGATCTACTACGACACGACCGGGAATGATGACTGGGCGCCTGCGATCATGACGCTTCAGAAGTCCAACATCAAACCGATTCGCTCATACCTGACGAGCTTTGCTACGTCAGGTATTCCGAGCTTTACCAAGATTGCTCGGGGTACGCTGCGCACCCAGCAGCGCGGTCAGGTGATCTACTCGGTATCTGCCTTTAGCCAGGAGGGCGAGTCGCCTCGTGACCGTTGGCCCGAGTTCAGTAGTCAGTACGGTGACATGAAGAAGTTCCTTCAGCGTCCGCCGGTTCGGGAAGCTGACTCGCCTGTACCGACCGACAATACTGCACAGGCTCCGGTACAGCAGCCTGTACAGCAGGACCCGTGGCAGCCTCAGCAGCAGCCTCAGCAGCAGCCTCAGCAGCAGCAGCCTGCACCTCCGGTTCAGCAGCAGCCTGTTCAGCCTGCGCCTCCGGTTCAGCAGCAGCCGGTTCAGCCAGTTGCTGCTCCCGTACAACAGCCTGTACAGCCTACTCCTCAGCAGACCGCACCACCTGCTCCTGCAGGGAATGACCTGCCCTTCTAGTCCCACAAGCTGGAATGCCCCGATTGGCATAACCCCGAGACGTGCCAGTCGGGGCATTCCTCTATCCTAATAGGAGAACCAGATAATGACTGAAGGACCGTTCGGCTTCCTGCCACTCAATGACGAGCAGATGGCTGCCCTAAAGCAGCGGTACGAGCATGACCAGATGCACATCCAAGACAACACGCATTCAGTGAAGCATCTACTGAATGAACTATCGAAGGACAATCTGGAAGCGCTTGATCTGGTGCTATTGCAGTGCTTCCATCACATCAACATCGGATACTTCCGCGGGCAGATCACCCAGATACTGGAGAAGAAGTACAACGTCTGTCCATGCGGCGAGGATCACGACCTTCAGGCAGCAGAGCCGATCGGTGAGCCTGTTCTGACCGAGGTTGATGATCTCGTCAAGGAGGGCTCACTTAAGTGGTACAATCTTTGCGAGGAATACGGAGTGATTGCAGAGCCGTACTCAGACGCCGACGGCTATGGACTTAAGTGTACAGGCTGTGGAGCAGCGGTATCTAGTTTGGATGACAGGATGCTCAAGCCTCCTGGTCCGGCTGGGTGTGCAACCTGTCAGGACAAGATGAAGTGGGGATAAACTTCAGTCTGACGTCAGCCGAAGATGAGGTGGCAGGACTTATTGCTCACGGAGCAACGAACAGGGAGGTTGCAATTCGTCGAAATACTTCCGTAAAGAACATAGAATATCATCTGACGAACGTATATCGGAAACTCGATGTAACGAGAAAAGATCTTCCTCTTGTCTATGGAGTAGAGATCTGTCCTAGGTGCAAGCGAGGATGAAGACAGGTACACCTGGTACCAGGCTAAAGCTAAAGAAGTTCAAGTGCACATTCTGCCAGATCTTGAAATGCGGACAGTGCATCGACACAAAGCGAGTCTATTCCGATAGGAGGATATGCGAATGCCAGTCAACTTTGCACCAAGACCAAACGTCAACAACAGATGCATCTTCTGTGGAGAACAACTGACGGCAGAAGAACTGGATAATCCAGATTCCATCTATCGGGAGGTTACTTCCTGGGTAACTGGGCCCAAGCTCCAGAATCCTGTTCTCCGCACTCAAACTGGATACATTGCTCACGCGGCATGTATTCACAAGCTTCAGGATGGCGAGGCTCCTGACCAGGAGCCCGTACCCGGAATCGAGTTCTGATGTTTACTGTTATTGAGGGTGCATTCCTGCTTGGCATTATCCTCTTTGGCATGGGGGCCTTCTTTGCAATCATGGCAATCCTGACTATCTTGGGCAACAAGTTCGGAAATAGGAGAGACTGATGGAGAACCTGATAGATCAGTTGGGATATGTATTAGCGCTCCTCCTTATCATCTTTCTAATCCTGCTTGTTCTTGCAGCGATCGGATGGCTGATCATGGAAGTAAAAGATTACATGAAGTGGGGGAGATAGGATGGCTTACAAGAAGATCCTCAAGCACCCTGACGATGAGCTGATCTATCCAGATTGGACTTGGGGAGATCACAGAGCAATGCTCGAAACTCTCGCAACCCTTGAACTAGAAGATGAGCAGGTCCGTGTCGCTCGGACCAGGCTGGATGCAAAGCTTGAGGAAGTTGGCATCGACCCGAATGCTCCCTACGACACTTATATGTTCCTCTGTGAGTTCTGCGGTCGAGAAGAGTACCGCGTCCATGAGGGCACCTGTCCGTCATTCGATCCTTCTGAGCGTACCTTGCGTGAAGCTGGTGCGTACCAGTACATGGACGAAGGTATGCATCCAGTACACACTACGTCAGCTCCCTGTAATGACGAAGAGGCTGCTGATTACTTTAGGATCATCGCCCAATGGTTTCCAGAGAAACCAGCAATGTACGTGCTGCGCCGGGAACTGGATGCAAGCAACTTCAAGATGATCCCGTTCAAGTTTGTAGAGGGGAAGGTTGTTCGCATTGAGCGCACAGGTGGATGATGGTGTCCGCAAAAGTATGGAGCCGTGGATCAAGGATGATGTAACCTTCTACGAGCACCAGATTACTGGCATCCGCCAGATGATGCAGATGCGGAACGTCCTCCTCGCAGATGATATGGGCCTTGGCAAGTCACTCCAGGCTCAGGTTGTTGCTGCGGGTGACATCGTGCGCGGCTGGGGGGATCGCATTCTCGTGGTTGCGCCTCTTACTCTCAAGGGCAACTGGGCAGCTGAGTTTGAGAAGTTCACGGGCATTCCTTATCTGATTCTAGGTCAGGAGCCAAACCCCAAGCATCCAGGGCGCATGAAAGCAGTGACTCCTCTCAAGCGCATTGAGCAGCTCAAGGAGTTCGACGCGATCTATGGCCCGAAGGCTTTGATCGTGAACTACGAACAGGTAATTCCTCACCTGGCCGAACTGAACCGGATGAAGTTCCATGTCATTATCTGGGACGAGGCTCACTACCTCAAGAACCACAAGGCAAAGCGCACCCAGGCCAGCCATAAGTTGAAGTCTGACAGAAAGCTTCTTCTCACTGGTACACCAATGCTCAACCAGGTGGACGAGTTGTGGAGTTTGCTTCACATGATCGATCCTGCTGGATATCCAAACTACTGGAACTTCCGCAACCGCTACTGTGTCTTCGGTGGATTCCAGGACAAACAGATCATCGGAGTTAAGAACGAGAAGGAGCTCCAAGAGCGCCTCAAGTCGGTCATGATCCGGCGCCTCAAGAAGGACGTTCTGGATCTTCCAGATATTCAGTACATCGTCCGCAAGTTGGACCTTTCTCCCGAGCAGCAGCGTCTCTATGACAAGGCAGAGGCGCAACTTGAGATCGACATTGTCGGGATGGATAGTCCGAGTGAGATCGAGAACGCTCTCACTAAGTTCTTGCGTCTCAAGCAGATCTGCGGAACTACTCTTCCGTTCAATGGGAAAGATGATTCCGCAAAGCTGGATGTAGCAGTCGAAGACGCAGTACAGATCCTCAGTAACGGAAACCGACTGGTCGTCTTTACTCAGTTCCGTGAAGTATTAGAGGCATTCGCCACTAGGCTGGACAAAGCGCTTCCTGATGTGCCGATCTGGGAGCTACATGGCGATATTAAGCAGCCTGATCGCCAGCCATATGTTGACGAATGGTCTAATCATCCGAAGGCTGGCGTGATCGTCTGCATGCTACAGGTTGCTGGAATCGGCTTGAATATGACTGCGGCACGCCACCAGCAGTTTATCGACAAGCTGTTTGTACCAGGCTTGAATCAGCAGGCGGTTGACCGCTCGCACCGGATTGGGGCCTCTAAGACACAGCCAATCCAGGTACTTGAGTACCACATGAAGGGGACTGTAGAGACTCGCGTGGAACAGATTCTGCGCACAAAGAGCAAGCTATTCGGTACTATCGTGAATGACTTCGACTTCAAGAAGAAGTTGATCCAGCAATTGCGAGACAAGAATGCAGCTTAGCGACCAGAGAAAGCTCTCTGCTACAGAATGCTATATCTGCGCTAATGCCGGCAAAAATCAAGTACTATGGCCACAGGAGCCGGTCAGTCCACCTGAGTTCATAGCAGATATGCTCGATATTAATGATCTTTCTAGCAACAAGATCATGTCACAACGAGATGCGGACGGTGGCACCTGGCTATCTGGCTCGTGGAGAGTATATGTCCGAGGCAAAGGGCACTTTTCGGTAGTAATCTGTGCGTATCACTGGAACCCTCTTCTGTATGACTGGGAGTACAGCGCACAACTAGAAGTTGACCAATCAAGAGCTTGGGACGCATGGATAGATTGGATTGAAAGATGACAGAGAAGCTCTATACGACAGATGAGGTTGCTGAAGTCTGTCGCGTAACAATTGAAACCGTGCGCGAATGGCTCAAGGATGGCAAGCTGGTAGGCACTAAGCCAGGCCGTGCATATCTTATCAAAGAATCTGACCTCAAAACTTATCTGGAGGCACGACATGGCTGAAAACAAGATCTTCGCTGCGGTAATCGACCTAGAGACTACCGGGCTAGATGCACGTGAGAATATTCCACTTGAACTCGGAATCCAGCTCATTGACAGATGGGGCGAAAAGATTGGAAAGGCTGAATCATGGCTTATCTGGGAAGCTAATCACGATTGGAGCCTCGAAATGGGCAAGGGTGCTGCGGATCAGTTCGTCGGGCCAATGCATCAGGAGTCTGGATTATGGAATGATCTAGGCATCGGGGCTGGTAAGACAACCCGCACTCGCGCCGGACTTGACCTTGAGCTGTGCCTCTGGCTAAAGGAGCATGGCATCCTGAATGGCACTGTTCCCATGATGGGTAACAGTATCGGATCACTGGATCGCCCGTTCGTACTGGAACACTTTCCCAGGTTCAACAAGGCTCTCAGTTACCGAAACATTGACATGAGCAGCATCAAGGAAATCTGCAAGGCGGTCAATCCAGAGCTGGCCGAGAAGCTCAAGCCGATCATCGGCACCAAGGAGGACGCAGATCACCGAGTACTTGGTGACATCGAGGCCTGTATTACCGAGTATAGGGCTTATCTGGATAACTTCTTGTTCTGTGAAGAGGACTGATTAACATGGCAATGACACCTATGCCAATCGGCAGCGTTCTGTACGTCGGAGCAGAGGAGCCTAACAATCCCGAGTCTGTATTGACTGTAGATCTGGTAAAGCCAAACCAAGACTACACCGACTCAATCTGGGAGCAGCTCGGCAACTCATTCGGCGCAGAGTCTAGGGAGCACTTCCTCTGGATGGTCCGCGGATTGGCGGCCTTTCACAAGATTGAGGTTGAGTACTCAGACGACATACAGCTTCCGAAAGATAGCTGATGTCTGAATCTCAAGTCAATCACCCAGCGCACTACAACAGGCATCCATCTGGAATAGAGTGCATCGAGATTGTAAGACACATGGGCTTCAATCTCGGTAACGTTGTCAAGTACGTTTGGCGCGACGGCCTGAAGGAAACTGAGGTGCCGTTACAAGATCTAGAAAAGACTGCCTGGTATCTCCATGACGAAATCGAACTTCGACGCTCGCTTCAAGAGAAAGCTAACAAACAGGCAGATTTCTCAACTTTTGACTGATATTAGTCACGGAATGTTAAAGAAGGATGCCGCAAAGAAATACGGAGTACATGTTAATACTGTCTGGCGGTACCTATCCCACGAATCAGCACCTCCAAGACGAGTAGATCCTTGCGGCACAATCGGAGCATACAGGCGCCACAAGAACGCCAAAGAAGAAGCTTGCTTTTCATGTAAGGTTGCATGGGCTAATAATCAGACAGAATATATGAAGACTCGAAAGGAAAGGGAAAAGTCCAGTGGCGACAACAGTGACCTTTGAGAATGCCACGATTCGTGACGTTATTGGAAAGGCAGCTCGTATTGCGCCAACCAAGGGATCAGCGTTCGATCAAGCTGCTGGAATCCTGATCGTGGTGGATGCGGATACTGACAAGATAATCATCAAGTCAACCAACACTGAGGTCTTCTATATGGAGGTAGTTGATGCTGTCTCGATCGTAGGAGACTCTGTCCAGTGGCGCATTCCCAGCTCGCTGCTGGATGGCATCTGTAACAAGCTGCCAATCGCATCTGGAGCAACGATTGCCTTCGAAGAACTTCAGGGTTCGCAGATCAGACTCTCTACGGGCCGAATGCGAGCAACACTGCGACTCATGGACGTGACCTACTTTCCCCAATGGAAGGCGTTTGATCCTGCACAGCTCAGTCCTGTGTCAGACTTCGGTGCACGCCTTGAACAGGTTCAGTGGGCCGCGTCCAGGAGTCAGGCACCTCCAATGTCCGGCATTAATCTGGATGGAAAGATTGCCGGTGCAACTGATCAGTACCGAGTCGCAATCACGCCGTGCGAGATCCCTCATCTCTACGAGCCGATCACCATTCCAGCCGCTACGTTCACTCCAATCCTCAAATCTTTGGGTGAAGTGAGGATTGGCCAAGAAGATGGCCAGATCCTTGTAATGCCTGACGATTCAACTCAGGTACGTGCAGTCATCTATGCTGCCAAGTATCCGAACCTTGCTAAGGTGATAGAGAGCAAGCGCGACCAACCTAATGCGGTATTCTTACGCAAGGAAACTTTGCTGGATATGATCGAACAGGCTATGGTGATCGGCGCGCGCGATCGAACGCCTGTTCTTAAAATCATCCTCGGTCTAGAGGAGCTAGCCGTTCTGATGGAGGACGAAGAGTTAGGCATCCTTGGCAATGTTATGGAGGTAGCTGGCCAGGCTACTCATGATCGGCATTTTATTGGACTTACGCCCGAGAACCTGACTGCTGGCCTTCGCGCTTCACCGAATGATGAAGTCACACTCTATTACACAGCAGGCGCACCTATGAAGCCTCTTCGTATTGACGGAGGCTCTGGGTACGAAGTTCTCATCATGCCACGCAACCTCGAAAGGAAGCAAAATGAACAGTGACCAGAACGAAACTGAGGACAAGCAGTTCTACATCATCGTAGGAATCTTTCTGATCATCTGTGGGATTGCGGCGATCCTATTCTTGCCAGAGGTAAACTTCCGCCGATGGCTCGGAATCACTGGATGCTTGCTACTGGGACTCAGTCTCTGTGTTGCAGGCTCACCTGACCCGAATGAGAAGAAAGATAAGTTCTGATGTTGCACGATCATCCCAGGGGAGAGCCTGACGGTGGTGTGTACTGGTGTAAAGCCTGTATCTTCCATGGAATTTCGACGGCAGACGAGATTGCGTACGAGAAGCGTGACAACAGAAGTAGAATCAGAATCGGTATGACAGTTTCTTGGACTCAGAATGTATCACGAAATCTGGCCGAAGGCTACAGATCTGTGTATCTAACTGGTCAAGTCTGGTCACGCGCTGCTCCTCAATTAAATGGTCATGAGTTCTGGTGGATCGTGACCGAAGATCAACGGTACTGGCATGTTCATCAAAACAATCTAAAGATAAAAAGGACAAGTTCTGATGTTTGTTCTGTGTGACACATGTAATAAGCACTATGAAGATATGAGCGACAAAGAGACTTGTCCTCACAGAAACGACAGAGAGCGCCTAGTAGAAGAGCATATCCGCAACGTTCGGACCGCGCGGGGCCTAGACCCGTACGCCAGAGACACGCCGTATCCGAGGTAGGGCGTACCCTGTAGCACCCGCTGGACCTTCACTGACACCCATACCCACCTAGCCCTATAGCGGGCCATGCAATCGGCCGAAACCATAACGGAGACATAGTGAAACTGTATCTTTCAGGTCCCATGACGGGCTTTCCTGACAAGAATTACCCCCTGTTTAGGGATGTAACCGCCTGGCTGCGTGCTCATGAGAACTGGGTGGTCTTTTCACCTGTCGAGCACAATCACGGTACCGACAAGGACTGGGGCTTCTATATGGCTCATGCTCTTAGAATGCAGCTCCAGTGTAACGCCATTGCATTCTTACCAGGCTGGACACAGAGTAAGGGTGCACGCAGGGAATTCGACATTGCCTGTGATCTGGGCTTCAGTATGTTGCTTGTGAAGCCTGTGCTCAACTCGTGGCGATTGGAGGCAATGGGCTGATGGATCGCTGGTATGTACTTCACATCAATCCTGATCCGTGGGCAATTGGGCCCATTTCTGTCGGCAAAAGGAATGGCAAGTATATCCCAATCGTCGGTCGCAACGAACAGCTATACTCCTACCAGGAGGCCGTCAAGGCTGAGCTGGCCGATACAGAGCAGCTTCCGTTCGACGAATTTGAACTCACGTTCTTCTTCTGGCGCAGACTTGATACGCACGAGACAGGCCGGAAGCATCAGGCAGATGCTACGAACCTCCTAAAGGCAACTGAAGACGCTCTCCAGGGCGTCCTATTTGAGAACGACAGGAATGCTCGTGATGTGCGGTCGACAATAGTGGCGCAAGGGCCAGACATGAAGCCCTGTGTTGTGATTCGCGCCCGGGAGTGGATTGGTTTCGACAACTATATCCTGCCTGATCACGTCAGAGCTGACGTCAATCGAATCGAAGCCACACCGGCTTTCAACAACACTTGGAATGGACCTGGCTCATGAAGAAGGTAATGATTCACTCTCAGGGCTTCGGAGACGACACTGTTGTCATCGACGAAGATGGCAACAGGATTGAGAATGTCACAGAGGTCACTCTCTACATGAGAGCGAGAGAGATTAATACTGCCACTGTAGAGATCATGATGGTCCAGGCTAACGCCGAGGCTCGCGTCGAGGACTGGCAGTTCACCTGTCCGAACTGTTCTGATACAGAACTGCACACCTGTACAACTGGGGGACTTATGCTTCCGAGGGTCGACAACGAGTACAAGCCATATCAGGTCTGTGGGCGCACTGCTGATATCTACACCTGCTACATGAGTCAAGAGATTAACCACACCATACACGTAGATACACTAAAGGGTGCATGTTGGACCGTGAACCCAGAGACGAAGATTAACGAGATAACCAACTTGGATGTATAACGAGATTGCAAGACTTCTGTTTCTAGAAGTACACGACTACATCTTCCAGATAGGCTGTTATGATCGAAGTAGAGATACGAACCAGCCGCAAAGATCTAGCCCGTATACGGATCGAATGTCTCTCGACACACGACAACAGCCAGTACGGGGACTATTCAATCCAGGTGGCGGTTGACACAGGTGGTATGTCTCTGGCAATATACCAAAAAGCGGTCTACTCATTCCCGCGCAAAAAGCTGAACGCTCTCGCTCTGCTCATGGCGGCGCTCACTACACTCACAGAAGAGGAACTTAGCCTTGACGCAGACCCAGATGCCCGCAGTACACCAAATCTGGTCCGGGAACTCGATCGAGCTATGCGATCGTTTTAAGCCCGGACGAGTCGACTGTATCATCACTGACCCTCCCTTCGGTGTTGATAACCAGTCTAATCAGGCCGTGACGCATGACGGGAAGAGTCACGCGACCAAGATCCTAAACGACGAGACGCCCGAGCAGGCTATCACAGTCTTCAAGGATGTCATGACCGTACTGCTGCCGAAACTGCGTGACAATGCAGATTGCTATATCTTTACTAGCCATCAGGTTATCAAAGAATGGCTAGTAATGACAGACGAGTTCATGCCCAGGTTTGGCCTCAATCGCAAGGCTATTCTCTTTTGGGAGAAGGAAGGTCCAGGCATGGGTGATCTCGAAGTCCCATGGGGCATGGGAATGGAGTTCATTCTGTTCTTCCAGAAAGGCAGGCGCGAGAAGACCGGCACGCGCCGTAACTCAGTAATCCGTGGCCCACAGATCCGACCTGATAAGCTAATTCACCCTCACGAAAAGCCACAGTGGCTGCTTGAACTGCTCATGAAACAGTCTACAGTCAAGGGTGAGTTTCTCGTTGATCCGTTTGGTGGCAGTGGATCGCTGGCAGTCGCTGCACGTAACATCGAACGGAATGCAGTGTGCATCGAGCTGGATCCACCAAGGTACGAATCTGCTCTGGCGCGCCTGAATTCAGTCAGCTCTGGCTTCGGTTTGGACTTCGAGTAGGGCCGACACGCCACTATCGCATTGGGGCTTGTATGTCAACCATTCCCCATCTAGTGTATGCCTAACCAACCCAGGCCCGATACGTACTAGGAGATTAATCTTATGTCACAAGAACAAGCACCCCGAGAGCCACGCGAGTTGAGTCCCTATCAGAAGTTCTGGGGCGATGACGGGATCTCTAAGGACTTCAGTCCTCGTCCCGTTCCCTCTGAGACAAAAGAAGTTGACGAGGTGCTGAGCTCGGCCCCAAAAGGCTTGCGTGCTCAGGAATCTGCGATGTCCTCGGAATCGAAGACTCTCAATGTGCCACCAGAGTCGGAGATCCGTGTCCTCCCAGGAAGTACTCTACCGACGGATCTCCTGTTGGATGCGGCCAGGGCGAATGGGAAGGACAGCGACGAGAACGAGGGCGAGCCAGTATCACCGAAGACTCAGACCCCCGACCCCGCAACCTCCTCGCCAGCTTCCTCTTCAAAGCCGAGCCCTGGCGCGAACAAGCAGCCTGCGCCGGCAAAGCCCCCAGTCGTCGCCTCTCCTCCGGCGGGCCCGACAATCCAGAAGTAAAAGACCCCTGGTTCCCAGACAGGGGCCAGTCTTCTACCGAAGGCCAACTGATCTGCATCTCATGCACCGTTCGTGCCGAGTGCCAAGAGTACCGTACTCGCACCCAGACCAAAGAGGGCATGTGGGCTGGCAAGATTCAGAAGAGGAAATAATGGGTCCAGCTGAGCGGTACGTGCGAGACTTTACTCTCCAAAGACATGGTCAAGGCTGGAGCGAGATGGAACAGGCTCTTGTTATGACCCTTATTGATTGGAAAGTAAGATCTGGCATGCGTCCCTCTTTTGGCGAGGGATCTGATTGCAGCGATCTCATGACCACAGCACTTGCTCGACTAACTGGATTGGCTAGTGGTGAACTAACACCTAGTCAAGTACTTGAATCGATAGAGGACAGATGATTCCTAGGACACTCAGTGCATCCTCGCTGCAGGTTGCAGCACTCTGTATGGACAGGTGGAATGCAGAGTATAACCATCGTGCGCCCTCGTTCAGTAATGTAGCAGCCGATGTCGGTACCTCGTTCCATGGTGGCGCTGAGATGTTTGTCAAGGCTGTCTACATTGACAAGACCCACACTGGACTAACCAGACCTCAGCTGAAAGATCTGCTGATCACGTTTTACCAGATGAGTTATGTGCAGACTTTCGGCACAACTGATATGGAGACTGAAGCATACGAGGATGGCTTCAAGCTCTCGATGCGCTGGTTTGAGCGTACCAAGTTTGACGATCTGGAGCACGTAGAGTCAGCAGAGCTCAAGGAGACAATCCCTGTCCCCTACAATCTTCCGGACGGCTCTCGGGGAGAAGTCCCGTTCAATTACATCATGGACAGGGTAGACTACCTTGGTGACGACTGCTGGCGAGTTGTGGACTACAAGACAGTCCGTATACCAATTCAGCCTGAAGATCTCGATGCCAAGTTGCAGGCTCGGGCGTATGCTCTAGCCTGTCAGATCAAGCATCCCAACGCCAAGCGGATCACAGTCATGTTCGACTTGATCAGACATGAGCCGATCGCACTCACGTTTACGCGGGAAGATAACATCAAGTTCTGGCACTTCCTATGTGCCGAAACTCAGCGTATCGTAAACACAGACGAGGCTGATATTCAGCCTACGCTGAATCCCGAATGCCGCTTTTGTGTGAAGAAGTTCTCGTGCAAGCTCATGCAAAAGAACGTCGACGCGGGCGGTATCATGTCGCTTAGTGTCGATCAAGCTGCTGAACTGTGGCTAGAGATCAATCAACGAATGGCCGCGCAAAAGGGCATCCTAGATAGTCTCGAAGACATCATCATGAGGGACGCTGTCAACCGGGAAGAGCTGGAGTGGGAAACTTCTAACGGCGCTCTTGATGTCATTGTGGGAATGACAAACGGCCGTCGCTCGGTGAATGCTGAAGCTGCGCTGCAGATCCTTGGCGAAGAGACATTCCAGAAGTATGGATCTTACTCCATGACCGTTGGTTCAGTCGAAGAACTGATTAAGGATCCTACGGTAGACCCAGAGGTGCGCACAAAGCTGAAGGGTACTATCTTCAAGGGTAACGGGAACCTCAAGTTGACAGTCAAGCCAAAGAAGAAGGTGTTTTAAGTGGCAAAGCATGAAGAGCCGTATATCAAGAAGAATCCTGAAGATGGCGAACTGGGCCCAGGCTGCGGCCACCACTGTGCGATCATTCAGGCTGGAGTAGGTCACCAGCTCCTGAAGCACTGCGACTGCACCGAGTGTCATGACACTCAATTTGAGTCAGAAGTGGATCCGGCTGTCATGCCAGGCATGACAGCCGATGGTGTCGATCTAGGCAGTCTTTACTGACTACTTCTTTGAACGGCTCTTTTTACCTTTAGGCTTAGAGCCGTACTTCTTGCTCCAGCGGCGGGCGATACCTGGATGATGTACCCACAGGTATCGCCTTTGCTTCTCGGACTTGAAAGGGCAACTGTGTCACCTCCTATTATGCAGAAGTGCAGAACTGTGCTGGTACGGGTACACTATACCCCGAACCAGCGCTCATTTCAACTATGAGCAGACAGTTAGATGGATCGCCTTCGAAGTGCATTCCAGTGATCGTAGGCGCATCAGTGCCTGGATCACCCTTCTCGCCCTTTGGGCCAACAGACCCAGGATCACCCTTTTCTCCCTGGAGTCCAGCTGGACCCTCTGGGCCAATTGGACCCCCTACTCCAGTCTCGCCCTGTGGTCCCTGGCTGCCAGTATCACCTGGCGGACCAAAGACTCCCTGAAGACCCTGCGGACCCATTGGTCCCATGGGCCCAACGGGTCCTACTGGACCCGGTACACCTTGCGGACCTGGTACTCCCTGGATACCCTGCGTGCCCTGTGGGCCGGGGATCTCTTCAGCCGGTGGCGCTACTGCTGTAGTACAGCCTGGCGTCTTGGGAGGAAGAGTCTTGCAGCGCTCAAATTGTCTACGCTGGCTATCGAGAACGCTTTCAAGAACGCCAATCTTGTCGTTCTTT
>WNGA01003162.1_pt1 | contig 27673 bp, 20 predicted proteins | sample 5400061 | NCBI WGS metagenome assembly WNGA01 (sample SAMN13153366, study PRJNA577476) | soil metagenome | isolation source: 100 cm soil or saprolite under grassland replicate 2 | place: USA:California | collected 2016-06-15
CGCCCGGTCAAATTCCCAAGCTGAGGGTCGCCGGTTCGAATCCGGTTTCGCGCTCCAGTCTTCACGAGGGGTTGGCGATGACGCCAGCCCCTCTTTGTTTTCCCCGTGATGACAACGCTCCTCGGGGGCGCGCCGTCGTCTCGCAGCTTCAGATCGTCGCCGTCTCCCCGAGACGCTGCTCCGGAACCGTCCCGCCCCGATCGCCTGGTAGAGTCGGCTCCGCCGCCTGTGCGCGACGTCCGCGAACTCCGGGACCAGAAGCAGGCGCGTACCGCAAACGAGATGTAACTCGGGGTGCCGACCATACGCGCGAGCGATCCTCCCGGATCACTCCCGGATCGCGATCCGCTCCAGCGCCTACTCGAACTCGACGACCCACGCCAGCAAGCGCGCCGTCGAACGAGTTGCTCGAAGCGACCCCGAGCGGGACCGCACGCGCTTGCTCGGGGTGCCCCCGTCGAAGCGCCCCCGCGCGCGCATTGATGCGCCACCGGGCGCCTGTCAGAAAGTGCGGGCAGGTACGGAGGCACCATGCGCTCTACGCTCTGGTACGGAGGCACCATGCGCTCTACGCTCGCGCCGTTCGCCGCGGTCGGCTTCGCCGCGCTCGTCGCCTGTGGCTCACCCGCGTCTCGCTCGTCCGAGTCGGTCGCCGAGCAGCAAGCGACGGACGTTGACAGCAACGATGCACTCTTCACCCAGGGCGGCGGCTGCTATCCTCCGCTCCTCACTGCGCAGGGCATCGATCTGCTCGCGGCCGTCGATCCGGAGTGGGCACCCGTCGTGAACGGAGCGATCCCGTTCTCGGACCCGGTACTGGTGCACGGCACGGTGATCGCCTCCCAGGTGACCCGCGAGGACTTCCCCTCGACGCACGTCACGTTCGACCAGAACACGTTCCTCCACCTCGATCCCTCCGACGCGGGCTTCCTCGCGACGGGCAACGCGCTCTTGGGAGACAACCCGGTCGAGGTGAACGCGCTCGAGATGGAGTGGGAAACCGGCTTGTACCCGGCCTGGGCATGGGCCGGCGAGGGCGATCGCGTCGTGGCGCTCGGCCGCTGGATCTTCGACTGCGGCCACCCCGATCCGACCCGGCTCGGCACGTGCACGGACACGGGCGCGCCCTGTCTCTCCGCCGCGGACTGCGGCCTCCCGATCACCGATCCCACGATCTGCCGGGGCGCGGTGGTCAACTATCGCAGCGAGCTGCATCCTCCGCAGGCGGTCGCGGTCGTCCGAGCCGGGCGCGGCGCGGTCCTTCACGAGGGGGACGCCGCCGTCCCGGCGACGCGGGCAGACGTGTACATCAGCGGCGAAGGAGGCGGGGCGGGCGACCTCTGCGTCGTCACGCACGTCGAACCGGTCGAGGCGCTCCTGGTCGTGAACTGCTTCCCGCTGTCGCTGCCGCTCGCGCTCATTCCACTGGCGGAGGGCGCGCCGGCGCCGCTCAACTCGCGGGACTTCGATTTCGACGTGCCGCTGCCGTTGAACTTCCGCGGCTTCGTCCCGGCGTGGCGCGTGATCCCGCACGACACGCCCACCGCGCACGGCGTCGCGATCCCCGCCACGTTCGACATCGCCGCGTATCCGCTCGGGCCAAGCCCGCACCTGCACGTGACCGTCCACATGACGGCGTCGCCCGACGGTTCGGCGCCCACCGGCTTCGCGGCGACGATCCTCGCCGGCTGGGAGCGCCCGCGCGCGCCGGAGCTCGCCCACATGTGCGTCAGCGTGGAGTCGGTCCAAGTCCGGGATCCGCTGAAGCCGGAGACATTCGGCATCCTCCCGCCGCGCGGCTGGAAGCTGCAGGTCGCCGTGAACGGCGAGTGGCAGGAGCTCGGCCCCGCGCTCGCGCAGGTCGACGCGCAGTCGGCGGGCGTGACCTTCCCGGTGGACGCGGTGTTCGAGCAGTGGCTATTGCCGCACGGCGACCTCCGGATCCAGGCGCAGGGCGGGAGCCGGACCTGCGCCGACGACATCCTCAACCAGTCGCTCGGGACGGACCTGCTGCGGTTCGGTCAGAACCCGCTCATCGTGCAGGCGTGCATCGCGACGCGGGAGGAGCCGGATCCGGGCCGCGTCGACGTGACGTTCTCCGCGCCAAGCTTCGGGGTCGGCCAGCTCGAGATTCCGAGCCGCGGCGGCGACGCGACGGCGTGCGCGATGAGCGGAGCGCCATGCTCGAAGGACGCCGACTGCGGGGCCGGCGACCGCTGCGTCGGCGTCGGCGCTTACAGCATGTCGGTGCGGATCGCGCGGCAGAGCGATCCGTGCAGGTGACTCGCAGAGGAAGCTCGGTCCAGGGCCAGATCCAGGGCCAGGGCCAGGTCCAGGTCGAGGTCCCGGTCGGGGACCAGGACCAGGTCAAGACCTCTCGCGGAGAGTGATTACTGCAGGGCACGGGCTGGAGCCGCGGGTGACGGACATCGGCCCCGCTCACAAGCTCGAGGCGACTTCGCCGAGCACATCCGACTGAGTCATTCTTCGTTTGGCTGTACTCGAGGCGCGAAGGGGGCATCAAGCACGCCTCCGATGAAGCACGGGGTCGCGCCCGCTCGGGCAAGGTTTGGGCAAGGTCTTGCCCAGCCGGACGGGATTCAGCGGGACTGAACCAGCCCTGAACCACGCGGTTTCGGCCCATTTCCGCGGGTCCCGCGCCGCCCGGTCAAACTCCCAAGCTGAGGGCCGGTTCGAATCCGGTTTCCCGCTCCAGTTTCCGATGATGTGACGAGGGCTTCCGGGGTGACCCGGGAGCTCTTCGTCTTTCCGGAGGCGGCGAAAACCTTGCCCGGGATCTCGCCGGCCGGGAGCACGCCGGCGAGGAAGAACGACGCGGGCTCCACGCGCCGGCTCGTCCCGCTGCAGGCGACGACCGCGGACGCCAAGGCAAGCAGACGGAAGGGCGAGGCCAACGATCAGTCGCGTCCTGAGGATTGACGTACACGCGCGGCGGCCGGGAGCCGCCTCAAGGCTCGATGCGCTGCGAGCAGGTGCACGGGTTCCCCTGCCCGCCGACCCGCGAGAGCGTCATCGCGGCGTGGTGGCGGGGCAGGAGCGTGTGGCTGCCGCGGCAGCGAGCAGGACCGCCGCCCCGACCCCCAGCATCCATCGGGCTCGCGATCTCATGGACGCCGTCCGGTCACCGTGGGCTGCGGCACGATGTGGCCGTCCGGGCCGATGCGCTCCGCGCGCTTCGCGGCGAACTCCGCGAGGTGCAGCACCGGGCGCTCCGCGGGCGAGAGCGACAGCACGTGGCTCACGATGGCCCACAGATCCTCCTCGTTCAGCGCGCCCGCGTACGAGGGCATCGGCGTCCCATTGAGCCCGCCGAGGAGCGCCCGGTAGATGTCCTCCGGCTCGTGGCCCCCCTTGAAGGACCACTTGTAGCTGAGGTTCGTGGCGCGAATTGGCTGGCCCCACTCGTCCTTGAGGGTCCGGGCGGAGGGGCCGTCGCCGAGACCGCCCGCCCCGTGGCAATTGGCGCATCCGGCGGTTCTGTAGAGCTCAGCGCCGCGCGTGGCGAGCGTGGCAAGCTTCTCAGGCTTCGCGCTCGCGGCGAGCACTGCCGGCTTCCCGCCCGCCTTCCAGGCTTCGACGAACCGATTCGAGAAGACCACGAGGTAGCGCGCGACGTCGTGGATGTCCTGGTCCGGGAGGAACTGTCCCCAGGCCGGCATGGTGGTTCCGGGCACGCCGACGCGGATCGTGCGCTCGACGTCGGCCATGATCGGCAGCTCACCGGTCTCCGTCGAGCGGAACTTGTACGTCCCGGCGCGGAAGTCGCGCGGCTGCACGTCGAAGCCGCCCGCCAGGAAGCCGACGCCGTCGCCGCGGACCCCGTGACACACCGCGCACTGCGCGAGATAGGTCTTCTGCCCCCGGCGCATGGCGTCGGCCTCGGGCAGGGCGGCCGGCACCTCGACCGCGGCGGGCGACGGATTGTAGCGATGCGCCTCGGCGACGCCGGGCTGCGGCCCCTTCGCCTCGACGTAGCCCACCGCCCCCGCCGCGCGCTCGGGCGAGCTCTGCCGGGCCCAATTGGCGCGCGCCGCGAACCCGGGGCCGAGCCGGTCGTACATCTCGAAGAAGTCGACGGCGCGACAGTCGGTCAGGACCTCACGCACCTCGTGGTAGTAGCGCTCGAAGCTGTAAGTGAAGGCGACACCGTCGCCGGCGATGAGGTACAGCTTGCGCGCGGCGGGATCGACCACCGCGTCGCGGTGGAAGAGGTAGCGGTAGAGCGGACTCTTCGCGCCGCCCGAGTACTCGAGGAACTCCACCCAGGGGTTCGGCGAGCGCGGGTCGATCTCGGCGAGCCGGTCCTTGATGTTGACGCCGTAGACGCCCCCGTACTTCTCGAAGAAGTCGGGGAACATGGTGTCCTGCCAGCGGTGCTCGCCAGTCACGTGGCCGATGGCGAAGCCGAAGCTCGCGAGCGTGTCCCGCTCCCAGTGGGACCCGGGCGCCCAGTGGAAGATGACGCCGCCCTTGGGACCATTCCAGTCGGTGCCGCCGTAAGCCTCGACCTGATGCTCGGCGACCTTGTTGTTGATCGCCCAGTACACGAAGTCGAGCCAGCGCTGATCGCCGGGGACGAGCGTGAGCGTCACGTCCGACAGATCGCGGTCCGGATTGTAGGAGGTCCGCACCCCGCGGCAGCGCTCCTGCCAACGTTCGGAGGTCCAGGCGGCGGGACCGAGGTGCAGGAGCGCTGGAGCTGCTGGAGCTGCTCGCTGGCAGGCCGCGAGCGAGCCGAGCGCTGCGAGCGCGATGACGCTGCGTGCAAGAGACGTGGATTTCATGCAGTGGCCTGTAACGAGGTCGCCGAGAGTGGGTGAGGGATTTTGGGTTTGGATGCTCGCCGATAGGACGGGCTGGCGCCCGCACGGGCCACCCCAAGGGCCGCGTGGGCGAACGTCGCAGCGCACCCCGAACGGCAGGCCGCCTATCCGTCCGCAGACTCCTCGACGTCCGGCCGTCACGCGGCCGACCCGGAGGGCGTTTCCCCGGTGCAGCGACCGTTCGCCCGCCACGTCGGCTTCCAGCCGGGGGACTGCACCGGGCATGGCGATGCGCATGCACATGCATGCATGATTCGTTCGTGAGAACGACGGTCGAGATCGACGACGCGCAGAGAGCCGAGCTCCTCAAGCTCGCGGCACAGCGCGGGGAGAAGGGGTTCTCCTCCTCGAGGCCATGACCGTCCTCCCGCTCGGTCCGGAGGAGGCCCGCATCGCAGCGGAGATCCGCCAGCAGATCGAGAGCGAAGGGCAACCGATCGGCATGGCCGACTACATGATCGCCGCGGCGTGCATCGCAGCCGACGGGATCCTGCTCACCCGCAACCGGAAGCACTTCGAACGCATCAAGGGGCTGAAGCTCAGCGGACGCGCTGTCGCCGAACGGTAGCGAAGCGATCCCCGTCCTCCATCGTGACCCGGCGCTTCCGGGCAAGCTTCGGGCAAGGTCTTGCCCAGCCGAACGGGATTCAGCGGGACTGAACCAGCTTGCGGCCCAGCGATCGGCGCGAGCCGGCCCCGCTCGTGACCGGTCGCATGCACACGTCCGCCGCGGGTAACTCGGCGCGTGTTGACATTCCTCTCTGCGCTCGGAAACGATCCGCTCCGTGCGGAAGACGGTTGTCATCCTTGGCCTGATCCTCGGCGCGAGCGTGGCCTCGTACCTGCCGGCGGTCGATGGCGACTTCCAGTTCGACGACCACTCGCTGCTCTCTGACCGGCTCGTCACCGACCCCTTCGGCGGCGGTGTCGGCCCGTGGCTCGCGCCGGGTCGACCGGTCGCGACGTTCACGTTCGCGCTCAACTACCTGGCCGTCGGGCTCGACACGCGCGGCTGGCACCTCACCAACATCGTCGTTCATCTGTGCGTGGTCTTGCTCGCGTGGGCGTTCGTGCGGGTGACGCTGCGCCGCGCAGGCGTCGACCCGGTCGATGGTCCGGCCCTCGCGAGCGCCGGGATGTTCGCGCTCCATCCGCTCCAGACGGAGGCGGTCGCGTACATCACCCAGCGCGCCGAGTCACTTGCCTCGGGGCTCTACCTCGCCGCGCTTCTCATGCTGCTTCTGCGCGACGACGAGACGCGACCCGCGAGGCGGCGGTGGCTTCTCGCAGCGGCCGTCGCGCTGCACGCGGTCGGCCTGGCGACGAAACCGATCCTCGTGACCCTTCCGCTGGCCTGGCTCCTCCACGTGACGGTGCTGCCGGGGGCGACCGATGCCGCAGTTCCGGCAGCGCTTCGGGTCCGGCGGCGACTCTGGGTGGCGCTCCCGCTCCTGGCGCTCTCGGTTGCGACCGTCATTTGGACGTTCGCCGGGCTCGGGCCCACATCGCAGGCAGGTCTCGATCTGCCGGGCGTCGCTCCGCTTCAGTATGCAGCCACGCAGTTCCGTGTGATCCCGACGTACTTGCGACTGCTCGTATGGCCCGCGGGGCAGTGCGTAGACTGGTACTTCCCCGTGAGCGGGATCGGCGCGGCGGCGATTGCCGGTGCGGCCCTTCTCGCGATGCTAGTGGTCGGTTCGGCCATCGTCGCGATCCGGCTCCGGGAGGTGAAGGGCGATCTCGCCGCGGCAGCGCGCACGGCGAGCTTCGGCCTGCTGTTCTTCGTCCTCGTGCTCGTCCCGACGTCGAGCGTGGTACCGCTCCGGGATCCGCTGGCGGAGCATCGGACGTACCTGGCTGCACTCGGGGTCATCCTCGGCGCCGTCGCGTTCGCGGCGTGTGGCGTCCAGCGGATCGCGCGCGGCCGCGCCGCACTGGTCGGCGCAGCGGTCACCGCCGCGATTGTCCTCACCCTCGCCATCGCGACCGCCGCCAGGAGCGCGGTCTGGGCCTCTCCCGTCGCGCTCTGGACCGATGCCGCACGAAAGGCGCCGCAGAAGGCGCGCGTCCACCTCGACCTCGGCTATGCGTTGCTTCAGGCGAACCGGCCTGCAGATGCGCTCGAGAGCTTTCGGAACGCGCGCGAGCTCACGCCAGATCACACCGTGTCGCGCGACGCACTGCTCGAAGTCATCGTCACCACACTGATGAGCGTCGGACGGTTCGATCAAGCTCGGGCCGAGGTCGAACGCACGCTCGTCATGAACCCCGGGGACCCCGCCGGCCTGGCGGCGCTCGCGACGATCGCCTTCGCCCAGCGGAACGATGACGAGTGCCAGCAGGCCGCGCTGGCGGCGCTCGCGTCGAGCCCGTCGAGCCCGTCGAGCCCGTCGAGCACCGTAGCGGCGTCCGCTCATCTGTCGCTCGGGAAGATGTTCCTGCGTCGTGGCGAGGTCGCGCGAGCGCTGGAGTCGCTGCGGAGAGCGGCGGCAACGGGAGCCGTGAACGCTGCGATCTACGAGGTGCTCGGCATCGCGGAGGAGCGGTCGGGGTCGCCAGATGCGGCGTGCGCCGCGTTCGCGCGCGCTGCCGCACTCCCGGGCAGCCCATCGTCCTCCATGAACGCGCGAAGGTCCCTGACGCGACTGCGGTGCCTCTGACGCGTCGCCAGGCGGGGCAGGCGGCCGTGAGCGTTCTCCCCCGAGCCAGCTCAGGACGGCGGGAGCCGGCACGGGACGCGCGTCACGCGGGCAAGGTTTGGGCAAGGTCTTGCCCAGCCGGACGGGATTCGGCGGGACTGAACCAGTCTGCGGCCCAGCGAGTTCCGCGTGCTTCCCTGCCTCCCGCGCCGCCCAGTCAAATTCCCAAGCTGAGGGTCGCCGGTTCGAATCCGGTTTCCCGCTCCAGTTTCCGATGGTGTGACGAGGGCTTCCAGGGCAACCCGGGAGCCCTTCGTCTTTCCGGCTCCCGCGAAGGCCTTGCCCAGGATCTCGCGAGCCTCGCGTTGTCCGCGATGTCACGAAGGATTCCGCCGTGACCTTCAGCTTCCGAGAATCGAGGCCCGCGCCCCCGCGCCGGTATAACCGACTCGCGGTCGGCTTGAGCTCGGCGGCCGATTGCATCGGGGTCTGCATCGCGTCGCGCTAAGCGGGGTGAACGGAGCTGAAACGCGGCTCCGCGCGGGCCGGTGACCGCGAGCCTCGCGAGGCGCGCTCGCGGCCCGGCTCGACGTCCTCAGGCCGTAGTCGTCGCGCACGGCCGCGAGCGGCGCGCCGCGAGGGGGCCGATGCTGGCGATCAGCCCGGCCGCAGCCGCCGCGACCAGGATCGGCCAGGAACCAGCGGCACCGGGCTTGACCGTCATGAGACCCAGGATCCCGACGCCGAGGGCGATGCGGAGCCGGAGCGACGCGGTCAGCGCGTGGCCGGACCGGAGCGGGAGCTCTGACGGTGGCTCGGCCGCGAGCGCTGCGCGCAGCCGCCTCGTGCGCCGGAGCGAGACGACGCTGGCCACGGCCATCCCGACGAGCCCGACGAAGGCGCTGACGAGCCAGGGCTGAGGCCCCCAGCCCACGGCCATCATCCAGATCCCGGACGCGAGCGTTGCGGACATGGAGATGGGACCGAGGCGCCCGGGGATCGCGAGCACGCTCATCCAGACGCGGGCGTCCGCGGGCGTCGCCGCCCGCTGGAGCCTTCCGAGCGAGACGGTCTCGATCGCGATCGTCGCGAAGATGCCGACCGCGCCGATGACGTGGACGAAGACGATGAACGGATAGGCGATCATGACGTCGTGCCACCTTCGTCGGCCACGCCGTACCCAAGGGGATGGATCCTCCTGCGGCCGGCGCGTAGCGCCCGCGCGAACCGGAGCGACGCCAGACCGGCGAACGCGGCCGGGAACACCTGCAGCACTCCGGAGATCTCGAACCACGCGTCATTCGGCAGCTCGTACTTCGGAGGCGGGAACATGTGCAGCAGCAAGCCCCGGGGGGCGCCCGCCAGGAACAGCGCGTCCTTGGCGAGGTGGTTGTACACGCCCTCGAAGGCGCCGATGACGAGCACGGGGAACGCCAGGACGGCCCCAGCGAGGGCCCAGCCTGCGGCGCGGCCGGCCGGAGAGCTCGGGCGCCGCCGGTACGTGAAGTAGAGGGCGAGCAGGGCGGGGCTCATCCCGACGGCCACGACGGCCCCGTGGAGACGCCAGGGCGTGTCATACCGGATCCCGCCGTAGGCATGGTGGGCGGCGGTGAGACCGAGCGTCGCGAGCGCGCCGAGCAGGAGCGCTCTCGCGTGCGGGTTCGGAGCAGCGGAGTCGAGCATGGTGCGTGTTGCCTCTCTCTCCCGTGTGCGCTCGCGCGGGATGCGCGCCGCGACGGGCATGCAGATGAACTAGGTTGTGCGTGTAGTGCACGCTAGATACATCCGCGCACAACACTCATGCGTGAAGCGCATCAACGAGGCGAACGGGAGGCGCGATGGATCGGCTCGGGAACATCGAAGCGTTCGTGGAGGCCGCGGAGCTCGGCAGCTTCACGCTCGCCGCCGAGCGGCTGCGGCTCAGCCCATCGGCCCTGAGCCGGCGGGTGGCCCAGCTCGAGGAGGAGATCGGCGTGCGCCTCTTCAACCGGACGACGCGGGCGGTCCGGCTCTCCGAGGACGGGCGGGCCTTCTTCGAGCGCTCCCGGGGTGCGCTACGCGAACTCAAGGAAGCGCAGGATGCGATGTCGCGCCTGCGCGACCGTCCCGCCGGGCTGCTGCGGGTGGAGGCCCCCTCGATCCTGGGACGCCACGTGATCGTGCCCGCCCTCGCGCGATTCGCCTCCCGCTACCCCGAGCTTCAGGTCGAGCTCTCACTTCGCGACCACCCGAGCGATCTCGTGTCTGAAGGAATCGACGTCGCGCTGCGCCTCGGCGCGCTCGAGGACTCGGGGCTCATCTCGCGGCGGCTCGGGCGGACCCGGATGCGCGTCTGCGGCGCGCCCGGCTACCTGCGCCGCAGGGGCACGCCACGAACGGTGGAGGCCCTCTCACGCCACGACCGGCTCGCGCTTTCCTTGCACGGCCGTGTGATCGCCTGGCGGCTGCGGGACGGGACGAAGGTGCGCGAGCTGTCCCCGAGCCGGCGGATCGTCGTGAACAGCGCCGAGGCGCTGATCGACCTCGCGGTCGGCGGCGCCGGGCTCGCGTGGGTCTGCGACTTCATGATGGCCCGGGGGCAGGCGTCCGGGCAGCTCGTCGAGGTCCTCGGCGATGCCGCATGTGAGGAGCTCCCCATCCACGCGCTCTCGCTCCAGTCCCGAAACGTCCTCCCCAAAGTGCGCGCCTTCGTTGACTTTGCGGCGGCGGAGCTCGCGAGGAGCGGGGTCGAGACGTGACCCGGCGGTGGATCCTCTTGTCCCGCGCCTTCGCCAAGATTGGCGGCGTGGCCCGCAACTACCGCCATCGACACCAGCGGCGCGCTCGGCAGCTGGAATCCGAACGCCGACTCCAGGGTGAACGCCCTCGCCGTGAGCGGCTCGACCGTCTACGCCGGTTCGCGGCGCTGGCACCCTGAACGACGCCTTTGCGCACGTCCCGGTGCAGTGCGTCGACGACAATCACTCTCGAGGGCTCCCGGTGCTGAACCCGGGAGCCCTTCTTCTTTCGAGGGAGCCCGCAGGCGCCCCTCATCGACGTCGAGACCCCGACCTGCCCGTGTGGTTGCCAGCGCCGTCGGGCCCATGAAGCTTCCTGTTGCGCCTCGATGGTTCGTCCTGGACGCGCGTGGAGGCGATGCGGTGACAGTCGGCGCGGGCGAGGCGTCGTCGGGGGTGCAGCCGGGAGCCGCTCGCCCGCTGCGCGTCGTCGCCACGGCGCTCGGGCTTTACGCGATCGTCATCGCGCTTCTCGTGTACGTGCTCGGGTACTCGGGGATCTGGTACGGGTTCCACGACAACTCCGACGTGGGGCTCTACTTCCAGTACGCGGGCGAGATGGCGCGCGGCCGCCGGCCTTATGTCGATTTCCTGCTCGAGTATCCGCCGCTCGCCGTGCCCTGGTTCGCCTGGCCCGGCCACACCGACGACCTCGTCGGATACCGGCTCTTCTTCAACGTGCAGATGTTCACGGTCCTCGCGGTGGCGGCGCTCCTCACCGCGGTGGCAGGCGCGCACCTGTGGCCAGGCCGGCGCGCGCAGTGGGTGGCGGTCGCCTTCGCCGCTGCCGTCGCGGCGAACGGCGCGATCAGCGCGAACCGGTACGACGCGACGGTCGCGCTCGTGCTGGCGGGGATGTTCGCGGCGGTCGCGGTTCGCTCGTGGCCCGCCGCCGCGATGCTCGTCGGCGCGGGCTTCGCCCTCAAGATCGTGCCCGCCATCCTGCTGCCGCTCGTCCTCGTCCTCGCCGGTCGCGCTCGCGCGATCGCCTGGTGCGGACTCGCATTCTCGGTCGCAGCGTTCACGCCGTTCGTTCCTCTGGTCACGCACGGCGCGGCGGGGCTCGAGCACCTCGTGCGGTATCACCTCGAGCGGCCGCTGCAGGTCGAGAGCTCGCTCGCGACGGCGCTGATGATCGGGCATCTCGCGGGGTGGGGGCCGCTCGAGATCCGGAACGGGTACGGCGGTCAGGTGATCGCGGGGAGCGCGCGGCTGGCCACGCTGTCCGGGATCCTCGGCCTCGTCGCGCTGGCGGCGACGTACGCGGTGATCTGGTGGCGGCGCGAGGTGTTGCGGCGGACCCCGCAGCTGGTCCCGATCGCGGCCGTCGCGGTCCTGCTGGCGTTCGTGACCTTTGCGAAGGTCCTGTCGCCTCAGTACCTCGTCTGGCTCCTCCCCGCGGCCGCCCTCGTGGCGCCCGAGCATCGAGGGCTGGCCGCGGCGCTGCTCCTGACGATGCTGCTGACGCAGATCGAGTTCCCGGGCCGCTACCCGGACCTCGTCTCGCTCAGGACGGGCACGGTCCTGCTCGTGACAGCACGGAACGGCCTCCTGGCGGTCGCGTTCCTGGCGTCCCTGCTCGCGCTGGCGCGTCCCCGTCGCACCTTCATGTCACCCCAACGGCGCCGCAGCCTGGATCCGCGACCGAACTCAACGTGATGCAGCGCGGGACGGGGCCGCCGACGTGCAGCGGCGTTCTATCGGGGGGAGGGGCGCACATGATGTCCACGCAGGGTCGGGGAAGGTTGATCGGCGGGCTGGTCAGCTTCCTCGTTGCGGTGCCGATGGTCGCGGTTTTCGGCCTCGTCGGGGGCGTGGGCCACGCCGCGGCGAGCGGCGAACACGACGACGGCGACGACGGCGATGACGGGCGAGGCCCGCAGATCGAGAGCGTCACGCTCCCGGGCTGCGCGGCAGCGAAGCTCGAGGGCTTCCTCAAGATGAGCAGGAAGTTCACCGGCACCGTCGAGCTGAAGCTGTTCACGCAGCCGCACGAGGCGACCGCGACGGGCTTCGGCGGGACCGTCCCGGACTTCGAGGATACGGGCCTGCGCGCGTACGCGATGTTCGACGACAGCAAGCACGCGGCGTTCGCCTTCGATCCGTCCACTCCCATGCCGGACGCAGGCGCCTACGAGCTCCGGATGGAAGGAGCGGAGCACGGTGGCATGACGGTCCCACCCTGGCACTCCGGTCCGTTCCCGCCGTGCAAGGCGTGCAGGACGCAGACGTGCACGACGAGCACCCTCACCCTCGTCACGACGGCCACGAAGACCCTCACGGTTCCGATCACGACGACGGTCACCGCCATCGTGACGACCACCCAGATGACGACGAGCGTTCCGAGCACCATCACGACGACCACGATCGCGCCGACCACCACGATCAGCACGACGACGATCAAGCCCACCACGACGATCAGCACGACGACAGTCAAGCCGACCACGACGATCAGCACGACGACGATCAGCACGACGACGATCAAGCCGACCACCACGATCAGCACGACCACCGTCGCGCCGACCACCACCACGACGCTCTGGGGCGGGACCACCGCTCCGCCGGAGACGCTCGACGCGAAGAAGCGCCGGTGACCGGACGGCTTCGGGGCGAGCCCATGCTTGACGACGTCCTCGAACGCAGCGCGGGCGCGGTGGACGCTGCGCGGAAGGGGCCACAGATCGCGCCGCCGCCGCGCGCCGCCGCCGCGGTCGCGCTCCCGGCGGCGGCGCCGCGTTCGCTCGCGATGGCGCAGTTCCTGCCCGGCCCGGTGTCCGCCCTCGGGCTCGTGGTGCTCGCGTCGCTCCTGTGCCGCCTCGGCTGGCTCAACGTCCCGGACCGGGCGCTCATCTTCGACGAGGCGTACTACGTGAACGCGGCGCGGACGATGCTCGGGTGGCCGGTGCCGCCCGCCGCGCCGTACGCGGCCGAACCGCCCGGGCGCGATCCGAACCGCGAGCACCCGCCGCTCGGGAAGCTGGCGATCGCGACGTCGATGAGATGGCTCGGCGACACCCCTCTCGGATGGCGGCTGCCGAGCCTCGTCGCCGGCGTCGCGAGCATCCTGCTGGTGTTCCTCATCGTCCTCGCCGCGCGAGGAGATCCGTGGCTCGGCGTCGTCGCCGCGACGCTGTTCGCCTTCGACAACCTCGCGTTCGTCCACAGCCGCATCGGGACGCTCGACATGCCGCTCGTCGCGTGCCTGCTCCTGGCCGCCTGGCTCGCCCTGCGCGATCGGCCGCTGCTGGCCGGCATGGCATGCGCGCTCGCCGCGCTCATCAAGATCACGGGAGTCCACGGATCGCTCGCGCTGGTGCTGCTCCTCGCCGTGCGGGGCTCCTGGAGCTGGCGCGACACGGGTCGCTGGCCCGCCGCGAGCGTCCGGGCGATCGCGTTCCTCCTCGTGGGTTTCGTGGGGCTCTGGACGGCGGGGTTGTGGCTCCTCGATCTGAACGTGGGCGCCTACCGCACCCCCTGGGAGCACCTCCGGTTCATGCTCCACTACGGGTTCAGCCTGGTGAACGTCCAGGGACCGCAGGGGCAGGAGAGTCACCCCTGGCAGTGGCTGCTCAACGAGGTGCAGATGACGTATCTGCGGACGGAGCAGCGGGTGCTGGTCAACGGTGCGGTCACCGCGGTCCGACCCGTGATCGACTTCCGCGGCGCCATGAACCCGCTGATCATCGGCGCCGCACCGCTCGGGGTCGGCTACGCGATCTGGCGTGTCTGGACCCGGCGCGACGTGCTCGCGCTCTGGGTCGTCACCTGGATCGCCGCCACGCACCTCCCGTTCTATCCGCTCGCGATGCTGCAGCACCGCGTCAGCTACATCTTCTATTTTCTGCCCACGCTGCCCGCGGTGGCGGTCGCACTCGCGTCGGTGTCCCGGCAGGCGGGGCTGCCGCGCATCGCGCTGTGGACGTATCTGGCGCTCGTCCTAGTCGGCTTCATCGGCTACTTCCCGTTCCGCGCCGTGATGTGATCGGCGGACTCTCGGTCGGGCCTTGAAGGGCCGCACATGCGTCACGAAGACCGCGGTGCTCGTGCTCGAGGTCGAGATCGTGGCGCCGGGCGCGCCGGGCGCGCGGTCGAGCCCGCCGGCGCCGAGCGCGGCGATTCCACACCGCGGGTAACTGAAGACCTCTCGTGACGCAGGAACGAGGGAGCACCGCGCGTAACCCACCGTTGTGGTCCGGGCGCGGCAGTCAGCGAAGAAGTCCTCAGGTCGGCAGCGGCACGAACGCCGGCCGCAAAGCTCCAGGAGCGCGCCGCTGCGGAGATGATCCTCCACGCGGACACGCCGGACGGGCTCGACCTCGGCGGGGCGAGCTCTCGGAGATGTACGGCTCCGAGACGAGCGGAACATTGAAGCCTTCGTTGCTTTCGAACGGCAGGAGCCCGCCAGGCTGCCACTCGTGCTGCCGGGGGGGCGGATAGTGCGTGCCATTCCCCGGGTGCACACGCAACGTGACATGCAAGAAGGCTGGCGGCGGCTGTGGCGCCTCGGTTGCTCCCTGACCCGGCGCGCGACTGCACTCGCCTGCGAGCGCGAGGCGAGAACATAGCCCGGTCCTGCGAGTTGCCGACTTCAGATCGCGGCGACGAACAGGTGTGAGTCATGACGCGATACACCGACCGTCATCACGCAGGACGCGTGCTCGCAGATGCGCTCGCCTCACGGTATGCCGGACCCGATCTCGCCATCCTCGCCCTGCCACGCGGCGGGGTGCCGGTCGGGTTCGAGGTGGCAATGCGCCTTGGGGCCCCGCTCGACGTATTCGTCGTGCGCAAGCTCGGGATGCCAGGACAGGAGGAACTGGCGATCGGAGCCGTCGCATCCGGCGGTGTCCGTGTCGTCAACGAGAGCCTCGTCGCGGCGCTCCGGATCCCGAAGTCCACCATCGAAGCCATCGCAGCGATCGAGGAGCGCGAGCTCGCGCGACGCGAGCGTGTCTACCGAGCAGGGCGGCCGCCGCTGGACGTCTCGGATCGCATCGCGATTCTCGTCGACGATGGCCTCGCGACAGGCTCGACGATGCGCGCCGCGGTAGCGGGGCTGAGGCAGAGGCAACCGAGGCGGGTGGTGGTCGGCGTTCCGATCGCCGCCCCGTCGACCTGCGAAGAGCTCGCGCGGGAGGTCGATGACATCGTCTGCACCATCACTCCGGAGCCGTTCCTCGCCGTCGGGCAGTGGTACGAGCATTTCTCGCAGACGACTGACGCGGAAGTCCGTGAGCTGCTCGAGCAGGCTGCGCGCGAGCAGGCTGCCCGGCGGGCCGGGTCTCAGATCGGGCCCTCGCCAGGCTGAGATGGCAACAGCCCTCTCGTCGGGGTTTCCTCGACGAGGAACCGCACGAACCAATCCCGCGCCAAGTGCGTCACCTCCTCGAGAGCCCCCGGCTCCTCGAACAGGTGGGTCGCACCGGCGACGACCTCGATGCGCTTCGTGCACGCGAGCCGGACGTACGCGCGAGCGTTCAGCTCTGCCACCGGATGGTCCGCCCCGCCGACGATGAGCAGCGTCGGGGTCGTCACCCGTTCGAGCGCTTCCTCGGCGAGATCGGGCCGCCCTCCCCTGGACACGACCGCGCGCACGTCTTCCGGACGATCGGCGGCGGCGATGAGCGCCGCCGCGGCGCCGGTGCTCGCGCCGAAGTACCCGACGGCGAGCCTCCTCGTCTCCGAGTGGCCTCGCACGTACTCCGTGATCCGCCCGAGCCGTTCTGCCAGGAGCGGGATATCGAAGCGCAGTGCGCCCGAGATGCGGTCTTCCTCTTCTTCGGCAGCGGTGAGGAGGTCGCAAAGAAGCGTCGCGAGGCCCGCCTGAGCGAGTTGAGTGGCGACGAGGCGGTTTCGCGGGCTCGACCGCGAGGACCCGCTGCCATGCGCGAAGAGCACGATGCCCTCGGCACCGGCGGGAATCGTGAGGTCACCGGCGAGGCTGAGATCGCCCGCCACCACGTCGATCGCGCGTGTCTGCTGGCTACGGTCTGGCATGCGCCGCTCCGCCTCCCGGGTTGCGGGGCTTCACCTGTGAGTTGGGATACATGCGCCTTCGCGCGCTCTCACTCCTCGGGCCCCTGCACCGTCGGAGGCTCGCCGCGCTCTCGGTCTCTTATCTCCCCCGCGAACTCGCTCTCGTCGCCTTCTTCGTGGCGGATCGCGGCGCCTGATCGAGTGCGCTCTCGTTCGGACGGCTTGGGCCGTTCAGGCGGGGTCACGGGTTTACGCCCAATCGTGCTTTCCGGCTCGTCCTGTATCGGCAGCGTCATAGCGCTCCTCTCCGTCCGCGAGCTCCCGAATTCCCTTGGGCTCACACCCGAAGCACCTTTCACGGTGCGTTCCGCGCACGCATCCGGCAATTGCCGGGCGGGCAGGCTGCCGGGAGCCGAGCCGGACGGCGCGGCGGCGGGTGCGGGTGGGGTCCGGAAGAGAGGTGCGCAATGGCGGGGAGGTCGAGCAAGCAGAGACCAAAGACGAAGCGGCCCGCGCGCGCCGCCGTCGAGAGGCGCTACTGGTCGCGGTCGGTCACCGAGCGCAGCAACGCACTCGACCTCGAGCGCGGGGTGTTCAAGCTCTCGGCGCGGGAGATGGCCCGGTCGCTGAAGCGGAGCGCCGATGTGAGCAAGCGACGGAAGTCCTCGCCGCTTCGTTCGGCCATCTCGATGCTGACGTTCTACGAGAACCGCGCCGGACGGAACCTGTCCGCCTCACGCAAGCAGGCGCTCCATCAGGCGAAGGAAGAGCTCCGGAAGCTCTATGGCGGTAAGCCGCGCAGCAGCTGACTCTCCGTATCCTCTCGCGGAGGACTCATGAAGGGGTGGCGACCATGAGCGACGAGCCGACGAGGGCGTTCGATTTCATCAGGTCGAACGACCGCGGGAGGAAGCCCCGCGACCGAGGCATCACCGAGATCCGCGGGCCGTACTACACGCCGGTCGGACGGCGCTACCTCGAGGACCTCTTCGAGGCGGTCGGCGCATACGTCGACTCGTTCAAGTTCGCCGGCGGCTCGTTCGCGCTCATGCCGCGACGCGTGGTCCGCGAGCTGATCGATCTCTGCCATCGCAGCCAGGTGCTCGTATCGACCGGAGGCTGGATCGAGTTCGTGCTGACTCAGGGGAGCAAGGCCGTCGACGCGTATGTGGCCGAATGCCGCGATCTGGGATTCGACATCGTCGAGATCTCGAGCGGCTTCATCTCGATCCCCGCCGACGACCTCGTCCGCCTGAGCGAGCTGGTCCAGAAGACGGGTCTCAAGGCGAAGCCCGAGGTTGGCATCCAGTTCGGCGCGGGCGGCGCGAGCTCGATCGCGGAGCTCGAGGCGGAGGGGACCCGCGACGTGGGAGCGGCGATCGATCTCGCGCGCCGCCACCTCGACGCGGGCGCCTACATGATCATGATCGAGTCCGAAGGAATCACCGAGAGCGTGCGCGCGTGGCGCACCGACGTCGCCGCGCGGTTCGCCCGCGAGCTCGGGCTCGATCGCGTCATGTTCGAGGCGGCCGATCCGGCCGTGTTCGCCTGGTACGTGGAGAACTACGGCCCGGACGTGAACCTGTTCGTCGATCACAGCCAGATCGTCCAGCTCGAGTGCCTGAGAGCCGGGATCTGGGGCACGAAGAGCACATGGGGACGCGTGGTCACGTACCGAACGCAGTGAGGACGCGAGCGGCACGATGCACGTGAAGGAGTGGAACGAGATCTACGGGTGAGACGCGAGCCGTCTCGTTGCCCGTCTGATCGTCAGACGGGCTCGACCGTCGCGACGCGTCCAGTCCGCGCACCGCGCGACGCACCGCGTTGCAAGGCTATCCTGCGGCGCACGGGCCCCAAGCGATCGTTGCATGCGGCGGATCGCGTGCGCGTGCACGGCGATACCGCGGCCGCGGCGCTCTGTGCGTGAGACCCTGAGTCCGTCTGCACCCGTTTGCGCTGAAACGGGACGAGCTTCGCCAGCCACCCTGGATTCCGAGATCGCGAGCCGACGTTCACTCCGCGTCTGCGGCCGCAGGTCGCGTCCCCGCGGGGCCGATCATTGCAATCAGAGGAGACCCATGCTCGGACCGAAGAACGCGACCACAGCGAGGAAGCTGGGCCTCCTCGTGCTCGTCTCGCTGCTCAGCCTCGCTGCCGTGATGGTGACGTCGGCGGTCACGCTGCGAAGGAGTCTCGACGCCGAGAAGATGCTGCAGACGCGCAGCCTGGTCGACGTCGCGCACGGCGTGCTCGAGCATTACCACGGGCTCGCGGCGCGAGGCGCCCTGCGCGAGGAGGACGCGAAGATCGCCGCGATCGCCGCCATCCGGGGGCTGCGCTACCAGCAGCAGGGCTACTTCTGGATCAACGACTTTGGCTCGAAGATGGTGATGCACCCGTTCAGGCCCGAGCTGGACGGGACCGACCTGTCCGACGAGCCGGACCGGACCGGAAAGAGGCCGTTCGTAGAGTTCGCCGAGACCGTGAGGCTGCGAGGCGAGGGGTTCGTCGAGTACCTCTGGCCGAAGCCGGGGGTGAGCGAGCCGGTGCGGAAGATCTCGTACGTGAGGGGATTCCAGCCCTGGGGCTGGATCGTGGGGAGCGGCGTGTTCCTCGACGATGTCGACGCCTTGTTCCGGGCTCAGGCCGCACGGTTCATCGCGATACTCGCGGCGATCGCGTGCGCGTTCGGCCTCGTCGCCTGGCGTATCGCGCGGAGCATCCTCGCCCCGCTCGGCGCCGAGCCGGCCGTAGTCGCCGAGATCGCGAACCGGGTCGCGGACGGAGACCTCGACGTGCCCCTCGAAACCGCGGCCGGGGACGGCTCGAGCGTGCTGTTCGCGATGACACGGATGGTGAAGCGCCTCAGGCGCGACGTGCAGATGGCGGAGGAGGAGCTCGCGCGCGCCTCCAGGCTCGACGGCATCGGGCGGCTCGCGGGGGGCATCGCCCACGACTTCAACAACCTGCTGGTGGTGGTCCTCGGCTGCGTGAACGTGCTCAAGGACGCGCTCGGGCCCGACCACCCGATGCACCAGGAGGTGGTCGAGATCGACGAGGCGGCGCACCGCGCGGCGACGCTGACGCGCCAGCTTCTCGCGTTCGGCCGGCGCGACGTGATCCAGCCCGTGATCCTCGACCTGAACGCGGCCGTTTCGGAGGCGAATCGGATGCTTCAGAGACTCGTGGGCGAGGACGTCACGCTCCAGATCCGCATCGCCCCCGAGCCCGCGATCGTGACCGCGGACGCGGCGAGACTCCAGCAGGTCATCCTGAACCTCGTCGTAAACGCGCGGGACTCGATGCCGCCAGGCGGAACGGTCACGATCGAGACGCACCACTCCGTCATCGGAACTGGTCACCCGGCCGTTCCGGCCGGCGAGTACGTGGTGCTCGCCATTCGTGACACCGGCTGCGGAATGTCAGCGGACGTCCAGCACCACCTCTTCGAGCCGTTCTTCACCACCAAACGAAAGGGGCAGGGAACCGGGCTCGGGCTCGCGACGGTGTTCGGGATCGTGAAACAGGCCGGAGGGCACATCGAGGTGGAGTCCGCGGTGGGCGACGGCTCGTGCTTCCGCGTCTACCTGCCGCGCGCTCGGCGCGACGCGGCGACCGAGGTGCACGCGCTCACCCCGGTGCCTCACTCACCTCGCGGCGAGACGATCCTCCTCGTCGAGGACGAGCCCGCCGTGCTGAAGCGCGCCGCAGCGATCCTCGAGCACGCGGGCTACCGCATCGTCGCGGCGAATGGCCCCGAGCAGGCGGTCATCCTGCACGCGCGGTGTCCGAGCACGTTCGAGCTCCTCCTCACCGACGTGATCATGCCGGGGATGAGCGGCCCCCAGTTGGCCAAGCGGCTCCTCGCGAAGAGTCCGGAACTGCGGGTGCTGTTCATGTCCGGCTACACGGACGAGTACGTGTCGCGCAACGGCACCGCCCTGGAAGAGGTCCGGATCGTGGAGAAGCCGTTCGATTCGGGAAAGCTGCTCGCAGCCGTCGGCGACGCGCTCGCCGCCGCTCCCGCGGCACCGGCAACCCGGAGCGAGTAGTCCGAGCAGGGTGAACGCGCGGGTGTCCGCGACGAGTCGCGAGGTTCCGCAGCGGGTAGTCAAACGTGAGCGTTTCCGCTCCGCGTGACATTCCGCCGTCCCCTCGCAGGGTTCTCGGCGGAGCGCTGATCACGGGAAGCATTCGCCCGCTCGGGCGTTGAAGCTTCGTGCCCAAGCGAACGCTCGCCGGCTTCGCGGCCGCCGTCGCGGCGATCTTCATCGCCGGGGCCGCGTACTTCCTCGTCGTCGCCGACCGAAACCGGAAAGCGACGCATGTGACGGAACGGTCCGAGAGCGTCCTCGCGCTCCAGAGGCTCGAGAAGGCGCTCGCCCGCGTCGAGACCGCGCACCGTGAATACCTGCTCACGCACGAGGAGCGATTGCTCGAGGCGTACCGGCAAGCCGTGGCGGACGTCCACGCCGAGCTCGACGGCGTGAAGACGCGAGTCGCGCCGCGCTCTCGCGACGGGCTCGCGGCCGATCCGCTCGCCACCCTCGTCACGGCGAAGCTCATGGAGCTTCGCCATGGGATCGAGGTGCGGGACGCGAACGGCCTCGCGACGGCGCTGCGCGAGCTCCGGTCCGGCGACGGCCCGTGGCTCACGGAGACGATCGAGGCAGTCCGTGCCGAGATGGAGGCCATCGAGCGCGCGGAGCTCGGCGAGGAGCGCCGCGCCTGGTTCGGGCGCGTCGCGCTCGCGGACGGCATCTTCCTCGGGGCCGCCCTCCTCCTCCTCGCGCTCGTGACCGCCGCGGGTTTCGCGACGCGCGCTGAGATGCGGCGGCGGGAAGGGCGCGCGCAGGAGCGCCTCCAGATGCTCGAGCTCCAGGAGCGCATTCTCGGGATCGTGAGCCACGACCTGCGCGCGCCGCTCTCGGCCATCCAGGGGGGAGCGGTGCTGCTGTCGCGAAGCGATCTCGCGGCGCCGCAGGCGCGCATCGCGGCGCTCATCGCATCGAGCTCCCGGCGCATGGAGCGGATCATCCGCGACCTCCTCGACTACACGCGGACGCGCGCGATGCACGGGATCCCGCTGTCGATCCGGACGACCGACGTCGGCGAGGTCTGCGCGCGCGTCGTCGAGGAGGCGTCTCTCTCCGCGCGTGGCGTCGCCGTCGAGCTGCACCGCGGCGGGGACCTCTCGGGAGAATGGGATCCCGACCGGCTCGAGCAGGCCGTCGGCAACCTCGTGGCGAACGGGATCCGGCACGCGCCTCCTGGCACACCGGTGCGAATCCGGGTCACCGGCGAGGGGCATCGGGTGCGGGTGGACGTGGAGAACGACGGCCCACCGATTCCACGGAACACGCTGCGCTCGCTGTTCGACCCGTTCCAGAGATCCGACGCGCCCCTGGACGGACCGGCGGGGCTCGGGCTCGGGCTGTTCATCGTCCGGACCATCGTCGAGTCGCACGGCGGAACGGTGGACGTCCAGTCGGGCGCCGCTCAGCCGGTCACGTTCACCCTCCGGCTTCCGCGGACGCGCCCGGATCTGCGCCGCGACGCGGCGCCGACGCGCTTCTGGCGGCCGGTCCGCCCTCCCCGCACCGGGACGTCCGCGCGCTGAACGCGGGACCCTCGTCGCTGCCGGGGGCGCGCCTCGAGCTCGCGTTCACTAATGGATGCGCAGGGCGAGCTTCCCGAGGTGGTGCTGGCCGATCTCGCGGTGCGCGCGCGCCGCCTCGTCGAGCGGATACACGCGCCCGAGCTCGACGTGGAACGGTCCGGCTGCGATGAGCCGGTTCAGCCGATCGAACGCGTCGGCGCTCGGCTCGCCGTCGTACGCCAGCAGCTCCACGCCCTTCGGGGCTCGCGGCTCCGGCTCGACGCCATGCGGGTAGGCGATGCGGCCGCCCTCCCGGACCAGCGCCAGCGCCCGCTCGAGGCCCGCACCGTGGACGAGCACGAGCGCAGCATCGAGCCCGCCCGGCGCGAAGCGGCGAACGGCCTCTGCGACGTCCTCTCGCTTCCCGTCCACGGCGGCATCCGCTCCGAGCTTCCGCACGAGCGCGACGCCGTCCGGCCCGGATGCCGCAGCGAGGACCTTTGCCCCCATCCGCTTCGCGAGCTGCACGGCGAGGTGCCCGATCCCGCCGCTCGCGCCGAACACCATCAGCGCATGCCCGGGTGCGAGGCGCAGCTGATCATCGAGGCCGATCAGCGCGGTGATGCCGTCGGCGCCGAGCGCTCCCGCCTCCTCGGCGCTCAAGCCCTGCGGAATCGGCGCGACCTCGTCCTCGGCGATGGCGACGTACTCGGCGTAGAACCCGCCCCCGAAGCCGTACGCGTACACGCGATCGCCCAGGCGAAAGCGCTTCGCCCGATCGCCGAGCGCGACGACCTCGCCCGCCCCGTCATTGCCGATGACCTGCGGGAACGGGCGCTTCCCGAACTCGACCTCGCCCGAGCGGACGTACGGGTCCCAGACGCCGATCCCCGCGCAGTCGAGCCGGATGAGGACCTGGTTCCCCCTCGGCCGGGGCACCGGGAGCATCTCGGTGTGGAGAACCTCGGGCCCTCCGAACCGGTCGATCGCCGCCGCCTTCATCTCTCTCGGAATCGATGCCTGCATGGCCGCCCCCACCGCGCGTGATCTGCGCGCGACGAGTACGCTGCACACGTGCGAGCCCGCTGTCGACCGGGCATCGGGACGGCCGAACGGTCCACCCGCTCTCCGCTTGGCAAGCCGATCGCACCGAAGACGTTCGGCGGCTGACGCCGCTATGCGCGGGGCGCCGAGGGGCCCGGCCGCACCGCGCCACCGGAGGAATCGCGGCCGCGCTCTCGGGAGCGCACGTGATGCCACGGCCGCGGCCGCTACGGGAACCGGCCGGCCGCGGAGAGCAGGTCGAGCCGCCCCTGCCGCACGGCATCCTCCGCGACCACGGCCGCGGTGTCCGCGTCGCGGGCGCGCTGCTCCGCGTCCACGACGTCGAGGCTCGTGGTCGCCCCGGCGCGGTACGCCTCCGACACGAGCGCGAGCGCCGCCTGGGCCCGCTCCGCGCCGCGGCGCGACTGCTCGAGGCCCGCCTCGGCGTGCTGCAGCGTGGAGAGGGCCGAGCGCACCTCGGAGCGCGCCTGCTGCGTGAGCCCCGTGAGCTGCGCCGCCGCCTCGGCCTCGAGCGCGAGCCGCTCCCGTCGCTGGCCGACCCGCAGCCCGCCCTCGAAGATCGGGACCGAGAGGACGACCTGCGCTTGCCAGCCGTTCGCCGGCATCGTGAGCGTCGGCGGGTCCTGCACGAAGCTCTGCCCGACCGCGGACAGGCTCGGGAGCCAGTCGGCCCAGCTGTCGCGCGCGACCCGGCGCGCCGCGTCCGCCCGCTCGCGCGCAGCCCGGACATCGGCGCGGCTCGCCTCGGCCTCGCGGAGGAGCGCGTCCTGCGACGCGACCGCGAGGCGGAGGTCCGGCTCGCCGCCCGCGTCGAGCGGGCGGTCCGCGCCGGTCGCGATCCCGAGCGCCTCCTGGGCGCGGGCGAGCCCGATGAGCGCGTTCTCGAGCTGGACCTGCGCGCTCGCGAGCTGCTGGTCCGAGCGCGCCTCGTCGAGCGCGTTGCCGACCCCGCCCGCCCGGCGCGCGCGCGCGAACTCGAAGTGGGCCGCCGCGGTCGCGACGGCGCGCCGCGAGACGTCCACCGCGCGCTTCTGCGCGAGGATGGCGAGGTACGAGCGCGCGGCGAGCAGCGTCACGCCGCGCTGGGCGTCCTGCAAGGACGCCCGGGCGACCGCGACCTGGTCGGACGCGTGCGACCACTGCGTCCAGCGGCTCGGCACGACGAGCGGCACCGAGGCCGTCGCGGTCCCGCTCCACTGCTCCTCGGCGGCGATGGTGCGCCCTGCCTGCTCGCGGCTCGAGTCGAGCCGGGTGTACACGCCGGTCGCGGAGAGGAGCGGGAGCGACCCCGAGCGCGCCTGCACGAGGAGCGCCTCGGCCCGTCGCACCTCCTCGGAGGCGAGCGTCGCGGCGGTGGCGTGCGCCGCCGCGCGCCGGACCGCCTCGTCGAACTCGACCACGCCGGTGGCCGCGGCGGGCGCATCCGGCGCGGGGGCCGCCGCGGTGGGCGCCGCGGAAGCGGGTGGCGGGGCGACCTCGCCCCGGGCGGCGGGCGCGGCGAGGAGCGCCGCGAGGACGGAGAGGATCGTCGATCTCATGGAGGGCCGTCGGCTCAGCGGGTGGACGGGGCGGGCGCGAGCGGCCCGCCTGCGTCGTCGTCGCGGTGCTGGTGCTTCGAGAAGCGCTCGAGGAACGTGTAGAGCGCCGGGATGAGGAAAAGGGTGAACACGGTGGAGATCGTGAGACCGCCGATCACGGCGCGGGCGAGGGGGAGGTTCGTCTCGCTCCCCTCGCCGATCCCGAGCGCCATCGGGAAGAGGCCGACGATGGTCGCGATGGTGGTCATGAGGATCGGGCGGAGCCGCGTCTTTCCGGCGAGCACGGTCGCCTCGAGGAGCGGTACGCCGCGCCCCTGGAGCACCCGGGCGAAGTCGACGAGCAGCACGCCGTTCGAGACCACGATACCGACCATCATGATGATGCCCATGAAGCTGTTCACCGACAGCGTGGTGCCGGTGAGGTACAGCGCCACGAAGACTCCGGTGATGCCGAGGGGCACAGAGAACATGATGACGAGCGGGTCGAGCAGCGACTTGAACTGCGACGCGAGGATCATGTAGACGAGCGCGATCGCGAGGATCGCGGCGAACATGAGGCCGCCGAAGGCCTCCTTCTGCGCGGCGCTCTGACCGCCGAGCCGCGCGGTGAAGCCATCCGGCGGCGGGAGCTCGTAGAGCACCTGCTGCACTGCGGCGCTCACCGACCCGAGGTCCTTCCCGGGCGCGACGTTGGCGGTCACGTCGATGATCCGCTGCAGGTACTTGCGGTTGACGAGCACTGGGCCGGAGCCGCGCTTCACCGTCGCGATGTTCGCGAGGCTCACCACCGCCCCTCCCGGCGACTTCACGAACACGTCCGAGAGGTCCTGGACCTGGTCGCGGAACGAATCGTCGAGCCGGACGTTGATGTAGTACTGGTTGCCGGTCTTCCCGTCGATGTACGGGATCGGGGAGAACTGGTTAGACCCGGCGAGGCTCGTGAGCACGGTCTGCGCGACCTGCGTCTCGGTGAGCCCGAGCCGCCCCGCCTTCTCGCGGTCGACGACGACGTCGAGCTCGGGGTAGTTCTCCTCGCGCGAGACCTGGAGGTCCGTGAGGATCGGCTTCCCGTCGGCGCCGGAGAGCCCGCGCAGCCGCTCCTGGAGCCGCTTCGCGTAGCCGCCGCCCGCCTCGAGGTCGTAGCCGACGACCTCGACGTCGATCGGGGCCGCCGAGCCGAAGTTGAGGATGCGCTTCACGATCCCGCCGACGAAGAAGTAGACCTGCGTCCCGGGGAAGTCCCGCGCCACCACCTGCCGGACCTTCTCCGCGAGCGTCTGGTCGTTCAGCTTGCGATCCACGTGCGGGACGAGGTTCACGTTCAGGTTCCCGGCGTGCGGGCCGGTGTTGGTCGTGAAGATCGCGCTTCGCCCGAGCGGCAGGCCCGTGTCGGAGATCATCGTCCTCACGGCGGGCGAGCCGTCGTCGGCGCGGTCGCCGTGGAGCGTCTTCACGACCGCCTCCTCGAGCCGCGCCGTGATCTTCTCGGTCCGCTCGACGCGCGTCCCGATCGGCGCCTTGTAGTTGATCTGGAACTGGCTCTCGTCGGTGTCGGGGAAGAACTCGGTGCCGATGCGGCTCTTCAGGAACATCGAGCCGACGAAGGCGAGCAGGATCGCCGCGACGACCCGCAAGCGGTGGCGCAGCACCCAGCGGAGCCCGTCGGCGTACTTCTCGTCGAGCCGATCGAAGGTGCCGGTCACCCACGCGCCGAAGCCGTGGCCCTTCCCGGGCGGCTCGGCCTTCAGGTACTTGAGGCAGAGGATCGGCGTCACGGTCCGCGAGACGAAGAAGCTCATGATGAGCGCGAACGCGATCGTGAGCGCGAGCGGCATGAAGAGGTTCCTCGCGACGCCCGCGAGGAACACGACGGGGAAGAACACCACGATCGTCGTGACGGTGGAGACGAAGATGGGCATCGCCACCTCCTGCGCCGCGTTCAGGACCGCGGTCCTCCGGTCCTGGCCGAGGGCGAGGTGGCGGTGGATGTTCTCGAGCTCGACGATCGAGTCGTCGACGAGGCGCCCCACGCCGAGCGCGAGCCCGCCGAGCGTGAAGACGTTGAGCGTCTGTCCGGTGAAGAAGAGCAAGACGAACGTCGCCACGATCGAGAGCGGGATCGCGACCGCGATGATGCCGGTCGCCGAGAAGGAGACGAGGAAGATCAAGATCACGCCGATGGCGAGGAGCCCGCCCATGACGGCCTCGTGCTCGAGCGACGCGATGGCGGCGCGGATGTACGTGGACTGGTCGAACGAGATGGCGAGCTTCACGTTGGGCGGGACGCCGCGCAGGTTCCCGATTCCCTTGCGGATCGCGTCCACCACCTGGACGGTGTTCGCGCCCGGCTGCTTGAGGACGCGGAAGAAGACGCCGCGCTCGCCGTTGATGCGGACGACCTCCGTCTGGTCCGCGGTGGCGTCCTCGACGCGGGCCACGTCGGAGACCCGGACCGGCGCGGCCGTGGTCGCGTCGGGGGCGCGCACGACGACGTCGCGGAGCGGCCGGGCCTCGCCGAAGGAGGTGTTCGAGAAGACGTTGTAGTCGGTGTTGCCGGCGCGCAGGTTCCCGGACGGGAAGAGCAGGTTCGAGCCCTTCACTGCGTTCACCACGTCGAGGACGCCGAGGCCGCGGGCACGCAGCGCGTCCCGGTGCACCATCACCTCGATCTCGCGGATCTTGCCGCCGCCCACGCTCGCGGAGGCCACGCCGGCGATGCGCTCGAGCTGCGGCTCGATGACGTTGTAGCCGAGGTCGTAGAGCTGCTTCTCGTCGAGCCCCTGCCCGCTCATCGCCACCTGGACGACCGGGATGTTCGTCACGTCGAACTTGATGACGAACGGCTGCTGGATGCCGGGCGGCAGCGTGTTCAGGATCTGCGCGATGCGCTGCGAGACCTCGAACTGCGCGTTGTCGAGGTTCGTGCCGTACTGGAACCACACCGACACGAGCGAGACCCCTTGCTTCGAGGTGCTCTCGACCCGGTCCACGCCCGGCGACGCCGAGACGGCGCGCTCGATGGGCATCGTGATCGACTTCTCGATGTCGACCGGACCCGCGCCCGTGTAGAAGGTCGCGACCCGGATGATGGGAATGTCGATCTGCGGGAAGAGGTCGACCGAGAGGCGCGTCAGGGACACCCACCCGAGGGCGAGCATCATGAGCGACATCATCAGGATGAAGACGGGGTTGCGGAGCGCGAGGCGCGTGAGCCACATGTGCGAGGGTCCCT
>WNGA01002562.1_pt1 | contig 27668 bp, 41 predicted proteins | sample 5400061 | NCBI WGS metagenome assembly WNGA01 (sample SAMN13153366, study PRJNA577476) | soil metagenome | isolation source: 100 cm soil or saprolite under grassland replicate 2 | place: USA:California | collected 2016-06-15
CAAGCGCCCAGAAACTGTTCTCTCCCGATGGGAGTGCCTTTGGACGCTGAAACAGTATACGACACGAATCAACCGTATGTTCGTCGAAGGATAAAATCCTTCAACTCACATACGGTCTCAATTTCCTCTCCATCCAAGCGCAACCTCGATGTGAGCTATGGATGGAGTATCCATTGAGGGAAGAGGATGAATAACGGACACATCCAAATCTCACCGCTCGCCCGCGCCTACATCGCCGCGGTGCGCTCGGGCCAGGTCACGGAGGATTCGCCGGAGCGGCAATTGATGGACGCCGCCCAATACATCATGCGCTGGGGCTTGAGCGGCTGCACTGGCGATGTACTGCGCGTCGTGGCGGCGCTTTGCGAGGCGTGCGCGGAGTTGAAAGAGAAAGATTGACCGGCGCGCTCGAGCTCAGCCACAATGCGCGCGCACGGTCTCCGGTTTATTCCGGAGGAACCGATCATGGAGAAAAAACGCAAGCGTCAGGGCGGAGTCTGGCAAGACCCGGAGTCCGGAATCTGGCGCTATCGCTTCATGCACAAGGGGAAGCGCTACTTCGGCTCAGACCCTGCATGGAAAAACAAGACGGAGGCGAAAGCCGCGCGCGACCGGCGCCGGATCGCGGTCCGCGAAGGCCGAGAAGACAAGGCCGAGGCGGACACGAATTTCAAAGCCTTCATAGAGGAAACCTTTTTGCCCTACGCTCAAATGAACATGGCGGCGCAAACCCACCGAGGCTATAAATGGCGCGCGGCTCGTCTCGTCGCCGCGTTCGGCTCGCTCGAGCTTTCCGAAATTTCAGTTTTTGCGGTGGAGAAATTCAAAAGAGACGAATTGCAGCGGAGGACAAAACACCGGGATAGTTCGCCCGCGCCCGGAACAGTGAACGGCTGCCTGATCGTACTCGGCTCAATTCTGACGCTGGCTGAAGAGCTTGGCCTTCTCGCAAAGAAGGAGCGCCCGAAAATCACCATGCTCAAGACCGTCAATCAGCGGCTGAGGTATCTCTCAACCGACGAGGAGCGGAGATTGCTTGCTGCTGCTGCTGCTTGGCCCTACCTGGAGGATTTAATCATCGTGGGACTGGCAACGGGGCTACGGCGGGATGAGCTATTCAGCCTACGGAAGGAGGACATCGACTTGCGGCTAAATCTTGTAAACGTGGTCAACGGGAAGGGCGGCAAATCTCGCAGCGTGCCGATCGCGCCGGCGAGCTCGGCTCAACTTACGCTTTCACGGCTCGTCACAGGCCGGGGCCAGTGGATATTTCGCGCCCCTCTATCGAAGGGGAAAATGAGAGGCGTCGATCTGTCGCTAAAACTGGCATGCGAGAAGGCCGGCATCCAGGGCGTAACGCTCCACGCGCTCAGGCATACGTTCGGCACAAGGCTTGTCGCCTCAGGCATCGATCTGCGGACAGTCCAGGAACTCATGGGCCATTCGAGTATCAAGACCACGATGATTTACGCTCACGTAGTCGAAGGGAACAAACACGCGGCGATTGCCAGGCTCAACAACTACCGGGAGAATTGCCACGAAATTACCATTGACAATGTGGTCGAACTTGACGCAAGAAGGGCGTAAGCGAAGCAAAGCGACAGGTTTAGCAGGATGGGCGGCGCGAAGGAAGAGGGTTTTTCAGAAATCATCATGCCATCCCCATCTATTCACAAACAATAACAACCACTAACAATTATCTCAATAAATCGGGGCCGTGCAAGCATTCGATTCACAAGCATTCATTGACACTAACAAAGAGTTTTACCACTAAATTACCACCAGGGACTTTTCCGGAAACATGGGCCTCTAATTAACTTGGCGCCGAAGGGGAAAAGTGATAAGACACACTCCCCTTTTGGCAGACCTGACCCGCATCGCGCTCGCAGCAGCGGCCCGAAACACGCCCGCGAGGCCCACCCGTGCGCGAACATTGAAACCGCCATACAGGAAAGGACCCGCGCTCCCATGCTCCATCACGGGATCAATTCGCAACTCTACAATTTCGCCCTCTCCGCTGCGGCGGTCATCGCGCACAAAGACACACCGAGGCTGTTGCGCCAAAAAATAAGCGATTTTATAAAGGATTTGAGAAAAGAATTGCCCGACGAGGCTCAGGCCGAGATCGAGGCGGCAGAGGCAAAGGCCACGATCGAGGCGGCAGATCATTTGCGCCGAGAAGAAGAGTCTTGAGAGGTTTTGCCAAGTAGTCGCTCGCGCTGGCGCTGCAGGGTCGCGCCCTGATCCTCGCGCAACTCCGCGATCAAATCAGCCAGCAGTTCAGCGTACCGGTCAAGGGCGTCAGCGGCAAACGCGTTCCAGCTCGGATAGCCCAAGCGCTCTGAGAGCCGAGTGAGTCTCGCGACCAGTTGATCTTCAATACGCAGACCGCGGAATTTCTTATCGGCCATGTAAGGTTCCTCCGGCGCGCACGATATCAAAAAGAACGCGGGTAGACAAAAGTGTTGACCAGTACGATATTGCTATGATATTAACTCAATATCCAAACAGGAAATGGAGGGAGAATGAAAACAGGCAACAAAACGACAAAAAAGCCGAAAAAGAAGGGCGTTTACATCCGGTTCGGATTCAGGACGCTGGATTGGCTAAAGGGCCAGGTCGAACCGGAGAGCGAGAACGCGGATTCCGTGCCCGCCGTCGTGCGCAACATCGTCGAAGAGAAAAAGCAGGCCGCCGAGAAGCCGACCACGAGTGGATAGATCTTCAATTACTCGCGCCCGGGGTTCCTCCGGACTTATTGCGGGCGCGAGTGAGGCCGGGGCGGCTCTTGACACACTCGCGCCCCGGCTGAATCTCCACGCGCGCCGAGTGAGCGTTTCACTAACCCAGGCGCGCTAAACCCCGCGCGAGATCTCAGGGGCAACAAAAGACCTCGCGCGGGTTCCTTTCGATTTTGGCGGCGGAGGCGTGGTGAGACACGCAGGCTCAAACGCGCAATAAGAGCCGGGGCCAGGCATAATGAGGCTATGGCCAAATGAAGGGCTGCCTGGGTGCGCCGAGCGACCCCGCTGGTTTGAATCCAGCTCCGCCGCCTTCAGCTTTGACATTGAGATCACGGTACAGGGGGAGAATCACCCCTCAAATGCATGCAGAAGGCGAGCAAAAGTCGGTAACCAATCCACCCGTGATCATTTTTTGATTTTGACCGCAAGGTCGAACGCCCGGCCGCGGGCGATACGGCAAGCGCCGAGCGGCTCATCTAACGTGGCTTTACCGGGACGGGTGAGAGGGCATATCTATCACTCTTCATCCGCCGCGCCCGTCCCGCTTTTTTTTCCATGAGCATCAAGGTAATGAATCGGATTTGGGAGCGGTCGAACAACAAAGGCTCTGCGTTGCTGCTGCTGCTCGCAATCGCCGACCACGCGCATGACGACGGAGGCGGGGCATACCCAAGTGTCCGAAGCCTCGCGCGCAAGACTCGGATGTCCGAGCGAGCGACCCGGCTATTGATTCAAAGGCTCGTCGATTCGGGCGAGATCGAAGTTCAGATAGGCGCCGGGCCAAAAGGCGTCAACCTGTACCGGGTCAATCTCGAGGCGCTAATGGGTGCAAAGATTGCAGGGGGTAGCCCTGCAAAGATTGCAGGGGGAGGGGGGCAAAGTTTGCAGGGGGCAAAGTTTGCAGGGGTGCAAAGTTTGCCGGAGGGGGGTGCAAAGTTTGCAGGGGAGGGGGTGCAAAATCCGGCAGCGCATATAAGGAAGGAACCGTCATGCATGAACCGTCATGAACCGTCATTGCAGCAGCAGCAAGCAGGCGGCAGTGACGGTTTGCCTGCTTTGCCTGCTGCTGCTGCTGCAAATGATTTTAATGAAGGCCATCTTTCAGTTTACTCGTTCGCCGACGTCGAGCAGTTCGTTATAGAAACCAAGCCGCACATCAGAAACCCCGGAGGCCTGGCCCGGCGCCTGTGGAGATCAGGCGAAGAGGACGCCGCGATTGACAGATGGCTGCTGCAAAAAGCGGAGCCGCGCCGCACTCAGGCAGGCGAATACTGCGCGGCCTGCTCGGGGACGGGCTGGGAGATAGTAACCAACGAAACAAACCAAAGCCGCGGCGCGAGACCCTGCCCGAATTGCAGACCGGGGAACGGCGCCGCCTGAAATGGAGGTCAACAATGCAAGAACATCTAACCGCCGAAGAGAAAAACAATCTACTAATCACACGCGCCACGCGCCTCGCGGTCTTCGCGGATAAATTGGGCGAGCGCGGGCGGTATCTGATCGAGGCGGAGGCGTATTTAGTCCTCGAAGTATTCGCGCCGAGGCCTCGCGCGATCCTGCGCTACACCTGGCGCGCGCTCAAACTATGGCGCCGCAGCTTGTGGTTCAGCATGCGATTCGGGGCGATGGTCTGGTATAACCGGCGCGTTAAAGGCCTGGATCATGGCAAAGCGATTGATCTGGCCTGCGCCTCGATCGAAGAAAGAGCCATCCCCTCGCAGAAAGGGGGCGCTTGATGTGGATTTTTCCGGTAGACGCCGAGGAGCTCGCCCATCCGAAGAAGTGTAAGACCTGCGGACAGCCGATCATTTGGGCGAAGACTCAAGCCGGCAGCGCCGCGCCGCTCAACTCAGGTTTCAAGGTTTTAAAGACGCTCTATATCGGAGACGGAACGCGCCTTCAGTTACTCGGGCCGTATGCAAGTCACTTTTCGACGTGCCCGCAGGCCAATCAACATCGGAAACGGAGGAAATAATGGGAAAGAAAGCCAATCAGGAGCCGCTGCCGGGCTGCGAAGCGCGCGACGTGCCGGAGATCGAGCAGGCGGCGGAGCTTTATCGAGAAGCCAGAGATCAACGCTGCGCGCTCGCGAAGCTGGAAGCGGAGGCCAAGAGCGCGCTCATTCAAGTGATGAAAAACAAGGGGCGCACTTTTTACAGTTACAACGGCCTGAATATTCAATTGAGCAATCAAGAGAATGTGAAAGTGAAGACCAAAGACGAGGACGATGAAGAAGAGCCGATCGGGACATTCTCACAGCGCGACAGACGAGCCCGTGAGCTCAAGGAAAAAGCATTTGAATTGATCGAGGAGCAGCAGCAGCAGGCAGCAGATCCGGAGGAGACAGGCGCGGAATTCTTCGAAGAAAAATGCGTCTGTGGACATAACAGGCGGAGGCACGTTAACGAAGATGAGCCCTGCAATTGCCAGGCAATAATGTGCGACTGCAAGGACTTCAGGCCAGCCAAAGAAGACGCGCGAGCTGAGGAGCGAGATGAGACCGAGCGATGGCGGCAGAGCAGCGAGGAAGAGCGCGAGCGCCTTCATAGGGAGGCCGTTGCGACGTGGCGCAGAAATCGAACCGGGGAATTCTCCGGCGATCAAAAGAGCGAAGGCGACTATCAGGCCAAATGGCGCGCGGCGCTGAGCGTGGAAGAGCTAAACAAATATTACACGGCGCCATGCTCCTGTGGTCATCAGCGCGACTATCACGTAGGCGACGACGCGGACGGGCAATGCGGCGTCTGCGCGAAGTGCCAGTACTACCACTGCCCCGACTGCGATACGAAGGGCGGCCATCTGCCCGACTGCGAGCATTACATTTTGGGCGAAGGGACGCCATTACAAGATGACTTCACCGCCCCCCGCTGCTCAGAGTGCGGGCGGATTGACGGCGCGCATACAAAGGAATGCCCAAAGTCGAACGCACTCCGCTTCGAGGATTATGAGGCCTATGCGAGAGCCCACTATAAGCGCAATTGGTCAAGCCACGCGCGCAAGATCGAACTCTCGAAGCTGAAGGATGAGCAGGTTCGAGCCTGGAAGCAGCAGCAGGCAGGCCCAGGCGCCGTGAAGGAGGGCGCGCTGCTGCGCCCGGATCCTCGCATTCTGTGCTGGTGTAAGCACAAATATGCCGATCACAGGGAGGGAACTTTTTGCAAAAAGAAAGGCTGCGGATGTAACACCTTTTCGCGAGGCGCGCCAGACGTTGCAGCAGAGCTTGAATTGCTCTCACCCGTCGAAGCGGCGATTGACAGGTAAGGAGGCGAAGATGTGGAGAGTTCCCGAACAATTCAGAGTGCAGGACCCGAGATTGCCTTACAAACAGAACGCGGCCAACTGCCCAGATTTCGGCGCGTTTCATTTGCCGCCGAAGATCGGCAATCGGTCAATTATTGCGATAGCCAGCAACTCGCTCGGCTGGGAGCACGTGAGCGTTTCGATAAGGCAGGGCAACAGGGTCTTAACCCCAAATTGGGAAGAGATGGCATATGTCAAAAGCGTCTTTTGGAGTGAAGAGGCTTGCGTCGTTGAATATCATCCGCCGAAGTCGGTCTATGTGAACTGTCATCCGAATGTTTTACATTTATGGCGTCCGATCGAGATCGAAATCCCGAGGCCGCCGATTGAATGCGTTTAGCAACCACCGCAGGAGGCCACTCTGATCACCGAGAGGCCGGAGCTTCACCATCAACCGAGAGACTAAGGCACGGTTTCGAGCGACCGTCTTCCGACGGCGCGGAAATCCTCATCCAGCGGGGAAGGGGAGTCAAGTCATGCCCACGTCTCCAGATAAGGAGACAAAATGCAATTCAATCAGAATCTTCTGAAGAGCGTCCGGGCGAACGCAAACGCCGGGCGCGCAATCCTCGTAGTCTCAGCCCTCCTGAGCGGCATAGCCACAGGCAAAATGATGTACCTCGGCTCACTCGACGATGCGTTCATCATCACAGTAGGGAAGGTGATACTCGGCCTCGGCCTGATCGAGGGAGGCCTTGCCTTCGCCTATCACGGAATCCGCAAGATATTCACGAACAAAATGCAGCGGGGAATCGCATGGGGATTCCTCTTCCTCCTCGTGGCAGCCATCCTGTGCAATCTCTTCACGGAGCGCATGCTAGCGCGGGGAATTCCCCTTCACCCCTTCCAGCAGAACTGGGTCGACTGGGCTTTTGATGGCGTCGTCGTGGTCGTGATGTTGGCGGTCGGCGCAATCCAATTGTTCAGCGATGAGCAGCGTCTCGAACGCCACGCGCTCAAAGTAGCCGGAGACCAGGCGGAGGAAAAACTACTGAGGGCGCGCGGAGAATTCCCCGGCGAGATCGAAGCCGAGGCAAGAGAAACTGGCTCGCTCGCGACGGGAAAAGACCGCCCCCGCTGGTAGAGGCGGGGGGCTCTGCCAGTACTGGCAATGTGGTCGAGATCACACGGTTTGCCAGTACTGGCAAAAAACTGGAAAAGGCCAAAATGCCAGTACTGGCAAAGCAGGGAATTGCCAGTACTGGCAAAAGCGCGTTAAGTGGCTGGAAACACCCGAGATCGAAGCCGCCCTATCCGCAAGGCTATGAGCTATCAAAACCATCGGGAATGGCGAAGATCGGCCGTCGAAAAGTCGTAGGCTATCAGGTCTTACAGCGAGTAAAATGCTCAGCGTGTGGAGGCCGGGTCAGACTCGTTGCGGCCTATATCGGGCCGCTCGCGCTCAACGAATTACTGAAGGAGAAAAGAGATGTCCAGCGGGGAATCATCAGTTTTAAACTTCTCAGGTTCAGAAGAAAGCAGCAGCAGCAGCAGGCAACGGGCGGGCGCCCTAGATGTCGCAGATGTGCCGGACAAGATTCTAGAGGCGCTTCATTGGGTCAGAACCTTACAGCTTCGGGGGACTGATCCCGAGGTCGCAGAGATCGGCAAGAAGATCGAAGACTTATTATCGCCGGTCGTGGGCGTGCTGGCCGCGGCGGCTGAACAACTCGCGGAGGTGGCATGAACAAAGTAGCCCAAAAAATTGAACTCGCATCACAGATTGCTATAATCATCGTCGCCGCCCTGATCGGCGCGGTCTTAGTCAAAAACCATCTTCTCACCGGCTCCCAATCGAAGGGCGCCGCGGTCAACAACAAGCCCGCTGCCGGCCAGACCGCCGACGCCGGGTTAACCGGAAAGGCAATCACCTTGCCAGACGTGGATTGGAAGAAGGGCGATCAAACGCTCGTGCTCGTGCTCTCGACAGGATGTCACTTTTGCACGGAGAGCGCGTCCTTTTACAAAGCTATGACGAATGCGCGAAAGGGAAGCACACGCTTAATCGCCGTCCTGCCTCAATCAATAGAGGCCGGAAGGAAATACCTCGGCGATCTTGGAATAGCCGTCGATGACGTCAGGCAGGCACGCCCCGACTCGCTCGGAGTTCAGGGCACGCCGACACTTCTACTGGTCAACAAGGACGGAGTTATAACAAGTTCCTGGCGGGGAAAGCTCCCCCCGGAAAAGGAGCTTGAGGTAATGGCCCGGTTATAAATTCAAGGAGGTTACTAATGTCAAGACAGGGTTTTAGAAAGCTCGCAGCGAATGGCGCCATTCTGATCGCGCTTTCGGTCTGCCTCTTTTTCGTGTCGAGCCCGCGGAAGGCCGCGGCGCTTTTGTGGCTCTCGCGCCAGAAAACCATCACGAAGTATGAGCATCGAAAAATGCCCCTCAGCTTCGACAAGGTAAAGGCCGCAGGCCGCGCTCTGGAGCTGCGCCCGGGCTCCGAGAGTCAAGAAGATTTTGAAGGCGACGACGATTGGATGAAAGACCTGGCAGTTACCTTTAAAAACACGTCAGACAAGAACGTCGTTTATTTCAGGCTGGATCTACAATTCCCCGAGACAGAGGCCACGGGGCCGATGATGACCGGCGCACTGATCTTCGGCCGCAGGCCCAAAGACTCGGGCGACCGGAGCTATGACAAAATTCTGAAGCCGGGGGAGGAAGTGGAAATAACCTTGACCGGCGATCAACACGACAAGCTGCGATCGTTCTTGAAAACCAGGTCATTCGACAAAGTAAGCGAGGTTCGTCTTTTTCTCGAGACGGCGATCTTCGACGACGACTTAATGTGGAACGGGGGAGACCTATATAAGCGAGACCAGAATAACCCCAATAATTGGCTTCCCATCAGGTAAGCAGCAACCATCATTCATCAACCAAACCAGGAGAAGGACGTGAAGACAAAAATACTATTGCTTCTGATAATCGCCGCAGGCGCCGCCCTCATCTCAAAAGCGCCGGGCGTCCACGCCGGCGCAAACAAGGCGATGTTTTACGGAGTCTGCGTCACAGTCACAAACGTGAGTCAGTATACTTGTAGCTGCCCTGGCGGCCAGGGCACTTTATCACGTACCCAGATATTAACCTCACCGGCATGCGGGACAAAGCGCATATTCTGGGTCGTGCCACAATGCGACGGACAAGCAGGGGGATGTCAAGATATAGATGATCGTCAGGAGACTTGCCTGGTTTCAGCCTGCAACTCCTTGTGGGACGGCGACGGCGACGGGTATGGGGACACGTGTTGCGGCGGCGGCGACTGCAACGACAGTAATATCAATTTCCATCCCGGCGCATACCTCTACTGCGTCGCGGAAGATAGAAATTGCAATAACGTCCCGGATTACAACGAGGAGGGTTGCGACCCGAGCACGCCGATCATCATTGATATAAACGGCGACGGCTTCGATCTTACGAACGCCAAAAACGGCGTCAATTTTGATCTCAACAATGACGGTACACCAGAGCGTCTTTCATGGACTTCCACCAATTCGGATGATGCATGGCTCGGGCTCGATCAAGACGGAAATGGGCGCATAGACAACGGCGCCGAATTATTCGGGAGCGCCACACCACAAAATGATCCGCCGCAAGGGAAATCGAGAAACGGCTTTCTTGCCCTGGCCGAGCATGACAATGGAGATGGCCAGATAGACAACAGGGATTCCATCTTCTCACGCTTGAGGCTGTGGCAAGACTCAAATCACAATGGGATTTCCGAACCCAATGAGCTTCACACACTCGCGGATCTCGGGATTGCGGTCCTCGATCTGGACTACAAGGAGTCGAAGCGCACAGACGAAAACGGCAATCAGTTCAGGTATAGGGCTAAGGTGAGGGATTCGCGCGGAGCCCAGGTAGGAAGATGGGCGTGGGACGTTTTCCTTGTGGCGCAATAGCAAGTGTGTTAGTCTTCGATCAGGTCACACGACCGCAAGATTTTTTGCAGCCCAACTGAGGCAGACGCAAAAAGGCCGCAAGGCCACAAAAGAAGCCGCCAATAGCTTTCGAGTTACTGGCGGCTTCCCTTTTTATTACGTAAGATTCCTTATCAGACGCGAACCATATCGATACAGTTATTATATCCGCCTTCCCTAAGGCTTGCGGGCTCCCTCGCAAACACGGCGCGGCGGCGGGCCCGCCAGAACTCCATTGATACAAAGTCAGGTAAAAGGCGAGAAAAGCGAAAAGCCCTTCGGTCGCGCTCAACATCCCGAAGGGCCTTTGCCTATGGAACCAATCAACTACATGGAGGTCTCAACTTGAAGAAGTAAAGACTGTGTGATGCGATCAATATATACGCAACTTGCCCGCCCCGCAATCGAAAAGTTTCCCTAGTCCCCCCTGAAGTGGACGTCCTCCAGGCGCTCGATGCGTTTGCCGTGATCTTTAATCATATCGCCCTGCGCCTTGATCTGCTCATCCATCCGGGCGAGCGTAACTCGCACCGCCAGGTAGGCGCCGAAGACGGAGCCGGCAAGAACAGCCACAAATTCAAGCCAGGGTTGATAGTTCACGTTCGATCACTGCCGGCAGAGTTCGATAATGCTCTTATTCTGGGTCACGTCATCGTTCGCCGTAGCCTCTGCCTCCACGAGTAAAGTAACAGGGTTTGAGTTAAGGTTGGCCACAGTCAGCAAAGTATTACGAGGCAGGAAGATAATGTCGGGAGTGCCAGCAATAACGGCCTCATCGGCCACTAATGGCTCACCATACATAGCCAGAGAGCTTGCGCGAACAGTCGTCGCTGACACCCTCATATATTCCCCGACTACCCGCCACACTCCCGCGTCGATGTCAGTGAGCCCAAAATCCTCCAATAACTGACCGTCAATACTGATACGAATTCTTTTGTCGTTGTCATTGGCGGCAAAAGTCCCACTATAAGTGAACCTGACCCAGTCACCGTCCAGCGCTAGAGAATTTGCCGGAAGCGGAAAACTGTGCAGGCTATCTATGCCCGCGCCGACGTTGCCGACCGTGGTGAGGTTTCGATGAATGCAGATCGGGACGTTGTTAAACATAACAGAATCTGTAGGAGAATCCGGAATCCAATGCCTGATGAAATCCCATCGCGCGATGCCCGCCGCCGAATTATTCGTAAATCCGAAAAGGCCGAGCCTAGTATTGTCCGAGCTGGAGAAAAAGAAAGAACCGCTGGGATGAAGTTGAGTCCAATCGGATTCAGCGACAGGCTCACCCGGGCTGGTCTTAAAAAAGGTGCGGAAAAATCTACCGCGGCGCCGCAAGCGGACATAATAGTAAGTCGCGGAGGAAGCCACCGGGCCGGTGGAAGTCGTCGTAACGAAACTCGGCGTGCCGGTCAGGACGTCATAGCGCACAGGCTCGCTACTCGCGCCATTATCTCTGAATCCAATAAAGATGCCGGTCAGTGTACTGGGGATCTGCAATCCAATAAGGGCGTTGCGGACCGCGGCGCCGCCAGCGTCAGTCCTCAATCGAGTCCAGATATCGAAATCGCCGGAAATAAGTTGAATCAGCGCGTGTTCGAGGATCGGCTTAGTTCCCGCGGGGAGGCTTGTCTGCATCGAACCGCCAAATATTTCGTTGGTAGTAAAGAAAACGTTGCCGCCGAGCTGAGTCCAGATGAGCTCGCGTTCGTCGTCGAATTCGTCCGGAATGGGAGCGGCGATTTCAGCGCATTGAAACAGGTTCGCGTCAGATTCACGCTGTACCTGGCGGACAATGAATATACGGCCGTGGGCGGGCGCCGCCTGGAGGCCGGCCTTCAGGATGTCGCCGGGAATGACATTAATAGGGCCCCTATATCGGATTTCAGCCGAAACGCCGACCAGCCCTTGCCCAGTCGGATCGAGTATCTGAGGCGCGGCCCCGAAGGGAGAGAGAACCCGCAGCCAGGCAGGCGTTATATCTAACATTACCGCACTGCCGATACGGAAGCGTATAAAGTTCTCCCTGGAAAATTCACCAGCCATAATCAGGTCGTCGCAGTCGTGATCTGCCGCTCAGTCTCGAAGGTGAAGCGCTCGACTTCGTACAATGCGCCGTCATCCATCTTCACCTGGATCGAGCAATGGTAGATTTTGTGCGGAGAGAGAAGCGCGCTATTCGCGGCCGTAATATCGAAGCGTAATTCCGGGCTCGCCTCGGCAGGATTCAGGATCACACCCCGGCCGGCCACAAGCGTTGCAGTAATCGTCTGCATGCCGCCTGAAGACCCCCATGCCGCATTCTCAGCCGGATCATTTGCCGCCTCCGGACTCTTGATCGTGAGCCACGCCTTCGTGATCACCCGGGTAACGCCTGAGCGGAGGAATGGAATCTCCGGAAAGACATTGAGCTCTTTCGTATCGCCGACAACAAAGCCTTGCATCTGATCGCGCACGGGTCCCCTGCCCCACCGGAGCCAGGCCGAAAGCCACTCGGAGTCGTCGAAAAGCATGGCCGAACAAGTATCCCAATATCTCATCATAAGTAATCCGGCCCCCCTTCGGCGTAAAGATCGGCCGATAGATCGGCGAAATGCTTCGATCGTTTTTCATCTCCCATCGATCCGTATCGAGCGGCAAGGGATTTTGCAGCAGCAGCAGCAGCGGCAGCCCTATTAGTACCGAGCGCAATGAAGGAATCAAGCTCGGCGTCATTCAAAAGCTGACGGTTCAAATCCGCGTCTCCGATCCGCAAGCGCACCCAATTGCGAGCGGTCTCAGTGTCAGCCGCGTTATAGGTCCATGCCCCGGTCTGTACCAACTCGGCTTGATCTTTCAGTCGCTTCGCGAGCTCGAGATAACGCGACGACCTGACGGATTGCGCGCCGGCGTCAATTTGCGTAGCGAAGCGCGCGGCGAGAGCCTCAGCGCAGCGAGCGGCGGCGAAATGCGGCCGCGGTTCATCCTGCAAAGCCTCCGTGATCTCGGCGTTGTTGAGCAGCTTGCTGTCCGGGTTGACGTCGCCGACGAGGAAGCGAACTTTATCCAGGGCCGAAGCGTTCGGGTCGCCGGAGTAAGTCCAGGCGCCGGCATGAATCTCTTTGTGAAGTTCAAGCTGCGCAGCGAGGGCGCCGTAATATTGAGCCTTTTCGGCCTTGCGGTGCAGCGCGTAGTTGATCGAAAGAGTTCGCGCACAGGTCGCAGCCGCGAAGTGCGGCCGGCCCTCGACGGCAAGGATCGCGTCAATCTCGGCGTCGTTGATTTGCTGATCTCCCTGCTCAATGTCGCCGATCAAGAAGCGGACCATATTGCGGGGCGACGAGGCCGGGTTGCCTGAGTAAGTCCAGGTTCCGGTAGCCACTCGGCCTCGCATCCGCAGTTTCTCGGCAAGCTGCATCAGACGGTCGATCATTGCGATGTCGCCGCGCGTCGTATCTCCGGCGCCCCGGGGCTTCATCTTCCCGACCATCGCCTCAACGCAGATCGCGGCAGCGAACTCGATTCGGGGCTCGACCACGAGGGCCTCATCGATCTCGGCGTTGTTGAGCCATTGCCGGCCGGGGTCCGTGTCGCCGATGAAGAAGCGAACCTTGTCGCGGGTAGTAGTGTTCGGATTGCCTGAATAGCTCCACGTCCCGGAACTGATCTGAAGGTACGCGTTGAGCCGATCGGCAAGCGTGGCATAGGCGCGCGAGACTTCCTGAGAGCCGAAGCGGGAGAACTTGGCCGCAATCTCCTCCGCGGCGCGCACGGCCGCCAGGTCGCGCCGGGCCTCGCGCGTAAGAATTCCGTCGAGCTCTTCGTTACTCAACAACTGATCGCTCGTATCGGTGTCGCCGACCTGAAGGCGAATCCAATCGCGATCGACAGTACCGACATTGCCCGGCGTATAGGTCCAACTCATATAATTACCCAATGAAAATCATGGTCAGCGTCATTACAGCGCCGCGCCTGACAGACGCCAACTATCTACCCGCCACGCTCGCCGCCCTTCAGAAGCAACTATCGAGCGAAACGATTCCGCTCGTCACAGCCGACGCATACCTTCCCGAAATCCCGCCAGGTTGGAAACTGCAGTCTCACCCGGCTCGTGAGCGCCGCGGATCTCGCCTGCAGATGCGAGCCGTCTTCGAGGCCTTCATCGAGTCGGGCGCCGAAAGGCTGCTCTACTGCGAAGACGACATAATTCCCTGCCGGAACCTGGTCGAGTACGCGCGGAGGGTGGAAATCCCTGATGCCTGGCCGCTCGTGAGCTTCTTCGATCCGAGAATCGGGGAGGAGTGGCAAAAGGCACGCCTTATCGCGCCACTCCCCGTCAGGAGATTTCTTTACACTCAATGCTTCGTAACCCGGCGCGAGACGGTAGAAAAACTGCTCGCCTTCGATTTCACGGCCCAGCCACAGCGGATTCGCGGGCTAAACGGAAGCGATTCGATGCTGCGAGGCTTTTTCTTCCGGCTCAACATCAAAGCCTATGGGGCGCAGATTCCAAATCTCGTTACCCACGTCGGCGACGATTCCATCGTGATGAGAGGGAAGACCTATGTGAAGGGCGCGACGAGGAGCCCGGGGGCCGATTTCGACTGCCTGAGCCTTATTAAAGCTCATACCAGTCCCAAACACCCCACCAAGATATAGAGACGTCGCCCGACCCGGAGCCGTAGCCGTCTGAGCCGCCCCCCCCACCGCTCCCCCAACTGCCTGATATGCTGACGTCATGATCGCCGTCATCGCCGTCGTCGCCGTCATCTCCGTCGCCGCCGCCGCCGCCGTTTTCATCTTCCTTGGCGACTTCGACGACATAGCAATTGCAGTTATGCGCGCCAGCGAGGCAGGCAGGGTTAGGAATCGCGGGGAGGTCTGAGCGATGAGGAGACTCCTCGCCTTCCCAGACGGAGCAGACCGGACAACTAGGGATATCTCCGCCGACCCTGTAAATAAAAATCGTGACAGTGGCCACATCGGTTACTTCGCCTTATCCTCACGCGCTCCCCTGCCCCGCTTGTTATCGGGCGGATGCTGCTTTGCCTTGCCTGCTTGCTGCTGCTGCCAATCCTTTTCAGGAATTGCGAAGCCTTCGCGAAGAAGTTTCTCTTCAACGTGCGGCAGGCAGTCATCAACAATGGCGCCGGCCGGATAGAGCAATCCCATCCCGGGGTCGAAGCCGAGATGGGACGCATGCAGGTCTTTCAGGAAAACAATTCGCATCAGTTAGCCTTCTTCTGACCGAACAGGACAACGGCCAGGGTAAAGCTCGGCGTCGTGCCGGCGATCGTCGCCACAGCGCGGCAAAACCGCTTCGAGCGTTTGAAGTTGATGGAGAGCCATTTATTGCTGGCGGTAACTTGCGCGAAGGTCGCGCCGGATATGTCCGTGTACGTCCCACCGCTCGTATCGCTCTCCTGAATCTTCACGTCGAGCGTGGGCGTAGTGCCCGTGACAGCGCCGACGTGAAGCGACGCAAAGCACTGGCCGTCAGAATCCGCAAGGTCCTGCGCCGCGCCGTTCGTGGTCGTGGTAAGCGCTTTCGGCTCGATGGTGTTAGCCCCGTTAGGCGCGACGACATTGTTTTTAAAGTCATTGATCCAGGTGGACATTGAAAAACTCCCTTACAGTTTGAACTGTGGTTCGAGTGGCGGCGCCCAATCGAAGAGAAACAGCGCCACCGTACCAAAAGAAGATCAGGATTCAAGAACCGTGTCAGTGAGCACGAAAGACTCTTCGTGTTCGAGGCCCATATCAGAGCGCAGAATGGCTCTAATAATCGTTTTATCCTGCAAGAACTTGACATGCTCCGAGACGGCGAGCTCGATGACGCCCGAGCGCCCGATCTGCATCCTGCGGAAATTCCCGAAGAGGATGTAAGTCAGCGTGGAAGAGCCGCCCTCAGCACGGGTCTTATTAACCTGCATCGAGGGATAAACCGGAAAACCGCCCAGGGACTGCGGAATCTCAGACCGGTTCGACCCCCGATCGGTCCAGAAAACAAAAGGCCCCTTGGCGTCCCCGGCAGTCACGGCGTCGGCGCGCCGGTTTTGAATAGCCGACCACATCATGGGCCGCATAATCCAACCGGTAGGCGGATCATCATCATTCCCCGAGTAATAGAGGCCGATGATCTTCGCCACGTCTTCAGGAATGAACGTATCGCCATTCGCCTCGGAACCCGGCCCAGCCACGTGGAGAGTGACCTTGTTAATCGCGGGAGTCTCAGCCGCGGAGAGCGGGTAATTGAGTAAGCCCTTAGGCGCAATGCTGCTCCCTGGCCCTTCGAGAAAGGCGAAGTCTTCAGCGACGGCTGCTTTCGACGCGAGAGCCGATCTGACGAGGAGCTCGACTGAAGGCGAGGAATACCGAATAAGGTCATTCGGTATCGTCACGGCGCCGCGCAGCGATTTAGCCTGGAGGCGAACGACGCCCGTTCCGAGGTTCGAGGTCGCCATGTCGGTCTGAGTGTCGGGATCGGTGTAAGCGAAAGCCGGGTCCGAACCCAGTCGCGGCAAAGTCAGGTTGCCGGAGGGCGGAAGCGCGAACTCGGCCGCGCCCGCGCGCATCATCACAGACCGGTTGCGCAGCAGGTCTATGACGCGGCCGGCCTGCGCTACCGGGATGAGGTAACCGCCGAGCGTATCATCTCCCACGGCCAGATCTTTGTGTTCAAGGCCGAGGTCTGAGGCGAGTTCGGGATTTCGCTTAATCATCCAGCCGATCTCGCCGGGGTCGTAAGCAATCCGCAGCCGCTCCTTGACCTCCTGCCTGAGCGCGGCGAACGCAGCCCGTTTCTCCTCAGACTCATATACAGGCTCGATCAGGAGTTCGTCGCCCAGAGGGAAGAGCCAGCCGCCCATCGTCTCGGAAGAGTAACCGAGCGATTTCAGGCGCTCAGACATCGAATATTCTTCGTTAGCGTACTCCCTGAAGATGGCCTGGTTGTGAGAGCTCCCTGCCGCAAACGTCGCCTTAAAAATATTGCTGACCTTCAGCGGGCGGGACGCCTGATTGCGAGAGTTCGGGGTCAGGATGCCCGGCGCCACGTTGTCACGGGTTTTGCGGCCCTGCGCCACGTCGAGCGCCTCTTGCTGCTCCTCCATTTCGGCGAGCGGGCGGAGGCGGTCGTATTCGGCCTTCGCCGCCTTAACATCTGCGATTAACTGATCGAGGCGCGCCCTTTCTTCGGGGCTCGTCTCGGCCTTGCCTTCGAGCTCGGAGGCGTAAGTCTTCGCGGCCTTCATCGCCGCTTCCCAGGCGATCCGCGAGGACTCGAATTTCTTTTTCCACATATTCACTCCAATCAAGAAAACATTGAAAGTTCAAGTTGTCTAAGCTCGATCAACATCGGAGTGAGTGAAACCCGGGGCTCCCCGGTTCGGCTCGGCTCAAGCTCTGTTGCCGGCGTGAGCTGCAATGCAATTTCGGGATTCGTCTTCGTAGGCAAATCCCCGAACATCCGGCACAAGGCGCGGAATTCTTCAAGCAGTGAGACGTCAAGCTCACATGCATGTAAATCGTGAACGTCGAGCGCCTTCATGCGCTCGACGAGTAATTGAAAACGACGCTCAAAACTCTTGCTGCCGACCGTCGCGGAGTTCATGCCCCAATTCACGTCCGAGGTATCGAATAATTTGATTTCGATCAGGTCGCGGTAATGGCGCATCGAAACGCGGTCGCGGTCCTCCTCGATGTATTTCTTGATGATGCATTCGTAGCCAATGCTCATTTCGAGTTCGATCCCTGCCTTATAGGCTTCGAGGATCTCATCGCCGCGCGGCGTCCGGAGGTATTCGCGCTCGACTTCGAGGCCGCCAGTCGCGAGCGGCGCCATCTTCGTGACCGCATCGGGCAAGGCATCCTTGCCGACCTCGGCAATCCGAGTGACGGCGGCGATCGGCGGCGTGACGCCGTAATCCCATCCGTCCGCGCCGTGCTGCCAGAGATGGCGAATCCGGCGCGCCGATTCGGCAATAGTCTTAGAGAAGGCGCCCGCAATAATCCTGTCGCCGCCGTCGTCGACGTTGCCGGTGACGGCGGTAATGCCCGTGACCTTCCGCCCTGAAACGTCCTTTGTCCACGCCGGCATCGTCTTCGATTCTCTTTCGCGTTTCTGCTTCACCGTCTCACCTCAAAACACGGGCAAAATCGCGCAGCGGCAGCGCCCGAAGCCTTCGCCGCAATTCGGATTCGGAACCGTGGGCATTTCGGCCAGGAGCTCGGCCGTAAATCCGTCGAGCGAGCGGCAGACCTGGCAAGTGTTCCTGTCGAGCACAGCCGAATAGATAAATCCGCCAAAGCTCCAATTCGCCGCCTCGACTTCCCTGCCCAAAGCCAAAGCCTGATGCGCGGCCTCCTGAGCAATCCCCCTCGTCGTAGCGTCGCTTAATTGATTAAGCTGCGCCTCTACACGCGCGGGCAAATCAACGGGAGAGACAAGCGGCGCAAGATGCGTGGCGATCCCGGCCGCGCGCGCCTGCACGTCGTTGACCAGGCGGGAGACAGCCGCATCAGCGATCAGGTCGAGGCGGCTGGCCAGCGCGGCCAAAGGAGGAATGAGCCGCGATTCCGGCTCGCCCTGCGCGCGCAACTCAGCCAGGAAATCATTACGGCCGGCGAGCGTCACGTCATCGAGAATGCCGCGCAGTTCGGCCCAGGCGTCGGAGGGCCAATCGAGAGTCAGCTTGTGGAGGTCCGAGACCAAGAGGCCGCGCAGTTTCGATACCGCATCAGAAATCAGCAAGCTGCGCGCCGGCAGCAAGACGGACAAAAGATTGCTGCTGCTGCTGCCCATAAGATTGCCAAGAGCCTTCACGTTAATCCGCCGCTCAAAGTCACTCGGCTCCCTGCCGCATTCCAGCCCATCCCAATCGAAGACCTTCCGCAAGATAAGCCGCTTCTCTTCCCCGCCCTCTTCATGCGCTTTCGGATCACGCGAGCCGGAAAGAATCAAACTGACAGAAGCTGAAGTAGCAGCAGCAGCAGCAAGCAATTGCTCCGCCACGATCTCAGGCGTCACGGGCAGGCGATTGACGGGCCGGAGGTAGTAATCACCGGAAGGAGTCGGCGCCATGCCCAGGACGGCGCGGAACTCATTCAAGGTCAATCCGCCTACTCGGAAATCTTCGCGCGCGCGCATCGAGCGTTCGCTCATCGATTCCTGAAGCGCGACGACCTGGCTCATATCCCAGTTGAGCCGGATGAGCTCATCGCGGATGGCGCCCTCATCCTCAAATTCGAGGAGCAACGACCAGGTAAGCCGCGATCTCAGCCGCTTGAACGTCGGGCTCATCTTATTGGCCCAGAAATCAACCTGTGACTCTTTCGCGCTCGCGCGCTGGTTGACGTAGAGCAGACCGACGTATGCGCTCACAAGCAGCGGAGGGACGCCAAAAACGCCACAGATCCGCGCCTCATTCTGCGCGCGCAGGGTCCCACCTTCGATCTCGGAGAGGTCGCTTCCGACTTTCTGGTATTCGGCGTTTTCATCCATCACCGCGGGGCCGACGTGGAATTTGCCACCGGCGCCGTAACGACGGAGCCAGCGCTGGCGAATCCCTTCCGCCTCTTCATCCTTCAAGGTCCGGCCTTTGATCTTAACCACACCCGAAGGGACGCCCGAGTTTTTGAAGAAGCTTCGAACGAACATCGTCTGCATCGCGTCCGCCTCGACGCTCCCCAGCGCCACGCGCAGCGGAGAGAGCGGCATCCAGGGCGCTTGAAGATCGCGCCTGAGTGAGTAGAAGACGTCACGCGGCAAAAGATGGACTTCTTCAGCATAGGAGTAACCGCGCCATATCCAACCCTCCTTCCCTGAACCCGGGTAGATGATTGAAGCGGGATGGATACAGGTGGGATCGAGTGGCCAAAGGTGGCGAGGCCGGCCCCGCTTATCGCGCTCGATCTCCGCGAAGAACTCGCCGCAGGCCTCTTCACTGCCGAGCCACGCACCCAAGAATTCGGCCTGGCTCATTTCGGGATTCGGGCGCATCAGCAGTTGCCGCAGAGCATGCCCGGGCTCAGGCTCCCAGGGGCGAATGCGATTCTTGCGCCGCTCGACGATTAAATCCGGGTCCTGAGCGGCTTCGATAATTTTCAGGATACAGGAATAAGCAAGGTCAGATTCCCTGCTCCACGTAAACAACTTCTGTTTATCAAAGCGAGGAAAAGGGTCAAGCCCATTGATCCCGACGCGCTGTTTTTCAAAGAGCGTTTTGAGATCGAAATCACCGCCGCGCGCGAGCGAGCGCGGGAGACTGATTGCGAATTTAATTCGATCCCAAAGGGTCAAACCCAAACTCCTTTGCTCGAGCTTTCCAAGAACATGCATGCATACCTCATGCAGTCGCAACCATGATCGTCCTCTTTAACCGGAAGGTCTTTCTTCGGGTTCCATACGTAGCCCTCAATTTCCTCTTCCGTGCAGGTCGGGAGTTTTCGATCTCGAAGATCAGAGTCGCGATCGAGGAGGGAATCACGCATCAGGAAGAGTCGCGCCTTGCCATCGCCCGCGAGCTTCATCCGGCCGGCCGTCGCTTGAATCCCGTCTGAGATAGATTTGACCGCGGGGTAAGTCCCAAACTTCAAATGGCGCTCAAGTGTCGCCCGGTCTTCGGCGTCCGTGTCACAAACGACCGCTACCGGGGCGGGTTCTCCGGCGCCGGCGTCGAGGATGCCCCTCGCGTGATCTTCGACCAGGCGCTTGGTCCGGTAGATCTCCCGGTAGCGGTACATCCGGCCGTCGTGATCCTCAGCCCACCATTGGCAGACGAAGGGGTTCATATAGCCGAAATCTACTGAAAGAAAGCGCGGCCAATCTCCAGGAATTTCAAAGCGATCCACCAGATGAATCGCCGGATCCCAAACATCACCGTACACCATCCCCTCAGCCTGAGCCCAAAGCCCATGCCTCAATCGCAACTTGCGAACGCCGGTGAGATTTTCGAGAAGCTGGATGTATTGCGCGCCTTCCTCAGTCCAGGCGTTTTCCGCCTGATCGTAGAGCCGAGGGTTGTCTTCGTGCCTCGATTCGTGCATCTCGACAACACCCCCATCGGCTCGTTTTTTGAGCCAGTGGCCAGGACCACTCGGGTTACAGTCCGAAATCAATTGCTGAAACGGCATCACGCCGTTGCGAAGGCGCGTAAGCAGATTCTCCCAGTCCTCCACGGTCAATTCCGTCGCCTCTTGAACAAGGATCATGTCGAATTCCGTGCTCATGATCCTCGAAGGCTCATCCATCCCGCCGACAATGACCGCGCTCCCGTTCGGAAATTCGTAAATCTGCCGATACCTGCGCTTCGTTCCTCGAAGCGCGGCAGAACCAGGCGGCAATACCTTATCCTCCCACGTCACAAGCCCGGATTCGGTCAAGGACGCCCGAGTCTTGCGGACGATCAGAAAACGAGCGCCTGCCCAATTCTGAGCGCAGAAATGCAGCTTCTCGAAGAGCCCCCTACTCTTCCCAGTCCCAGCCGGACCTGAGAGCAAGACTTCAGGCTCTCTCGAATAGAACAGTTTCAGCGCGGCGCCGAAAGGTTGATAGGCTCGCGATTCCGGCGAGGCCTCAACGTGTTGCGCCTGTGAAACAGTCACGATCGCCATAAAGAGAAGAGAGACAAACATTGCTGCTGCTGCTCAAGAATCTTCAGGCTGCTTGAAGATCAAAGCTCGAACAGCACAGTCCTTTGCCTCAAGCAGTTTGCGCAAAGCCGCCATGCGCTCAGGATTGGCGGGCAGCGTTTTAACGATCCTTTGCGCCAATTCATCAAAAGGCTGGCTCACTTCCTGCAATCGCGGCGGTAAATGCCCGTAGGCGAAGAATTGCAAAAGGTAATCGTGATTCATGCTTTCCTTGCTCCGAATTTAAGCAGGGCGCACGGGCCCGGCGAGAAAAGACAAGAGAAGAATCGAAGCGATGCCGATCTCGGGAGGCGTCCATCAGAACCTGAACCCCGCGCCCGCGCCGAATTTGCGCCCACTCCTCGGTTCAAACTCGACAAACAGCGGACGAAGAAAGAAATTCGACTTCTCGTGAAAAATGACATCCACGCCGAGTCGGTACTTGCGAACAATTTCGTTATTCAAGTCTTCGTGTAGTCGCCTGAAACCGAGAAGGAACGCGCCGAAAGGCTCGACCGGTCCGGCCTTCTTACTCAACTGGAAGCCGAGCGAATAGGTCGAGACGTTGCGCTGAATGTCGGCGCTCATTCCGCTGCTGGATGTGGAGGCGGGCAGCTCGATCGGGTAATCATCGAAAACGGTTTGGTTATATGTCTTCTGAAAATTGAACACGCCGCCGAGACGCCACCCGCTACGGCTAAAGATTCGGGCGTCCGCATCGATCGAATAGCCCTTCGGATATTCGAGAGCTTCAGCCGGGTTCGCCTGAAGTTCGGTAATCAATACCGAGGCCGACAGCTTGATTTTGTCCTGCGCCATCGAAAAGCAGCAGCAGGCAAGAAGCATTGTGACGACGCCAAGAACACGGATTGAATGTGAAGCCATGATTCCCCTTTCGGTTGAAGCGAAAAACCAAAAGGCGGCATCTGTTTCACCGTCGAAACAGATGCCGCCTCTACTAAATCTCCGGCGCCGGAGCTATGAATTCGAGACCTTGCCTTGCCCTCCAAACGAGCAGGCATCACAGACTCGAAAGCCTCAGCCAACAAGGTCAGTAAAAGAGTAACACGAAAGGGTTTGGAATCAAGCCGAAAGCTCGCTCTTCGATTCGGTGCGGAAGATCACCGTGCGAGGCCGCCCCCGCCGATCGAGCGTGATGACCAGAGTTATAGACCTCAGATCAGGCCGAACCTCGATCCGGCTCAACTTCCGCGCAATCAGATCGAGCAACACAGAGTTGCTTGCCTGCTTGCTGCTGCTGCTGCTTTCAACAGGTTGGATTGATTCTTCAGCAGAGTTCATGTCCGCAGGATAACACAAAAGAAATAAGGCCCGAGTAACGCAAACGGGATTTTCCTCATGGGGGATGCCTGGCCAAATGACCACTCACTGAGCAAAAGAAAGAGAATCGCAGCCTCACGAGCGCCTCACGAGCGCCTCGACCGCGCCTCAAAATCGCTTCCGAAGCTACCTCCAAGGACGTCACAAGCCCCGTTAAATGCGGCTTCCTCGGCCTCCGCTCGATGCTCAATTGAGGCGAGATTGAAGCTGGCTTTGCTTCTTAGAAGGGTGGGATGGCAAGTGCACAACTCTTGCCTTGTGGTGTTGGCTCCCTCGGGTGGAGTGTGCGCCGAAGTATTTGCGCTTCTTCCCTGATCCACGTCCGGGTATGTCAATTCATCTTGTCTCACACGCGCAACATATTCCCTCCCCGCTATTTACGGATTGCCCTCGACGTCCTTGCAGGCGTGACCCGCTCGCTTCGCTTGAGCGGTCTACCTCTCTGATTCTACGCGGATGCGCTTCGCGCGGCTTCCATTACAGCCCGCCCTTCGCTTCGCTCCGCCGCGTCGCTCCCCGCTCGCTCCCCCCACCCACCCTAGCCGCGCTCCCGCTTGGCCTGGCGCTTCGCGCGTTGTCGTACGGCGGCAATGGATGGAAACCCAAACCGGATCGGGAACGGACCGCCGCGTTGTTGGGCCTTGCCGGCCTACACCTTATCCGGATCCACACCAATGATGACCTTCACAACCTCACCCGACCGCTCACCCTCCAGAGGCCTGCGCTCCCCCATCTCCTCGGCAATGTCCGCAAGCGTCTGCCTCCAAGCCCGCTCGTTCCACATCCTACCGTTCTTGTCCGCCGCAAACCGCATAGCCTCAAGCAGTTCGGCGTGCTCCTTCAACTTCGCAATCCGCTCCGCTTTGAGCGCAACTCCCTCGCTCATCGCTCGCTCGATCCTCCTCGCCTGCGCCTCCCTGATCTCCTCCCTGTACTTCTCGCGGTAGTACGCAACCGTAGCGCTTGCGGGCGGCAGAAGCCCGAGCGCAGCGAATGCCTGCATAATCAACCCCTCCCTCTGCCCCGCCACCAGCAGCTTCAGCAGCAGCCCACGCTCCTCAACCGTAAGCCTCCGCTGCGCGATCGCCTGAGATTCGGAAGCTGCATCCCCCTCAGGCCTCGCTATGGTATCGGGCAGTTGGTCGGGCTCCTGGCTCGGAATGTCTCTAATCATATCTTCAGTCATACGCGATCTATAGCACAGAGCGCGTGTGACTTACAGCAGATTGGAGCCGTGGCAGGCCAGCAGCCCCGAGTGTGGCAGAATGCTACGGTCTGCCTACCTGCTCTCGGCTCCATTGGGCGCTGATTTCCTGCCAGTGAGGCGGATCTCGGCATATTGCCTGCTGCTCACGCAAGGGTGAGGCTTCGCGGCATCTCTTATCTTTGGGTGTATGAGTCGGAAGGCCTGGGCCACACGCGAGCGTCCGCGCGCCTGCGTGATAAACGAGTGGGCGAAGGGATCGAGAGAGTTATTCGGAGCTCGCTGCGCGAGGACGCTCCGCTCGGATAAAGGGAACGCGCGTCTTTTATCGCCTGCGGCGCGCGCGGCTTCTTTAGTTCTATCCGGAGACAATTCGGAGCTCGCTACGGCGAAGCGCCTGCGCTCGGGTAGGCGGCTGCGGCGTTTTTGCAGCAACCGCGGGGGCCATGATAGGTCCTCGTTTTCGGCGTCAAATGCAATGCTCATGCCGGTCGAAGAATTTCGGCTGTGCTACCTGTGATCGGTAAGATAGAGGCCGAAATTCTTCTCTCGTCATTCGCATTGCGAAGATTTGACGCTCGAAAACTTCGGACTGAAGATTGGCCCCCATGCGGTTGCTGCAAGGCGTGTGCCGCAAATCATTCGGATAGGGGCTTCGGCGATGTTTGACGAGTAACACAAGGCGATTGCCTGCCTTGGCTGCTGCTACTGTTTTTACACCTAGCAACCTCAGTTTTTTCACGTCGCTTCACCTCTCTTCACTTTTTCGCTTGCATATTGATATTATTGTGATATTATACGAATATCGAATCACATGGAGGAACCAATCATGATCAAGCTCAATTCAGACACGTTCAGGCGGGCAATCGAAAAGGCCAAACAGGTCAATCCTGCCTGCACGCTCAGTTTCACGGATGACAACAATTACACATTCACGGTGGGGCGCTCGGGCGGGGGCGCTTCGATTGTGGATATTTGGTTTCAGGGAGGAACCTTGTGGACGAGCTGCGACTGCGCGGCTGGCATCGGCCTCCATCGGCGGGGCAATCCGCAGCCGTGCTACCACGTGGCGGCGGCGGCTTTGTCGGTCGGTCTGTTTACGCAGGTTATGCCGGTCGGGGCCGTCCTCGATCCCGCGCCGGACCGGGCTGGCGGCCGGCAGGTTCCGGCTCCGCTCGTTGACATTTCGGAATTGGCGCCAATTGCGGCGCCAATCACCGCTCCGGCTCCCGCGCCGCGTTTTGCTGCTGGCGTAGCTGCCCTGCGCAAGGCGACGCGGTTGTTGGGGCACTTGTGTTGGTTCGCGTCGCGCTCGGCGCGAGCGTAATCGTCAACTCGGGAGCGCGACGAGCCGGAAGGGGGATTCCGGCTCCCGCCTTAACAATCGGAGGAAAGCATGAATCAGCGAGGTCTTATTGCGAGTTTCGGCGATTTTTTGGCGGAGGCCCTAGAAGGCGCGACGGGCGAAGGCCCGATCTGCGTCCACGTACGCGGCTCACTCGTGTTACTCACAGAATTACGCCGATACACGGGCGACGGACCGCCCTACGAATGCGACTACTTCCACAAACTGGCAAGCTGGCACGTCGCCGACAAATTCGCCGAACGCGACGAGGCGGCGCTCGTGAAAGCGCAGCCGAAAGGCGTCAAGGTCGGCTGCTTCGACGTTTAAGGAGGAAACCATGAGATCAATTCAGCAAATCATCGACGAGGCCCGCGCCGCGCTCGCGGACAGGCGCGCATCCCAGGCCGCCGAGGCCGAAAGCTTGGCGAAGGCTAAGCGGGAGGAGAATACCGAGGCCTGGCAGCCGATAATCAAGGCGATCAAGCCCTTTATCCCGGAAGAGCTTCACGGCTTCATCAGTTTCAATGCGGAGACAGAGCCGGAGGTCTGGATCCCGAGCGAATACGCGAGCGGTTACGCACGGGCGCCAATCGAGGTCAAACTGCCGACGCCCGAAGGCTACACGGTCTTCGGCTACTTCTTCAGTTCGGACTGCTGGGGATTCTTCCCCGGCGTGCTCAACGAAGGCGAGCACGGAGACTACTTCACGGTCGAAGACGGCTTCTGGAGAAAGCGTGAGCGGGACGTCAGAGACGGAGACAGCTTCCGCATGGCCCTGGCCCGGACGATTGAAATGTACGCCACGCCCAGGCCGGCGCGCATCGCGTAGAGCGATAACGGGGAACATCGGCGGCGGGCTTTTTTCAAGAAGGAATCATGAGCGAACCAATCGAAGAGAAATCCACAGAACGCGGGGGCCCGCGCTCAATCAAGGAGATCATCGCCGACCTGTCGAAGCCATTGCAGAAGCGCCATCTGAAGACGCGCAAGCAGGGCGGCGCCGAGCTTACCTACATCGAGTGGCACACGGCGGTTAAGTTTCTCGATCACTTCGCGCCGGGCTGGTCTTACCACGTCCGGGGCGTTCAGCTCGTGGGCAATCTCGTTACCGTCATCGCCTCGATCTCGATCCCCTGCGCCGAGGGCGTAGTCGAGCGCGAGGCGACCGGATGCGAAGACGCGGACGCCAAAGGCTACGGGGACGCATGCAGTAACGCCGAGGCGATGGCCCTCAAACGAGCGGCAAGCAAATTCGGCCTCGGCAGATACTTGTACGAAAGACATTAGGAGGAAAAATGCAGCAGCAGCAGCAAGCAGAGCAAGCAATCACGGACGCGGATCTTCCCGAACGCCCAAAGGTCAAGGAGGTCGCGGCCTGGCTGCGGCTCGCGCCAAACACGATTTATAGCTTAGCGAAGAAGGGCGAGATCCCCTGCCGGAAGGTGGGGCGGGGATGGCTCTTCGATAAGGCAGCGCTCTTGAAGTGGGCGAGGCCGGAGACAGGGAGGCGGCATGAAACCATATAACCTGGAAGTGAGTTGGAGCGCCAACGATTATCACACCGCGAGTACAGCCCTGAAGGCCTGCAAGCTTATAAACCCCGAGAACCCGATCGCGGCGGCAGAGGCGATGCCGGAGATATTCCGGCTGCTTCAGGACGCGGTAGCTGATGCGTTCAAGGTCACGCATAAAAGGCTCGATCCTCACAAGTGGCTCAACGAGGCGAACGCGGCGATATTGAAGGCGCTGGAAAAGGAGGAGAGATGAGCAAATCGAAACATACGCCGGGGCCGTGGGCGGCAGGACGCAGGGGCGTCCCTGACCCAAAGGGCCGTGAATGGGAAGTGCGAGACGGCGAAGGCTGGCCGATAACGGGATGGGGCTGTGTCCGTCAAACGGAAGCCAACGCTCGCCTCATTGCTGCCGCGCCGGATTTGCTGAAAGCTCTAACGGCCCTCCCATACATCGAGAGCGTCGCTGGTCGCGTCGATCGATCCCGCAAAACCTTGCAAGCTGAAAGGGACGCAGAGATGATCCGCGCCGCCATCGAGAAGGCAACGAAGAAGTCACCTACCCGCCACTAAACGCGAACTGCGTTGTAGTGGGGGCTTGCAGTTCCAAATTTCGTATTCACGCCCGGAAGAATATCCTTCCGGGAACGGACTGCTTAGGGCCGGGTGACCATACGGTAGGCGAACCTGAGA
>WNGA01003300.1_pt1 | contig 27668 bp, 18 predicted proteins | sample 5400061 | NCBI WGS metagenome assembly WNGA01 (sample SAMN13153366, study PRJNA577476) | soil metagenome | isolation source: 100 cm soil or saprolite under grassland replicate 2 | place: USA:California | collected 2016-06-15
ACTATGGTCGAGTGGTCGTTCGACGACTACTACCCCTCGCGGCGGGAGGCAGTGCTCGATATGGCGCCCATCATCCGCAGTGAGGTCGAGGAGCTGGTCAAGGCCGGCGCGAAGTACATCCAGATCGACGAGCCGGCCATCCACACGCGCCCGAACGAGGACTTCGATCTCGCTGTAGAAGCTATGCACGTCACCGTCGACGGCATCGACGCCGAGTTCCACACCCATATCTGCTACGGCGAGGTCGAGAAGATCTATCCGGACATGCTGCGGCTGCCCGTCAAGCAGATACACCTCGCCTTCATGAACACGGACTTCGAGTACCTGAAGCTGATGGAGAAGACGCCGTTCGACAGCGGTAAGGACCTCGGCGTCGGTGTGACGGACATCCACACGCGCTTCATCGAGGACATCGAGGACGTGAAGGACGGCATCCGCCGCACCCTCAAGCTCTTCCCGCCCGAGCGCCTCTGGATCTACCCCGACTGCGGCCTCAAGACCCGCACGACCGGCGAGGCGGAAGCCAAGCTCCAGGTCATGGTAGACGCCGTCCGCGATATCAAGCGCGAACTAGAGATCGAGTAGCCGCGCCGTTCTTTGTGCCCGCTGCGCCTATTGCCGCTCTGGGACCGTCTAAGGTCGGGAGGTTCTTACTTTAGCCCTGAACCTGCCGTGGGCTGGAGGATAGAGACGTTCACCTCGTTTATCAGCCCGCTGACGGCCTGCCCCAGCTTCTGAAGGTCCGGGTCTTGTTGAGCCGTCTGAATCGCCTTGCCGTACTGGGTGAAGTCGTCGTAGGCTATCAGCGCCAGCAGCCGGTTGATATCCCCGACTGCCGTCGTGAATCCGCCTACAGGTTTCCCCCCTATTCGCTGGACCGCGGCAAGGAACGGCCCCTCCATACTGAGAACGTCCTGCTGGCGACCGGGAGCGATCTCCCACTCGAAAAGCTGGTAAATGGCCATGACGCCTCCTTTGTCGCACCATTCCTAGCACCTTTCCCATAGCTTGTCAAGCATTTCCTCTGAAATTTCTTGTCTTCCGCCCGATTGCCCTCTCACGATAAGCCCTGCTACAATGCGCCCAAACCTCACGCGCACGTTAATGTTGCCCCATGACCACCGCTGAAACCGAACCCGAAACTGCACCCGCTCTCGATCACGTCTTCCACCCTCGGTCCGTCGCCATAGCCGGCGTCTCCACCCAGCAGCCCGGCTTCGCCGGTGTCGGCGTGGGCTTCCTGCTCTCCCTCATGGAGCTCGGCTTCCCCGCCGTCTACCCCGTGAACCCGAAGTACCCCGAGGTTGAGGGCGTCAAGTGCTACGCCAGCATCCTCGACATCGACGGCCCTGTCGATCACGTCATATCCAGTGTGCCGGCGCGCGTCGTGCCCATCTTGGTCGAGGACTGCATCGCCAAGGGCGTTCGCAGCGTGCACTTCTTCACAGCCGGCTTCCGCGAGACCGGCGATGCCGAGATGGCCGATCTCGAAGCTCAGGTCGTCGGTCGTCTGACCGGCGCCGGCATCCGCGTCCTCGGCCCCAACTGCATGGGCCTCTACGTTCCCGAGTCCAGGCTCGCCTTCATGCCCGGCTTCCCGACCGAGTCCGGCCCCGTCGGCTTCATATCGCAGAGCGGCGGCAACGCCGGGGAGATGGTGTACACGGCAGCCGTGCGCGGCATCCGCTTCTCGAAGGTCGTCAGCTACGGCAACGCCACTGACATCGACGAAAGCGACCTTCTGCGCTACCTGGCGGAGGACCAGCCCTTGCCGGCTCGCTCGCGGTGTTCGACTCGCTCTGCCGCCAGGTGAATGCCGTGCGCGTCAACAGCGTCGAGGAGATGGCCGACCTCGCCGTCGCTTTCCGCTTCATGGACCCGCCCGCGGGCCCCGGGGTCGCCGTCGTGGGCGGTGGCGGTGGTTTCAGCGTCTTCGCCGCCGACGAGATCGACGACGCCGGCCTCCAGTGTCCGGTCTTGCCGGAGCACACCCAGAAGGCGCTGGGCGAAATCAATCCCGTCGCGGGCACCAGCGTCCGCAACCCGGTCGATACAATCGCCATCTTCGAGCCACCGAAGCTGGAGCAAACGCTGCGCATCCTCGGCGAGGCTGAGAACATCGACGTCATCATGTACCACACAAGCTTCGCCTGGGGCCGCGGCCGGCGCTCTATGGCGATGCTTGGCGCCGACCCCATCCACTACATGCGGATGCAGGTCCAGCAGATGGAGAAAGCGCGCGACACCGCAGGCACGCCAATCGTAGTCGTCCTGCGCCCTCCCCTCGACGTCGAGAGCATGGAGCGCACCGCCGCCTTCCAGGAGAAGTGCTGGCAGGCCGGCTTTCCAATATTCCCCACCATTCCCCGCGCCGCCAACGCTATCGCGAAGACCCTGCGCTGGAGCAAGCGGCGCGACGGCGCCTAGCCCGCAACGCGAGCAGCCCTCCCCCCAAGCGGCTAACCTCAGCTCTTGACAACCCCGTCTACAAATCCGTATATATGTCATAGCGCCTTAGCGTTTTCGCGGGAGGATCAAGGAACTACGCGATGTTCCGGGTTAGTGTTGGCCTTGCGTCTGCCGCCGCCACGCTGGCGCTCCTCCTGGCAGCCCTCCAAGGGACGCCAACGCAAGCCCTTACAGGCACCATCGACGGCCATGGCTTCACCCTCGACGGATTGGTCGCGGTCGTCCCAGTTGGGCCCGTGAATCAGGTTGACCTTCCCCCCGGCGGAAGCGCCAACGTTCCTCTGAGCGTGACCGTGCCCCCGCTGACCATAACGAGCGCCACCGCAGCGGTTACCTGTTCGGGAACAGCCTCCGGCCCTCAGGTGGACGCGTCTTGCTCCTCGGAGGTGACTGGCCTGAGCGTCGTGATATCAGGCGTCGAGATCATCACCGTCGGCGTCCTCCACGCGCAGTCGAACAGCGTCGATATGGGCGCCGGCGCCTCAAGTAACGACAGCGGAACGCTGATAACAGATCTTTGCATCCTCGAGAGTCTTGCCAGCCCCTGCACACTCGTCACCGGCGCCGCCACCGTGCCCGTAAACATCCTCGGCGTCGTCTCGGGCACCGTGACGGTCCAGTCAGAGGTGACCCGCACTATGGAAGGAAGCGTCGTTGGCAGCGGTCTGACGGTCACGATGCTGCACATCGAATTCACCACGGTCGCGGCGGTCTCCATCGTCCTCGATATCACCCAGGCGGATAGCTTCGTCGGTGGCGTTACGGCCGACGCTACGCCCACCCCTACAGCCACGGAATCGGCGACTCCGACAGCCACGCCTGCGGACACGCCGACCCCAACAGCCACTCCCACCGCCACCGCCACACCGACAGCCACTCCCACTGCTACCGACACGCCTACAGCCACTGCCAGTGACACGGCCCGCTCCGACCACCACCGCCACACCCACGGGCGTTCCTACCGAGACCCCCACACCGAGCCCGAGCCCAACCGCTACAGCAACCGGTACTCCGACGCCCACAGCCACTGAGTCACCAACCGCAACGCCAACTGCAACGCCCACCGCCGCGGCCACCGATACTGCGACGCCCACGACGACCGCGACACCCAACGCAACCGCGACCGCCACACCGACTGCTGTCGCCAGCGACACAGCCACACCCACACAAGCGGCAACAGCGACAGCCACCGCCCCCGCCACACCGACGCCCAGCGTCACGCCAACAACGAGCGCCACGCCAGGCGCCACGCCGACTCCCACGCGCACTCCCGCTCCACCGGCCGTGCTGCCACCGACCGGAGATGGGCGGGGGGACGGCCCGGGCAGCTGGCTTTTCCTGCTGGCTAATCTGGCTATCCTGGCCGTTAACGCCTTGTTGATACTCAGCTGGGCGCGACGCAGCTAGATAGCTTCTTATTAGTGGAGGCTCGCTTCCCAAACCCCCGCGCCAGCTTCTCCAGCTCCTCTTGCCGGTGGTCAGGCACCCAAACTGGTAGCGGGTAAGCAGCACCCGGCGCGGCCGGACAATCTACCGCCGCCCGAACTCCCTGGCCAGGGTATCTGCGCTCAGGTGAATCATCGTCGGTCTCCCGTGGGGGCAGGTGTTCGGCGCCTCGCTCTCCTCCAGTTGTCGGATAAGCTCCCGCATCTCGTCCATCGAAAGTGTCTTGCCCGCCCGGATCGCCGCGTGGCAGGCGAGTGACATCGCGACACGGTCGTGGCGATCTCCCTCGCCCTCCTCAACCATCCTGTCGAGGAACTCGAGCACCGCCTGCCGCACGTCGCCGCCCGCCAGTTGCTGCGGAACGGAGCGGAGGACGAATGCGCCATCGCCAAACGGCTCGATGTCGAACCCGTGCTCTCGTAGAGGCTCCGCCTGCTCCGACAGCAGCACGCGCTGGCGAGGCGAGACTTCGAGCGATACAGGCTCGAGCAGTCCCTGAACCTGGGGCGAGCCTTGCCGGCGCGCGCGCCAGAACCGCTCGTATAACACACGCTCGTGCGCCGCGTGCTGGTCGATCAAATACATACCTGTCCTGAGCGCCCCGGCGCTAGCCGGGGCAGTCGAAGGGCCTTCGGGGCCTTCTGCGATGACGTATGTCCCGCCCATCTGGCCGATGACCCGCAGCACCGGCAGCGCAACCGCGGGCGCGGGTGCAACAGAGGCTTCCTCACCGCGAACCGTGACGCCCGGGGCCGACACCGCGGAACGAGTGGCAGCCTCAACCCGCACACCGTGCTGCCACAGCAGAGGAGCAGATGGAGGCGGCGATAGCACCAGCGCCGGTCTGGAAGAAGCGACGGGGACCGGCGCACTTTCGAGTAACGTGGCCCGTACCGCACGTTGGATGGCGCCGAAGACAGCTCCCTCGTCCCGAAATCGCACCTCCGCCTTCGTAGGGTGGACGTTGACGTCCACCTCCTCGTTTGGGAGGCGCAAGCTCACGATAGCGACTGGATGCCGACCCGTCATCAGCAACCCTCGGTACGCCTCCTCCACGGCGAAGGCCAGGCGGCGGTTCTGGATCCAGCGCCGGTTCACGAAGAGGCTGATGTATTCTCTGCTCGCCCGCGACACGGGTGGAGGCCCGATGAGCCCGTCGATTCTTACCAGTTCATCGCCCTGTCCCCCCGTTCCTTGTTCCCTGTTCCTTGTTCCTCGGACTTCCAGCATCTCCGCCGCCAGCTCCGCGCCGTAGACGGCGCTCACGGCGTCCCGCAGGTCGCCGCTGCCGGGGGTCTGGAGTGTCTGCCTGCCACCGCGCCTGTCTTCATCCAGCGTCAGAGTGAACCGCGTCTCAGGATAGGCGAGCGCGTAATGGCTGACGACCGCCGCGACGGCGTTCGTCTCGCTGGCGGGAGAGCGCAGGAACTTCCGCCGGGCGGGCAGACGCGCGAAGAGACGGCGAACAGTGACCGCTGTCCCTACCGGCGCGCCGCGCGTAGAGACTTCAGCCCGGGCCTCTGGCACCAGCCGAATGCAAGCCGCTGACTCACAGCCGGGCGGCCGCGAGACCATTTCGACCTCGGCCACCGCAGCTATGGAGGGCAGCGCCTCCCCACGAAAGCCAAGCGTCAGTACGCGCCCCAGATCGGCGTCGTTCTCAAGCTTGCTCGTCGCGTGGCGCTCGAACGCCACCACCAGTTCTCCCGGCTCTATACCGCATCCGTCGTCGCTCACTCGTATCGAATCGAGGCCACCGGACATCACCTCTACGGCGATTCGTGAGGCGCCCGCGTCGAGCGCGTTCTCCAGTAGCTCTTTGACGACAGACGCCGGGCGCTCCACCACCTCGCCCGCGGCGATGCGGGCGGCGACGTCCGGCGGCAGCACACGGATCGACAAGCAGTTCCCTCGGAGGCGATTCTAGCACGCGCGTTCGTCTCGTGGAACGTTGAGACTGGCGGTCGCGAATGAGCACGTTCGCTCGCCCCCACTGAGCTTCTATCGACGTGTAACTAATGCGAGCTTTCAGGACTCTTATATGTAAGATAGCGGCATTTACCGGCCAATAACCAGTCTAAGACACAGGGAAAGGCGGAGACTCCGCTTGCCCGATACGGAAGCGCGTATGACACGGATGACCTATCTGCGACCGGTTGCGCACGTCGAAGGTAACCGGGGCGTTACCCGCGTGATCGAAGCGGATACCGAGGACGCCGTGCCCGCCACGCCCGCGGCGATCGAGGCCGACGCAGCAGCCGAGGCCGGCGAGCCCAAGCCGCCGGAAGGGCTGGCTTGGCCGCACAGTTGGCTTGCGGCTATCGCGGCCCCTTTCTTTGACAGGTTTGACCTCTTTCCGCTCGTTCAGCCCAACATTCAGCTCGTTGCGTTCCTTCAGTCCTTCGCCCGGTTCACGGGGACTGCTGTCTCCATCACAGGATTGGCCGTGCTCGCCGCATGGCTCTTGGACATCGAAGCGCTGAAGAGTGTTTCGTCCGGATACGTATCGATGAAGCCCAACACTGCGCTGGGCCTGGTGCTCGCCGGCGGAGCGCTGGCGGCGTTGTCGAAGGGAACGTCCATCCCGTATATGCGTATGGGCGCGCTGGCCGCATCTCTTATCGCTGCCTTGATCGGCTTTCTCACGCTCAGCGAGTACCTCTACGGCTGGGACCTGAAAATCGATCAGCTGCTCTTCTCGGACGTGTCCGGCGCGGTCGGCACAGCCTCCCCCGGCCGCATGGCGCCCGCCTCGGCCGTTTGCCTGTTCCTCATCGGCCTCTCGCTCCTCGTCATCGACGTGCGCCGTTGCTATCCCATCGCTCAGATTCTGTCCCTCGCGTCAGCCCTCCTGTCGCTTATGGTCGTTATTGGATACGCGTACGGCGTGCACTCGCTCTACGGGGTCGGTTCCAGCACGGGCATGGCGCTCCACTCCGCGCTGTCCTTTCTGGGGCTGTCGCTGGCCATCGTGCTAACGAGGCAACATCATGGCCTCCTAGTCATCGTCACCAGCGACGCCGACGGCGGCGTCATGGCGCGGCGACTATTGCCCGCCGCGATCGCGATCCCGTTTGCCCTCGGCTGGCTGACCGTGATCGGGGAAGGGGCAGGATTCAACGGCCCCGAGTTCGGGGTCTTCCTCGTTGTCATCTGGAGCATCGTCAGCTTCGCTGCTTTCACCTGGTGGGTCTCCGGCTCGCTTTATCGTCTCGACATCGCGCGGCAACGGGCTCAGGAAGAGCTGCGGAAGGGCCAGGCACAACTTGCGGAAGCGCAACGCATCGCCCACGTAGGCAGCGCCGAATGGGAAGTCGCCGCGAACGCCGTCACTTGGTCAGACGAGCTGTATCGCATCTTTGGCTACGAGCCGCAGGAGGTCGAACCGGGTTATGAGCAGTTCCTGCAAAGAGTGCATCCAGACGACCGTCCGGCGGTTGAGCAGAGCATCTCTTTCAGCTTGCGCACAGGCGAACCTTTCGCTTTCGACTACCGGATCGTCCGCCCGGACGGCACGGTGCGCATGGTCCACGGCGAAGGCAACCTTGTCTGCAACGATGACGGCGAGCCGTTGAGACTGCTGGGAACCGCGCAGGATATTACCGAACGCAACCAGATCGAGCACGCCCTTCGTCAGAACGAGATGCGCACGCGCTCGATCATAGATACCGCGAACGACGCCTTCATCGCGATCGACGCAGGCGGCGTGATCAAGGACTGGAACCCCCAGGCAGAGGCCACTTTCGGATGGTCGCGGAAAGAGGCGCTCGGGCGCACGCTGGCCGAGACCGTGATCCCGCCGGAGCAGCGCGAGGCGCACCTGGAGGGTCTCCATCAGTACGTAATCAGCGGTGAAGGCCCCATGCTCAACAGGCGACTGGAAATGGAAGCGCTCCACAAAGACGGCCATCTATTCCCTGTGGAGATGACAATCTCACCGATCCGCTGGGGCCGCAGTCACATCTTCAGCGCTTTTGTGCGGGACATCACGGAGCGCAAGCGCGCGCAAGAAGCGCTGGCAAGCCAGACGGAGGAGTTGACCCGGATCAATGCCGAGCTCGAGGACTTCACGCACAGCGTTTCCCACGACCTCAAAGAGCCGCTGCGAGGCATCGAGGCGTTTGCTGGCTTCATCGCGGAAGACTACGGCGACAAGCTCGATGAGCAGGGCCAGCGCTACGTCAACGTCCTGCGCGAGAGCGCGGTTCGCATGAAAGATCTCATCGATGACCTGCTCCAGCTCTCGCGCATCGGAAGGACCCGCTATCAGTACGCCCCGGTTGCCGTCCGCTCTCTCGTGGAAGACGTAGGCCTGGAGCTCAACTTCACCCTGCAGGAAAAGCACGTCGATCTGCGCATCGATCCGGACTTGCCAACTGTCGCCTGCGACAAGGTCCGCATGCGAGAGGTCTTCAAGAACCTTATCTCAAACGCCGTCAAGTACAACGATAAGCCCGAGCCGCAGGTCGAGATCGGCTGCCGTGCCGAAAACGGCGTGTTTACCTTCTCCGTGCGCGACAACGGCATCGGCATCGAGCCGGAGTTTCACGAAAAGATCTTCAAGATCTTTCAGCGCCTGCACCACCGCGAAGAGTATGAAGGCACGGGCGTAGGCCTGGCCATCTGCAAGAAGGTTGTGGAGGCGCACGGAGGCCGCATTTGGGTGGAGTCCGCGCCTGGCCAGGGGACGACATTCCTCTTCACGGTGCCCCGCAACGCGCCCGCAATACCTAAACAGGAGGAGTATGTGGATGGAAGCCACGCTGGCGTCGTTTAGAATCCTCCTCGTCGAGGACAACCCGAACGATATCGAGATCACCCGCAGGGCGCTCGAGCGCGGCCAGGTCAGAAACGAGCTGATGATCGCGCGCGACGGCCAGGAAGCGCTGGATATCCTCTTTGGTCACGCCAACGGCGAGGCCTCCCTCCCAGGGCTTATCCTGCTCGACCTCAACCTGCCCAGGGTAGACGGGCGAGAAGTGCTGTCGCGCATCAAGAGCGACCCAGACCTCAAGCGCATTCCCGTAATCGTGCTTACCACGTCTACCAGAGAAGAAGACGTCGTCCGCAGCTATGACCTGGGAGTGAACACGTTCATCTCCAAGCCCGTCCGCTTCGAGGACTTCATCAAAGTAGTGACGGCGATCCAGGAGTACTGGATCGTCATAGCGACGCTCCCACCGGCAGCGCCTAGCGGGGGAACCGCCTGATGACTAAGAAGATTGTTCGCGTGCTTCTGGTGGAGGATAACGACCACGACGCCGAGATCGTGAGGCGGATGCTCGGAAAATATGCTGCCGTGGCATACGAGCTGGATCGCGCCCGGTCCACGAGTGAGTGCCTGGAAAGGCTTGGCGAGCGGAAGTTCGACTTGCTGCTCCTTGACTACAGCCTCCCGGGCGAAGACGGCGTGAGCTTCCTGCGACGCCTGAACGGGGCGGCCGACCTGCCGCCCGTGATCATGCTGACGGGTTGGGGAGACGGGCGTGTCGCAACCGAGGCGATGCAGAGCGGCGCCTACGACTACTTCCCCAAGAACTCTATCAACTCCCAGATCCTCGCCCACGCCATCCACCAGGCTCTGGAAAAATACCAATGGGGAAAGGAAGAGAAGCGCCTTCGCGAGGAACTGGAGCGCCTCGCAATCACGGACGAACTGACCGCTGTCTACAACCGGCGCTACATGACGCAGACACTGGACCGGGAGTGCAACCGCGCCCGTCGCTACAGGCGCGATCTCGCCTGCTTGATGATCGACCTGGACGACTTCAAGCTGTACAACGATCACCACGGTCATCTCGTAGGCGATGTCGCCCTCAAGCAGGTCGCGGCTTCGATCTGTCAGTGCGTCCGCCAGACCGACGTCGTCATCCGCTTTGGCGGCGAGGAGTTCGTCGTCATCATGCCCGAAGCGCATCCCGACGCCGCGATGCTGGCTGCCCAGCGCATCCGAGAAGAGATTGCGACCCAGGCGATCGCAGTCGGAGACGCTGCCGTTGCCATCACCGTAAGTATCGGCGTTTGCACGTCGAACGACGAGCACGAGATGGAGCCGGACACGATGCTCGCCTGCGCCGACAGGTCTCTGAGGCAAGCAAAAACCGACGGAAAGAACCGTGTCTGCGGCCAGCCGCCGCGGCCGGCAACGGTTTCCAAGTGAGGAGTGAGCGATGACCGATAAGACTCTGCGCGTGCTGGTGGTAGAGGACAACCCGGGAGATCTCGGCCTCGTCCGGGCAGCCCTCGAGGAAAGCACGGAGGCCAGCTTCGACGTGGACAACGTTGCCTCCGTTAAGTCCTGCCGGCGCTCCCTTGAAACCGGGCACTACGATATCCTGCTTCTCGATTACTCGCTTCCGGGCGAGACCGGCTTGGATTTTCTGCGCTCAATCAAGGGCAAGAAGCAGATCCCACCGGTGATCATGCTCACCGGCCAGGGCGACGAGCTGATCGCCAAGGAATCGATTCTCAGTGGCGCGCTCGATTACTGTGCCAAGGGGCGCATCACCTCAGACTCGCTCACCCGTACGATCCTTGAGGCGCTGGAGAAGGCCCACCTGGAAGCGGAGGAACAGCGCCAGCGCGACGAGGCAGACAAGCGAGCCATCACAGATCCCCTCACGGGCCTCAACAACCGGCACTACCTGGCGGAGATGCTGGAGAAGGAATGCCGGCGCGCCAAGCGCTATGGCAGCCCGCTCTCTTGCCTGATGGTCGACCTGGACGGCTTCAAAGAGATCAACGACAAGTACGGCCACCTGGAAGGTGACTCCGTCCTGCGCCAGGTCGCGATCGCCGTCGCCAACTCCGTGCGCGAGATCGACATCGCCGCCCGCTATGGCGGCGACGAGTTCTGCATCCTGGCCCCGGAGACCGGACTCGACGGCGCGATGCAGCTGGGTGAGCGCCTGCGCTTCGCCATCGCCTCAATGGAGCTGGTGGCCGGTCACCACCACACAACGATCACCGCCAGCGTCGGCGTGTTCTCTCCAACGACGATGAACCAGTTCCGTCCGACAACCCTCATCGAGCACGCAGACGCCGCGCTCCGCAAGGCCAAGGGCACCGGTAAGAACCGCGTCTGCGACTACACTGTCCCCTCCGTCAGCGTCGCCTAGACCGCTGTCGACACACCCAGCGTGAATGTAGATGGGTCCTGCCAGGTGCCCGCTAAGATGAGCTCGCTTTCCACGATTGACGTCTCGCCATAAGCGCCACGATCCAGTCCGCCTTTCCCATTTCTCATTTCTTATTTCCCTCCCGGGCCCGTTCCACCAGCTCATACAGCTTCGTCATTGCCTCCAGCGGCGTCATCCCGTCCACCTCCAGCTCCGACAGCTCTCTCCGCAGACCGTCGTCGGGCGCGAAGAGTGGCAGCTGCGCCAGCGTCTCCGCTCTGCGCGGAGGGACGCTCGTCGTGCCACGCGACGTCTCCAATGCTTCCAGGATCTCCTGCGCCCGCGCGATGACCGGCCGCGGCAGCCCCGCCAGCTGAGCGACATGGACGCCATAGGAGCGATCAGCTCCGCCGGGCAATATCCGGTGCAGAAAGACGACGCGTCCCCGCTCCTCCGCCACCGTGACGTTATAGTTGCGTACCCGCGGCAGGAACGAGGACAGCTCCGTCAGCTCATGGTAGTGCGTCGCGAAGAGCGTCTTCGCCGCGGCGTCGGGACGGTTGTGAATGAACTCAACCACCGCCCGCGCGATCGCCATCCCGTCGTAGGTGCTCGTCCCGCGCCCGATCTCGTCGAAGATCAGCAGCGAACGCGGTGTGGCGTTGTGCAGGATCGAGGCAGTCTCCAGCATCTCCACCATGAACGTCGAGCGTCCGGCGGCGATGTCGTCCATCGCGCCTATCCGGCTGAAGATGCGATCCACGATCCCGATCCGCGCCTCCGCCGCAGGCACGAACGACCCGATCTGCGCCATGAGCACGATCAGCGCCACCTGCCGCAGGTAAGTGGACTTTCCCGCCATGTTGGGACCGGTTAGCAGGACCACCTGCGCGCCCCCGCTCGCTAGCTGAGCGTCGTTAGGCACAAACGTCGCTTCGACAAGCATTCGCTCGACGACCGGATGCCTCCCGTCGCGGATCGTGATCTCGTCGCCGTCATCGACGACCGGCCGCGTGTAGCCGTAGCGCGAGGCAGCCTCCGCCAGCGCGCAGTAGACATCTATGAGCGCGACCGCCGCTGCCGTCTCCAGGATGCGTTGACCGTGAGCGGCGACTTGCGCGCAGATCTGGCGAATGAGCGACTGCTCCATCTCCTGCTGTTGCTCCTGTGCGTGCAGAACCTTGTACTCGTGCTCCTGCAGCTCCGGCGTCGTGTAACGCTCGCCCCCGATGAGCGTCTGCTTCCTCTGGTAATCCTCCGGCACTCCTCGCACGTTCGACTTCGACACTTCAATGTAGTAACCGAAGACGCGGTTGTAGCCCACCTTGAGTGACCTGATGCCCGTGCGATCGCGCTCCCGCCGCTCGAGCTCCGCCAGATACTGACGCGCATCTCTGGCGATCGACCGCAAAGAGTCGAATTCTTCCGAGAATCCGGCGCGAATAACCTGTCCTTCCTTGGAAGGATCGTCCGTGACCGCCGCCGAGATTACCTCGGCGATCTCCCGGCAGGGGTGCAGGCCGGCTATCATCTCTTCCCGCACGGTGTAATTGTCGCTCGCAGGTCCCGCCTCTCCGGCTATCGAGGGATGTTCGATCGCTTCTCTTAGCGCGGGCACAGCCTCTATGCCCCGCCCCAACGAGAATAGGTCGCGCGGGACGCTCGCGGCCGGCGCCCCCGCGGCGGCGGTGGAGATGCGCGCGAGGAGCCGCTCCAGGTCCGGTATCCTGGAAAGCGCGGTGCCGGCCCTGCCTCTGCGCACCGCCGACTCGAAGAACACCTGAAGACAGTCTTGCCGCCGCCGGACCTCCGTTATGTCGAGAAGCGGCTGCCCTAACCAGCGCCGCAGCAGACGCGCTCCCATCGCGGTCCGGGTGAAGTCCAGCACCTGGAGTAGGGAGGAACCGCCTGACTCCAGGGTGAGCGGTCGGAAGATCTCGAGATTACGGGCTGTGTTGCTGTCAACCGCCATAAAACGCCCGGGCCGGTGACATGAGAGGCGAGAAATGTGATTCAGCACCGCTCTTTGGTTGTCGCTGAGGTAGGCGAGGATAGCTCCGGCCGCGCTCGCCGCCAGGCTCTGGCCGCCAAGGCCGAGCCCATCGAGCGACGACGCCTCGAAGTGGGCGAGCAGGCGCTCCTGGGCGGCCTCCATTTCGAAAATCTCGGCCGGCAGAGGCGTGAGCGCTGCCGTAACGCCCTCGGGCGGGGCGGCTCCTCGCGGCAGCAACAACTCGGCCGGCGCCAGACGTTCGATCTCGCCTGCGGCGTCCGCCGCCTCGATCTGGAGGCAGGCGAACTCCCCGGTTGAGACGTCCACGTGAGCGACGCCAGCCAATCCGTCGCCCGGGAAGTATGCGGCGAGGTAATTGTTCGCGCTGCGATCGAGAAGGCCCTCTTCGACCAGAGTTCCCGGCGTGACGACACGCACCACCTGGCGGTCAACGAGCTTGACGCCTTTGCCCGCCTCCTCCATCTGCTCGCAGATTGCGACCTTGTAGCCCTTCGCAATCAACTTCCCTAGATAGGAGTCAAGAGCATGATGTGGGATTCCGGCCAGCGGCACCCGCTGATTTTTGCCGACCGGGCGCGAAGTCAGCGTTATCTCTAGCTCCCGCGCGACCGTCTCGGCGTCTTCGTCGAACGTCTCGTAGAAATCTCCCAAACGGAAGAACAGTATGGCGTGAGGGAAGCGACGTTTAATCTCCAGGTACTGGCGTCTGAGGGGGGTCGTCACGAGGCGGGCTGCTCCTCCGAACGGCGGCAGGCTGGCTTTGACCGGTATTATAGCGCCGCGGGCGTGGACGCGGGCAGCCCGGCATGTCACACGCGAGGAGGCGCGGCTCCGAAGAAAAAGGTGCGGGCCGAGCGTGCGGCTCGCCCGGCCCGCGGAGCCCAAAAAGAGGGTTAACTAAATCATCAGGCAGGCGCCGCCCCAGGTAAATACCTGATTTCTAGTATTTTCCTGCCTAATTTCGGGGATCTATCGTGCAGCGCGCTCGGTCACACAAGGAGGGATTCGCGTACAGCGCGAGCGCTCGCCTCGCTTCGCGATGATGCCCCCATCTTCGACAGAACGTTCGCGACGTGCTTGCTCACAGTCAGGGGGCTAATCCCCAGATTGACTGCGATCTCCCTGTCCGAGCGTCCCGCCGCCACGAAGTGGAGCACCGTCAGCTCCCGGAACGTGAGGCCATAGGCGCGTCCCTGCTGCATCAGCCGTTCCACCTTACCCTCCAGCTCTTCTCGCGCCTTCTGCAGCTCCTCTTCCATGAGCCTGCGCTCTGTCACGTCCTCGCAGACGATAAGGACAAGGACCTCACCGTCTGCGCCCGCGGTTGCGCGGGCCGACTCCTTGACCCAGATGACCCGCCCGTCCTTTCGCACCTTGCGGAACTCCCAGTGCGCTACCTTGCCGAGGCTGGCGACGCATGCCGTCAACTGTGCTGCGACAGCAGTCTTGTCTTCCTGGTGGAACACGTCCAGTACCGGCTTTCCAACCAACTCCTCCGGCGAGAACCCCAACTGCTCACAGCCAAACTGATTCACGGACAGTACGATGCCGGCGGAGCTAACGGTGAAGTACATCGATGGGTTGTCTTGGAACAACGTCCGGTATCGCTCTTCACTGTGGCGCAACGCCTCCTCGGCCTGCTTGCGCTCCGTGATATCGAACGACGTTCCGAGTACGGCCGTGCCGCCTTCCCACTGCACCAGGGCGGCCGTGTAGTCCACCCAGCGCTCTTCGCCGTCCTTCGTGACGATCTTCAGCTCAAGATGCCGCGGCGGAGAGCGCCCCGGGGAGGCCAGGGCACGCTCCCAGGTCTCTCTCAGTCTAGCGCGGAAGTCGGGGTGAACAGTTTTCCAGGGCTCCAACGCCAGCAATTCATCGAGACTATAGTCAGTCATCTCCGCGGCGGCCGCGTTCGCGTATAAGAGACGGCCTCCCTTGTAGATGAACGTGGCCGCCGCGTTCATTTGAGTCAGCGTGCGGAACTTCTCCTCGGAAAGGCGCAACGCCCCTTCCGATTGCTTCCGCTGCGAGAGGTCCCTGATCACGGCGATGAAGGCGCGCGGCTCTCCTCGGGGATCGTGAATCACCGAAGCGCTCAACTCCACCGGAGCGCGCGTACCGTCCTTGCGCAAGAGGTCGTATTCCACCTGGCGCACGGCGCCCTCCTCCAGAGTGCGCCTCGCATTTTCCGCTGCGCGCTCCCTATCCTCCGGTGCGACGAACTCGAATGCGCTGAATCCCAGCAATTGCTCCGGATCCTCGAACCCGTAGTGGACCGCCGCCTGCTTGTTGGACATCATCACTACACCATTCAGGTCCGTCACGATGATGGCGTCAGGCGAAGTCTCGATCACGCTCCTGTACAACTCAGCGGCTTGCTGTCTCAGCCAGAGCTCGCGATTGCGCTCGAACGCCCGGCCCAGCTCCGCCCCTATGCTAATCATGGCCGCCATCAGCTCCTCGTTGGCCTCCATCGCCTCACACGAGAAGAACTCCAGTACTCCATGCGTCCGCTTTTCGGCCAGAATCGGGAACGCGAGCAATGATTTGAGACCGGCCTCCTTCGCTTTGGCGGCTCTCGGGCACCCCCGTTCGCGGCTGGCGTCGACCACCCAGGCCGGCCTTCCGGTGGAAAGGACGCGGCCTGGCACTCCCGCCCGTGCGTCTAGCCTTGTGTTTTCAGTCGCCTTGCGAAAGCCGTCGAATGCAATTGGGTCCTCGATGTGCCAAATGCGCGCACTCACTAGTTCGCCGTCGGAGTCCGGCGCGGGTACGTACACGTGCCCCACCGGCCAATTCATGTGGCGACAGACACGCTCCAGGACGAATCGCAGGGCTTCTTCCAACTCCGGCACCGTGGCGACGCCTGCGGCCGACGCGCGCAGAGCAATTCCTTCGAGGAGCTCCCGAAGCGGTGCTTCCGCTCCGGCGAGCCCACCGCCTAGTTTCCGCAGCTCTTTCGGGTTTTCCAACATGTCGCTCCGGTTGCGACTGCATCATCAGCGGCTGCGCTCGAAAGTCGCACCCTCTGCGGACCTCCGTCGATATCTGGGCTCTACCGCACGTGAGTATTCGGCTTACCGCGCAGTAACCTTACGCCCACCGGCGGTGGAAATCAACCCCCAAGTGGACGCAGAGGTGCACACAGGCCCATCGAAAAAAGAGAAAATTTATGCCGAGGGCCAGGAATCAACGCCTTGAAAAAAGGTTTGGGCGAGGATGATACCGGAACCATCCTCGCCCGCTGCCATATTGTTGGGCGAAACCCGTACCGGAACGGGTGTTCGCCCGCTGCCCAAGGGAGGGTGCGACACCACTATCGTCAGGCAAGCCTGGCCATGCGTCAATACCCATTATTAGGTACGTCCCTATTCCACAATCCCGTCTTTAATCGCGCGCACCCCGGCTTCCGTCCGTGAGGAAGCGTCCATCTTGCCCAGGATCCTCGCGACGTGCTTGTTCACCGTCTGCGGGCTGATCCCAAGAGTCACCGCTATCTCCTTATCCGACTTCCCGCTTGCCACCAGGTGCAGTACCGTCAACTCGCGGAAAGTCAAGCCATAGGTGCTACCTGCATCCATCCGTCGCTCCACTTTGCTCTCCAGCTCTTCTCTCACCTGCTGAAGCTCCTCCTCCCACCGCCTGCGTTCTGTCAGGTCGCGCACGTGGCCCGTGAACACGGGGGGGCCGCCCACGTTAATCGGAACGATCGCTATCTCCACGGGAAACTCCGTCCCGTCCGCCCGTATCGCCATCAGCTCAATCCGCTTGCCCAGGACCGGCCCTTCCCCACTGAGGAGGTACCGTTTGATCCCCCGCTGGTGCTTCGCACGGAGCAACGGCGGGACCATAAGGACATCAAGCGGTTTCCCAATCGCTTCTGCGGCTGTGTAGCCAAACATCGCCTCTGCCGCCGGGTTGAACTCGAGTACCTTGCTCTCGTGGTCAATCGTGATGATCGCGTCCAGCGCGGTCTCCAGTATCGCCGCCTTTCGCCGCTCGCTTGCTTCCAGCGCTTGTTCTGCCTCCATCCGGTCCGTGATGTCTCGCGAGTTGATTACCCCGTACGGCCGGCCGTCTTGCAGCAACACTTTGCCCGTGCCCTCCAGGTAGCGCCAGCTGCCGTCCTTGTGCCGTGCGCGGAACACAACCAGCTCGAACAGCTGCGGCTGCAAGACTCCCCTCGCAATCGCATCCCCGACCTTTCTAGAGTCCTCGGGGTGGATGATTTGCCAGATGCTGGTCCCCGTTAGCTCTTCCGCGGTATAACCCAGCGCGCGTTGCACCGACGGACTCTGGTAACTAATGTCTCCTGTGGGCTCTATGACGGTGATGAGGTCCGGCGCGTTCTCAATCAAGCTGCGGAAGTGCTCTTCGCTGCGCTGTAGCGCCTCCTCTGCCCTCTTGCGCTCGGTGATATCCCTGACGACGCCTATCAGCGCTCTCGGGCGGTGCTCCGAGTCCAGGATGGCCGAAGCGCTGAGCTCCACAGGCACGCGTGAGCCGTCGGCGCGGACAAGCGCATATTCAATCTGGCGAATGAACCCTTCCCTGACCATCCGCTGAAGGTCCAGGGACGCGCGGTCTAGGTCTTCCGGCGCGACGAAGTCCCAGGCCGACCGGCCGACCATCTCGTCCACGCACTGAAAACCATGTAGCGTGGCTGCCTGCTGATTGCAGAGGACTACTTTGCCGTCGACGCTGGTGACCGTGATCGCGTCAGGCGATGTGTCAACAATGCTGCGGTAAAGCGCCGCGGCCCACTGGAAAGGCGAGTCGCCGAGAAGAGAGACGAACGGCGTATCTCGCCCTCGCGCCTCCCGCCTGCCCGCCAGCAGGCCGGCTTTCGCACCCCCTCTGCCGGTCCCGCGCCCGGCACGTCTTCTTCCACTCATGCACAGCCCCGCTTGGCAGAGGCGGGTCAGGGTGAGATGAGTCCGTTCAAGACCCTTCTAGAGCCGTCCAGACCCGCCCCGGTCCAGAGGCTATACCCCCGATTTCGTGCGCGGATTATAGTCGAGCGGACTGAAGACCGTCAAGCAAATCTGCGGCATCCGCGCCTATTCCTCACGCCGGCGCGAACTCGTCCACCACGCCGATCGCGTACGGCGCCTGCTCCCGGCAAGCGTCGCACTTCACACACTTAACTTGGTCGATTCGATATGCGCCGTTCGTGCGCACGACCGCATTCGTTGGACAGATCGCTTCGGCCTTCGGCAGAAGGTCCGAGTGGTGCAACACTTCGTAGCGCACCAGCCCGCGGCAGACCTTCGCCGGGCAGCGTTTGCGCTCCACGTGTTCCAGCAGCTCTTCCTCGAAGAAGCGGAACATGGACATCACCGCCGTCGGCGCCCCCTGACCGTGGAAGCAGTTGGCGTTCTGCGCGATGCGTCCTAGGAGCTTGATCAGCTCAAGGTCCGCTCGTCGCCCCCGGCCACTGCTAATCCGGCGCAGGATCTCCAGCATCCGCCGTGTGCCCGCGAAGCAAGTCGTGCAGCGCCCGCACGACTCGTCCTCCGCGAACCACTCGAAATAAACGCACAGGTCCACAATGCAATTGCTGTCGTCCAGAATCACGAGGCCGCCGGAGCCCATCAGAACGCCCCGCTCTCGGTACGGGTCCGGTTCAAGTGGGATATCCACGTCGCTCGCCGGGATCACGCCCGAAAGTGGTCCGCCCGGCTGGACGCCCTTCAGACTGCGGCCTTCCGGCGGACCGCCGCCCATTCTCATCACGACCTCGCTCGTAGGCGTGCCCAGCGGCACCTCCAGGATGCCGACGCGCTGCACCTGGCCCGAGAGCGAGAACATCTTCGTCCCCTTGTGCTTTTCTGAACCCATCGAGGCCCACCACTGCGCCCCATGGCGCATGATCAAGGGGACGTTCGTGTACGACTCGACGTTATTGATGTTCGAAGGCATCGCGAAAACGCCTGCCTGCGCGGGGAACGGCGGCTTGATCTTCGGCATCCCCCGCCGGTCCTCCAGCGATGACAGCAGGCCGGTCTCGTCGCCGCAGACGTAGCTGCCGGCGCCCCGCACAACCTCCAGCTCGAAGGAGAAGTTGCTGCCCAGAATGCCGTTCCCCAGCAGTCCCTTCTCGCGCGCCTGATCGACAGCAACCGTCATCCGCTCGACAGGCAGCGGGTACTCGTCCCGAATGTAGATGTACCCAACGTCCGCGTCTGTCGCCCAGCCGCCGATTATCATCCCTTCGACGAGCAGATGCGGATCGCTCTCCATCAGGTTCCTGTTAACGAAAGAGCCCGGGTCGCCCTCGTCGGCGTTGCAGATGAGGTATTTCGGCTTTCGCTTGGCGTTGTAGAGGAACTCCCACTTCAAACCGGTCGAGAATGCCGCACCGCCGCGCCCCCACAGCCTCGAGTCCTGTACCTGCTTGATCACGTCCTCGGGCTTCAACCGCAGCGCCCTCACCAGCCCTTCATAGCCGCCGCGTGCGATGTAGTGGTCTATCCTCCCGGGGTCGATCACGCCGCAGTTCGCCATCAGGCGTCGTACCTGCCCGCGCATGAACTCCAGCGAATCGAGCGCGGGCATCCCACCGAAGGTGCCGCCTCCAACTGCAGCCAGCGCCATCTCCCACGCGATGGCGTCGTTCGCGACAGCCTCCTCAACAAGCGCGGGCGCCTTCTCCGGTGTCACTTGCTGGTACAGGACTGCCCGGCCACCCGGCCGCATGATCTCGACGAGCGGTTCGGCGTAGCAAAGCCCCAGGCAGCCCGTCACCATTACGTCGGCATCAAGACCTCGCGCCTGTACCTCCTGGCGCAGCGCCTCGAGCGTCTCCTCCGCCCCCACGGCCCGCGAGCAGGTCGCCACGCCCACCGTGATTAGCGTCCGGGGCGGGTTCGCGATGGCGTCCCACACTTCGTCGGCCATCGCCCGCAGCTCCCGGTACGTTGTCAGCGTCACGCTTCTCCTTGCTCCTGGCTCCCTGCTCCTGAATCCTCGCCTCCCACCAGCTCCCTCGCCCATTCGATCGTCTCGCTCACCGTGAGAGGGCCGATGTAGCGCCCTTCGTGCCGGACCAGCGGCGCCAGGTGGCAGGTGCCGTCGCACTGCACTAACCGCAGCCCGAACTTCCCGTCCGCGCTCGTCCGGTTCATCTCGCAGCCCAGGATCGCCTCCAGCGCTCGCCGCATGTTCAGCGACCCCTTGAGCAGGCAGGCTGGCCCGCTGCACCACTCTACGGTTGCCTCCGCCGGCGGCGTCGTGCGCACCTCCGAGTAGAAGTCGATGGTGCCGAAGATGATTGCAGGCGTCGTCTGGAACTTTCCGGCCAGCAGCGATACCGCCTCGCCAGGCACGTAGCCGAACTCGTGCTGAATGCGGTGGAACGCCGCCAGCAGGTCCACGTCGTCGGGCCGCAAGTCTGCGATCAGCTCACTGATGCGCGCGATGACTTCGGTACTGCCCGCCACCGGCTCAACGGGCGCGACGCGCGAGTTGTGACTGGCCTGCGAAAACAACTGCTCTTATCCGCTGTCGCTCGTAGCTGCAGGCCTGAAGGCCTGCTCAGGGGTCTCGATTGTGCCAACCGTCACATAGCATACAAGAGCTAACGGCTAACAGCTAACAGCTACCTCAGCGCGAAGTCCGTGAACGGAAAACGCCGCACGTGTCCCGCCAGACCGTCCGTCACGTACACGAACGCCCGCTCCGCGTCGAAGGCCACGCCATCGGCCGAAAACAGCGGCACGTCAATGACTGTATCGAGGCGGGCAGTCACCCTGCCGTCCCCACCAATCAGCAGCAGACGGCGATGCGTCGAATCGGTCGCGATCAGCCGGCCGTCTGGCAGCGCCTCGATCTGCGGAGCGCTGCCCAACTGCCGCTCCGCCCAGTCTTCGATAGGCCACGCCGCGACGAACTGGAACGTGGCATCGAACTTCTGGACGCGGGCGTTGCCGGCATCGGCAACGTAGATCGAACCATCCGGGCCCACTGCTATGCCGGAGGGCCCGTCGAACTCACCCGGCTCTCTACCCCAGCGGCCGAAGTCACCAAGATGCGTGCCATCCGCACCGTACCTCCTGATGCGATTTGTGCCCGTGTCGGCGACGAGTATATTACCGTCGTGGTCGATCGCTATTCCCCTCGGCGCCCAGAGCTGGTCCGGGCCGGGATTGATGAGATCGCGCGTCGGTTGGCCCCAGACCGTGACCGGCGTGAGGCCTGCGCTGAGCGAAGCCGAAGGGTCAGGTGCGAACTTCTGGATCCGGTGGTTCCAGGTGTCCACCACATACACGTTCCCCGCCGCGTCGACCGCGATGTCAGAAGGCTGGTTGAACTGCCCCGGTTCGCCGCCGGCTGTGCCTATCATTCCCGCCGGCGTCCCGCGTGCGTCGAATTTCTGGATGCGCGAGTTGCCGGTATCCACGACGTATATGTTCCCGACGCCATCCACCGCCAGGCCCATCGGCAGCAGCATCTGCCCCGGCTGCGACCCGAGCTCACCGATAATTTCGCGTCCCTCGAGGTCTGCCGTCGGCCGCGCCGCCGCTTCCTCGCGCCCCGCCGGCGTCGAAGGCACCTGCGCGACATCCACCGCCTCGAACTCGAGAGGGACCAGTAGCCGTCCTTCGATGCCACCACGCGGCAAGATGTCGCGATGGAACCAGAAGCCCCACCAGCGGTTCCAGGTGTCCCCTTTCCCCAGATCGGCAGCGAACTCACCTACGGCCTCCGCCACGTTGTCCTTCTCGCCGATGCCTCGGTACTCCTCCGGGAACCACCAGCGCAGTGTGTAAGGTTGGGGCTCCTGATAGTCATGCAGGTACTCGGTTGTAGTTCCCTCGTTCTCAGCCGTCACCATGACTAGCGCGCCCGCCTCCGGCACGAATTCCGCTCCCATCGACTCAAAGCTGACGTTGTAGTCGCGCAAGTACCAGGCCCACGGCCACGTGTCTGCCTTGTCCACCTGAATGCGAAGGCTCTTCCCCCTGCCCGACGCTTCAGCGATATGGTTGATGCGCGCCACCACGTCCGGCACGTCGGGCGAGGTCTGCGCATAGAAGAGGAACTCCCGTGGAACATCCCCGTGATCGTACGTGGCGAGAATGGCCGTGCGTAAGCTGAGTACCGCGAGCAAAGCGAAGACCAGCGCAGCTGGAACCGCTATCGGCCGCCACGTGTAACCGCGCGTCTCAGCCCCGCCCCCCTCACGCTCGCCGCTGGCAGTGTGGCGTCTCTCGGCGAACAACCGTTCGATCGTATATCCCGCCAGAACGATGAGCGGCAGCGCGGTGTGGACGCTGAGCCACGGCATTTTCTCCCCCACGACGGAATACGCGACGAGACTGGCGGCAGTCCAGAAAACGAGGAAGCGCTCGAACATCGTGCCCCTCACGGCGGCGAATATAGCAACGGCGGCAACCGGCAGCATCACATACTGCGCGATCTCAACGAAGGCTCCACCACCGAAGCTGTCAGCGCCAAAGAGGAACAGCAACGCTAACACCGTGATCGTGGTGAACAGCCATGGTCGCGGTCCGCCTCGCAAGCAGAAGTACAGCAGCGCGGGCCCGCCGAAGGCGAGCGCGAGGTACTCGTACGCCGGCCAGAACATCAGATAATAGAAGTCCGGCTGAGTTGAGCGCCCCACATCCTGCTGGCCCAGCCAGAAGTCCAGAGACTCCCACATGCCGCCCCCGAACCCGTCGATGTCGGTCAAAAATGCCGTGAAAAGCAAGGCGTATGGTACGTAAAAGCAGGCGGCCGCTGTCAGCCATATCCTCGGCTTCCACGCCAGACCCACGATCGCGCTGGCCGCCAGTAGCGAAATTACTGCGGGGACTCCCGCGGCCCGTTCCTGTGCTGCCGAGCCGATTTCGATCCCCACAGCTTTCAGCGGTAGCTCGACCGCCGCCGCGAACTGAGGCGCCGCCAGCGTGCCCACGACCAGCAGCACATCCATCGCCGGGTGCCGGTCATCCAGCCTCAGACGCCCCCGGATGGTCCCAATGAACGGCCAGAGCGTCGCGAGCAGCCAAGCAAACGGCAGGTAGAGGAGGAAGTAGATACCCCCCGCAGTGCCTCTCCTGCCCTCACGGGATTGCGCTGCAAAGTCCGCCGCCACCCACAGGTTCAGGAACAGAAGGAGAATCGCTACGAAGATGAACGTCGTCTCCTTGGTCGCGAAGCTCAACGCCAGGAGGGCGGCGGAGGCGTACAGGTACGACGGCTTGCGCTCGTCGATGTACCGCCAGATGCAGATTACGATGCCCAGCGTGAACGCCGCCGCGTAGACGTCCTCCCGCGCGAAGCGGCTGTAATACAAGAGCGCCGGCGAGAAGGCGATCAGCGCAGCAGCCACCAGGGCGCCCGCCCGCCCCAGTTGACGCCGAAAGAACAGCGGTAGTACGGCGAGCACCCCCCCGAAGAGCGCCGGCAGTATGCGAGCGCTGACGTCGCTGGCCCCGCCGGCCAGGAAGAACGTCGCTGCTGTCCCGAAGAACTGGAACGGCCCGTGCAGCATCGGGCTGTGCTCGTACCCGTTTCCCTGCAACAGCTGAAAGCCGTAGTAAGCGTGCATGCTTTCGTCGTGATGCATCGCCCGCGAGCCCAGGTCCCAAAGCCGGAACCCAAACGCCAACACGATCACCGCGGCCCACGCAACCGCCTCCCACGTCACAGCCAGCCGCGCGCCGAGCGCCGGAAAGGCATCGCGCCTCGCCAGCGGTATCGGCTGCGCTAGTTCGCTCATGATCTCGTCGCTTCAGGGCTGCAGGTTTGCAGGTTTCCAGGTTTGCAGGTTTGGAGGTCTGTCCGCTTTGTCGCCGTCATATCGTCCTGAGATATATACGCACCTCAACCGTCTCAACGCCCCCGTACGGCCTCCTGTACAGGAGCCAGCGCCACATGCGTCTCGGCGCGAGTAACTCGTCCGGGTACCAACCCTCGGCCACCCGCCAGACCTCTTCTCTCCCGGCGAAACCCGCCGGGCTTGCCTCCGGCCTCGACACGACGACAGCGGCACCCTCAAGAGGCCCGCCGAACGTAACGGGAGAGTCGCGCAGCGTCCAGCCGAGCTCATCGATGAGGTCTCCGTCCACCACTATTGCCCCGTCGCGTTCGTCGGCGAGCCTGTCCAGGGTATCGCGCAACTGCTCGGTCCGGCCCAGCGTGCGCATGTCCACCGCGAACTCAGTTCCGTCAGAAAAAGCTACCGCCAGCGACGAATGCACCAGGAAGGCGGCGGCCAGCACCGCCACCACGCCGGCTCCCGCCGGCTTTCCCCCAGCGCGTGCAGAGACGAACATCACGCCTACCAGGCAAGCAAAGCCGGCCGTCGTCCCGAGTAGAAGGAGGCGCTCCGCCTCGTCCGCCCTTCCCGAAGACCACTCCGTCATCAGGACCGCCGCGGCGGCCGCCAGGGCGAGCGCCGCCGCCACTGCCGGCCACCATCGGCTCGCGGTCTCCCAGCTGGATCGCGCTGCGACCTCTTCCGACAGCCTGCCCGCCAGAAGTGCCAGCGGAAGGAGCAGCATCAGCAGCTGACCCGCCTCGCGACGTGTGGCCAGTGTCAGAGTAAACGCGGCAGCTACCGTCCAGAGAAGCAGCAGGCGGTCAAAAGGCGTGACCGCCGCCCGGGCCCCGCGCGCAAATCTCAAGGCGACGAACGCGAATCCTGCCCCGCCGGCAAGAAGGAGAGGCCAGTCATAGGCTAACAACATCGCTAAATAGTACCCCCGCGGCCGCGAGTCCCCCGGCGACTTGAACATGTCGCCAAACAGCGTCAGTCCCGGCAGGTCTATCTTCTCCACCGATGTCCCGAAGTGCGCGATGCCAAGTTGAAACGCCGCCGAAACGACGAAGAGCGCGCTCACCCATTGCAGAGGGCTCGAGCGGAACGATCGCAATGCGCGCCTGACGTCATTGTTTCCGAATATCACCGATTCCATCGCCACGAACGCAATCACCCCGGCCGCAGCCAGCACGGCCGGCGCATCCGCGAGAGGCGCCATCGCCAGCGCGACGATCAGCACAAAGACAAGCCCGATACGCGGCCTCTGCAGGTGGGCGAACAGCGACACCATCATGACCGCGCCCAGCAGAGATCCAACGCTGAACTCAGCCGCCGACCGCGAGTGAATCACAAACAGCGGCGAAAATGCTACCAGCGCGCTCGTTACGAGAGCTCCAACTCGTCCAACGTATGGTCTTGCGAACCAGAGCACAGCCACGAGCGCAAGGCCAGCCACCGCGGGCACCAGCCGCGCCAACAGGTCGCTCTCCCCGAAAATTCGGAACAAGTACGATGTGGCCGCCTCAGCCAGGTCACCTCTCCAGGTGTCCGGCACCTCGCCGCCGGCGACTCGCGCCGCATCGAAGGCGCGGGCGCTTTCGTGAACCGTAAGTGGTAGCCCATTCAGGTCCGTCAAGCGCAGCAAGCCTGCTGCAAGGATCAGCCCGAGCCAGGCAATCGCCTCCACGCTGATGGACAGGCCCCGCTCTTCGCTCTCGACCTGCCGAGGCGCGATCGACGTTATGTCACGTCCACCCGATTTGTACACCCTGCCAGTCTATCGAACGGCCACGTGAGGCGGTAGAAACACTGTAGGAGCGCAGCACACATCGACGCCGGCGATAGACAGTTCAGGGTAGTACGTCCGACCTTGCCGGGCACTCAGCCTCGACACCACCACGGCCTCTACTCCCTCAGACGCGACTCTGGTACGGTGGTCGAATGAGCAGGTCCTTGCTCGACGATGCGTTCGGCCACCACGTGTGGGCGACACTGCGGCTGATCGATGCGTGCCTCGCGCTCAGCCCAGAGCAGTTGGGGACCGCCGTCCCTGGGACCTACGGCTCGATTCTCGAGACGATGCGCCACCTCATCGGGTCCGACTCCTTCTACCTGTTCGCGATGAGCGGTGGGCGCACCCCACGCATCGACGAAGACCGCATGGACCTGCCACAACTCCGGGCCGCGATGGAGGACAACGGCGCGGCGTGGTCGCCGCTCCTGGCACAGGACTTCGATCCGGACGCCGTCCGCGTGAGGCACCGCGACGACGGGTCCGAGACACACGCCCCGATGGGCATACGTCTCGCGCAGGCGCTGCACCACGGGACGGATCATCGGAGCCAGATCTGCACAGCCCTCACGGCGCTCGGCGTGGAACCGCCGGCCATCGACGTCTGGGACTACGGCCTCCAGGATGGCCGCGTCGTCGAGGTCCCACCCAGATCCTGACCGCTTTGGCCCCGTGTGAGACGACATGGCCGCACGCTCGGCGCACACCAAGAAGGAGCACCACTCCTCGAGTGGTCACCTAGGGAGCGGGACGATCTTCATCCTCGAGGGCACCGCAACGCAGACACGAGGAGCTGATAGCTGATAGCTGATGGCCGACGGCTAAACCGCGAACAGCGCCTCGACGAACTCCCGCGCCTCGAACGGCGCTAGGTCCTGAGGCCGTTCTCCCGTCCCCACGAACCGCACCGGCACGCCCAGCTGGTCGCAGACCGAGAAGATCACCCCGCCTTTGGCCGTCCCGTCCAGCTTCGCCAGCACAACCCCCGTCACGCCCACCGCCTCGGTGAAGTACTTCGCCTGGTGCATGGCGTTCTGGCCTGTCGTCGCGTCCAGCACCAGAAGCACCTCGTGAGGCGCCTCCGGGTACTTCCGCTGGATGATGCGGTTCACCTTCCTCAATTCCTCCATCAGGTGCGCCTTCGTGTGCAACCGCCCCGCCGTGTCGATGATCACGACATCCGCGTCGCGCCTCTCGGCCGCGCTTAACGCATCGAAAACGACCGCCCCCGGGTCGGCGCCCTGTTTATGCGCGACTACGTCCACCCCCGTCCGCTGTCCCCAATGCTTGAGCTGGTCGATCGCCGCCGCCCGGAACGTATCCGCCGCCGCTAGCACCAGCTTCTTCCCCTGCGACTTGTACGTGTGCGCCAGCTTGCCGATACTCGTCGTTTTCCCCGTCCCGTTTACGCCGACCACCAGAATGATCGCCGGTTTCGGCAGCGTCTCGCGATGCCCGTTCGCGTGCCAGATCTGGCCCTGGCCTGTATCCACCTCCAGCGTCGCGATAAGGTCTTCCTTTAGCACGCTGAGCGCCTGCTCCGGGTCGCGTATCGAGTCGCGCTTGACCTTCTCCCTCACGTCGTCAATGACCTTCATCGTCGTCGCAACGCCTGTGTCCGCCGCGACGAGTGTCTCTTCCAGCTCCTCCCAGAGCTCATCGCTCAGCCCTCGGCGGAACATTCCCCCTATGCGGCTGAACCACGTCCGGCGTGTCCGCTCGATCGCCCGGTCTACCGGCGCCGCCGCTTCGTCAGCGGCCCCTTCCGCCGGCCCGAGCGCTTCCGCAGCATCCCCGACGCGACCGTTGTCTTCGTCCGCACCGGTCGCTTGTTCTTCGCCTTTTTTCCGCTTGAAAAGTCGCACCATCAATCTCGATCATATGAGCAGCGCACTCGCTTCGGCAACACCTAGCTGTCCAGCCCTTCCCTTAGGATCTCTCGTAGCTCGCGAAGGAAACGACTCCGCGCGTACACGTGCTTGATGCCGGCATCTTTCGCCGCTCGCCGCAGCGCCACGTCCACGTGCGGATAAAAGCCGGCCAATGGAACACCGGCTTCTC